>Ga0209937_1000387_pt1 | contig 14520 bp, 11 predicted proteins | sample SalPon1_B_H2O_MG_FD_185699 | JGI IMG/M metagenome (GOLD analysis project Ga0209937, IMG submission 185699) | Salt pond water microbial communities from South San Francisco under conditions of wetland restoration - Salt Pond MetaG R1_B_H2O_MG... | ecosystem: Environmental > Aquatic > Non-marine... | reverse complement strand
CTTGCGGATCTAGACCATTGGTTGGTTCATCTAGAACCAGCAAATCTCTCTCCTGCAACAAAGCATTGGCAATGCCAAGTCTTTGCTTCATGCCAAGAGAGTATTTATGAACCTTTTTATTTGCGGCGTTGGTCAAACCAACTTTGGCAAGTGCCCTGTCAATTCTTTGCTCGCGAGTTTTCGGGTCAGCGGTTTTTGAAGCTGAATCTAGTCTGCGGAGATTTACCTTGCCAGAAAGATACGGATAGAAAGCAGGTCCCTCAACCAATGCGCCAACTCTAGGAAGAGCCAGTTCTGCTTGTTTGGGCATCTTGTGGCCAAGAAGTTCTATCTCACCATCCGTTGCATCGGCAAGGCCTAGAAGCATACGGATGGTTGTGGTCTTTCCTGAACCATTGGGTCCTAAAAATCCAAATACTGACCCTTTGGGGACTGCCAGATTGATTGTATTAACCGCAGTCTGACCTCCGAACTGTTTAGTTAGTTCGGAGGTCCAGACGGCGTAATTTTCCGCCGAGCTCAATTAGCCGGCGATCTCAAGCAGGTAGTCGGTGGTAACCGCTCCCGCCAAAACCCGACCGTCATCGGTGATCAGCATGTTCACCAGTGAGGTGGTGATGACAAAGCCACCATCAACCTGCTCGGTGATGCCACTGAACAACTCTGAATCAAACATGTCAACTGGCATGTCTTCGGTGAGTTTCATTTCAACAACACTTGCCCAACCGTTTTCGATTACCTCTGGCATGTTTTCACTTGCCTCGAATTCGGCCTTTTTCTGCTCATACTCGGCCTCGGTTAGCTTGTTTGCTTCTAGTTCTGCCTCAAGCTCTTCTCTGGTGTAGGTCTCACCATCGATTGTGAACTCTTCTGGCATCTCCATCTCGGTGACTGTTACGTCACTTGATGGGTTGAACTCAAAGACTGATGCTGCAGGTGTTGAGTAGTCAATGCTTGTGAAGCCAATCTCCATGGCTGGCTCGGTCTGACCCTTTGCCACAACCTTTACGTTTAGTGCCATGCCGGTTTCTGCATCAATTGCGACAGATACATAGTCAACTGTGGTCTCTGTTGCCAACGGGGTTGCAATTAGCTCGTAAGCTGCCTGGCCTGCAACGTTTTGGTCCGCACCAACGGTGATTTCGCTGTATTCGGAGGCTTCTGCCAATAGGTAGTCAGCAACCTCTGCAGGGTTATTGATGTCGAATGGCAAATCAGCAATTTTCTGTTCAATCTCTGCTGAGTTTTCTGCTTCATACTCTTCAGCCTTGGCCTCAAGCTCTGCAACATCAACTGTCATGTACTGAGCGGCTTGCTTGTCATCGTCATAGAACCAAACGGTGTCACCGTTTACGATCATGCTGCGCTCACTCATTGGGTCCAGAACCTGAACTCTTAGCTTGTCTGGGCCGTCAACGTAAATTCTTGCTTCGTGAGTTCCAGAAATAATCTCAACCAGGTCGGTGACCATGTTGGACTCGGTCATGCGGGGAATGAATTCCTCCATGCCCTCTGGGGTGTTCTCTTCCATGTCCTCCATCATTGATTCGCTGATGTCAGGCATGTTTCCAATTGGTGGCAGGCCGAGGTTTGAAACCTTGGTCACTCTTCCGGAAAAGCTCATGTCCGGGTCTTGATTCATCATTTGCAAGATTTCACTTGCTGATTTGTCAGGCAGGTCGATTTCTGCATTTGCCTGCATTGGTACTGCGATAGACAGAGCAACAACCGTTGCGGGAGCAACTACTGCTGGTATCCACTTCTTCGTCTTTGATGACATTTTGAATTTCTCCAATTCACATCGATTGATGCATGTTTTGCATCTCATCATGTTCAAATTCAATGTTACGCCTGTACATTCCCCACCGCACCTTTGAGTTAGCTGATAGAAAGGGTTTTCAACTAGATGTTTCCAAGAGTTTTTCTGCTGTTAGGTCATCAATGAACAAATCTGTGATGAAACCACCCGCTAAAGCGCCCTTTAGGGCCTGCAGTTTGGAAACACCGCTTACAACACATAATCGCTTAGGCGTCTTTCTGAGCTGATCCAATGATGGCCCACTTGCTCGTTGATTCAGCCCAATGTCTTCCCAGGAACCGTCTTCTCTGAAAAACACTGTTGCGATGTCGCCCGATACCCGCTCTTTGCGAAGCTCCTCTAGCTCCTCATGGCCAAGATAGCCGGCGGCATAAACCTGAGAGGGAACCTCTGAATCGATTCGACCCAGGCCAAAGATTGCTAAATCAATTCTGGATTGAATGTCTAGTATTCGCTTGGTGCTTCGCTCTCGCCACATTGCCTGTTTCGCTGCGGGGTCATCGAAGAATGCTGGGACTGGGAAGTGCACAATGCTGGCACCTAGGTTTTTTCCAAACTGATTCAAAATTTCACCTGAGTAGGTAAGTCCAGTGCTGTGATCATTGCCAGCACCGTTTAGTTGAACCACTGTTGCGTTAGGAACTGGATACTGGTGCATGTGTCGGCTGACGTTGGAAACAGTAGACCCCCATGCGAGACCGATGCTGATTCCAGCTGTGAAATAATTCCCAAGTTGCTTCGCAGTTTCTGCCCCAACTGTTTCTAAACGCTCACCGCTGGTTGCGTTTTCATCAACTGCGATAACTTTTGATTGAACATGAAACTGATTTCTTAGCTGCTCTTCAATTTTCCTAACTCGATCTTGCGGTCGATTGATGGAAAATTCCACAATGCCCCTATCTCGCGCCATTTGCAGGAGTCTTGACACTGAAGATCGCGATAAGTTGAGCTCATTGCCAATGGTTTCCATCTTCCAATCGTGCAGGTAATAAAGCTCTGAAGCACGTGTTGCTAGTCCAATTTTTGAACGTCCATCAAATTCTTCAAACATAACGAAATTATTGCACGTTTGTTCAGAGTTGCGATTTTTCTTTCCAAGCAATACCTGCTTACGGATATGGTCTCAACTGTTACCGCCGAAGAAGTCAGGAGCAACGATTGAGTATTGATTCAACCGCTAGCAGCAAATCTCGGTTGAGCGAGCTGCGTGAAAACCCTCGTGCGAAGGTTTTGGTCATCGGTGGCGGTATCAATGGAATTGCTACATTCAGAGATTTGGCGCTTCAAGGTGTTGACGTGGCATTGGTTGAGCGTGGGGATTTCTCTGCGGGTGCATCAGCTGCTTCTTCCCACATGATTCACGGTGGCGTTAGATATTTGGAAAACGGTGAGTTCCGCCTGGTCAAGGAATCCTTGCAGGAACGAAACAGACTTTTGAGCAATGCGCCCCACTGCGTAAAGCCACTTCCCACAACAATCCCCATTTTTTCATTTTTCAGCGGAGTGCTGAGTGCACCGCTTAGGTTCCTAACCCACAAATCCGGTAAGCCAAAAGAGCGCGGCGCACTTTTGATCAAGGTCGGGCTTATGTTGTATGACACCTTCGGTAGAGACGGTGGCACCATGCCACGTCACACTTTCTGGGGCAAAAAGAAAACATTGAAAAACTTCCCAGACATGAACAAAAACGTGAAATATAGCGCTACCTATTTTGATGCCAGCATGGAATCTCCAGAGAGGCTTTCACTGGAGGTCTTGGGAGATGCGCTCTCACATGAAAACGCCAGGGCAGCAAACTATTGCTCTGTCACGGGAGCCAATGGCAAGTCCATTTCCTTGAAAGATGAGCTGACTGGAGAAAGTTTCAATTTCGAGGCTGATTTGGTCATCAACTGCACCGGCCCCTGGACTGATCTCACCAATGAGTTGATGGGTTCAAACACCAGTTACATGGGTGGTACGAAGGGAAGCCACATCGTGGTTGATCACCCAGAGCTTTTGAAGGCCTGCGACGGCAGAGAGATTTTCTTTGAAAACGATGATGGTCGTATCGTTTTGATGTATCCATTGATGGGGCGAGTTCTAATTGGAACAACCGATATCCCAGTGGACATGAGAGAACCAGTGTTCTGCACCGAAGAAGAGGTGGATTACTTCATTGAACTGGTGAAGCTGGTGTTTCCACAAATTGAGGTCAGCAGAGACCAGATTGTTTTCCGCTATTCGGGAGTGAGACCACTGCCAGCCGCTGATGATGTAAATCCCGGCTTTGTTTCCAGGGATTACAGCATTGAGCTGACTGAAGAAGCGGATTCAAATAGATTCGCCTTGCTAAGTCTTGTTGGTGGCAAGTGGACAACATTCCGAGCTCTTGGAGAGCACCTCACCGATGAGGCACTGAAGCTTTTGGGCACTCAGAGAAAACAAAACACTAGGCAGATGCCAATCGGTGGAGGCAAGAATTTCCCGAAAACCGAGGCTGAGGTCAGTGAATGGATATCCAGACATGCTGCGGGTGTGGACAAAAACAGAGCCAAGCAACTGCTGAACCGATATGGCACCAAGGCCGAAAAGTTTATCGCCCAGATCTCCGACCAGGGTGAAACGCCACTCAAGAATGCACCCGACTATAGCGATGTTGAAATCCGTGAGCTGATCCACTCCGAATCAGCAACAAGTGTCTCTGACATCATTCACCGCAGGACTGTGATTGGTTTCAGAGGGGGGTTCAATGACGAACTACTGAAGGAAATTGGTGAGATTGTGTCCAAGGAATTAGGACTTTCAAAAAAGGAACTCGAACAGCAGCAATCAAGAGTTAGAGCCGAGATGAGCGGAGCTCAGCAATGACTTTAGAGCTAAAAAACGTAAGTCTTCACGATGGGGTGGAGCAGCTGGTGCTCGACCTGAATGCAAAATTCGAAACCGGTATGAATATCTTGCTGGGGCCAACCCTTGCTGGAAAAACCACAACCATGAGGCTTATTGCCGGATTGATGAAGCCAGATGAGGGTGAAATCACGCTTAATGGTCAAGACCTGTCAAAGGTTGAAGTCAGAAATAGATCTGTGGCGTTTGTGTATCAGCAGTTCATTAACTACCCGTCTTTCTCTGTGTTTGACAACATCGCATCTCCGTTGAGGGTGGCAAAAGACAAGATGAGCAAGTCCGATATCAAAGATCGGGTTGAAGAAGTGGCTGAGTTGTTGGGTTTGACGCCGTTTTTGCAGAGAAAGCCCTCCGCGCTATCTGGTGGTCAGCAGCAACGCGTAGCCATCGCCAGGGCGCTGTCCCGAAAATCTGATGTGGTGCTATTGGATGAGCCGCTGGCAAACCTTGATTACAAACTCAGGGAGCAGCTAAGAGAAGAACTGCAAAACATCTTCAGCGATTCAGACTCTGTAGTTATTTATTCAACCGCTGAGCCTGCAGAGTCAATGTATTTCTCAGTACCTACGTTTGTAATGAACGAGGGGCAAATAATTCAACGAGGTTCAGCGCTGGACATTTATCAGACACCAGAGAGTATTTTTAGCGCAAAGGCTGTATCTGATCCACCCATCAACTTGCTTTCGGCAAAGCACGAGGACAACTCACTTTCTTTGGCCGGAGCGGTTTTCAAAAGAGCTGAGATTCAGGATGCCTTAGCTCACGCCTCCGAGTTCACTTTGGGAATCCAGCCTCACGATCTACACCAGGAAAAGATTCAAAACGCTGTTGAAATTACTGGTGTGGTGCAGCTTGCAGAAGTAACCGGAAGCTCAACCTTTGTTCACGTGAGACTCAAGTCAAATGAAGATTTGGTCGTGGAGTTGGATGGCGCTCATCCGATGAACCCTGGGATTGAATACACCATTTATTTCGACCCAGCTCGGATTTATGCCTTCGACAACCAGACGAAGAAAACTCTTGGTTTCCCAGAGAGGTTGGTAGCAAATGGCTGAGATTAGATTGGAAAATGTCGCTCACTCCTACGACGGGGGAGAGACCTTCGCTCTGAAAGAAACCAGCATGGTCTGGGAGGACGGAAAGGCCTACGCACTTCTTGGTCCCTCAGGTTGCGGCAAGACCACACTGCTCAACATTATTTCGGGCTTGATTATCCCTTCACACGGCAAAATCTTTGTTGACGGTGTTGACATCACGGAGAAGCCAACGGAAGAGCGCAATATTGCTCAGGTGTTCCAGTTCCCGGTTTTGTATGACACTATGACGGTTCGCAAAAACCTCGAATTTCCTCTCAAAAACCGAAAAGTGCCCGCTGAAGAAATTCAGAAAAAGGTGGCAGAGATTGCGGACATGCTGGATCTGACAGAAATGTTGGATAAGCGTCCCGGAAAGCTTCGTTCTGACCTGCAGCAGATTGTGAGCCTTGGTCGAGGCCTGGTCAGAGACTCGGTTGCAGCGATTTTGTTTGATGAGCCACTGACCGTTATTGATCAAAACTCAAAGTGGACTCTGCGCAGCAGGTTAAAAAAACTACATCTGCAAACAGAGGCAACAATTGTTTATGTAACCCACGACCAGACTGAAGCACTAACTTTCGCGGACCACGTTTTGGTCATGAAAGATGGCGAGCTGATTCAGGCTGGAACCAGCGAAGAGCTTTACCTATCTCCTGCTCACGAATTCGTCGGCTACTTCATTGGCTCCCCTGGCATGAACTTCATCCCCGTTAGTTCGACCGGATCGAGTATCACTCACAAGGGAGAAACCATTGGAACCGCGAGTTCTGAACTAGGCGCGGGAGATTACAACCTGGGTGTTAGGCCTGAGTTCGTATTTCCTTCTGATGCTGGTTTCGAAATGGAGATTATGAGAGTTGAAAACCGAGGTGTGTATCAGCTACTGCACATGGAGTTTGACGGTAACCCATTGATTGCCAAGGTTGGTGAATCCGATGTCTACAAGTCCGGGGAGATCAAGAAATTTAGTTTTAATCCAGAGCGAAGCTTTTTATTTCAGGACAAGCGAGTTGTCTCCACATTCGAACCGAAAACGAGGGTGAGCAATTGATAGAGGGAAAGAAAAAAAGCAACAGGGCTTGGTTTTTAGTCCTTCCAGTTGTAGCGGCCGTGGCCTTCACCGCCATCATTCCACTGATGACTGTGGCCAACTATTCGGTGCAGGATATATTCAGCCCTGATAATCGACTCTTTGTGGGTCTGGAGTTTTTCCGCTCAGTGATGACAGATGATCGCATTTTGGATGCTTTCCAGAGAAACCTATTGTTCTCACTGCAGGTTTTGAGCATCGAGATTCCTCTTGGAATTCTGATAGCAAGAATGATGCCCAGAAGTGGTTGGAAGGCATCGGCAGCTTTGGTGGTGCTAGCAATTCCCCTGATCATTCCTTGGAACGTTATTGGAACCACCTGGAAGATCTTTGCAAGGGGTGACATCGGTTTGGGTGGCTATGTAGCCAACCTGTTCTTTGATTACAACTACACAAACGACCCGACAGATGCCTGGGCGACGGTACTACTGATGGACGTTTGGCACTGGACACCTTTGGTTGCCCTGTTGGTTTATTCAGGTCTTCGTTCAATTCCGCAGGCCTATTATCAGGCCGCCAGCATCGATGGGGCCAGTGGATGGTCAATCTTTAGGTTTGTCGAACTTCCAAAGCTCAAGCGAGTTTTGATGATTGCTCTGCTACTCCGTTTCATGGACTCATTCATGATTTACACCGAACCATTCGTGGTCACCGGTGGTGGGCCAGGTGAATCCACAACCATGCTGAGTATTTTGCTCTCAACGATTGCGATTGGCCAGTTTGACTTGGGCACAGCCGGGGCATTCTCGTTGATTTACTTCCTGATTATTCAGGTTCTGTCATTTATTTTCTTTACGGTTCTAACCCTGGATACCAGGCAGGGAGCCACTAAAAAAATTAGCAGGAGGAAAAAGTGAGTAATACAACACGTCCCAGAGCTCAAAAGACGCAGGTAGGACCACGCTCCTCTGCCTGGGTGAGCTGGATGTTCTGGCTGCTGATGTTTTTGTGGTCAATTCCTGTGGTGTGGTTGGTTTCTATGTCGTTGCGAGACAACAACGACATCTTGTCTCGATTTGAAATCATTCCCTCGAGAATCAGTTTCGATGGCTGGATCACCTTCTTTAGCGACCCAACTTGGTTCGGTAGCTACATGAACTCAATCATCTACACCAGCTTGAACATGGTGTTATCAGTAGCGATTGCCCTTCCAGCCGCATATGCGTTTTCAAGATTCACATTCAGTGGTGATAAGCACCTGTTTTTCTGGTTGCTCACCAACCGCATGGCCCCACCTGCTGTTTTCCTTCTTCCCTTCTTCCAGATTTATCAGGCAGTTGGATTATTTGACACTCACATCGGTGTTGCAATCGCGCACATGTTGTTCAATGTTCCGCTTGCTGTTTGGATCCTGGAGGGATTCATGTCCAATGTTCCAAGGCAACTCGATGAGATCGCTGAAGTCGACGGCTACAGCTTCCCAAGATTCTTCCTCACTGTGTTCATTCCAATGATCAGGTCCGGAATCGGAGTGACTGCCTTTTTCATGTTCATGTTCAGTTGGGTTGAGTTGCTGATTGCCAGAACCATTACAGCTACCGAAGCCAAGCCAATTGCGGTTCAGATGACCCGAACGGTGACAGCCAGTGGAGTTGATTGGTCACTGCTCAGTGCTGCGGGTGTGATGACAATCATTCCAGGAGTGATTGTGATTTGGTTTGTAAGAAACTACATCGCCAAGGGCTTCGCGTTAGGAAGGGTATAAACATGTTGCAGTGGATGGCTTGGACTACCCCGGTTGCAATTGCCTTTATCGGTGTTGCGCTGATGATTACCGGCATGACCATATGGGGCCACCTAAGACCCCCTCACCGCAGAAAAGGATTCCTAGGAGTTGTGACCGACAGGGGTGACCGAGTTTATATCTCCATCCTGGCATTCGCTGTGGTGATGGTTATCTCATTCGGCATTGAAGGTTCTAACGCGTTGTATTTCGCGTTAGGAGCAGCAACCTTTTCAGGAGTAATTCTGAAATGGGGATAAGGAAAGGTTTTGGGTTTAGTCAAAAAGCTGAACCCAAAAGGCCCCCAAACTTCGGGGGCCAGGGCTCGAAAGTGTGTGGCTTTCGAGTATTAGCGAAAGGAAAGCTATGAGCAAAAAGCATAACAAGCGCAAGTTAGCTGGTGTAGTGGCTATGTCCACTTCATTGGTTTTCTTGGCTACTGCGTGTGCCGGAGGCGCAACCGATGATGGTAGCGCGGACTCCGGATCAACCGACAACGAACCAACGGTTGAAGCTACAGGCGAGACAAAAATCGATAGGGCAGCAGAGTGGCTGGATCAAGAATTTGAAAACACCACTCTAAGTCGTGAAGAGGCATTGGCAGAGATGCAGTGGTTCATTGACGCAGCTGCGGACATGGATGGAATGGAAATTTCTGTTGTGTCGGAGACCATCGCGCCTCACGAGTATGAGTCAAACGTTCTAACTCAGGCGTTTGAGGACATTACAGGCATTCAGGTAACCCACGACCTCATTGGAGAGGGAGACGTTATCGAAAGATTGCAGACTGAAATTCAGACCCGTAACTCAATTTATGACGGATACGTGAACGACTCAGACCTCATTGGTACCCACCAGCGTGGTGACTACGTCTTCCCCATCGACGATTTTGATTCGGCTTATGTTTCCCCAACTTTGGACTTGGATGACTTCATTGGACTGGACTTCACGACAGGTTCGGATGGAACTCTTTACCAGCTTCCCGACCAGCAGTTCGCAAACCTTTACTGGTTCCGCTATGACTGGTTCAACGATGAAGACATCAAACAGCAGTTCCAGGACGAGTATGGATATGAACTAGGTGTCCCTGTTAACTGGACCGCTTATGAGCAAATTGCCGACTTCTTCACCAACAAGGTAAACGGTGATGGAACCATCGATGGCCAAGAGGTCTTTGGTCACATGGACTACGGCAAGAAAGACCCATCACTTGGATGGCGCTTCACCGACGCTTGGCTTTCAATGGCAGGTAACGGAGACGCAATTGGAGACTCACCAAACGGTTTGCCCGTTGATGAGTGGGGAATCCGCGTTGAGGGATGTAAGCCAGCAGGATCAAGTGTTACCCGTGGTGGTGACGTAAACGGACCAGCTTCTGTTTATGCACTGCAGAAATACCTTGACTGGTTTGATTATGCTCCACCAACAGCACAGGGAATGGACTTCAGTGAGTCAGGCCCAGTTGTTGGTCAGGGACAGATTGCCCAGCAGATTTTCTGGTACACCGTATTCACCGCAAGTGCTAGTGACCCTTCACTGCCTGTGAACGATGAAAACGGAAACCCTAAGTGGAGAATGGCTCCTTCCCCTCACGGTGCATACTGGAAAGATGGTCAGAAGCTTGGCTACCAGGACGTGGGATCATGGACCTTCATGAACCACGCTGATGAGGACCGCCGCAATGCAGCTTGGCTCTACGCGCAGTTTGTTACCTCAAAGACTGTTGACGTTGACAAGAGCATCGCAGGTCTAACCTTCGTCCGCGACTCGACAGTGAACGCAGATTACTTCACTGAGAACGCCAACCGTTACGGTGGATTGATTGAGTTCTACCGTTCACCAGACCGCGTGAACTGGACTCCAACCGGAACTAACGTTCCTGACTACCCAGCACTAGCGCAGCTATGGTGGGCAAACGTTGGACAGGCTGCAGCTGGAGAAGCCACAGCACAAGAGGCTATGGACTCACTAGCTGAAGCACAGGACGAGGTCTTGGCCCGTCTTGAGCGTTCAGGTGCTGGTGGTGAGTGTGGCGTTGAGTTGAATGAAGAGCGCGACGCCCAGTACTGGCTGGACCAGCCAGGTGCTCCAGTGCCAGCACTGGCCAATGAAGATGAGACCCCAGAGACCATCCCATATGATGATCTGGTAGCTCGTTGGAATGTTGGTTAGTTCCAATAACAACAAATAATGAAAACTACCCAGTCCCTTTTTGGGGCTGGGTAGTTTTTAGTTAGGGAGCAGTAAATGAGCATCTATCTTGCAAGTGGTGACCAATTGCCTGAAATTGGACTTGGTTTATACAAGGTTCCCGCGGAGAAAACAGAGAATCTGGTTTCACATGCTTTAGAGGTTGGCTATCGCCTAATTGACGGAGCCTCTTTTTATGAAAACGAGTCAGCAATGGGCAAGGCCATTCGAGAGAGCGGAATTGCACGGGAGCAAATATTCGCAACCAGCAAGTTTTGGCTTGAAGATCTTGGGTATGAAAAAACCAAGCAGGCTTTTTATCGCTCGCTGGAGCTAATGGGTTTAGAGTACCTCGACAGTTACATGATTCACTGGCCTGCCCCCAAAAGAGATCTCTATGTTGAATCATGGAGGGCAATGATTGAGCTTAGAGAAGAAGGTCTAATTAGAAGTTTGGGGGTGAGTAATTTTCACTCTCATCATTTACAGAGAATTTTTGATGAATTTGACGAATATCCGATTATCAATCAGGTCGAACTACACCCCTGGCTTACGCAGGTTGAGCTGCGTGAGTTCCACCGGGCTCACGGCATCGCAACCCAATCCTGGTCGCCGCTTGCCAGGGGGCAGTTATTAGAGGAGCAGACTCTAGTTGAACTTGCATCAAAAAGGGGAATTAGCGTTGCTCAGCTGGTAATCAGGTGGCATATCCAAATTGGGAGCTCGGTGATCCCGAAATCAAATTCTCCGGAGCGAATTTCACAGAATTTTGACGTTTTCGGCTTTGAGCTTGACGAGGATGAGATGCAGTTGATTTCCAATCTCGATCGAGGCTATCGAACAGGTGTCGACCCAGAAGATCGGAACTAAGCCCAATCAAGTGTGCGCTGAACTGCTTTATCCCAGTTTTTCAAAAGCTCAGTTCTGCGCTCTGCTGACATTTGTGGTTTCCACTCTCCACCCACCTGCCAGATTTCTTTTAGCTGATCAAGGCTTGACCAGAAGCCAACCTGCAATCCCGCAGCATAGGCGGCACCAAGGGCGGTTGTCTCAATAATCTTCGGGCGGACTACAGGTATGTCCAAAATGTCTGCTTGGAATTGCATCAAGGTTTCATTTTTGACCATTCCGCCGTCGACCCTGAGCTCTCCAAAGCCAATCCCCGCGTCATTACTTGCGGCAGCCATAACCTCAGCTGTCTGGAAAGCTGTAGCCTCAAGGCTTGCCCTGGCTATGTGACCCTTGTGAATGTATCTGGTGAGGCCCACCAACACACCTCTGGCGTCCGGTCTCCAGTGAGGAGCAAACAGCCCGCTAAATGCTGGAACAAAATAGGCGCCTCCGTTATCTTCAACGGATTTGGCCAATGTCTCTACCTCTGAGGATTCACCGATCATCCCGAGGTTGTCCCTGAGCCACTGAACCAGTGATCCGGTTACGGCTATCGACCCTTCCAGGGCATAGACAGGTTCTTCCCCTTCAATTTGATAGCAGACAGTGCTAATCAGCCCATTGATTGACTCCACTACCTGATTGCCAGTATTCACAATCAAGAAGTTCCCGGTCCCATAAGTGTTTTTTGACTCGCCTTTTTCAAAAGCTGTCTGACCAAAGGTCGCTGCCTGCTGATCGCCAAGGATGCCAGTTATCTTCACCGTTCTTAATAGGTTGTTGCCCTCAACTGTTCCAAATTCACTAACTGAGGGTTGGATTTCGGGGAGCATTGCCGCGGGAATGTCAAATGCTTTGAGTAATTCTTCATCCCACTGAAGCGTCCTCAAATCCATCAAAAGAGTTCTGGAGGCATTGGTCACATCGGTTTTGTGAACACCACCGTTTACGCCCCCTGTCAGATTCCACAGCAACCAGCTATCGGTTGTTCCAAAAAGCAACTCGCCATTTTTGGCCATTTCTTTGGCGCCAGCCACGTTTTCCAAAATCCAAACAATCTTGGTCGCTGAGAAATAGGGGGCGAGGGGCAGACCGGTTTTTCTTTGAAATCTTTGTAATCCGCCGTCTTCAGCAAGTCTGTCTACGATGTCTTGGGTTCTGGTGTCCTGCCAAACGATTGCGTTATAAATTGGTTTACCCGTTGCTTTTTCCCAGATAACGGTGGTTTCACGTTGGTTGGTGATTCCGATTGAGGCGATTTGTCTTCTTGTTAGATTTGCTCGAGCCAGGGCCTGACCGACCGCCTCTCGGCTATTGGTCCAAATTTCCTCGGGGTCGTGCTCCACCCATCCAGGGTTAGTCATAATTTGTTTGTGTTCGAGCTGACCGGTGGAAACGATTTGTCCCTGCTTATCAAAAACTATTGCTCTTGTGCTGGTGGTTCCCTGGTCGATGGAAATTATGTATTCGCTCATTGCAGGCCCTTACTCTGACTACTCTGTCCAAGTGAAAGTCTAGTTTTATTTGCCCTTCATAGCCTCGGGAATAGGTGCAACCTTTATTTGAAAAACAGTAAAACATCCACAAAACGCCTGTTTATCTGGACTTAGTTTTGAACATAAGTGCAACTAGAGAGCGAACTAATGTAAAAATCCCCGAGCAACCAGCAGCTGTTAGGTTTATTGCATGAGCGAAACCGTCAAGATCCTGATAGTTGGCGCTGGCCCAGCAGGGTTGTCGTTGGCCATCCATCTCAAGCATTTGGGAATCGATGCCAAGATCATTGATAAAAAAGATGGGCTGACCGAAGATTCCGGAGGAGTGTTTCTCCAGGGGCAGTCGCTTATAAGTCTTGGATATTCAATGGCGGAGAGAATCTCCAAACAAGCTCACCCAATTACCTCAGGAGCACTGAGTAGCAAATCCAAGCAACTGTTTAGTTTTGAACTGACTGAATTGCCAGGACAGTTTTTTGCACCAATGACGATCAGTCAAAACAAACTGGAAGCTGAACTCCTGGCGGAACTGAAAAGAAACGGCCTCAGTGTTTTTTGGAATCATGAATTATTAGAAATCACCCAGGACGAAGACAAGGTGACGGTTGTTATCAAAAGCCAAGACAACGAGACCGAAGAATTTGATTACGTTGTTGGAGCGGATGGTTCTGATAGCACCGTAAGAGAGCAACTTGGTTTCGAGATGGTTCAGCCTGAAAATCCAGGGGAGTGGACCTCTGCTGATATCAAACTTCGCACCGCAGATTTAGATTCTTCAAAAGTCCAGATGTCGATGCATGACGGTCGACTCACAGCACTGTTCCCGCTGGATGCCAAGGGAAGCTTCAGAATTATTCGAAACTCAAAGTCTGGAGAGCACACCAGATCAGAGTACTGGGCGGATGCTTTGACAGAGTTTGGAGTGGTGGAACTTCCTGAGGTGAAGTCCTCCCAGCGCTACACGGTCGAAGAAAAGTACTCTCCTGAGCTAAGGCAAGACAGGGTTTTGCTTATTGGAGATGCTGCCCACACCCATAGCCCCATTGGCGGGCAGGGCATGAACCTTGGATTGTTGGAATCGGCAAACCTGGCTTGGAAGCTTGCCATGGTTGCAAACGGTGCGGATGATGATTTGCTGGACACTTACTCTGAGGAAAGAAACAGGATTGCAATTGCCTCGTTTAGCAAAGCAAGCTTGGCGTTTCGAATGGTGATTGCAAAAAACAGCATTGTTCAGAAACTACGAGATATTTTCCTTTCCTCTTCAAAAGTCATAGCCCCAGTGAGGGACTTCCTTGCCGCCTCCTTAAAAGGCGAGGATGAAAGATACCCCGCTGGAGGAATCA
>Ga0209937_1000381_pt1 | contig 14597 bp, 19 predicted proteins | sample SalPon1_B_H2O_MG_FD_185699 | JGI IMG/M metagenome (GOLD analysis project Ga0209937, IMG submission 185699) | Salt pond water microbial communities from South San Francisco under conditions of wetland restoration - Salt Pond MetaG R1_B_H2O_MG... | ecosystem: Environmental > Aquatic > Non-marine... | reverse complement strand
GGATGTCGTGCTCGCGAACACCGCTGCTGCGCTCTATGTCTGTGACATGGTCACATCGTTCGAGGCGGGCACGGATCAGGCAGCAGACGCGATCGATTCAGGCGCTGCGTTGGCGGTCCTGGATGCGATGCGTGGTAGGGTTTGATTCACATGACACGGGTGAAGATCTGTGGGACGACGTCCCTGGAGGACCTGCGGATCATCGAGGGCGCCGGTGCGGATGCGTTCGGTGTGATAGTGACCGACCTGGACTCGCCCCGCCGGCTGTCGGTGGAGACCGCGCAATCGCTCGTCGCGGCCGCGTCACCGATGCTCACCTCCGTCCTGGTCTGCACACCGAATCGGCCGGTCGATGCTCTGGACATCGTCGATACTGTCGAGCCGGACTGCGTGCAGATCCATGGGGATCACCCGCCAGATGCCATTCAGGAGGCGGTCGATGCGATCTCACGACCGGTGATCGCCGTGACGGACCCCGCGGGCCTCGAGGCGTATCGTGGTGTGAGCCGTGGACCGGCGGCGGTGCTTGTCGATTCGCTGACCCGCACTGGCGCCGGTGGGACCGGTCAACGCGTTGATCTCGACCGCGTCGCTGCCGCGATGAATGGTGTTGAGCTACCGTGCATCATCGCTGGGGGGCTGGACCCTGCGAACGTCGAAGAGGTGATCACGGGAGTGCGGCCGTACGCTGTCGACGTTGCGTCCGGTGTGGAGGCTGCACCAGGGCGGAAGGACCCGGCGGCGGTACGGTCGTTCGTCACCGCGGTCCGGGAGGTGGTCTGATGCCCGCGGAGGTCACTGAGTCTCAGTTCGATGCAGCACTCTCGACCGCGTCGTACCCCGCGGTTGGCTACCTACATGCACCGCTTCCGGTGGTCGACCCGCTGGATGCCTATGATGCGCTCACAGCGGCATCCCCGCATGGATTCCTGCTCGAAAGCGGTGCGAAGACCGCATCCTCGGATCCTGACGGTGCATTCGTGCGCGATGGCTCCACGGCCCCGCATGCCCGTTACTCATACATCGGCATTGACCCGATCGCAACGATCGCTATCACCGGGAAGTCCATCGACATAGACGTCCATACCCCCCGGTACGAGGAGCTGTTCGCCGACCTCCATACCACAGCGGGTGATGTAGATGGCGACGTCCTCGACCGCTTGCGTGCGATCGTCGCCCCGTTCGATACCTCTGCAATCCCCGAGACCCCACCTTACCGCTTTACTGGTGGATTGGTGGGATTCCTCTCGTACGAGGCGGTGTACGACATCTGGCTGGAGGAGGTGGGGGTCGGTCGACCCGATGCGCCCCGCCCAGACGCGGTGTTCGCACTCACGACGATGACGATCGCGGTAGACCATCACGCTGAGGAGGCAGCACTCATCCACACGCCGTTGGTGACCTCGCCTGGGATGCAGGCTGCCACGTATGAACGCTTCCAACGACGGCTGGAGGAGGTGCGGACAGCACTCCTCGACGTGAGCCCACCAACCTCCGCAGGGGGACGAATCACTCCCACCGATGAGGGCGTGGGCAGGGCACGGTATGAGGCGGCCGTCTCGCAGACGATCGACCACATCGAACGTGGGGACATCTACCAGGGGGTCATTGCGAGGAGCCGTCAGTTTGTGACAGACCTCGACCCCCGCCAGCTGTACGCCGCCTTGCGTGCGGTCAACCCATCGCCGTACATGTACCTGCTCAACGATGGTGAGCGACAGATCGTCGGTGCGAGTCCAGAAACACTCGTCTCAGTCCGGGATGGGCGGGTCATCGTCAACCCCATCGCGGGTACGTGCGCTCGCGGGGGCTCGCCGGTGGAGGACCGGCGCCTCGCAGGCGAGATGCTGGCGGATGATAAGGAACGCGCAGAGCACACCATGTTGGTCGACCTGGCGCGCAACGATGTGCGGCGGGTGGCACAGGCGGGGTCTGTTCGCGTCGACGCGTTCATGGAGGTCATCAAGTACAGTCACGTGCAGCACATCGAATCGACCGTCTCCGGGCAGTTGGCCCCGCGGGAGGATGCGTTCGATGCGGTCCGTGCGACCTTCCCGGCGGGGACGCTCACCGGTGCGCCCAAGCTCCGGGCGATGGAAATCATCCATGCCCTCGAAGCTGCCCCTCGAGGGGTCTACGGCGGCGGCGTTGGCTACTGGTCGTGGTCAGGTGATGCGGACTTTGCAATCGTCATCCGCACAGCCACCGCCGAGGATGGGCGTGTCACCGTACGGGCCGGAGCGGGGATCGTCGCCGACAGTGATCCTGCGGCCGAGTTCGCAGAGACCGATCAGAAGATGGAGGGGGTCATCTCTGCACTCCGACTGGCTGCGGGGGAGGATCGATGACCACGATCGCCGTGGTTGACAACTACGATTCGTTCACGTACAACCTGGTGGAGTATCTCTCCACACAGACCATCGAGGGGACATCGCCGGGCGTCGAGGTGTTCCGGAATACGGTTGACCTGTCTCAGATCGAGGCAGCTGCCCCCGATGCGGTCGTCATCAGCCCAGGGCCTGGCCATCCCGCGAAGTCGCGGGACGTCGGTGTCACGATCGCTGTGCTCGAAGAGCTCGCTCCACAGGTCCCCGTCCTCGGGGTGTGCCTCGGCCTGGAAGCAGCCGTCCATGTGTACGGTGGTGTCATCGACCGAGCGCCACATCCCGTGCACGGCAAGACCTCTCAGATCGTACATGACGGGAAGGGGATCTACGCCGACCTTCCAGCGGAGTTCGTCGCAGGGCGATACCACTCGCTCATCGCAGCGGATGTACCCGATGAGCTGGCGGTGACCGCGTGGACCGCTGATGCTGATGCACTCATTATGGGGGTGCGACACCGCGAGTACCCGGTGGAGGCAGTCCAGTTCCATCCTGAATCGGTGCTGACCGGTGTGGGTCATCAGCTGATCGGCAACTTCCTACACAACTACTGCACACGGCAGTAAGTACTTGCAACCACGGTCGTTTGGTTTGGCATGAGCGCCTCCCCACCCCGAGATGTCGCAGTAATCGGCGCTGGCCCCGCCGGCATGGGGGTCGTAGATCGGCTTCGCGATACTGATGCCACGCTCGAGGTCTTCGAGAAGAGTGGGGGGGTCTGTGGACGCGCGGCGAGTCGCCGGCGTGATGGATGTATTTACGACCATGGGGCGAACTACATCACCGTTTCCGATCAGCGAACCACAGACCTGATCGACCGGCTAGGAACACACGATGCTGGGGCAATTGAGGCGCCTGTGTGGGTGTACGGGGAGGATGGCAAGCCCACGGCGGGGGACCCACCGAACGGTGTGCACTGGACCTACGCCGATGGCATCACCCAGTTTGCAAAGCGGGTGTTGGCGGATACCGATGTGCAGGTTCACCGCAGGACGCGTATCGAGCGATTGGCCCCCGAATCCAACAGCTGGGAGCTCGTTGACACCGACGGGACCCGCCATGGCCCATTCCGCTGGGTGGTCCTGACCCCACCGGCTCCGCAGACCGCGGATCTGCTCAGAGCCTCGGCCCTTCCAGAGGCGATTCAATCGGTGACCCCCGCCATCGAGGCTGTCCCCTATCGATCCGTCCACACGGTGGCACTGCATTATCCATTCCCGAGCGAGTTCCCGTGGTATGCGATCGTCGATCCCGAGCACACTCGGCCGGTGGGATGGCTCAGTCGTGAGGAGTGCAAGCCTGGACGGGTGCCGGATGGTGAGAGTCTGTGGATCGCCCAGCTGGGTGGAGGGTACTCGCGTCGACATGCTGACACCCCTGAAGCACAGATCGCAGAGGCGGTCTCAGAGATGATCGCCCAGACCGTCGACGATGACCGCTACCGTCTCCCTGATTGGACCGATCATCAGTGGTGGCGGTATGCGCTCCCGGAGGATGCGGTCGATGCGGGTGTCCATGGCCCTCTCAATGAGGCGCAGCTACTCGTCGCCGGTGATTGGGTGACCGGTGTGGGTCGCGTGCCCGCAGCGTTCTGGAACGGACATGAGCAGGCAGCAGCGATCGCCGAGGACCTGACGAGCTGATCGCGGCCAGGCTCTTACCCCTAGGGACCGAAGATGCCAGCGTGGCAGTCCGTCTGCGCATCGATCCACACGTGCATTCAGCCGCATCGTATGATGGGTCCGAACCGGTCGATTTGCTCTTGGAGCAGGCATCTGAGATCGGTCTCGATGCCGTCGTCATCACCGATCATGATGCGATCGAGGGCTCGCGTAGGGCCGCACAGCTCGCCCCCGATTACGGTCTCATCGGCATCGTCGGTGCGGAGATATCGACGGCTGCAGGCCACCTGCTGGCACTTGGTATCGAACGCTTGCCGGAGCCTCAGCAATCTGTCGCGTCGACGATCGAGCAGGTGCGCGCGCAGGGGGGTGTCTCGGTCATCGCACACCCCTTCCAGCGGAGTCGCCACGGCATCTCCCGCCGGCGTCTCCGGGATGTGCGGCCCGATGCGATCGAGACGTACAACTCCTGGACCGTGACAGGGTACCAGAACCGTCGTGCAGCCCGTTATGCAGCACGACACGGGTATCCTGGGGTCGCAGGGAGCGATGCCCACCGGGCAGGATATGTTGGACGTGCGTACACGACGGTCGAACTGCCCATCGAATCACCTGATGCGGCGGAGGCCGAGCTCGTGATCGACGCATTACGTCGTCGGCCGTATGCCATCGATGGTCGTCGAACCCCTCTCAGAATGGCCCTCCGTCACTACCTCACAGCGACGCGTCGAAAGCTCCGATATGGGGCAGCCCGTGTGGTCGTCGGCGGGACGAGGCGCGGGCATGCACTGGCGGTTCGCACGCTGGATCGGCTCCTGTGAGCCGGTCGGTCACTCATCCAGCAACGCACGGTACCGTGCACCCGTCTGTTTCAACTTCTCCACCGAATACAGCCGTTCGTGCGGGTAGGGGAGGTGATCTGTGGCGAGTTCGTCGATCTTCGCGTCCACGAACGCTGCCTCACGACCATGGACCATCGTGAACAGATTGTACCGCCACCCCTGCTCGGGCCGGCGTGGTCGATGGTAACAGAGCGTCACATACGGGAGCCGGCCGACCTGTTCGCCCCGTTGGTCCAATGCAGCATCAGGCACATCCCAGACAACCATGCAGTTGGCGGTGAAGCCAGTCGTGATATGATTGACCACACATCCAACCCGTTTGATGCAGCGTTTTTCGCACAGAGCACCGATGGTCTCAACGACGGTCTCCGCATCCGTCCCCAGTTGCCCACCGATGTCCGCGTACGGCGTCATCGTCACCGGAAAGCCGTCTTGGATCGCGAGGATCATCGCCCGCTCTGTATCCGTGAGATCGCCGATGGCCTCCTCACTGATGCGCGTCGCAGTCACCTCCGTCTCTGTGACCCCCTCACGGGCGATGCGGTCGTCGTTGACAACGGGGAACTCAAGATCGATGTAGTAGTCGGTGAGCATGGGAAGATTCAGGACCTCGCACCCGCTCCGCTCACTGATTTCTGCGAGGATCCGGTCGCGTCGGTCCTGCGTAGCTGCGGTCACGACGAACCACATGTTCCACGCATGCTCGCGCCGATAGTTGTGGTTGACCTGATCGTACCCGTTGACCACCCTGGCGATCGCATCGAACCGTTCCATGGGGGCCTGCACCGCCGCCAGCGTGGATGATCCGATAACAGGGGGGTTCAACACAGCACCGAAGCGCCTGACGATACCCCGGTCTAGCAGCTGCTTGAGGCGTTCGAGCGCGTCTGCCGGGTCAGTCTCGAGTGTCTCGCCGACCGCATCGAAAGGGTTTGGCTGCAGCGGGAATCCACTCTGAAACCCATCGATCAGGACCCGGTCTGTCGCATCGAGCCCCGTCTGCCACTCACCGGTCCCCGCGCCCATATGGATAGGAGTGAGTGGATGCATGTACCCGTTTCGTCCCGAGGCGCGTGTCTTTTGCCGCCGCCGCCTTCGTATGATACATGGCACAAGCTTCACCCACTGCGGACACAGAAACCTGGCCATTGAAACGGCTGATGACGGAGGTCGTGGGCACGGGCATCAAATCGGCACGAGACCTCAGCCGGCCGCAAGCGACCGCTGCGATGCGTCAGATCCTCGCAGACGATCCGGACCCGACGACTTTGGGCGCATTCTGGCTTGCCAACAGATGGAAGCACAACACCCCCGAAGAGTTGGCGGCATATGCGGATGTGATGATGGAGCAGACGGAGATTGCCCGTCCGGAGGCAGATCCGGTCGACTGCGGGGCGAACTACGATGGCAAGGGACGCACAGCGATCCTTGGAGTGATCGCCGGCGTGATCGCCGCGGGCGCTGGCACCCCTGTCGTGGTTCATTCTGGTGACCGGGTCCCCACCCAAAAGCAGGATGCATACAAGCATGTCTTGGATGCGCTCGGAGTCCGCACAGACCTCCAACCAGCGGAGTCGGCTCAGATGACCGACACAGTCGGCTTCGGCTTCTACTATCAGCCGGCGTTCGCACCCCACATCGCCGCCCTGACGGATCGTCGTGACCAGATGGGGGTTCGCACGTTCATCAACACGATCGAAACGATCGCCAATCCGGCGGGAGCATCCGTCCACCTCGGGTCGTTCTACCATCTCGCATTCGCGAAGAAGATCGTCGACACGTTCGCGACGATGGAGCACCCAACTCCCCGGCGCGTGCTCATGTTTCAGGGGATGGAGGGGTATGATGACATCCGGCCGGGCTACACCACCGTGGGGGAGTGGACCGACGGCTCGTTCACCGACTATGCTATCGAGCCGGACAGCTATGACCTCAGCTTCACCGAGGAGGATCTACGGGTGGACGGTGATGACCTCGCGGGCAGCTCCGCTCGGTTGACCGAAGCGGTGCTCGCTGGCGAGGCCAGCGAGCCGGTTCGTGACGCCGCGCTGCTGAATGCTGCTTTCCGCATCTACGCCCGTGAGGATGCACCATCGATTGATGCAGCCCTCGAACAGGCCCATGAGAGCCTCGCAGAGGGAGCGGCAGCGGCAGTGCTCGAACGGGCCCGAACGTTCTGAGGTCATACCCGGGGGGCTTTACGACTCCACGTCCCACGCAGTGTATGACCGATGGCCTGAAGGCGCACATGCAGACCTCCGTTGGGATGATCGAAATCGATCTGTACGATGAGCGTGCACCGAAGACCGTCGCGAACTTTCGTGCTCTGGCGGAGGGTGACCGGTCGTGGACCGATCCCGACACCGGTGAGGAGCGGAGTGATCCCCTCTACACAGGGACCGTATTCCATCGGGTGATCGCGGACTTCATGATCCAGGGTGGTGACCCTGCCGGCGATGGAACCGGCGGTCCAGGCTACACCTTCGATGATGAATTCCACCCCGAGCTCCGGCATGATGACGCGGGGGTCCTCTCGATGGCAAACCGCGGTCCGGATACGAACGGGTCGCAGTTCTTCATCACATTGGCCCCCCAGCCCCATCTGGATGACCGGCATGCAGTCTTCGGACGCGTCAGCGATGGGATGGAGGTGGTCGAGGCGATCGGTGCAGCCGAAACGGATGGACGGGACAGGCCGGTGGAGGCGGTGAGCATTGAGGGATTGAGCTTCGATGCCTGAGTCGAAATAGCCAATCAGCTCTGGAGGTGATGGCACACCATGCCCGACTCATCCCCCTCGGTCACGCCGAGTGAGATCGGCGACTCTACCAACGCACCCCCAATCGAGGAGAAGCCTTACAAGATCATCTTCGAGGCGAACCGCTGTATCGGTGCAGGGCGGTGTGCTGAAGTCGCAGCGAATTGGGAGATGGATATCGCCTCAGGACTCGCCCGGCCACGGACATACTTCCTCGATGATGCAGAGCTCGAGGAGAACATCCGGGCGGCTGAGGTCTGCCCTGCCAAAAAGGGTGCAGGGGTTATCCACATCATCGATCGACGGACCGATGCAGAGCTCGCGCCCGATCCATACGGCGATGGCACGTTCAGTGTGGACTGGTAGGCGGCTGGGGCGAAGCTACTTTTCATCGGTTGACGAACACCGTGTGCGGAGCGTGCGGGGGTGGCTGAGCTTGGCCAAAAGCGGCGGACTTAAGATCCGCTCCCGAAGGGGTTCGTGGGTTCAAATCCCATCCCCCGCATCTGCATCAAAAGTGTGGACCCGGATAGCCCGGAGTCCACAGCCGCCCTGTGTAGGTCCCGGTTGACGCTTCGGCCCTCCAGACGAAGCGTCGGAGAGACCTTCATGGACGTTCATATTAAACCTGCCCCAGCGACCGCACATCACTAATGTTCCCCGAGCGTAGCCGTGATATGGACGATCCAGCTGACGTGGCTCGGGACGCACTGGCCACAGCACCGATCGCTGTGCCCACCGAGGCCGAAAGCTTCAGTCTGGAAGTGACCGTGTTCACCATCTCCGTCGAGCCGTCGCATGTCGACGGCCTACCCGCCTTCGATCTCCGTATCCTGGTGCCGCCGCTGGCGATGGTCACCGAGGAGTCCATTCCGACGGTCGTGGAGGATGAATGGTTCCGCACCTTCGAGCTGCGCCTTGCTGATATCGCAGGTGCCACACGTGGCCATCGATCACTCGAGGTGCACACCGACCGTGGCCCCGCGATGATCGCTGTGGACATCACCCTCGCGGATACGAATCTGGACCGAGCACTCGACGACATCACCGCTGTCGCGGAGTACGTCGAGGGCACCTACGCGGAGGGGATCATCCCGGGATACAGCTACACCGATGTGGCACGGACGCTTCGTGAGCGCGCAACCGGCAGTTCCGGGTGAACCTATCACTCCATCGCCACATATGTGAGGGTATCCCCGATATCATCGATTTCCAGTAACCCCGCGGTCACCTCATGCACTGCCGCGGCCTCCGTCACATCGATCTTGACGATGTAATCGACATCACCGGCGACGACTCGAACCCACTCAACTGCCGGATGGACCCCTGCCATCGCGGCTGTCAACTCGTCGACCCGCCCAGAGTTCGCATCCACCAGCACATAGGCGATCACGACACCACCCCGCCCTCAGGCACCAGCTTCTGCCCGACTATGAGCTGTCGGGTCTCCTCCAGCACATCGAAGTCTGCGAGCACTGCCATCCGGTCGCCCACCGCCACCGAGTCATCTGCGAGTGGGATCCGCATCGTCGCGTCCGCTTTTCCGAATGCGAGCACCTCTGCACCGCTCGGCAGTGCGAGCTCTTCGATGGTGTAGCCTCGCATCGGTGACTTCTCTGTCACCTCCATGATAACCACCTGGAGGTTCTGGGCCACATCTGCGATCGCCCGTACCGACCCGCCCAACAGCGCGTTCTTCGCACCGATTGCCCCCAGCCGCTCTGGATACACCACCTCATCCACCTCGTCTGCATACCGATGATACACCCGCTCACGATGGTCGATGTCGACGCGCATCACGGTCCATGTGGTATGATACTTGGCGATCGAACAGGCCGCAAAGTTCACATTGAGATCCCCCGTCAGCGCCCCGAGTGCCGCCGCTGTCTCAACCCCGGCTTCGAGCAGCACATCTTCGTGTGAACCGTCGCCGTGGACGCTCGAGAAGCCGTCCTCCCTCGCTGTCTCGATACGGTCTCGGTCAGCATCGATGACGGTCACACCATGTCCCTCCCTTCGTAGGACACGTGCGGTCCGCATCCCCACACGCCCCGCCCCGAGGATGATGATCTGCATGTGCGAGAGGTGTGGTATGCCACCGCATAAACATACCCTCCGAATGATTCATTGGGTCATCCCACGGGGTGACCACATGACCGACGCATTCGTGTTCGCGAAGATCGGCAAGACTGATCGGTCGGGGGTGCTCGAGGCGATCACCGCATTAGACCCTGTCTCAGAAGCGCATCTGGTCGCCGGCACGTATGACCTGATCGCAGAGACACAGACCGATGAGGTCTATGACGCCCTCCAGCTCGTCGCCGATGCGATCGCAGATATCGACGGTGTCATCGACACCAAGACGTACGTTGCCATCGACTGACCACGATGGTCAGTCTCGCCGGTATCATCGGGACACTCCTCATTGTGGGACTGCACACCCTCACAGCTGGCATCATCATGCGATTCCTGCGACTGCGGCTGGCGAGCACTTGGGGTCAGGTGCTGTTTGCACTCGTGTTCATCCCGCTGGTGTTGCTCGTGGGCACCCTGGTCCTCAGCGGGGGACTGGGCCTTGGTGTTGACCTGGGCTCACCGCTGGTCGCTCTTGGGGTGACTGTGCTGCTGCCACTGCTCTTGGGGGTGACCATCGAGTTTCTGTACATGGCACCACCGGCGGCGCAGCTCCCGGTTCAGCGGTGATCTGACTCGCTGATGGCCAGCTCCACCGCATCGACCACCGCTGCTTGAGAGCGGGAGGCGTCCACCCGCCTGAATCGCTCTGGCGCTGCTGCGATAATCGTCTCGTACTGCTGCTGGACTTCTCGGAGGTGGGTCACCTGTTCGAACTTGTTGGTCCCTCCCGACCGGTCGGCCGCCATCTCGGGTTCGACATCCAGGAACACCGTCATGTCGGGCAGGATGGTGAACGGTGCGTGGATGTCCCGGATGAACGCTGCAGGAGCGTCCATCCGCTCGGCCAGCGTCACCGCTTGGTACGCCACTCGCGAGTCGATGTAGCGGTCCGAGACCACCATACCACCTGCTCGCAACGCTGGGCGGATGGTCGTCCGGAGGTGCTCAGCGTGGTCAGCGATGAACAGGAATAGTTCGGCGATCGGGTCAGCGTCCTGGCTTTCGACCGATCGCCGCACTGCATCCCCGTACCACGAGTCGGTGGGCTCGCAGGTGAAAGTCCACGTCGGGTGTCGTCGTTGCAGGGCCGCGATGACCGTGGATTTGCCGCTGCCATCCAGCCCCTCGAGCGTGATTAACCGACCCTCTCCATCCTCGCCGGCGCGCCCTGGCGACATCGGTAGCTAATTTTAGCCAGCCACATTAGGTACTCCGTATGCATGTGGCCATCGTCGGCGGGACCGGATTCATCGGTACCGCCCTCGCTGAGCGCCTCATCAGTGAGCATGAGGTAACCGTCATCTCTCGAAGTCCGGCGGACGCAACGCTTCCTGCCGCCGTCGACCGGGTCGCCGCAGATGTGACCGACCCGGGGACTCTCGTGGGGGTTTTCTCCGCCGTCGACGTCGTAGTCAACCTCGTCGCACTCTCTCCGCTGTTCACACCTGCGGGTGGCAATGTGCAACACGACGTGGTCCATCGGGAGGGCACCGAACATCTGCTGGCTGCCGCAGAGGACGCGGGGGTCGCACACTTCGTCCAGATGAGCGCGTTGGGTGCAGATCCCGAGGGTACAACGGCGTACATCCGGGCGAAGGGGAGCGCAGAGCGGGCCGTCAGGCACTCCGAACTCACATCGACAATCCTCCGACCCTCGGTCGTGTTCGGCGTCGGAGGCGAGTTCATCTCGTTCACTAGGCTCCTGGCACCACCGTACCTCGCCGCACTCCCGGGTGGGGGACAGACCCGGTTCCAGCCGATCTATGTGGAGGACCTCGTGACGATCATCGTGGAGGTCATCGACGACCCGTCCCATCGTGAGCAGACGTACGAGCTCGGTGGGCCCGAGCGGCTCACGCTTGCGGAGATCGCCCGACTCATCCATCGGGCTGATGGCAAATCTGTGACCGTTCTGCCGGTCCCCATGATTCTCGCGCGGGTGGGGCTTACCATCGGGGATGCAATACCTGGCGTGCCGATGGGACTCGACCAATACCGCTCGCTCCGACTCGATAATGTCACCCGGAAGAATGACATCGGTGCTTTCGGTCTGACCAAGCAGGATATGACTCGACTCGGAGAGTATCTCGGACCGTCAGGAGCGGATTGACAGTGACCCCGTCTGACGCCGTCCTCGGCTATCAGAACCTTTATTCCCCCGTTCAGGATTATATGACGCAATGCTGAGGGGACCCACACCATGAAGCTTGCAATGATCGGGTTTGGGCAGGCTGGTGGGAAGATCATCGACAAGTTCGTCGAGTACGACCAGCGCCATGGGTCCGATATCGTGCGAGTTGCGATTGCGGTCAACACCGCGAAGGCCGACCTGTTGGGCCTGCAGAACATCCCGATGGAGCAGCGGATTCTGATCGGGCAGGCCCGCGTGAAGGGGCATGGTGTGGGCGCGGACAACGAACTGGGTGCACAGATCGCAGAAGAGGATGTGGATGAGGTCCAGGGGGCTATCGACAACATCCCCGTGCATGAGGTGGATGCATTCCTGGTGGTCGCTGGCCTCGGCGGTGGGACCGGGAGTGGGGGCGCACCGGTCATCGCCAAGCATCTGAAGCGGATCTACACCGAACCCGTCTACGGACTGGGGATCCTCCCCGGGACCGATGAGGGTGGTATTTACACGCTGAACGCCGCCCGGTCGTTCCAGACGTTCATCCGTGAGGTCGATAATCTGCTTGTGTTCGATAACGATTCCTGGCGGAAGACCGGCGAGTCCGTCTCCGGCGGCTTCGAGGTCATCAATGACGAGATCGTCACCCGCTTTGGTGTCCTATTCGGTGCGGGGGAGATCACGGCTAGCGGCGATGTGGCAGAATCCGTCGTCGACTCATCGGAGATCATCAACACTCTCGCAGGCGGCGGGGTTTCGACACTGGGATACGCGTCGGAGGAAGTTGAGGTGCAGTCGACGGGCGGTGGTGGCCTGCTGTCCCGTCTGACCGGGAACAGCAACGAACTCGGTAGTTTCGACTCCGCAAACACGACCAACCGCATCACGTCGCTGGTCCGCAAGGCAGCGTTGGGCCGCCTGACACTCCCGTGTGAGATCGAGGGAACCGAGCGGGCGCTGTTGGTGATCGCGGGGCCGCCAGAGTTCCTCAATCGGAAGGGAATCGAGCGGGGACGACGCTGGATCGAAGACCAGACCGGGAGCATGGAGGTACGGGGTGGGGACTATCCTCTCAGTAGTTCCGACCGGGTGGCGGCGGTCACTCTGCTGTCCGGTGTGACGAATGTGCCCCGGATCAAGGAGCTTCAGCAGGTGGCGATTGAGGCACAGGAGAACATCGAGGACATCCGTAGCCAGAGCCAGGAGAACCTGGAATCATTGGTGCGCGATGATGGTGATGAGCTTGAATCGCTGTTCTAGAGCATTTCTGACCGGTCTGCTCGTGGTCGCGGTCCTCTCCGCACCCGCGATGGGGCTGTCGGCGAGCATCACTGAGTCTGTCGACACCGCAGCCGTGGACGAGCAGGTCTCCGCGGAGTACGAGTTCACGGACCTCTACCGCAGTCCCGACTACGACTCATGGGTCATCACCGGCGAGACGGAGCTTGATGAGGTGACATGGACGGTCACCTACTACGACCAGACCGAATCGAAGATCGGTCAGGATCGCTACACGGGACAGTCATTCACCGGGGCGACCGTTGACGTCGAGGATGGCACAAGTCGGGTGACGGTCAACGTCCGCGGCGATGTGCCGGCCATCGACACCTACACGTGGGATCCGATGCAAAACTTCGTGCTGATAGAGCTAGGGCAGACCGAGGTTGGGGGCGCGGTCGAGCCTATCGATACGTCGACAGCCACCCACTACACGCCAGCCTCTCTCGAGGCGAGGGAGGCGATGGATACCGCCGCGGCAGCGATCGCATCGACGGACGCCCCAGAGGCCGAACGGACGTTCTCCAATGCTGTCACGGCTTACGAACGTGAGGAGTTCGACCTTGCGACCAATCTGGCCCGAGATGCCACGGACATGGCGAGAGCGCAAGCGGGGACGGACCGTCGCAATCAACTGCTCCTGTATGGGGTCAGTGGGCTGATTCTGTTGGCGATCGTCGGTGGTGGGATCTACCTGTTCCTGCAGCGGACGGGCGGTCCTGACCGACTGGGCTGATCGGGCCATGGAGATCCTCGTCCCATACGACCCCACCGAGCCGAAGGGACGGCTGAGACCGGCACTGGCCGCACGGGAACGCCAGTCATTCGCTGAGGCGATGCTGCGGGATGTCATCGGGGCCATCGAGGCGGCCGGTCACGTACCGGTCGTGCTGACGCCTGCGGCTTCCGCACTGTCATGTGCCTGCGAGAAGGTCGATGATGCGCGGTCGCTGTCGACCGCGGTGACCGCGCAGATCAGCCGTCGCCTCACCGCCGGTGCCGGGGCCGTCGGGGTGATCATGGCGGACTGTGCTTTGCTGACACCCGAGACGGTCACCGGGTTGGTGAGCACATCTGGTCCCGTGGTGTTGGCACCCGGTCGGGGGGGTGGCACCAACGGCATGGTGATCCGCGACCCGGCGTTCACCGCCGACTACCACGGTGCATCGATCATCGATCATCGCCAGATCGCAGCCGCACTCGGCAATCCAGCCGCTGAGGTCGATTCGATGCGGCTGGCGACGGATATCGATGAGCCTGAGGATCTTCCGGAGGTGTTGTTACATTCAGAGGGCCGAGCGGCTGCGATGCTCAAATCGTGGGGCTTCAGCCTCTCGCGGGGTGAGGGACGGGTGGGTGTGACGAGGTGATGTCCGGGTCATAATAGTTAGGTAACCGCACGACGGAGCGCGGGCACAGTATGTCTGCCACCCACCCCATCATCGCATC
>Ga0209937_1000376_pt1 | contig 14689 bp, 21 predicted proteins | sample SalPon1_B_H2O_MG_FD_185699 | JGI IMG/M metagenome (GOLD analysis project Ga0209937, IMG submission 185699) | Salt pond water microbial communities from South San Francisco under conditions of wetland restoration - Salt Pond MetaG R1_B_H2O_MG... | ecosystem: Environmental > Aquatic > Non-marine... | reverse complement strand
CAATTATTGGGCGTGGAAATTTTCGTCCTTTATCATCCTTCACAATTTCTCGATGCGCTAAAGTTAAACCGTAACCATCCCCACCATTAGCGTCAGAACCTAACGCAGGGTCACCACAAAGAACGTACTTTTGTCCAGGAATCCCATGTTTTTTAATAGGAATATCATAAGGGTTAATTACAAACTTCTCGCCATTACGAGTAAAACTATGTTCAGACATAGGGTTTTGTTTCCATTCATCATGGGCATCAGTATCCCACCAAGCTTTAGAACCAACTTCCAAAGTTTGGTAAGGTAAATCCCAATCAAAAATCCACTCGCGTTCTAAATTCATAGAAGCTTTAATTCGTTTCGGGTCTTTAATCCAAGAATCCACAAAACTACCAGACTCTTCAGAGCCATACATACACCCAGCTTTTTCAGGATTTTCTTTAAAATACTCTTCAAACTTATCGTAATCATGAACAGGATGAAAATCCCAGGATGCATACCTGCGTGCATAAACGTGAGCTAAGTCTTTATATCTGTTGTAGTACTCTAGAATTTTTCCTGAGGAACCTTCATAACGTCTATAAGAAATAACAATAACTTTTTCTTTTCCACCAAAACGAGATTGAGCTGATGTTCTTAATGTGTTAACAATTTTTTCAACGCCGTAAAATTCGACATCATCAACCTCGTCAGCCATGGCAAGAAGAATATCATAACCCTCAATACCACCAGCTCGACTATTAGCAGACATAATTTCAATATTATTAGGGAACACAATTTGTGTAGACAAAATATCTTCATCTGGGTCAAAACCAAATTGCCTAAAAGCTTTTTCACCGGCTGCTTTTAAAATATTCGAAATTGGGTCAAAAAAGTTTTTACGTGCTTGGACCGCATTAATCGCCACGTTAATAAGTGTAATTGATTTAGCTCGGTTGTGGTTAAGATACTTGTGGGGGTCGTACATGCACAAAAGTTTATATACAACATAAAGGAAGAGAATACCAGTAGCCCAGTTTTTCCCTCCTCCTTTGCCAACGAACATAACAAAGAATGTTTTATTATTATCTAAGTCAGAACCTTGCTCAATAAATTCTTTTTGTGTTTTAGACATACCCCACATACCCTGATTTAAATATTCAGGGTCTGTAACAAAAGTTTCTAAATCTACAGGTTGAGTATGATAAAGCTCTCCTGAAGCTTCACGAGCTAAATGCTCGCCTTTCCTGAGTAAACTACCCCACTCAGATGCAGCACTAAAAGAGCTTTGTTTTTTACTCGTAGCCATTAATTACATCCTCGATATCTTGTTGACGGACACTGCCCGTCTCAGAATCCCAGTAATGCACAACATCCTCTCTAGACAAAGCTTCAAGCACACGTTTAGCTTCAGGGTCAGCATCCATAGCTTTCTGAAGTTTTCGATATAATTCTGGGTCTTCTCGTTTTAACAAGTCAGTAACAATCTTCACGTAAGATACTTCGCGTTGAACATCAAGAACTTGTGAAAACAAATTAATGTAACCCTCAAGAAGTTTTTGAGAGTTAATAACTAACTTATTCATTTTATCAGAATTGTTGTACCACTGCTTTAATAATTCATAATTATCACCGCGCGTTAAATTTTCAACACCTTCTTCATCAATAACTTCAGCAAGTTTTTCACGAAGCATTTGATTAACAATGGCAGTAAAAGCCAACTCTTTAGAAGAATGGTGTACTGACTGAAAAAAGTTTTGTACAACAGACAAAGGCCCAACGTCTTCAGTCATGGCTATAGCTTCTAGCTTATCATCATCGAAATTACGGATTTTATCGTCACGCAAAAAACGGTAAATTTGCTGGTAAGACAAACCATGCTTTTTTGCTATAGCACTATAAGTCCAACCTTGATTGTAGTATAAGTCTTTGATGTCACTTTCAGCATTAAGTTTTTTAATTTCAGCGTGTTTCATCACTTACCACCAACTCATCATTAATCCAGTGCCTCTGCTTATTTCTTTCGTTGGCAGGTACCATTTCAAAAACAAGTTCATTTTCTTTTTCGGTGACTTTGACAAGTTTCCATGTGGTCATACGTTCATCAAATTGGAATGTGTCTCCAATATCTAAATATTTAAAGTCGGCAACGTTTAAGTATTGAACGTTAAAATTTTCTTCTAAACCACGTTCTTTAATTTCATGCTTAATAAACCGACGTAAATTTGAATAATGAACACTGTACTTCTCAGAAATTTCTGACATGTTCATATCATTATTTAGATAATCATCCATAATATCGTCCGCGTATGGACGAAGACTTTTAAAACGACCTTTCATCTTGAATAATCCCTCCATTTGGAAGCACACTCTCTTTTAATTTAACAGAAATAAGAGTTGAGCCAGAAGTTAACGTGGACGTAATTGTAGATGCTTCTAACCGTGAATCTGAAAGGACGGAAGAAAACACACTTGAATTTGTAATAACCGATTCTCCAGTAATGACACTACCGGGAGCAATGTATGAATCTGACACAACAACGTCAGGGCCAATAAAACATGGACCACAAATAGTTGAATTTTTTACATTTTCAGACAGTACTGTAGGAAAACCATAAATGTCAGTAGATTTAATCTTAGGTAAAGAAGGCTGAAGTTGGCCAACAAGCTTATTTACTACACGAATAAAATTAGTTTCATTCACAAAAAAGAAAGATTGAAGTGTTTTATCCACTTCAGGTTCTGACAAAGTATGGTCTTTTGACAAGTAACCACATACGGTTCCTTCTGCCATGAATAATTTACCTGGGTTTTGTTTTAAATGTTGAATATATTCTTTATCCAGCCCAGCAAAAAATATTGAAAAAACATTCGTAAAAAACACTAACTCAGGTTCTTCACTTAAATACTCAAGAATGTTAGGAGTTGTTAGAGGCTCATGATTACTTCCCCAAGCTGGGTCTGCAATAATTTGAACATCCTCTTCAATTTGTTCCCCTAATCGAGTGAAAGCATTTTTAGAAAACTCAAAAAGTGTTGAGTTTAGAAAAGGAATTTCAGGTTGTGGTTTCATGAATAATTGTTCAAGAGAGTTTTCTTCAGAAAAATAAAATATTTTCATGTATAATCCAATCTTTATGCATAATATACAGTATTATATCACAGATGCTTTTTTGGTCAACTCATTATACAACTCTAAAACAAACTTACTAAGCCTTCTTTTATAAGGACTGTTTGTATAAACATCCGGAGATAGCGCATGAAAATCATCCATGCCATCAATTAAACCTTGATTGTAATCATCATTATTAACTCGATATTTTTGAGGCAAATGCTTACCTTGCTTTACACCAAACTCTTTTAAAAGTTTTGTAACTGCAACATTATAAATGTAAAGATGTCTATCCCTGTGACTACAATTTAAATTAAAAACTTTTTTGAAATATTTTTCCAACTTGTCATAGTTATAAGGGTAACCTACTTTAGGTTTAAAGATAGTTATACCCCTAGTTGATTTTTTGTGGTCTGTTAAGTTAGCAATACCACATGATAAAAACGCCCCGAATATGTACCCGAGGGGGTAATCAGATTTTATGAACACGGGAAGCTCTACCTTCTTTGTAAGCCCCGTAACTAACTTTCCATTCTTTAACTCTGTTAGTTTAGGGTGGGTAAATGCACCCATGTTCAAACTAAAACCAGGAGGTAAATCAGACATGAACCAACCTTGTTTGATTTTCATTTTGACTAGATGGCGATAAAACAAACTCAGCATTTTCAACAAACTCATTTAAATTAAAAGCATTTGAGTAAGACATGGCGCTTGTAAGCCCATCCCTAAGCTCCCAAACAAGTTCATGTATAGATTTTTCTTCATATGGTACGTAACCAGAAACACCCTCTACATGACTACTTGTTTTCTTTTCTTGCGAGGAAGCCATACCTCGGTATGGTTTATACCATTTACCATTAATTTTTATAGGTTCCCAAGGTGTTTCATTTGCGGCTGCAAAAAAATAGCCCATCATTACTGAGTCAGCTCCAAGTGCAATAGCTTTAACGAAATCAGCTGTGCTTTTAATACCGCCATCTGAAATTATTGGTTTGTGGCCGTCTGCGTATCTATCTGATTTTTCACTTGCGTGATATATAAGCCAACCTTGAGGCGCACCTACGCCTGTTTCAAGTCGAGTTGAACAACTTGACCCTCCACCAATACCAAATTTATAAATTAAATCCCCTCGAAGGTCAGCTCGACCTAAGACCCTAGGGTTACCATAATTACCTATAATTAAGGGGTATTTACCTTCCCAATCAATGTCTTTAATAATTGAGCCATTTGCAATATCAATAGATACTAATGCAGAAATTTCTTCAAGTTGTTTACGGAACGTATGAAATTCATCTAAACTTACAGCAATACCTACATTTTTACCGTTAGAACCTAACGTTTTTGCAGCATCATACCTATCTTCAAAAAGTGTAGAACGACTAAAAATGTGCATACCACCTGCTTCACTAAGACTGGATGCAAACTGCCATGAAATATCTCTTGATTCTGGAGAAATAGTATCAAAAGCAGACATGCTGGCTGACATAACAGGAACAGGTAAAGTAAGATTATATAACTGACTTTCAATGTTTACCAAACTTCTGCTTTTAACTTCTGATTTAAAATGCGGAAGAATAAGAATATCATCAAAACTAAAAGTATTTTCCATTATCGTCCTTTCACGTACTTCCAAGCTAAGGCTTCTAGATGCATCCATGTAACTTTATTTTCAGCGATTAAAATAGCTAATTCATACATTAAATCTTTATTGGCTCCAGGTGCTTTTTTGAAATAATTATAAAGACCCATAGCTGTACCTTGCGGATTTCTACTCGCATCTTCTTTAACTTGCTTAATAGCTAATAAAGCTTTTGCAACATCAGAGCCTTTGAACGCTTTTGGTAGATGTTCTGGTATTTCATCCGCAGAACCAGAACCTAAAATGCTTTTAAAGTTTTCGGACGACACAAAGTTGTTTTCGTCACTAAGGGCAATAATTTTTTCCAGCAAAGAATAAACTTGCCTAAGGCTGCCGTCTGCCTGCTCAATTAATCCCCAAAAATCTTTACGACTTTCAAAAGTAACATTAAATTGTTCTTCAACACGACTTACAGCCTCACCAATTTCTTTATTAGAAGCAGGCTGCAACTCATACGAAACACAACGACTACGAATAGTTTTAAGAATTTTATTTGGGTCTGTAGTTAAAAGAATAAAATGAACATTATTATTCGCATCTTCAAGAGTTTTAAGCAAAGCAGATTGTGCAGGTTTACTTAACTGATGAACTTCATCAAGAATAAATACTTTTTTGGTAGAAAAAAGAGATGAGTAGCTTGAAGACTCAACAATCTCACGAATATTATCAATACTACCGTCACTACCAGCGTCCAGTTCAATTGTTTCAGCAGAAAGCTCCCTAGCAATAATTTTTGCTAGGGTGGTTTTACCTCGACCGTAACCACCTACAAACATCAACGTTTGGCTTAGGTTACCATCTTTTAATTGTTTTTTAAGAGCTTGAATTGTTGACTCGTTACCAATAACTTCGTCAAGTGTTTGCGGGCGCATAATCTCTGCTAAGTTAGCCACATTTAATCCTTTCTATAAATACCTTGTTTTTCCTCCATGGATTTTTCTACCGCTTTATAGTATTGCCACGTGTTTGGTTTAGGGCAATTTTGACCTCTAATAGTATACATGTTTCCTTCATGTATGACAATACCCACACCATTTTTTTCTGCTTGTTGTTTAGCTGCTTTTAATTTTAATTTTCCTACTTCAGTTTTATTTAATTCTTCTAAAATTTCAGAAGCATCTATTTCCATAGGATTTGTGGATAATAAGTAAACAAGAATTGCAAATACAAATATTAAACTAAAAGCAAGGGTAACCCATTCCCATAACATAAACAATCTCCTTTAAGTTGTATATTCATCTCTATCATACTGGTAAAGATACCATTGTTCAAGCGTGGGTACCTCTTCGTCTTCTTCTGGTTCAGGCTCCACAAAAACTCCCGTGCTTTCTTGGTCAGGTGCAGGTGTGAAGTAAGCATTTTTTACCGAACCATCATTCTGATAATAATTTAACCAATAAGTTGCTTCATCCGCATTATCTACAGGGTGATAAACTTTTCCTGGAATGATTGGATAATACCAAATAACTTGAACTTCAATAACGCCATAAGTACCAAAAGAAAATTGCGCATCAAGTTTAGGCGCAAGTAATCTATCTTTATCCCCATAACGATATTCTAATCTAGGAAATACGTAATTTCTTATCATTATACTTCTCCACGAGGTACGAAGTACGCTTCCACATACTCAGGCTTAGCATTGTAATCTCCACGTTTCACCTCCGTTCTGTCTTGATAATAAGCAAGCCAAAAAGAAGCTTCTTCAGGAGTATCTACTGGATGATAAAGTTTACCAGGAACATACTTATTAGAACGAGATTTTACAGGCTCTAAGGCAAGTCTATATACATAAACAATAGCACCGAATTCTCCAAACGTGGGATTTGTATCCCGTCTCGGTGCTATCCTATGGTCTCTATCTTGGTCTCCAGCAGGATATTTTCTAATCATTTAATATTAAAGAGATTAATAAGCAAATTTTTATGTTTGCAAGTATTTAAGTTTTTCTTTAGCTTTTTATATGAAAAGTAAAGAAGAAGGTTAGATTTATCCATGCCTTAAATTTTACTATATTTTTCAGAACATTGAAAAGTTATTTCTGTCTCTGACTAAATATACAGGTGCATCTTCTTTTAAGGCTTCAGCAACCCTCACATGACGATTTGAAATAAACCAAATTTCTCCATTTTCATTAACGACAATAACAAAAGCTTCAGTATCAGGTTCAGCATCATATGACATACCAATAACTCGATATGTTTTATCAGACCGAAGCCCAGCAACTTCTGGCGTGGGGCCCAAGGGCGTATCCTCACCAGTATACGGCTCTGGATACACCCAAAGGTCAAAACCTAATTCATGTACTTTAGCGTCCACCGCACTCGCAGTTTCCGCCACATCCACATACGTCCATAATGCGACCTCCTAAAAAGATTAAATAATATTATACTAAAAAGTTATTTACGGTTCAACTTGCTTTTAAGAGCACGGTGAAGAAACTCTGTTCTTTCTATCTTTTCAGTATTGTCAATAACACCATTAGGCCAACCCGTGGGTTGTTCTATAATAAATTCTTTTTTAAATTCCTGCTGCCATTCTTTAGCAGTTTTTTTCTTAGCGCGAATTTTTGGCATAATACCTCCTAACAAAAAGCCCAGGCCAAAAAGACCTGGGCAAAAAAGAAGTAAGCCTTATTTAGTCAATCTGAATATTGATAACTTCTTTTTCTTTTGCTGGAATAACAACTTCTAGAATTCCATCTTCTAGAGACGCAGTTACTCCACTTAGGTCATAATCCGAAGAAACCGTACGGCGAAAAGAACGATTATTAGTTTCTACTGTCAGAAGGTTATCTTCTGGCGTTACAGAGATATTAACATCTTTTCTTTTTACGCCCGGAATTTCCATCGTAACAATTAGTTCTTCGTTCTCGCCCACATACCAATCGTATGCAGCGGTTTTAGGTGCAGTACGACGATACGTAGGAACCATAGTGTTGAAAAACGGGTCTTGCAAATATCTATCTAGCAACATTCTATACCTCCTAAAATTTAATATAACCTAAATCTGATATACTCAGACTCAAGTTATATTATAATTATAGGGATAGTTTTGAAAAATGTCAAGCATCTCCAAAATACTCAGAAATCATATTATCAATTTCTCGACGAGGTTTAGCACCAACAGAAGAACCAACCTCATCACCACCAACATAAAAACGAAGAGTAGGCACACCTGTTACACTAGAATCCATCGCAAGCTGTTGGTTTTCATCAACATCAATATAAAAAACTTCAATGTCATCCCGCTGTTCACTAACCGATTCCATAATTGGTCTAAGGATTTTACAGGGCTGACACCAAGTAGCAGAATAATAATGGATAGCCCTTTCTCGACTAGGCACTTCGTTGTTTTGTACAGTGTTCATTTTTGCCTCCTAACAAAATACTCATGAACTTCTTTAAGGATATTACTATGCTCTTTTTTAGGATTACCAATTAAAGGAACAAGAGCAATCTTTTTATGACTCAAAGTATCTTTAGGAACAAGAACAACCTCTGAGTTATAACCATAATTATAAACAGACTTGCGATTATCTGTATGCTTGTCAATAAGATGAAGAATTTCATTGCGGGTAAAAAAGTAAAAAGCCCAGTCTAAACCAACCAGAGTAGCGTACACAATACAGTCAGCTTCAGTTGTATAAGCCCAACCTTCTTTGTGAACTTCACCATCTTTAGCTTTCGAAACTGTCTCTAAAGCAAGATTTCCAGTGCTTGTAGCTTTCGTATCAAATTTCACATCATACCCGATACTATCGATTCGAAAGTCAATGCCTTTTTTCTGCCATTCTTTTTTCTTAGTTACATCTTCAATTTTACTTTTCTTAAGATATTTAGAAGCAAACTGATAAAACAAAGCTTCACCAATACCACCAATAGAATTTGACGCTACAAAAGAATGTTTCACATAACTCCTAACCCTTGTACTTACTGATGTACTCATGCACATCCCTAATTGCGCTCACATCAGGCTCTCCGACGATAGGGACTCGAATGGGTGTCTTATGACCTAAATCATTAACTGGAACTCTACAAATTTCGTACTCTTTTTTAGTATACGGATTTATTTTACGTTCCATGTATTGTGGATTACTACGAATTAAATCTATCATTTCACCAGCCAGAAAAACAAACAAAAGCCACTCATGATTATCCCTAAAAATTTTAATGATGGCATCAGACTTTGTTTGTGTAGCCCAGCCGTACTTTTCAACAATACCTTTTTCGTTAATTTCTGTCAAAGTTTCAAAAACTACAGACTTACCTATTTTAGCCCTACTATCAAAATTAGTAAAATACAAAACGTTACCGGCGGTAAAATCAACATACTGCCGACTAAACATTTCATTCAAACCTACAAACTCAACATCATCAACAACACGAGACAACAAGCCATAAAACACAACTTGTCCAATCCCACGAAGACCAGACGAAAAACTAAAGTCCATTGTCCCTCTTAATCATATACAAAGCATCCTCAGCTACATCATAATCTTCAGGAGCTAAAGACATGTACTCTTCAATAAAAGCAACAGCTAACTCAGCTGGGTTTAAATTATACTTTTCCCAAAAATCTACTTTACCCATCGAGTGACGTTCATACAAATGAACATCATGACGTAACGGCAAAGCACCAAAATCAAAATACTTTTTCATACCAGCTGAAAAACGACGAGTAACAGACTCATGGTGACAATCTGCCGGATGGCTTCCTGTCACCACACACTTCTGTTGACCAATAAAGTCTAAATAATCTTTACTTCTAATTTTTTTAACAGGCATAATTTACCTGCCCGAAATTTTTGCCTTAATATAATCGATTGTTTTTTCAAGTACATCAACTTCAGCCAATGCTTCTTGAATTTTTTTCTGGCCTTGAAAACGTGGTTCTTCCATATCAGGAAAAAGTTCTTCAGGTAAAGTATACCAAGCACCAGCGCGTTCAACACCTAAAACTTCAGCGTACTCATTAGTCGTAAGAATGTTAGTAGCCTCAATCACGGGGTCAACATAACCAGTAAAATCCATTATATACTCAGCATTTTTAAAAGGAGTAGCAAGTTTATTTTTTTCAACTGTAGCTTTAATATCCACGTAACTAGCTGTACCGCTAGTTTTTTCTTTCTTGCTACGCAAATCAATAATCATACTAGAATGAAAATTAAGAGCGTGGCCTCCAGGACGTACGGGCTTTGGTTTATATGGGTCAAGAGAATCTCGAAGTTGGTTAGTAAAAATCATCCACACGTTATTACGTGACACAGGACCATTAAGTTTAGGCATAAAATCAGACATGATTTTTGCTCGTTTACCCATGTTTGAATCACCTAACTCACCTTCAACCACAGCTTTAATTGGAGCACCAGCAACCGAATCAAGAATAATCATATCAACTTCACCAGATTCAGCTAAATCAACGGCGGTTTCTCCTGCTGTTTCTAAATCATCAATTTGCAACCATACTAAGTTTTCAACGTTCACCCCTTGACGCTCTGCCCAATTAGTATCAAGAGCATACTCCGTGTCAATAAAAGCAACTAAACCACCTCGCTCTTGCACATTAGCAGCGGCTTTTAATGCATGTGTAGTTTTTCCGGCAGACTCCCACCCAGCAAGTTGAGTAATACGACCACGAGGATAACCACCAATTCCTGTCGCTACATCAAGAGCAAGGCTGCCTGTAGAAATAACATCAACGTCACGTTTAACGTCACCTAGTTGAACAGTTTCACCAAACTCTTTTTTAAGGCGGTTTAAAACTGGTTCTAAAGATTTCCTAGAACCACTATTAAGTTCTGGAAAACTTTTTCCGTAATCACTACTATCTTCTTTAAGAGTCATTATGTTCCTCCGAATCTAACAAACCTTGCAGACATTCAAACACCATACGTTTATCCAAAAGTGAAGATGCTGCATTATAAGAACCCATTACGTAAACTTTAGAAATACATTGTTCAGCACTAAGCCTGACATTTGATGGTAACTCTGAAGTACGTACACGCTCAATCATAGAATGTAAAGCTCCATCTGCTTTTTCTGCAGTATTAGTATACTTAGCCCAATCAGGAAGTTTAGGTGCCTCAACAACTTTATTGTACTTATCAAATTTGGCAAACTGAGTACCTAAGCGATAAAAATACTCACCAATACCAAACTTAACACCTGCTCGTTTCAAAGCATCAGAGTAAGCACCTTTAAGTTGGTCTGAGTAAGAAGGAACACCAACATCAGATTTTTGTGTGCCTACAACAGTAAGGACACAGGCAATACCACCAAAACGGCTTGGGATACCACCATATTTTTGTTCCATGGTCAACTCTGCATAGTCTTTACTCTTGCTATTTAAATATTCCGCTGTTTCAACAGTAACTGGAGAATAAACATCAGTCCAACGCTCAGCGCCAACAACCTCATTTAATCTCTCTGTCACCGTACGAGCATCAACATACGCAAGCACAGGTGTAGGTTTACCTTCACCTTTAAAACCAAAAGCAGGAAGCCATTTCAACTTACTTTCAGGAAAAGGCTCAGCTAGTTTATCAATAATCCAGTTGTCCAACTTTGGCGTTGGGTTCAACAGATTCTTTCTAAGAGACTCAAATTCAGACATTTCTACCTCCTAAATAGTAATTGAGTATAGCACGCATCCTACTAGCCGTCTAGTAAGATGCGTAAAAGTTTTCTTTAAGGTGAAATTTACCGTAAGGTTTTTGGAAGATAAGTGACTTAGTAAACACAGGACCGTTACGCTGTTTAGCAATCTCAAACTTTACAGGAACCTCATCGGTGTCTTTGACGAACTTGTCAATTTCTTCCTGAGTAATTTCTGGATTAAAATTAGAAATATCCGGATAAAGAAAAGCAACAATAGAGGCGTCTTGCTCCAAAGCACCTGAATCTCGCAAATCACTCAAGTTAGGACGTTGGTCTACACGCTTTACAACATCCCTATTAAGCTGAGAAGCAATAAGAATAGGAATATTTAACTCACCAGACAAATTCTTAAGCATGGACGAAATCTCACTAAGTTGTTGATTTCTTTGTTGGCCAGCCAAAAAGCCCGTAGCGCCAATCAAACCAATATAATCTACGTAAACCACATCGCAACCTTTTTCGTAAACCAACTTGCGAATTTTCTGGCTGACAGTTTCATTATTCCAAGGACCTGCATCATCAATAAACAAGGGTTGTTCTGAATACCAAACAAGAGAATCCATAAGTTTTTCACTTGCCGAAAATGCACTTGGGCTCATGTTCAACAACTCTTGTCCATTAACTTCTGCACGAGCTGCAATCATACGATTCAAAAGTTTTGTCTTATCCATCTCCATAGATAAAAACCCAACCTTAGCACCCTGCTCTACATTCACGCGAGCTGACTGAAGCATCATTGCTGTCTTACCTGTACCTGGCCTTGCAGCCAAAAACGACGTTTCTTTCGCATCAAAATCAACAAGTTGAGAATCAATAGCTTCAAGACCAGTAAAATGAATGTTTGACCTATCACGGTCAAGCATAGACAAGTAATCCTGAATCAATTCTTTACCAGTTACAAGACTCTGCTTTAAACCTTTGCCCGTAATATCGTTAGCCAAATTATTAAGCATAGAAGCATACTCATCTAAAGTCCTCATGTTCTTTTTCACGTCATCGTTTAATTCACCAACACCACGATGCAAAAGACGCAAACCAGAATACTCAGCAATTTGAGTAGCAAAAGAAATTACAGTGTCCCCACCTACTTGATAATCAAGAAAGCCACGTAAATCTTCTTCTGTAAGTTGTTCATACTCTAACTTATAAAGTTCATTCCATACTGTTTTGACATTAATTTCTATTCCGCGCGAAAAAAGATTAATCATCGTCCGGTAAACCATACGATTTTCTGGGTAGAAAAAATCCTCTTCTTTCAAAACATCCACAATACGAGCAAAAATACTCGGATGCATCATCACAGAACCAAGAATGGAAACTTCTGTCTCTTTAGAACTCACAACGTTACTCATTTGACTCCTTATTTAAATACAGTTTAGCCCAAGGGTTTGTAATGTCTTCCTCGTTACCTTCCATTTCACGAATTTCTTTAAGTCGCTTCAAACGCTCCTCCTGCTCCGCATCACTCTCAACCTGCTTCTTCACCGATTCTTGAATAGCATGATACCTCTGAGCGTGCTGTTCTACAACCGTAAGTAAATTACGTGGACTATGAGCAACAAAATTAAGAGTATTAAGATTAGCTAACACAACTGTTTTCAAAGTCCACAAAACTTGATTATAAGAATACTTTTTAAGTAGCGTGGATTTATAGAACCCGCGCATTTCCTTAAATTTATCAGAAGACTCAGAAATGTCAACGCCAGTAATGTCCTCATGCAAAGCAGCCCACAAATTACTAAGCTTAATATAATCTCGTCTACGAGCTTCCTTATCTGAAGTATTCATAGAGTACAAACGATAACCAACACGAGGGAACTGCCTAAAACGAGCATACTCTTCAGGTAAACCACGTGCCAATAACCCATTAACTTCTGACAGTGAAACATCCAAAGACAAAGCCCTACGTGCAGCCTTAAACTTTTCAAGCCAATTAGGTTGACTCTTAATCAAAGCTTTAATCTCTTTAACTTCATCAGACTCATCGGAATCCCAGGACAACAAATTCATGGATTCAACTTTTGAATCCCCTTGTTTACTATCTATTCTAACCCTATCTATTCTAGGGGTTTCTTCAAAGTCCAATTTTTGTTGTTCAGGACTTTCTTTCTGCATGAACTCAAAGCCTTCCGGTTCGGAAATATTTTTCATGCCCTCCGGAAAAATTTTTCCTAAAAACTTTTCTTTCTGCTTAGGTGGAGCTAAATTATTAACAAGCCAAGCAGCAAGATTTTTAGGGTCTTGACGAGCTGCACTTTCCCATGCATCAATAAAAAATCCTTCGTGTTCTACACCCACGCTGTAGCCATTCAAAGCACTTTGTGTTAACCTGGAACCAACAATAAAAATTTGGCCTTGGCCAAAATCTTTACTGTGAATAAGTCTTAACTCTTCAAGCTTTTTCAACAAATCAAAAAGGTAACGTTGAGTAAAACCAGTTGCTTCCTCAAGTTCTTCTGTTGTAAAGTAAGAAGCAAGGTAGCCTTCTTCGTAAAGCTCTGCAAGTTTCGTTACATAACCATTTTCATTGCGGAATTTTAATTCTTTTGGCGTTTGTCTTCTAACACCGGTAGTAATAAGTCTATACAAATACCCAATAGAAGCACCATCAAAAAACCTTCCGTACTCAGGCATCCGAAGTAAGGCGTATGGTGTCATCAAAAATGACCCGTTGATTTGTCGTCTTGCCATATAACTCCTCCTTTAGACTTACCAGAATACAGCCAAATCCTCAGACCGTCAAGAAAGCAGGATACCATGAAAAACAAAGACCTTCTCATTGGAGTAGACATAGCCTTAAACACATCAGGTTATGCAATCCTAGACGAAAACAAAAAACTTTACAAAACAGGATTAATTGAAACCAAAAAACATTGGGATTACTACGACAAAATTAATTTTTTGTACGATGAGTTTTACAATTTATTCCAAATTATTCTCAATAAAAAACCTAACTCTTTGACTCTTATACTAGAAGGTAGGCTTAAAGGTGGTTTTAGTGGACAAACTTTAGCATCTATTGAGGGTGCCCGTGTGGCTTCTTATCTTGCTTATTATCATGTTTTTGGCGGGGATTTAAAAACAAGTGTTTACAATCCTAACGAAGTAAAGTATTATTTTGCCAACAAACGAGGTGCTAAGAAAAACGAAATGTATGAAGCGGTAACACAAACACACAAGTCACTTCGTAAACTAGAATTCCAAGAAGATATTTTTGACGCCATATACTTGTGCTTATACCACATAGATAAGGAGAACTAATGAAAAGTATTATTGAGCAAGTTGCCAGTCATTCTAAATACTCGTCTTTAG
>Ga0209937_1000375_pt1 | contig 14706 bp, 33 predicted proteins | sample SalPon1_B_H2O_MG_FD_185699 | JGI IMG/M metagenome (GOLD analysis project Ga0209937, IMG submission 185699) | Salt pond water microbial communities from South San Francisco under conditions of wetland restoration - Salt Pond MetaG R1_B_H2O_MG... | ecosystem: Environmental > Aquatic > Non-marine... | reverse complement strand
GTGATCATCACGACACACCGAGCGCAGCGACTCTCCAGCGGCAATACGAAAGCAGATTTCGTCGATCACCTCAGGCTTTGCGCGGGTTGGGCGTGCCATGTCTATCTATTCCTTATTACCGATTGATCATCTCAATCACAAACTAGGACCCAGCTATTGACTCGGGATAATTAGGTCCTCAAAGTAGGACCTGAGTTTATTAGTTATCGTTTCATTAGGAGGCCGCCGCTATGAGCAACACCAACATCAAAAACCTGCCCGCTGGTAACACTTACTTCCGTGAGTGTGGATACTCCGATACCCGAGTCTGGGTTGAAGTTAAGCGCACCGCCAAAACCGTTACCTTGGCTCCAGTAGAAGTAGCGCGTGACCCTGAGTGGGAGCCGGACTTCAGCGTTGGCGGTTTTGCTGGCCACTGCAACAACCAATCCGATCAGACTTGGCTTTTTGATCACATCGACTACCGCATCAAGCGCACAGTCCGAATGACCAAGAAAGGCTGGTCTTATCGCGGCACTGAATTCCTTGAGAACTCCGCGCGCTATTTCTACGATTACAACTTTTGATCTCGCCGGAGACCAAGCTATGACTGAAATGTTTACTCGCTCCCCGGCCGGCCTCGCGCTGGCTGGCGAGGCGCTATATGGGCATCGGTGGCAGACATCGCTTGCCCGTGATCTGGGGGTTGCCCCTCGAACGATTCGTAAGTGGGCTAGCGGAGAAAAAAGCATCCCGCCAAGGCAGTGGCGCTATATCGCTGCCCTGCTCAATCAGCGAGCGAGTGATTGCAAAGCGCTTGCTTCCCTAATCATCTCCTTGGGATAAATTCATCAAGTAGGCTTTGGCGTACTCAAGCATCGCAACACCAACATAGCTATCGGCGTAGTGCGCGACACGAGTGACTGGGATATCGCCATAGTCGCCTTTGTAGACCACCACCAAGTCAGTGGGCATTGGAATGGTGCCCTCACGAATTTCTTGGGCGATTGCCTCAAGGATTAACACCGGCTCGCTCTCCTCACGATGATCACGCAGATCAGTAACGCTCATTGGCCTGCTCCCGTTGATAGATCGTGTGAAGCTCACCCTCGGTGTAGTCCGAGTAGTAGCCTGTCTTACCCAGCGCGGCAGCGGCCTGCACCACCACGTCAAGGCGCTGGATTAGGATCACCGCGTAGTAATCAATATCAATCGACATCACATCGATTGCTTCATTGTCTGGGGCATCAGGGTGGAAGCCCATCAGCCAAACCCCATCGTGGATTGTGTTTTGCTGCTCGATCCAGCGGTCAAACTGCTCGGCGCTCAAAAGGCTTGGGTTAGTCCAAGCCACCACATAGGTCTGACGACCCTGAGGGGGTATATCTTTTTTCAGTGTTGCTGCCCGGCCAAGGTCAGCGGTGATGATCACCGAGACCTCGCCGCGCTCCCACGAGCCCTGCGCATAGGGACACGCTGGCATGCCGTGGAAAGAATCAGTGGGCGTCTCGAGGCAATCCCTCGACCACGCCCGAATCTGCTCAGGTATTGAGTGGATTACTCGCCCGCTGAGCCCGCGTTGTTAAACGCTTCAGTCATTACGTTGGCAGGATCGGTCTTAAAGCGCTTCTCAGCACTGTGCTCGTTGTAGGCTTTGTTACCGCCCTTCATGCCCTTTTTCATACCCTTCATCGGTTTACTCCTCATCGATATCGATTAAGTGCCGCAAATCTGCAGCGGTTTCATTCACGCCTTGCTCTTCGAGCTCAGCGGTTATCGCTTCAAGCGATTCAGTCAGCTCCTCGAGCGCCTGGACTGCGTGGAACGGCGCCGGCTCACCTCCGTCAGCGGAGGCCAGCAGCTCATCGAGGATGGCGCGCATCATCGACGCACCTGCTTAGCAACCTTCTCAGCGCTACGCCCAACGACATAGCCGCCTAGACCAATCTTGATCAAATCCCACATCGGCGGCGGGACCTCGAGCTGTAGACCGGCATCGAAAAACAAATCCACATACGGGGCCAGGATGTAGTTGTTCGCCACAATCGCAACAAACACCAGCATCGTGATCGGGCGCCATGCACTGGTAATCCAATGCCCTGACTGCGCCTCAGCCACCACCACATCCCGAGCCACCTCGCGTGCGGTCTGGTCGTGATCTAGCATCGCCTGGCGCAGCTCGTTGGCAGCCTTAGCGGCTTGGTCTTTGTCCTCAAAAAACCGACCCAGGACTGAATCAACCGTTTTTCCAAGCCCGGCGGTGAGCAGCTGTTGGATCATCGCGCTAGTCCCCTGCGATCATTTTGGCGATCTCATGGGCACGCCGCGGGGTTTGCTCAGCCCAACGTGAGTTAAGCGCCTCCTCTGCGGCAAGCTCCCAATCATTGGCTTTGAGTGCGGCGAACATCTTGGCAAACGCCATCAGCCCGGTAACCCCGAGCTGGAACCCCATATTGATTAGCGCATGCTGGACGCGCTCAGGCAGGGTGTGCAGATAGTCAATTTCACTCTCAATTAGCCCGATCACCCGTGCGATGTCATTGCTCAACAGCGCCTCGGCCTCCGCCTGGGAGATACCGCCGCCGCGCCGCTCATCAATTAACCGCCCATAGCCAATCGTGGTGTAACCCAAGTGATCTTCGTAGGCATGCAAAACACAGCCTTCGTGGCGCTTTAGCTGCTCTTTAATCGCCTCGGTATTCATGGCTTGCGGGTATTGCTTGCGATCTCAATCAAATGCCCATTGACCTCATCAAGCCGTGAGTCAATGCGCTTTTCCAGGTTATCCATACGCTCATGCACCCGGCGCATATCATCGCGGTGCCATCGATACAAAACACTCAAAAGCGCAAACACTCCCAGGGTAAGAATGCCCAGCGCCCACCGCACAATGCGCGGCGTTTGCTCAAAGATAGCCGACCAAATATCAAGCTCAGGGCTGCTTGGCTGCATGGTTAACTTGTCTTGCATGATGGCTGGATGGCGACGAAATAATTCTCGCCGTGCTGGGTGAATCGGGAATAGATCGGGCGCATGTTTGAGCTTGTCCGCTTATCGGCTGGGACAAGGTTGCACACACTAACGTGATAATAGGCGCCCTCATCACGGATATCACATTGCGCGGTGCCCGCCAGGCAGGCGATGAGTGCAGACATTAGAACACTGCTCATACTCTAGCCCTCCTCTCGGGCGCGGGTTTGCATCGCATCAGCGATAATGACTAAAAACTCCCACCGGATATCGGGGAAGAGCACATGCTCGGAGACCCAAGCGGTGCCGTGATCACGCGCCAGCACACCAAAGCATGCATCCGCTGCCTTGGGGTGGAGTTGATCAACGGTGCGCATATTCACAATCGCCTCACCGGTATCGGTAATGGCTTGGTGGATGCGCTCGCGAAGCGCTGAGCCCTGCTTTCGGGTAACAAACCCAGGGCCAGCAACGGTGATAATCTCGCTCACGGTGCAACCTGTTTTGCTGATGTGAGTGCGGTCACTTTGCAAAGGCAGACCGCCGCCTATCTAACCGCTCGAGGCGATTAGGGGAATTTTTCGTTAAGCGGCTTTGACCATCTCCGGGGTCAGCCTGACCCGGCCCACCTCGCCGTAGTCGCAGTGATAGGTTATAACCTGGGCGCTGCGCTGGGATGAGTAGCCGTGACGGCTTGCATAGGCATCTTGTGCCGCCAGTGTCTCATGCTGCTCGACAACCATCAGGCTCGACTCTTGGGCGAGCTTGTGGTGCAAGTGCCCGACATGGCCGTAGCTGTATTGGGTTCGCCCATACACTGGCCGGAACTTCGAGATAAACGCCTGCTCGATCTGTCCCATCTTGGTTAAGTGCCCGTGATGGAAGTACAAGCTGGTGTTGCCGTGCTCGACGCAGTAATACGGATCAGGGCTGGTGTCGACGCTGACCCGATCATCGCCCTCATAGTGCGCGGCTAACCACTCACGCATATAGGCGCTGGTAGCCAGGTCGTGATTGCCCTCGGCATAGATCACATGCACCTCATCGTAGCGCTGAGAGAGCATATCGATGACCCGGCGCATCACTCGGATGACCGTACGGGCTAAAAGCTGGAGCCGGGTGTCGGAGTCGAGCACATTTTTCCCGGTCGGGGTAATCGCCTCGAGGCTGTCGTAGTGACAGGCATCGCCAAGTTGTGCCAGCACAACCTTTTTCGCAGGCGGTGCCCCAGCAATCGCCGCGGCAAACCAATCAATCAAAGACTGCTCGGCAATCTCGATATCCCAGTCATCGCCGCGGGTTTCTTCTCCCCAGGCCAATGATCCAAGGTGGTAGTCAGTGATCACAAAGCAGGAGAGCAGGTTTGGATTAGGCGCAATGGGTGCGCCCTTGAGCAGAGTGCGTGGGATTTTGTCAGCAAACCCCTCGAATGCGCCCTTGAGCGATTCGCGCACTGCATCAGCATCCCGGCTTGTCTTGACCCACTCAAGCTTTGCTTCGCCGGTCTCCGCGTCATAAAGCGTGGAGCGGCCTTTGACGATCTCGTCTTTGTAGCTCACCGGCTCCTTAGCCGCCGACCCATCGCGCTCGAGGCGTCGATACATACTGCGAAGATCAATCCCTAGCAGCGCTGCTGCGCCTGCTTTGGTGCCGGTCTGATCAATCGCTGCTTTAATCTGCTCAATCGAGTGCTTTGGCGCCACCATAATCAATCCTTGTGTGGGGCTTTACATCCTTTCGGACATAAAAAAAGACCCGTAGCGTTTCCGCTAGGGTCTACTTTCCCAATCTACCTATCGTTATACCTGAGTCAGATTCCAAGTCAACTCCAATGGATTTAAGATCATCAGCCATTGCCTCGAGCCGATACTCAATCACATCCGGGTCTTGGGACCTAAGATCAGGTGCGGGTTCGTTGTAGAGATATTGCCACGCCGCCTCAAAGGCTGGGCTACCCACCGCACTGGCAAGCTCAGGGCGCTCAGATTGCAGCGACTGGGCACGCTTTTGTGCCATGACCGCAAGCCGCTCGCGAAACTCCTGTGCACGCCGAGCCCGAAGCCGTCTCTGGCGCTGGGCGTTGAGCTTACGCTGCCGATCGCTCATCAATCGCCTCAGCTACACGCATTTGCATACGCGCAATAATCTCGTCCATAAAATCACGATCCACCCCAAGGATGCGCCGCAACACAGGGGTGGGTTTTTTCTCGACATAAAGCCGGATCGCTAAGCGCTTATCGCGCTCGGGGATTCTGGCAAGTGCTTCTTCGATTAGCTCAATATCGCGGGGCACTGGCTCATCGCCTCGCCCAGTTGGCGCGCCAGCGGCGGGCCCTTCAATCATGCAGCGGTGTAGCACAGTACGCTTAGGAAACCCTAGGCCAAAATCCCTAGCCGTTTCCATGTAATCACCCCAGCGCTGGAGTTGTTGCTCGATGCTCATTGCGGTGCTCCTGGCGTTTTTGAGTAAATTCGCAAAACCCATCCAGACTCAGTGCGGCCCGGTGTCCGGTCACAAAGTCTCCACGCTCCCCCACGAGCACCGCCAAAGGCACCAGCACAGTCCAGGGCTGGCGCGATTGTCGGTAGGCAAGTGCAGGCCACAAGTCTTTTGCTTGCTGACACGCCTGCCCCCACCAGGTTGAGATCGCCAGGCGCTCATGGCGCTTGACTTCGATAGCCCAAGGCCCCACATCTAAAAGATCAGCCCCGCCACAGCGCGACTGCTCAAGATTGCGGTAGCACTCAATGTCCAATCGCTCAGACAGCAGCTTGGCAAGCTCACGCTCACCGGCTGCCCCCTTGTTGCGTTGCGAAGCGCCCACTAGGCAGCCTCCTCCAGCGGTTCGCGCCGCTTGGTCATTTTCTTCAGCCCCTTTCGCTCAATCTTGAACACACGCCAAAGCGATGCCGGGTTGTACTTAACGCCGCGACGAATCTGCCCGATATCCGTGCCCACCGCCTCGGCAATGCCGATAGCAGAAAGCGGATGATGTTCATCGCTGAACAGCCAATCGATTGCCTCAATAGCTTTGGTGCTAATGCTCATCGGTCCGGACTTTGGGTCGCCTGCATGCCGACACAGCCCCTCGATAATTTGCTCAATACGCTGCTCGTCGGTTTGCCAGTGCTCCTCGCGAACCCCTTTTGGCCGCTGGTCACAGGCATCATCAATCGCGGTAATTAAAATCGAGGCGACCAGGCGGAAGAACTCATCACGCTCATCTGGGCGCGAGTCTTTGATCGCATCGCCGTAGAGATCATCACTGGCTTGCATTACTTTGCTCCCTTGTATTGAACCAATCCCTGGGCGCGCCAAAGCGCGTTTGTCTCTGCCATCGCCCGGACCATGCACTCATAGAGCTCGGCTTGACTGATCTGCAGCAGCGCACGCGAATCCATCGCGTCGTGACACCCTGAGCAGCCAATCACCGCGTGATCATCGCTTGCTTTGGTACCCACCCCGCGCCCACCAAACGGCAAGTGACACAGCACGCTAGTGCTGGGGTCAGCGTTGCAGTGACCCGGTAGCCGCAAGGTGCATTGCGCATCGCGCGCTGATTCACGCAACGGCTTGGATCGAACGGGGTTTTCTTTAAGCAGCATTGGCAGGCTCCGTGAGTACCAGCCCTTGTGAGCACAACGCCACAAACATCGCATCTAGGTAGCGAGTCTTTTGTGACACACTCATCAAACGCGTGACGGGGAAGTCGATGGGCTCTTGCATCAAATCAAGCTTGGCCTCGTAGGCAAGCGGCTTGACCACCCGATCGTATTGCTCGCAAAAGCGCTCGTTCTCAGCGCGAAGAATCGGCACACCAAAGTGCAGCTTGCAGTAGGCGCGATATTCCTCAGCGCTTTGATCGCCCTGCTCCTGTGCTTCCAAAAGCCACTGCCGCTGGAGCTGGTTTTGCTCAAGGCTTCGCTTAGCACCCGGCTCAACTTTGACCGAGCAAGGCAGACGCTGGCTTTTAATCCAGGCCATCACCGCCTCACGATCGCGCTCGCTTCTCAGGATTCTTTGCGCCATCAGGCAAGCTCCTGCTGAGCAGACTCTGCTGCCAAGGCGCAGTAAGCGATGTCATCGACATAATCATCTTCGCGATAGGCACCACCGGCGCCACGCGATTTTTTTAGCAACGACATAAACTGCCACCCCTCGGTCTCGCTTAGCTCGTGGCCATACAGCGTGTTGAACGCTGCCACCGCCCGCGCCATCGATCGCTCGCCATCATCTTGATCACGGCTTTGGGCGCGATCTCTCATCTGCTCGCTGGCCTCATCAAGGTAGTCTTCAGCGCCGGTGGAGTGACAGAACAAGCGCTCTGACTCAGCGACGGCCTCTAAGAAAATTTCATTCCAGCCCTGCTCCATCGCGCCGTCATCCACCACCCCGGTCCTTTGCCGATGGCTATCCATCGCAGCCTCAGCCCGCCGGGCTTTGTTCTCTTCGATTTCGATTTCAATGTGCTGCATGGCCTACTCCTTCGTGGTTTGAATATCGATCACACGCGCTTCGCCAAACACTGCTCTGAGCTCATCAACAAACTCAGCGATATCAGGGAAGCGCTCGCGGTTGGTTTGCGCGCTTGCGATTTTGGGATCGGTCATATCGCGATCTCCCGTGGCTTAGTGCTATCGTCATAACCACCCCACTGCTTGACGTATCGCAGCGATCCCATGCCCAACTGGCCGATCTGGCGAAAGCGGATTTTTTGCACATGAATCTCCACCTCGGGCGAGGCATCCGGGCCAAGATCGCGCCAAACACAAATGCCGTTATCGGCCTTGTTGCGCCAATGCGCCGATCCACCACAGTCGTAGAGCGTGGGCACGGGGTACTCGCCGCGCTCGTTTTTGCGCAGCTTGGTGGGGTGAACCACGATCCAGACATGCACCCCGTAGCGCCGACCGAACTGACGGATTCGTTTCAGGCTTTGTGAGATGTATTGGGTCTCGGTCTGATCGGATGGGCACAGGTGCTCCATCTCGTTCCACGGATCGATCACCAGGCCACGGATGCCGTATTGATAGACCATCTGCGCGGCGCGCTCGAGCACCGCGTCGATCGTCCAGTCAGCATCATCGGCGGGCAGAATCCAGCGAAAGTGCTCACTCACCCAGCTGCGCGCGATATCCATGGTGTCGCGATCCATGCGCTGGGTTGGGCCATCGTGAAATGGCCGGCCAACGTATTTCTCAATAATCCGCGCCATGTGATCGGAAAGCGGCTGGTTCTCCGGGGAGAACATCGCGAAATTCCAGCCCTGCTCACGCGCTAAATTCACGGTCAGGGCATCGAGCCAGTTGGATTTTCCCGAGTTAGGAATGCCGGTGACGACTGTGAATTCACCGGGCCGCACGGTGTAGATTTGATCTAGGCACGGCCACCCTGTCGACACGCCCTTGTCCAGGCCATTGTCGTACAGCGAGTCGATGTCATCGCGCAGATCATCAGCTGTGAACACACCCTCCATCGGGATTGGCTTGGCGTTGCTGAGCGCCTCATTGAGCGCATCGGCGCCCATCTTTTTGAGCACGTCATTGGCATCTTTTTGCCCTTCAGGCCACTCCACAATCAGGCATCGATTCTTGCCAAAGCGCCGGCACAGCTCCTCAGACAAGCGCTCGCCAGGCTCATCGCAGTCAACCGCGATAATCCATCGCTCAACCGACTCGACTCGCTCATCGTTGAGGAACTCAAACTTGCTTGCGTAATTCTTAGTCTCAGGGGTAGGTGCGCCATCGGGAACGCTTACCACGTTGGGCCAACCAGCCACCTCGCAGGCAAGCTTGTCGAACTCACCCTCGACAATCACCGTGCATGCCGGATCAATATCATCGAGCCCAAAGAGCACGCGCTCAGCGCCCTTTTCCATGCGAAAGCGCTTTTTGCCATCACGATACTTAGCGTTAACCAGCTCCCCGCCGCGGTAGTAGGGAAAGCAAATCGCCGAGACCTTCTCGCCTGCCTGAGGCATGAAAACCGTTTGGCTAGACAGTCGGTTGCGCTGGGCGACCGCCTGGGTAATCCCGCGATCACGCAAAAACCGAATCGCCTTATCGGATAGCTCAGTGGCTTTTAGCGGCGCGGGCTTGGTGTAGGTTTTAGGCTTGGGCGCAATCCGGCCGTGGTCGTTGCGTTTTAATCCGCCCGCCCATCCGCAGTGATGGCAAAACCAAGTGCCCTCATCCACGTTGACCGACAAGCAGGGGTCTTTTTTCTTCTTGCGTGTTGGCCCGCACTCAGGGCACGGCACATCAAGCTCACCTGCTCTACCGTAAGGAATGTTGATCCCATGCTGCTCGAATGTCTCGCTCAACATACAAGCCGCCTTGGCTTGAGACAGCCTCGGAAGTAGCTGATGGGATCGGCGGGTTTTTTCCCGACCGTGGCGGCGACCGCCTCTCGAACCTTTTCCTCGCCATGCTCTGAGATCGCCCTACCCAGGATGCCTCGGTTGGCTGGGGTTGCCCCAACCACCTTGAGCCACATATCCCAAAGCGCCTTGGTTGGATCGTCATCATCAGGCTCTGGCGATTCTTTTTGATTGATATAAATCGGCGCGTTAGCGCCCGTATCTTTAGATACGGAATCTCCTCTCTTACTCTCTTCTCTTCTCTTCTCTTCTCTGGTCACGCTTTTGTCACACTTTTTGCGTGACATTTGTTTTCGCTTTGTTGCCTCAACTCGGCGCTTGGCGGAAGCCCCGTTGTGCTCGCCAAACTCAGGCACAAACAGCGTCTGGTCGCCGTCGTAGGCCAGCCAACCCACCGCTATAAGCGCCTCAGAAAAGCCCTCTCGACCAATGACTTGATCCAGTGCAAATGGGGTATACCCCTCCAGTGTCCCGTCCTCGGTATGCTCATCGAAGACAGACCATGCCGCATGAAGTGCGCCAATAACGGTATGCTTGTCACACTTTATGTGTGACATAAGTGTGACCACCTTGGGGTGGGTTTGTAGCGAAGCGCGCATTTTAATCCAGTCGCCTGCCATGACGTCCTCCCTTATTTCTTTATTCGCTGGCGGCTAGCGCTTGCCTGATTGCCTCAGACCAAACGCCCACTCGCTGAGGGCTGGGTCCCTCGATCTGCATTTTCTCGGCCTGCTCCATCGCTTCGTTCCAACTCATAACAGCCTCCTGTGGAAATAACGCCGCCGATCCGTGGCAGCCATTGGGTGTAAAAAAGCCCGTCGAGCGGGCAAGGGGCCGTGAGGCCCGTGGGGGAGGAGATTTAAAAATCCTGAAAGACATCGGGGCGTATATGTCGCGGCGGAACACCGGATAGCCTGGCTAGCTCCGGTACGCGCTCAGCAGGAACCTGCTTTAGGCTCCATTTGTGGACCGCTTGCCATGAAATCCCGAATTTCTGCGCGACTGCTTTGAAGCCGCCGGCAGCATGGATTGCTTGGGATGCTTTGTTTTGTTTCATGGTTAAGCAGTTTTACAACCAAAGATTACCACGTCAACCCTTTTGGTTGTAATTCCTGCTCGAGACAACTTACGTTTGTATTAATCTGATGCTTCTGTGGCATACTGATGCGTATGACATTTGGAGTGACGTTAAGAAAAATTCGGAATGCGGCCGGGCTTTCGCAAAGAGAGCTCGGGGAGCGGCTTGGCGTGACTTATGCAGCCATTCAGCGCTGGGAGACTGATCAAGTGTTACCCAAAGGTCGGCGCATCCAAGATATCGCTGATGCTTTAGGTGTTACGCAAACGGAACTGCTTGGGTTAGAGAATGAGCTATCTGATGCGAACCGTCCGGGAGGGAGGGTTCCGCTTATCTCATGGGTTCAGGCAGGTGCTTGGGGGGAAGCCGTGGATAATTATCAGCCTGGCGCAGCCGAAGAATGGATTCCAGTCAGAAACAATGCAGGGCCGAACGCTTTTGCGTTAACCGTCTCAGGCGACAGCATGGTCTCTCCGTTTGGTCAAAGAAGTTATCCGCCGGGCACAGTGATCGTAGTAGACCCAGCTGTGCAATCGGCGTCAGGCCAGCGCGTTGTTGCAAAGCTCGTGGATGGTGGTGATCACTCGGTCACTTTCAAGGAGCTGCAATCTGATGCGGGCAAGTATTTCCTCAAGCCACTCAATCCACAGTACCCAACGATTGAAATGACCGAGGGCTGTGAAATTGTGGGCGTTGTAGTGGCGAGCTACCAGCAAGAAGTCTAAATCGTTTTTTTTGCCTATCGCTTCAACTAAGGGTTGACAGACAACTTATAAGGTTTAATCTGTCCCTACCGACAACCAAAAGTATTGAGTCGGTAAGGAGGCCAAAATGAAGTGGTACGCAGTCCCCAATGCGACACGCCCAGACACCAACTCGCTAAGCGCCCAGGACCGCCCGGCAATGATGGTGGATGAGTACGGTCGCTTTATCGCTGAGTTCCAGCGTCTAGCTGATGCCGAGCTCGCAGCGAAATCTCACAACAACCCAATCAAGCGCGAGGTGGCGGCATGACCCAAGACAAAGACCGTCACGCGCAAATCCTCAGGCAAATGCGCAAAGAGTGGATCGCAGACGATGCGATGTCTGAGGCGATGCTTGATCTAGCGCTGCGGGTCGAAGCAGCCCGGCAGTCAGGCGGAGGTGAGCAATGATTGTTATCGCACCCAATGAGCAAGCGCTCACAACAGCAGCCCAGCTCGCCGCCGATGGTTTTGAGATTGGTATCAGCCCAGAGGGGCGCTACCTCAAAGCCTACCCAACCACAGTTCCGGTGGAGGGCTAAACAATGGACCAAGAGCTAGCCAATCACAACGAAATGCTCAAGCACCTAGAAGATCAGGAGGCCAATATGGATCGCAATGTATTTGCAGAGCTCGCGCGCGTTGATTGTAGCGAGCATATAGAAAAGAAAAACGGCTTTAGCTACCTGAGCTGGCCCTTTGCTGTGGAGCAGCTGCGCAAGCACTGCCCCGATGCAACTTGGGAGGTTCGGCGCAATGAGAACAACGAGCCGTTTTTTATCACTCAGTGTGGTGTATTTGTTGAGGTCGCAGTCACCGTGAACGGTGTCACGCTCTCGCAGATTCACCCGGTGCTCAATCACCGCAATCAGCCGGTGGACTCACCCAACGCATTCGATATCAACAGCTCCATCCAGCGCTGCTTGGTCAAAGCGATTGCGCTGCACGGGCTGGGGCTGTCGATCTATGCCGGTGAGGATGTACCGCGCGAGGTCGCGCAGGCCCGCAAGGTTGAGGCAGAAAAGCCTCTAACCGCTGAGCAGGCTGGGTATATCCGAGCGCTTATCGATGAGGTGAATGCTGATGAGCAAAAGCTTTGTCAGCACTTCAAAGTTTCCGCCATAGAGAAAATTCCAGCAGCGCGCTACGACAAGGTGGTTGCTGGGCTTGAGAAGAAAAAGGAGGCCGCGTGATGGCAGCTGCAGCACATGAAATTCAGGGCTCACAGGAGTGGCTTGAGTATCGTCGCACCCGCGGCGGTGCCTCAGAGGTGGCGGCATTATTTGAGTGCTCGCCATTCATGCCCAAAAACGCATTCGAGCTTTACCAGGTTAAGACCGGTGAGCGTGAGGTTTTTGTCAACGATGCGATGCGCTTTGGCAACCGAAACGAACCGGCCGCTCGGGCAAAGCTTGAGGACATGCTCGGTGAGAGCCTAGAGCCACAGGTCTTAGAGGACTCAAAAAACCCACGCATTGTCGCCTCACTGGATGGGCAAACGATCGATGGCCAGACTATCGTGGAAATTAAGTGCCCGCCCAAAGGCAAAGAGTCAAAGGCTTGGAAGGCGCTCGAGGATAACGGCAAACCAGACCGGCACTACTACTTACAGATTCAGCAACAGCTAATGTGCTCAGGCGCTAAGTTTTGTTTGTTCGCTGTGTATGACGCGGATGCCGATCAGGTGCTTACCTCGCAAGTCGTTGCAGAGCCAGCGCTCCACGATGAAATACGCGAGAAGTGGGCGGCGTTCTTCCAAAGTCTTGATGCCGGTGAGCCGCCTGAGTACGAGCGCAAAGACACCGCCTGGAAGGTAGCGGCAAAAGCCTATCTCGACGCCAAGGCGCAAGCCGATGAGGCCCGCAACCGAGAGCTAACCGCGAAGGCAGCGCTCGAAGAGCTTGCCGGTGACGATGGCGCCAAAGGCTGCGGAGTCAGTGTCACCCGCTACTGGGTCAAGGGCAGCGTTGACTACAAGTCAGCCATTCCTAAAGACATCGACCTCGAAGCGTTCCGTAAAGACGGGCGCTGGCAGACCAAGATCACTACGCAAAAGGAGGCCTAAAGATGGCTCAGTATGACGACACCAATCGTGGTGTTCTGTTTCGCAACGAGCGAAAAGAAAAAGACACCCAGCCGGATATGACCGGAAAAATTAACGTCAACGGCAAAGACATGCGCTTAGCTGGATGGACCAAGGTGTCCAAGGATGGCAGCAAGAAGTTTCTCTCAATCGCCGTGTCCGAGCTAGAGGAGCAGCAACCCGCGCCAGCGCCGGTCGCTGATGAAGACCCTAACGACGACATTCCCTTCTAGCAATGGATTTGAAAGTAGAGCTACTGCTGGATACAGCGACCGCGCCAAGCCGGGCAACCCCCGGCGCGGCGGGGCTGGACTTGTACGCAGCTGAGTCAGTCAACCTTGAGCCAGGATCACCTGTGCTGGTGGAGACCGGTATCGCTGTAGCGCTACCCGAGCATCATGTTGGGTTGATTTGGCCGCGCTCAGGATGGGCGGTCAAACGCGGAATCGACACGATGGCCGGCGTTGTTGACTCAGATTATCGAGGCGGGATTGGCGTTTTGCTGGTTAACCACAGCCGAGCCAATCAGTTAATCACGGTTGGCGACCGTATCGCTCAGCTGGTTGTCCAGCGCTACGAGCATGCCAACGTCATGGTGGTGGCAAGCCTAAACAAAACCGATCGCGATGCGCGTGGATTTGGGAGCACCGGGCTATGAATTACACACAAAAGCGAACGTACTCAACAGCGTTGAGCGATATCAAACTGATTGCTAACGCCATTAAGCAAGCTGGCTATGTGGGCGCTGATGCACAACGCGCAAGGCACAGCCTTCTCCAGGCTGCTGATGCACTTGAGGCTGCGATGGAAGAGAGTGATGTCGCTTGAGCAAGAGGCTTTGAATGAATGCACTGCTTGTCACAGCGCCACGCTCGAGCAGCTTGAGAATGCGGAGTTTTTATTGGCGCAAGCGCTAAGTCATTGCCAGCGATATCAGCGTCCACCACAGAGCTGGGAAGACCGAGCAATGGAATTTTTAAGACTGCTGCAACAGGACAGGGGGCGGTATGTACAGCGTACTCAGCATTGGACTTAGTGCCGTGGCGATTATCGCCGGGATAGTCGTCTTGGCGTCAGTAGTAGCGGCGGCTTGGGCGATAACGCAGTAGATAAATCGCCTCGAGCGCATAAACGGTTTTTATTAGGTCAAGGACGTAGAGCGAGCAAAAGAAATGATAGGCCAGGCGAAACACAGTAAGGACGAATTCTGCCCTGCCTGCGGCAATGCACTGGAGGAGTCTGATATCGCCCTATGCCTATGTCCTCGGTGCGGCGTCCGGTGTTGCGAAGGAGTGGTGTGATGCACCTGCGCAACAAACAAGTTCAAAAAACCCTCGAAGCGCTCAGGCAGTCTGGGCACTTGGTAATTGTGAAAAAGCCTGGGGAGATAGAGGGAGCGCCTTACTCTGAGGTTAGGGATGCGGTAGAGCGGGCCATTGATCAGGTAGGAGCTAGTGAATGAGCGAGAAAAGC
>Ga0209937_1000374_pt1 | contig 14707 bp, 16 predicted proteins | sample SalPon1_B_H2O_MG_FD_185699 | JGI IMG/M metagenome (GOLD analysis project Ga0209937, IMG submission 185699) | Salt pond water microbial communities from South San Francisco under conditions of wetland restoration - Salt Pond MetaG R1_B_H2O_MG... | ecosystem: Environmental > Aquatic > Non-marine... | reverse complement strand
GGTGATCGCCGCACCAGCGATGAATCGCCAGGGTGGCGTCGTGGGGGCATCGGAGCAGACGCGCAGGTCACGGTGGAGCCGCATGCTGATCTCGACAGTCCCACCAGGCACGCTGACCCGATCGTGGTCAATCGGGTCAATCACGGCCCAATCGTCTGAGAGGGCGAGCGCGGGCAAATCCATCCCGACGCCGTCAGTGATCGTCCTCGCGCCACTTGTGTCCACACGCCACACAGGTGAAAAAACGGGTCTCCGATTCATCGGCGGAGCGAATCTGCTTCATCTGATACTGTGCGCGGTCGTGACCACAGGCAGGGCAGAGTGCTTCTGTGGTCGGCCCGATTTCGCCGGGGTCGATCTCAGAAACATCGACCACACCTGCATCCTCACGAGCGGTCGTGGTCGTCATCGCTGCCTCGGCCGACCGGTCACGCGCCGCCTCATGCCCACAGGCACTGCAGACCCACACATCATCCTCCACTCGCATGAGAGAGCCACATTCCGAACAGAAGCGCATATGTCTACAGACGGCTGGTGACTCACTTAAGAGCGACTATGAGCAGACCACGTCGAACGCACCAAGCCCGAGCACATCATAACTCCCACCGATGACCCTGTCGGAGGAGGCACGGACCAGACTTGCTGACATCGTCGAACTGCAGCCCACGAAGAACGGCGTGTTGCAGGAGCGATGGGACCTCGACTCAGGCAGCGAGGTCCATCGCTATCTCGAATCTGAGTTGAAAGAGTACTACTACCGAGATGACAACAGCCTGATCCGCGCCACGGAGGATGCTGCCTCGCTCGTTGGGGTGGCGCCTGGTGTCGAGGCCGGTGAGGGGGAAGGTGAACTCATCATCCGCGTCGATGCCCTCGAGGCTGGCTGCTTTGAGGTGCTCGCAGAGCCAGGAGGGCAGCCACAGAGCGTCGTGGGGGTCATGAACGCAGTCGAGGCCCGTGGGACAGCGGTTACATCGGCAGAGGAGGTGGAGGAGGCGCTCCAGGCGCTTCGGCGCAAGGATGTCGTCGAGGTCGTCTACCGGACCGTCCCGGGCTTCAGACGAGCGGTGCCTGGCGATGCTGTGGATGTCGAGATCCGTCAGGACTGACGGTTCCGCTGGCGCCGCGCCTCCAGTACCCGCCGGAAGCGTCTCCCCGGGCCTCCCCCGAGTGGCCAACCCAACATCCGCCACTGTGGCGGCTCAGGCTCGCGGTACGGGCATGCGTGACGGCAGGTGTGAGGGGTGGGCACCACCTGCTTCGCAGAGCACCATGGCATGACCGTATGGTCGATAATCCGGGGCTCGAGATGGCGACAGTCCGTCCGGAGCGAATCGCTGTAGGCCCGCCATCCGTCGCCGTAGACGGCCTCAGCGATGCGGTATCGAATGGGCTCATCCGCCGGGTCGATCTCGAGCCGGCGGGGTCGCCACAACACAGATCCCCGCATCGGTGAGGGGGTGTGCTGGTTGATGCCCAGGATGCCCACCCCCTCAGGCATCGGCTCCATCAGGACAGCGGGGACCTCCGCATCCTCCTTGACCGCGGTCGCCACCCAGACCTCATCAGCCAGCGCACGGTCGATGTCGTGGGTGAGCTGGTCCCCAAGACGGCGAGCTGCCGATGCATCCAGATCAGGCTTGTTCTCGATGGCGATGAGCCGTCGGACCCACCGCGGATACGGCGCAATCCGACGCATGTACACACGACGACCGCGTCGTTCGACCTCGAGGACACCGCGAGCCGCGCCGCGATGGATCGACGGCAACAGCCGTCGGCGGGGGAACCCCGGGTCTGGCAGGCAGTCGCGATACCATGCGAACTCCGGTGGTGCGTGCCGGACCAGAAAGAGGAGATCCCGATCGAGGGATTGTTCGCCAAACTGCGCACGAGCCCGCAGTCCATCCGGATCGCATTCGATGACGATCGTGTCCCACCGGCGCGCCTGCTCACCCAGCTGCCGACCCACGATGATCGGTCCCTGCTGCCTCCGGTGCGGCGGCCAGTGCCGTTCCGCCCACCCACAGACGAGGAGCTCAAAGCCGAACTCGTGTGTCGGCGCCTGCCCCTCCAGAGCTGTCGTCACTCAGGCGACGTAGCTCCGCTGTCCATCAGGCCCGACTTCATCCACCACCTCGTCCAAATACGCATGGGCGCGCTTGAAGATCTCGCGTGGGCCATCCTGGGTGATCGTGTTCACCGCCTGCTCATAATCCCGCCACTGGAGGTCTCTGTGCTCATTCGACAGCTCCGCACTCGCCTCAAAGGAGTGGGCGATGAACAGATGCACCGTTTTGTGGATCCTGTTCCCACTCGCCTCAAAGATATAGTCATACTCCTCGCGGAACCCATCGACGAGGCGGAACTGCTCGATACCTGCCTCCTCTTGGACCTCCCTAATGGCCGTCTGCTGGAGCTCTTCTCCCCCCTCGACACCCCCCTTCGGGAACTCCCAGTCCCCCGGTCGGCTCTTCAGGAGCAGATACTCCCGTTCACCACGAGTGTCGCGGAAGAGGATCGCACCAGCGCTAACCGCTTCCACCGTCATTGCCCGAAGCTAGCTGAGCGGTTCTAATGAGACTGTCGGAGACTCCGTCGGCTTCTTACCCCCGTGACCATACAGACCTGCATGGCCTACGTGACGAAGCTCAAATTGGAATCGGGCGACCGAGAGGAGCTCGATGCGGTCGTCACGGGTCTGAAGCAGACTGTCGAACGGAAGGGGGGCGAGTGCAAGGGACCTCACGCGTCGCCGTCTGCATCCGTCCAGGTACCGCTGTACGATCGTGTCGATGCCAGCGAGCCATTCGGTACGTGGGAGCAGCCTGTCTACGAGCGGCGGTTGGAGATCTACGGGAATGAGCGGATCGTGAGTGCACTCACCGATGGCTCGTTCCCTGATTCCATCCATGTGGAGATCGAGATCGACCAGCATCGGCCGGCGGGTCACCGGGGCTAGTCAGTACTTCGGGACCGCATCGGTCACCGCGTACAGCCGGTCCATCAACCGGTCCCGGTCTGCCTGCCAACCGGACAGGTCACCAGGCGTCGCCGGATACCGATCATACTGCTCAAGCAATTCATCTGCGATTCGCTTCGTCCGATAGAACCCGAGGATCTGGCGCCAGTACCCGAATGAATCGATTGCTGTCTTGACCAGCAGCCGCGGGCCGAACGAGGTCGTCCCGGAGTACAGCGCCTCCGCCAGCTTCTCGCCTGGCAGCGACGCCAACAGCCCCATGAGATCGTCAACGTCCACCGCCGTCGCGAGGATGTTGTACACGTCCAGCCCGGCATACCGCGCCCCGAAGTGGTCCATCACCCGCTGGTTGTACGGCCACAGCATCTCCTCACTCACATCACCTGCCTCGAGCGCACTCATCGCCTGCTCACCGGCATACTGACCGGCGTAAGCGGCACCGGCGATGCCACCACCGGTCGTCGGGTTCACATGACCTGCCGCGTCCCCCGCCGCGATGTACCCCGCAGCGACCGCCGAGTCGTACGGCCGACGGGTGGGTAATGCCGCACCTAGCTTATCGATCACCTCGCCCCCGGCGAACTCCGCACGACTCTGCAGATCCCGGCGCAGGTCATCGACGAGCGTCATGGGCTCCTCGGTCATCTGGAAACCCAGGCCCGCATTGATCGTCGTCTCTGTCCGTGGGAAGTACCAGAGGTAGCCCGCCGCACGTTCGGTCGGTTTGAACACCAGCGCATCGGACCACGCCACGGGATCAGGCACCTCGATGATCTCGCGGTATGCGCTGCAGAAGTGCCGGAATGTCACGTTGGTGTCGAACTGGCTATCGCCGAAGTCGGCGGTGTCCTGCAGGATCGACATGGCGCCCGCGGCATCGATGACCACCTCGGCGGTGTACGAGTGCGGGACGCCGTCGCGTGTGGTCTGGACCCCGGTGACCTGTCCCGACGAATCCTGCATGACCGACTGGACCACCGTGTCGTACTCGAACCTTGCACCCGCCCCCTCCGCACCATCGATCAGTAACCGGCCGAACGCATCGCGATCGATCACCGCGAGCTCACCCGGCACCGGAATCTCCAGCACTGTCTCCTCCTTTGGGATCTCGAATCGACCGTGATCGACGTCCGTGTTCGTGAACGCCGAGGCGATCTGTGCCTTTGGGATCGCATCCGGGAACTTGTCCGCCCCCTTCAAGGCATCACCACAGGCGATATGCCCTGCCTCCGCCGCCGATTTGCGCTCAAGGACCACCACCGATGCCCCCGCCGCGGCGACAGTCGCCGCGGCATAGCACCCCGCGGTCCCCGCACCGACGACTACGACATCAGTCGCTGTGGTGTCACTCATTGACCCGACTCCGGCAGCATGCAGCAAAAGGGCTCGGTTCCAGCTAGATCACTTGCTCGAGCAGGTCACAGAGTGAGTCGACGATCTCATCGACATCGGCCGCCTCCGCATAGACGCGGAGCTTGGGCTCGGTCCCCGAGGGACGCACCAGGGCCCACGCACCATCTGCGAACTCCAATCGGACCCCGTGTTCCTCCGTGATCTCCGCAGCAGGGAAGCGACTGGAGGCCGCTGCAGTGAGCGTCTGCATCACGGACGACTTGCGTGCGTCGGGACAGTCGATGCTCACCTTGCGATACGGCAGCTCCTCAATCGGGTCGAGGAGGTGACCGAGTCCCACAGCTGCGACCAGACGGGTCAGCAACACCGCCGATGCGGTCCCATCGATCCACCCACCCAGCTGGGGATGGATGTGCTTCCAGGGTTCGGCGGCGAAGACGACCGCATCCCCATGCGCGGCGAGGCCACTTTGGAGATCGCCGAGGTCGACACGGTCGGTCCGTCCCCCGGCTGCGGACACGGCGCTGTCGATGCGGCTCGACGCGTTCGGGGTGGTGACCACCACTGGGTCTGTGATCACGCTGTGGTCGATCAGCGCGGATGCGATGATGGCCAAGACGGTGTCCTCATGGATCACCCCACCGTCCGGTGCGAGAAACACCACCCGGTCTGCATCCCCATCATGAGCGATTCCGAGGTCGAAGGCGCCCGCCCGGAGCACGCCCGAGAGCGTCTCTAGCGTCGTGGCGGTCGGTTTCGAGGGGCGTGCGGGGAAGTGGCCGTCCACTTGCCCGTTCAGCACCACCACCTCAGCGCCAGCGGCTCGCAGTGCTGGGGCGGTCGTCATGGCGCCCGTGCCACAGCCCGCATCAAGACACACCGACAGCCCCTCTGGGTCGGTGCCAAGATCACGGGTGTAGCGATCGATCGCACGGAGGTACGATCGCTGGACGGTATCGGCGGTCGCGTGGCCCCAGCGATCCCAGCGTGCAGGGACCGGTGTCTCCGCCATCTCCGCCGCGACCGCGCGCTCAATGCTGCGGTCTGCACCGCGTCCGTCAACGAACAGCTTCAGCCCATTGTCCGCGGGTGGATTGTGCGATGCGGTGACCATCACGCCCACCCCATCACGGGAGGCGAACGCCACGAGGGGGGTCGTGGCCACACCAAGTTCGGTCACACTGACTCCACCTCCGAGCAACCCGGCCGTGACCGCATCTGCCAGTGCGAGCCCAGTAGCACGACCATCTCGCCCCACCACCACCGGCGTCTCCGGGGCGCCCAGCACCGATGCGACGGCATGGCCGAAGCGCACCGCCAGCTCGGGGGTCACCGTTGCTGTCACCGGACCGCGCACCCCCGCGGTCCCGAACAGGTCCATGCTCGCGGGTTCAGGAGCACCTCGCTTATGCGTTATCACCCACGTCCGCCAGCTGCTGGGAGGCGGCCGACGATGACAGCTCCTCGAGCGACCACAGGAGCACCCGTGCCTGCACCTGCGCACGGGTGTCGACCGGTGTCGATGCGTCAGCGAGGGTCGCCTGTGCCCTGGCACGCATCTCCGCTTCCAGAGGCTGCTGATCGGGCACATCGCGTGTCGTCGACAGATATGTCTCGAAGTCCTCGCGGATCGTCATCGATGCGCGGGCCACGCTGCAGCGGCCGATCGGGTTCTGACCGAGTTCGAGAACCAGATCACAGACAAGCTCCCAGTCGCTCTCACAGAAATACAGCGACAGCGGCCCCACGACATCCTGCCAGGCGACAGATCCAGCATGCTGCATCAACTGTACACACCGGGGTGGGAGCTCGATCTGCTGGACCGTCCGCGCATCATCACACAGACAGCACGGCTCGATTGTCTGTCCGGTGTACATACGGGTTCACGCAGCTGCGGAGACAAGAGGGAATTGGTCAGCTCACCGCTGCGTTAGCACATGGCCGATCCGCCGGCGGACGCCGCCGCCAAACTGCCGCAAGGAGATCCGCCATGGCGTGCGCGACCCCTGGACGCGCGTCGCACCGGTGGCGATTGCGGCGAGGATGCTGTCCGCATCCATCGCGGGGGTGTCCACGATCGTGACCGCCTGGCCCACCATCTCCGCGATGTGTGCATCACTTCCGGCGGTCTGGGCGATATCGCAGCGTCGAGCGAACCGGGCTGCGCGGCGGTTCGACCGGCCGGTGAGTAGTCGGGAGTTGTACACCTCGATCGCATCGGCGGCAGTCATCGACGCGGGGTCGACCCTCGCGGCAACACCGTGACGCGATCGCTGGAAGGGGTGAGGAACCACCGAGATGCCACCGGCGGCCGAAATCGCCTCAACCGTGGCATCGAAGGACAACCCCGCTGGGATGGGATCATCGATACCGAGTGCAAGCACATGACCTGCAGCGGAGGTCACCTCCATCCCCGGAATGGGGACAATCCCTGCAGCGGGTGCAAGTCGCCGCAGCTCTGCAGCTGCTCGGAAGTCATCGTGGTCCGTGATCGCGAGCGCATCGATGCCCACCGCTGCAGCCTGCGCGACGATCAGCTCGACTGGATCGCGACCGTCGTAGGAGTATTCGGAATGGACGTGCAGTTCGACGACTGACACGCGGTAACAGACCAGTGGTAGCAGTAAAAATGACCCGACATTACCAAGCCGACCCGAACGGCTATTGTACGCAGCGGTGAGCCACGACGTACATGTCGTTGTCTGCATCGGATGCGCAGCTCATCGCCGACCAGCTGGGGCGAACACCGACGAGCACGGAACGTCTGCTGTTCGAGAACCTCTGGAGTGAGCACTGTGCGTACCGGTCATCACAACGGTTGCTCCGAGGGTTCGACTCGGAGTCACCACAGGTGATCGTTGGGCCAGGGGACGATGCGGCCGTGGTCGACCCAGCAGGTGACGAATGGTACCTGACACTGGGGATCGAGAGTCACAACCACCCATCCTTCGTCGATCCGATCGACGGGGCGGCGACCGGAGTCGGTGGCATCGTTCGGGACACCCTTTCGATGGGTGCATTCCCCATCGCACTCGTGGATGAGCTCTTTGTCGGACCGCTAGATGACCCACAGAACCGCTACCTGCTCGAGGGGATCGTCAGCGGTATCGCGGGGTACGGGAACGCGATCGGGGTCCCGACAGTCGGCGGTGGTGTCGAGCTGCACCCGGGGTACACGGGGAACCCGTTGGTCAACGTGGGCTGTCTCGGTCTGGTCCACCGGGATGCGCTGGTCACCGCAGCCGCAGAGACCGTGGGTGATTCGCTGGTGCTGGTGGGCAGTGCGACGGGCCGGGATGGGCTGGGTGGGGCGGCCTTCGCGAGTGCGGACCTCGATGCGGATGCAGCCGTGGAAGACCGTCCCGCCGTGCAGGTGGGTGACCCGTACACAGAGAAGCTGTTGATCGAGTGCAACACCGCACTGATCGAGTCCGGGGTAGTCCATGCGGCCCGTGATCTTGGGGCTGCGGGGCTGGGTGGGGCCACTGCGGAGATGGTCGCGAAGGCGCAGAACGGGGCGGTGATCGACCTCGCGGCGGTTCCACAACGGGAACCCGAGATGCGGCCCGAGGAGATCCTGCTGGCCGAGTCGCAGGAACGGATGTGTTACGCGGTCGCACATGATGATGTACAGACGGTGATGCAGCTCGCAGAGCGCTTCGAGCTCACGGCTGCAGAGATCGGGCAGGTCACCGATGGGCACTACCGGTGCACGTTTGAGGGGCAGACCGTAGTAGATGTGCCCGCAGAGCTGGTGGCGGACGGGGCACCCCCTGAGAGCCACCCACAGCAGGTACCAGCTCAGTCGGAGGGGCCCGTCACGACCATCCCACTGCGAGAGGCCGTGACGCAGCTGCTGGCAGATGCACGGGTCGGCAGCAGAGCATGGGTGTATCGGCAGTATGACCACGAGGTGGGACTGCGGACCTGTGTTCCCCCTGGCGATAATGCGGCGGTCATCGACGTCCCAGAGCTGCAGACCCAGGTGGCGATCGCCAGCGGGGCTGTCCCGCGGTGGACCGAGGCTGCACCCCGACAAGGGGCGATGGCGAGTGTCCTGGAGGTCGCGACGAACCTGGCGGTGGTGGGGGCGCGACCACTCGCAGCTGTTGACTGTCTCAACGCCGGCAACCCGACAGACCCGGCGGTGTATGGGGGGACCGCTGAGATGACCGCGGGTCTCGCGGCCATGTGCACGGAGTTGGATATCCCTGTCGTCGGTGGCAATGTTTCGCTGTACAATCAGTCCGATGGTGGGTCCATCCCGCCGACGCCCACGATGCTGATGCTGGGTGCCGATGCGATGGCAGTGCCACCGGGAATGCAAGCAGCGGGTGGTGGGACGCTGGCGGTATTGGGCGACCTCGATGGGGGGCTCGGTGGGTCACTGCACGCGGCGGTGATAGGTGGGGGCGGCAGCTTCCCCGACCTCCCGAACGCCCCGCGAAGACGGCTGGAGACGATCGCAGAGGTCGCTCGCTCCCCCGCAGTCACTGCGATGCATGACATCGCCGATGGAGGGCTGCTGGTCGCACTTTTGGAACTGGTGGGAACGACCACCGGTGCCTCTGTCAATGTGCCTGATCAGCGAGCCCTGTTCACCGAACAGCCGTCCCGGATACTCGTCGAGACGACAGATGCTGAGCTGCTGCGCGAGGTGCTCGCAGAGCGCATGCCGATGGTGGAGATCGGCCGAACTACTGCGGACACAGCGGTTAGACTCACCGCGGGCGATGAGCAGATGGTCATCGATGACACCACACGCGGCAGCGTCAACGACCGCCTGGCCGACCGGTTCGCATAGACCTACAGCAGCAAAGCGACCGCGACGATCACGCCGATTCCCAGGAGTGTTACGACGAACCCGAGGCGGATCTGCCGCGCTGTCGCTTCCTGCATCGGGGCCGTCTCTCGATCGCCCAGTGTCTGAGCCATATCCCCCACTGCTGCCGCGGTACACTAAGCAGTCACGATGACGAAACCACTATGCGAGCGCTGCATCTGCAGGAATGTGACGATGCTCACGAAACGGGTCATCCCTTGCATTGATGTGGACCTCGATGCAGACGGGGCTCCAGCGGTGTACACTGGCGTCCACTTCGAGGACCTGGCGTACACGGGCGACCCTGTGGAGATGGCCAAACTGTACAACGCAGCAGGCGCGGATGAGTTCGTCTTTCTAGACATCACTGCATCAGCAGAGGGACGGGCGACGATGCTCGAGGCGGTCGCTGCGGTGGCCGATGAGGTGTTCATCCCGTTGACCGTTGGTGGCGGGATCCGGACGACGGATGACATCAAACAGACGCTGCGGGCGGGCGCGGACAAGGTCTCGATCACGACGGGGGCGATCGAACGTCCCGCGCTGATCGAGGAGGGCGCGGCGGCCTTCGGAAGTCAGTGCATCGTCATTTCGGTCGATGCCAGACGACGCTTCGATGCTGGCGGGGAGCACTACGTCCAGATGGCGAACGAATCTGGATGGTTCGAGGCGACGATCCGCGGCGGACGCGAGGGGACGGGAATCGATGTGCTGAGCTGGGTCCAGGAGGCCGAACACCTGGGGGCCGGCGAGTTGTTTATCAACTCGATCGACCGGGACGGCACGCAGGACGGGTACGACATCCCCCTAACGACCGCTGTGACAGACCTGACATCCACACCGGTGATCGCGTCCTCCGGATGTGGTGGGCCAGAGGATATGCTGGAGGCGTTCACGAGCGGGGGCGCTGATGCCGCACTCGCCGCATCGATCTTTCACTTCGGCAGCTACTCCATCCCGGAGACCAAGCGATTCCTCGCAGAGGCGGGGCTGCCGATCCGTCCCGCCTGATTACTGCGCTGCGATGAACGCGTCGGCGAACGCGTCACTCATCGACTCGACACTGTCGGCAGCCTCCGCGAGTGCCTCCAACGGGTCGATCGCGTCATCGGTCTTGAGCGTCAAGATCGGGTCAACCTGTCCCCCCGACTGCTCGGGATTCATATCGTAGGTAGCAGCTCCGACACCCTCAGTCTCCAACAACGCCCCCTTCAGCACATTCATAAATGTGTGATCCTCTCCGGCGAGCTCAATGCGCAACAACTCGTCGGTCTTTTCGAGGACGGTCAGCTCCATGGACACTCATAAGCGCTGGTGTCAATCAATATGTCGATGCGGTCAGGCAGGCAGCGGCGACGGGGACAACCCCCAGGTGCCAGTGTTGTGACCGGAGACTCGGCCGATCAGGACTGAGGATGCTGTTTGTCTTGATGCACGGTCGGTGACATCATTTGGACGCGACCACGTTCAGACCAGTTCGGTGCAAGCCGAGTCTTTGTGTTCAGACTCTGGAGTCGTCGGACCACCATATCGCACAGCAGATTACGACTGGTCATGCAGGATGCGTGCGTCCTGAGAGGGGCACCGCCTACCTGACGAAGTACGTCCCACCCTCTGCGATGAATCGGCCAAGATCAGCCTCTCGCCGATAGTCCGTCTCCTGCAACTGCAGCAGTGCCTCCTCCAGCATCCGCGCCGCTGCGGGGGACCAGCCCGCTGGGTCGTCGACCGGCATGATCAGGAACCCGCTCCCCACGATCTCCCTCGCATGCAACCGGTCCATCCGCGCAGACAACTCGCTCGCCTGTGCGGAGTAGTTGCGGAGGACATAGGCCGTGGGCGGTTGACCGACCGGCAGGAGCACATGGGCAGCGATCGCGCGCACCTCGGCATCCAGGAACGGCTCACACGCCAGGTGGGACCGCTCGGTGGGGGCCTCGTCCTCGGGGTCGCAGAGGTGCAGATATGATAGGTACGTCCCATCGACGCGAGGGGGGAGCGTGGGGCTGTCGATCAGACCTGCGCGCGCCAGGACCCGGAGGAGCCGCTGGCCCGCCACGTTGCTGAACGGAACCTGTGTCTGCAGCCCGCCGTGCACACCCGGATGGTGACCGATGACGTGGAACGCTGCATTGACATCGCCGTACCCCGGGACAAAGCGATCACAGTCGGGTCGAAAACCGAATGGGTTCGAGATGCGGTCCGTGACCGTGTACACATACGACCCTCCGGTGAGCAGATATTAAGCCCAGCGTGATGGGCTACTGATTCGTCGTCTCGGCGCGGTCAGCGAGGTCGGTGACCACCTCGGGATTCCGCAGCGTGGTCGTGTCGCCGATCTCCTCGGCATTCGCGATCTGCTCGAGCAGCCGTCGCATGATCTTGCCCGAACGGGTCTTCGGGAGGTCGGGGGTGAAGACGATATCGCGAGGTCGTGCGAATGGCCCGATCGCATCCTCGACACCAGCGATGATCCGCTCCTGCATCACATCCTCAGCTGCGGCCGCATCTTCGGTGATCACGTATGCGACCACGGCCTCGCCTTTGAGGGGGTCCTCGCCGCCGACGACCGCTGCCTCAGCGACACCCTCGACGCCAACGATCGCCGATTCGATCTCCATGGTGCCAAGGCGATGGCCGGAGACGTTGATCACATCGTCGACCCGGCCGAGGATGGTGATGTACCCGTCATCATCGAGCTTCGCCCCATCCTCCGGGAAGTAGACCCACTCGCCCGCATCCGGGTCGGAGTACGTCTCCCAGTATGCGCTGTGGAAGCGCTCGGGGTTGCGATAGAGGGTCCGGAGCATGCCGGGCCACGGTCGCTGAACGGTGAGATAGCCTGCACCGCCCGGCTCGATGGGATCTCCTGCCGCATCCACAACAACCGCATCGATACCAGGCAGTGGTGGACCAGCCGCTCCTGGCCGCATCTCCGCGATGGCCGGCAGCGTGGTGATCATCATGCCACCAGTCTCTGTCTGCCACCATGTGTCGACGATGGGGCACCTGCCACCCCCGATGTGCTCATGATACCACCGCCACGCACGTGGGTTGATGGGTTCACCGACGGTCCCGAGCAGTCGAAGGCTAGAGAGATCATGAGATGTGACGTGCTCGGTCCCCCACTTCATGAATGCGCGAATGGCCGTCGGCGCGGTGTAGAACACGTCGACCCCGTACGACTCGACCATGCGCCAAAGTCGACTGCGGTCTGGGTGGTCGGGCGCGCCCTCATACATCACCGTCGTCACCCCAAGTGCCAGCGGGCCGTAGACGATGTACGAGTGCCCGGTGATCCAGCCGATGTCCGCCGCACACCAGTACGTATCACCCGGCTTGAGGTCCAACACTGCATGGGAAGTCCACGCGGCATACGAGAGGTACCCACCCGTGGTGTGTTTGACACCCTTCGGTTGGCCGGTCGTCCCCGATGTGTACATCAGAAACAGCATGTCCTCCGCTCCACGCTCCACAGGATCGACCGTCTCGCCCCGGTGGCTTGTGATGCGGTCCCCCCACCAGTGCTGGCCCAAGTCCGCATCGAGTGTGTGATCGTGTCCATCCGCCCCCAACCGGTCGACGACGATGGTTGCGGTGGGCGGTGTCTCGAGCGCGTCGACGCCGTCGAGGGCCTTCGAGAGATGGTCGAGCGGGTCACCCCGGCGATAGTATCCATCGCAGGTGATCAGGTGCGCGGAGTCCGCTGCCGTCATCCTGGTCGCCAGTGCGTCCGCTGAGAATCCGGCGAAGACCACCGAGTGCGGCGCTCCGATTCTGGCGCATGCAAGCATGGCGATGGGGAGTTCGGGGATCATCGGCATGTAGAGGGTGACCACATCGTCGGCTGTCACACCGAGATCACGAAGCATCGCGGCGGCTGCGTTCACCTCGGCGAGCAACTCGCTGTACGTGAACGATCGTGTGGCCCCGCCTTCGCCTTCCCATCTGATGGCCGCTCGGTCACCGGCTCCGGCATCGACATGCCGATCGATGCAGTTGGCGGACGCATTGAGCGTCCCATCCGCGAACCACCGATAATGTGGTGCGTCGGTGGTGTCCAGGACGTCATCATATGGGCTCATCCAGTCGAGGAGGTCTGCAGCCCTGCGCCAGCACTCCGGCCACTCTTGCTCGAACTCCTCGTAGATCGCTGGGTCGGAGACGTTGGCCTGTTCGACGAAGGATGCCGGGGGGCTAAATGTCTCCTCCGCGGCGAGTCGTGCCTCTAGGTCGCCATCGTCAGACATGTGAATGCATGTCACGGGACCTTCATCATAAATACACAGCATTGAGCCGACGGCATCTGTTTTGTACTGCCGCTTCATTCAATCGAACATGCAATCGCTGCGACGGCGGGCACTCTTGCTCAGCATGGTCACCGTTGGTCTCGCCGGGTGTCAGAGCGCGCCCTCGGCGACGCCGGTGGCGATACCGTCGGAGGCACGATGCGACCGGTGTGGGATGCAGATACACGCACACCCAGGTCCGTCCGCACAGGTGTTCTTCGCTGACGGGCGTCCGCACGGCCGGGAGGGACCTGCATGGTTCGACAGCACTTGGGAGGCGTACCAGTACGTGTTCGAGCATGAGCAGGAGGTCGCTGGGTGGTTCGTGACCGACTACAGCACAGTAGACCCAGCGATCACAGCAGCTGGGGGCGCCCCGACGATTGCACGTGCGGTCCGCGCGAACAGCTTCCGCGCGGCTGGGGCGGTCACGTACGTGATGGATTCCCGGGTGGTGGGGGCGATGGGTCGCGATCTGATCGGCTTCGGCCAGGAGGAGGATGCCAGGTCATTCCGCCGCGCATACGGGGGCGCTGTGGTGGGGCACAGGTCGGTCACCCCAGAGTTGGTCGCGACGCTGGGCCGGTGAGGGGTCACATCGGGCACCGGGCGACCCTGTGGGCCCTCGGTATTCTGCTCCTGTTGCTCGCGGGCGCACCCGCGATGGCCATGATGTACCCTGTGGCGGAGCCGGGGGTGGGGACCGTGGAGATCGCAGAGACGATCACCTTCGGAGGGACCGACGTGGACCTCCGGCGGGCGGCCGCCGAGGAGTTTGAGATCCCAGTGGTGACCGTTGCATTCACGCAGTATCCGTATCTGGTGAGCTATCTGGACCCGTCGGCAGCGTCACGGCAGGTCCACGCCCCTGCCACGCGTCGGCAGTTCGGAGCGCCCGCGGCGATGCAGACCACCGACTTCAGCGACGTGACCACGACGCTCGATGCGGAGGGGTACCTCAGGACCCCCCGGGAAGCTGCGCCGGGAAGGACGCCGGTCGACAGCGCCACTTTCGTCGTCGACAGCCCCGCACGAATCGCCTCAGGTCCGGTTGCCGTGGGATTCTCGGAACGGACCGATGCTGTGGCATTTGCGCGGGCATACGGTGGGCGGACCGTCGGGTTCACCGAGTTGGGGCGCACCACCACGAGCCCGGATCGGCAGACCGACTTCGAGGAGGCGGTCGAAGCACGAAGTGGGTGGGCGGATGCACTGAGAGGAGACGCACGAGGACGAACAGACGTGACGGTCGTGGGGGATGGA
>Ga0209937_1000373_pt1 | contig 14709 bp, 15 predicted proteins | sample SalPon1_B_H2O_MG_FD_185699 | JGI IMG/M metagenome (GOLD analysis project Ga0209937, IMG submission 185699) | Salt pond water microbial communities from South San Francisco under conditions of wetland restoration - Salt Pond MetaG R1_B_H2O_MG... | ecosystem: Environmental > Aquatic > Non-marine... | reverse complement strand
TGAAAACACAAATCTCCTGTATCAAGTATGGCTGACTCTACTCAGATGATGTAGAATACCATAGTTTCGCCCTTTACGGGCGAATTATGACCTCACTATCTAGATGATATTAAAACGCACTTCGTGTTATCTATTAAAAAGACAACTGTAGTTTGAGCGATAAGCGAAAACTAATTGTAACGAAGTTACAATTCTAAAGATAACTAAATATATTAATATTACGCGCCGGAGAGTAAGATGAAAGTCTATGATATCATAAGTGAGGACACAGACGTTGCTGAAGCACCTGTAGGAATGCTAAAACGAGCTGGGCAAGCAATTGCAGGTAAGGTTAGTAAAGGAGCAGCACGGTCTGGAGAAGTTTCTAAAGAAGCGAACGAAGTTTTTAAAGAAATAAAAATAAAGCTGCAAAAAGGCGGAGGATATGATCTTAATAATCTTCCGGTAGGTAAATTTAAAGAATTTATGCAGGCAAAAGGTTACGATACAGGCCTGGATCAACAGATTAATAAGTTTACAGACGCTAGTGATCCCGAATCTACACTTGATAAAAAACAGATAGAAAAAATAGTGTTAGCACAAACACAAGAAGCTTCTACTACTGCTGGAAATATCAGCAAAGGAAAATTTGGACAAAAAGGCGGAAGTAGCAGTCAAGGAGGCTCTGCAGCACAAGGCGCAAGCAAAGATCTTAAAAAAGTAGCACAGGCAGTGCAAAAACTCTCCGCTGAAGAAAAACAGAGACTAGCAAAGCTAATTCAATGAATGTATTTGAAATTGTATCCTACGACTGTAAATCCAAACATTATCTAGCAGAAGGATGGCAATCTCTTACTGAATCTCAGAAGAGAGTAATTAACGAGTGCGAACGAGAACTATGGCCTCTTATGGAGGAACTAACAGCTCTGCTTGAGCAGAGGCTGAAACCTGAGCAAGTAGAAAAACTGTTTACTGCTGCTGAAGAACAAAGCGCTGACAAACTTACCAAAGGAGGTAAGGCAGCCAAAGGTGCAAAAGATGCTGCAAAGCTAGGCGCTGACACAATAAAGAAAGTAAATCAAAAAATAAATGATTTAGGCAAAAAACTTCAAGACACTGAACCTGTTAAAAATCTAGACGCTCAGATAGAAAAACTCAAACAGGATATCAAACAGAAAGCCGGCGATGACAGCAAAATAATCCAGCAGGTTGAAAAATACGGCAATTGGGCAAAAGAAAATCCTGGCAAATCAGCATTTGTAATCGGCGTGCTAACTGCTGCTGCTGCTTTTGCAGGAGGACCTGCCGGCGGTGCTGCTGTTGGGCTTGTACTTCGTTCTGCAAATGAAATGTTAAAAGGCGAAAAAGCTTCAACTGCTGTAGGCAAAGCAACTAAAACAGCAGCAGTAGGCGCACTTGCAGGTATGGCATTTGATGCAATTGGAGATTCTGTAGTTGATAACATTGCTGCTGCCGGCGAAGACGATCTAGAAAGCATGTTGCAAAGTTTTGATGAGGCAAATCTAGAATCAGCCATGGATGGAATACCTCCTGAATATGCTAGTTTGGTAGACGAATTAGAAGGTGCAAGAACAGTTAGTATAAGTGGAAATGTAAACAACTTCATTTACTCCTACGATGTTGTTTTGCCTCCAGATCTGTACGAACAGTATTCTCAATTACAGAATTCTGTGCAAGAAGCAATGAGCGAGTCTGGGTCATTTTCTGATGAAGCAATGGCAGAAACTGCTAAGTTCCATGATTTCATGGCAGAAGTTCAGAATGATCCTATGCAACAACAGTATAGAGGTGCTCTAGCAGCTCTAGAAGCAGCAGAATCTCAGGCTGAAAATTTGACACCTGAGCAGTTGGATGATCTAGTATCCGGCATAGATAACCTTGAAGACAAAGTAGACGCTTTGTCTAATGCCGATGCAGCGATTGCATCTGCAGTACAAGCAGCAACACAAGAAGCTACTGCCGCTGCAGATAACGCAATCAAAGCATCTCCTGTAAAATCTGATGACGAAAAACAATCCGAATCCATACGCGAAGATCTAAAAAGCAAAATCAAAGGTGCTGCTAGCAATGTAAAAAAACAGGCAACACAGGCAGTTACCAAACAAAAGCTAATGAAAGCCTGGCAGAAACAAGGCAAACCACTAGACTATGGATCGATAGTTAAGATAATGCAGAACCAAGGTCTGAACACAGACGAAATATCAAATGTCAGTCAAGCAGCTAAGGTAGAATTGCCTGTTAAGTCACAAGAGAAAGGAGTTAAACCTGGTCAAACTGTCCAAGGTCCAGAAGGCAATGATTACGAGTGGAAAGGTGCGCAATGGGTAAACAAATCTACCGGTCGAGTTGCTAAAAAACAGGTAGCGCAAGAGCTTACAAAATCAGCAAAAGGTGGCAGTCAACCACAGTCTTCCTCAGGAAAAGCATCTAGTGCCGGAGAACGCACAGATTCCGGTGTGAATATAGATGATCTTGCAAAAGAAATCAAGAAAAGAGGATTGTCGGACGAAATTAGAAAACTTCTCTAGAAAAAAGGCAATCCCGATTTTTTCGTAGTTTCTAGATTTTCTTTTATTAGTTCAGATATAATTTCTCTATCTTCGTGTCCTAACAAATACGTATCTTCAAGACTAAGACTGCCTCGCATATACCAGCACATTTTATATAGACTATATTTGAAGTTTTTAATTTCTTTATCTAACGAGTCTACTTCCTGTAAAATCTCGTCAGTACTCCAGGTCAGGATTTTTGTGCGAAAAAATTTGATTGATCAAACATAATTGGAACTTCGAATGACACAGGCGCACCTTTGTCAATGTCCTCTTGTTCTGTTTTTACAGTCATAGGTTTGACGGAGAATTTTTGTTTTTGTTTTTCTATATGCTCTGTTATTTGGGTATAGAACTTCTGCTCTGCATTCTCAATAAACTCTTTGATATGTGCAGGATCAGTAACCGGTTCTGTGCCTACATCTATCTGTCTAATACTGGCAATAATTAAACCTACTGTAAGTTCTGTAAGTTTATTAAAACTCTTATTGAAAAGTGCAAGTTTTTCGTTTTCCGAAAGTTCGTCATTGTTAACTAGCTGGAATACTCTCTGTTCTTCAAAAGTTTTTAGAGCACTTTGAGTAAACTGCTGATAGGTTAAAGGCTGAAGGTAAATTACCAAATCATCTATCACAATTGTGTCTTCGAAAGTGTTGTTTATTAGACTTTCTAAGATATTTCTTAAATCTACTTCGTAAGTGCGTTCTTCGAGCGTGTTTGGAATTTTTGTGTTAATTTCCATCTTTTCGCCATACGTTGCAATTCGTATAGCAATTAGTGCAGCGTCGAGATCGAGGCTGGGCATGTTCCAAGCATTTTTTATGTTAGGAATACAGCTCTGAATTACATCTACTGTTGCCTGGCCGTTTAGCAGAGCATCCGGAGTCTTAAAAGTAATTTCGTCTTTTGCAGTCATTGCAAACACAGGCAGTTCATTCGTTTCAGGCATCTCAATACTGCCTGGCGGATAAAATTTTCCTCCGCTAGGCAATGTCAGATAGATCTTAGGCTGTCTGAAGTGACTCTGAAGTGGATTATTTGACATCTACTGCTCCGATAAATAATATATAGATATTTATATCGCCTTTATTTGGAAATAAAACAATATGGCTACAGTTACAGGAACTATCGGCGACGAAAAAGTCGTTCTTAATAATGCTGCTACAGAAGCAACACTGGAATTGCTGCTGAAGTCAATAAAAAATATTCCTGGTGCTTCCCCTGCCGATAAGAAAAAGGCCCAACAAAATACCGAAGAACTTGCAAAATCAACAAAAGACGCTTCAGGAGAATTAGAAGAACTTGCTGATTCTGCCGACGAAGCAGGAGGCGCACTGTCTTCGATAGGTAGCGGGTTAAAAGGATTCGGAGGCGCCATAGGCGGATTTGCAGTTGGCATGTTTAATGCCACTTCAAAAATAACAGATCTAGCTGCAAGCGCGATGACTGGTTCTGACAGACTTTCTGATCTTACTTCTGGCATTCCTATTATCAGTCAAATTACCAAAGCGCTTGATGCCAATCTCGATGTTTACAGACAGGTATCATCTGTCGGTGCTACATTTGGCAACTCTATGGCCGATATGAGAATTGCTGCTGCAAGATCAGAAATGTCTCTTACAGGCTTCCAGTCTATGATTTCGGACAATGCAGAAAGCATGGCAGTGCTAGGCGGCACAGTGTCCGATGGTGCATCGCGGTTTGGAAGACTTAGTCAGGAACTAAGAACCAGCGACGTAGGACAACAGTTTATGGGCATGGGTATGACCATGGAAGATCTAAATGAAGGCATGGCTGATTATATTGATCTACAAGCTCGTCAAGGCAGAATTGGTCAAATGACTGACCAAGAATTAAGAGAAGGCACACAAGGTTATATTAAAGAACTAGATAAGCTAGCAAGAATCACAGGAAAAAGCAGAAAAGAACAGGCCGATTTAATTGCGCAAAATCAAGCGCAGGCAAACGTAGCTGCTATGCGTTCGAAACTGGAAGGAGAAAGGCTGCAAAACTTTGATTCTTCAATGGCTGCAGCAAGTGGAATCAGTCAAGAATTCGGAACTGTAATGGCAGATTTGGGTGATGGAATTGCTCAAACGGAATTTGGACAAAAACTAGAAGCACAATTTCCAGAGTTTGGTACTCTTGCTAGACAAATGGCAGCAGGAGAAGTGTCGTCAGAAGAATTTGCACAAAGAATGCAACAGTTAGCCCCTCAGCTAGAACAGTTTCGTGACGGATTTGGAGGCGCAGCAACATCTGCCTTAATGGGTCAAGCAGGATTTGATAGTTTACTAGCAGCTATTACAGACATCAGCAGTTTTGCCGCAAGAGCAGCTGATCCTGGCGAAATAGAAGCTGAACAAGAAAGAAGAAACACAATAACAGAAGAGCTAGGCGGATTTGCTCAGACAATCACTTCTATAAGATCTAGAATCACTGAAGCATTCCTTACAAGCGGCGTGTTTGAATCAATAACGGATACACTAGGAGGATTTCTAGATCATCTTAGCGAAAATGAAGGTGCTATAGATGGAGTAATGACAGGAATCCTTGATGCTATGCAGCCGGTAGTTAATTGGTTCGAAAACCTTATATCAGATATTCAAGAATTTGGATTTAAAGACACACTTGTTAATTTGTTTAAAGATATAACAGACGTTATAAAATCAACCTTGTTTGGCGGCTTAACTGGAAATCAACAACAAGAACAGTCTGCTCTTGAATCAGAACGCACTGCACTACAACAAAGCGGCACTAAGCCTGGCGGCGCCGGTGAAGGTCAACGACAGAGATTAGCAGAAATAAATGCAAGACTTGATGAATTAAAACAAAAAGGCGAAGGCGGAGGAATACTTTCTGGAATTCTAGGAGACTTTGTGTTACCTAGTGCTCTTGCTGCTGGCGGAGCATTAGCAGCAGGCGGTGTAGCAATATTAGGCTTAACAGCATTAGCCGGTGCTTTTACCGCTCTAGGAAATCCTGCAGCAATGGCCGGAATGGGAGCCGTTGCTGCACTGTTGGTAGGAACAGGTGCTGCAATTATGTTAGCAGGTGAAGGTGTAAATCTTGCAGGTGATGGCATACAGAAAGTAGCTACTGGTCTTGAAAAGATGAGCGAAATTAGAGATGTACAAAAACTACAAGATATAGGTGCATCTCTAGGAAATCTCGGCAGCGGTTTAGTTAAATTGTCAGCAGGCGGCGTATTAGAATCTATTTCTAGTTTCTTCGGAGCAGACTCGCCCTTTGAAAAAATAGTTAGCGGTGTAAACGAGTTCTCTGAAGTTGATAATGCGGCATTTTCTAATCTTATGATAACCAGCGATAGTCTTAAAAAACTCAGTGATTTAGATCTTGATGCGTCAGGAATGAAATCGTATACTAGAGCAGTAAAAGAACTTGCAACAGAGCTAGAAAGACTTAACAAACAAATGGACGGCGGCGAACAAAGTCTGTTAGATAGAATTAATCCGTTTTCTGATTCTGGAAGCGGTTCCGGTTCGCCAGCAGCGAACCAAAATAACGGAAATCTTCAGCAAGATGGCGTAAATACAACACTTAACAATATATTAGCAGTACTCATAGCGTCAAACGACATGAACAAAAAACAACTTAATGCTGCAAGAGCTGCCAGCGGAAACTTATTTGCAAGCTAATATGAAAGCTGTACTAATAAACAAGAGACTTATATAATGTCGTGGAAAAAATATTTTCAGCCTGTACCAACAGGAAACAACACAGAAGGCTCATACAGTCCTCTAGGATCAGGAAACGGACAATCACCAGGACCTGCAAGTTCTAATTACAATTCCTATCTGCCAGACGTTTATGTAGGTTCTCCTAATCGTGTAGAACGGTACGGCCATTATAACACAATGGATCTTGATTCAGAAGTAAATGCTGCGTTAGATATCCTAGCAGAATTCTGCACCCAACCTAATGATCAAAATGGTACTTCATTTAGATTTAATTTCAACAAAGATGCTACAAATTCAGAAGTACAGATTCTCTCTCAATATCTCAAACAGTGGTACAAACTACAAAAACTAGAAACAAGAATGTTTCGCCTTATTAGAAATGTTTTCAAATACGGAGACGAAATTTTTATTCGTGATCCAGAAACCAAAAAACTGTTTCACGTAGAAGCAGCAAAAGTCAACAGAATAATTGTAAATGAAAGCGAAGGCAAAATACCAGAGCAGTATGTTATACAGGATATAAATTTTAATTTCAAAGACATGATTGCTACTACACCGTCAGAAACAAACGGCAATATTCTAGGCGGTGGCTCCGGCTATCTAGAAGGCGGCGTAAGAGGCATGGTAGGTCAGTATCCGAAACAGAGCGGATCACGTTTTCAACTGGAGCAAAATGAAGTAGCAGTTGATGCAGAACATGTGCTGCATCTCAGCCTGTCAGAAGGTTTAGATAACAACTATCCGTTCGGTAATTCACTGCTAGAAACCATATTCAAAGTCTACAAACAGAAAGAACTCTTAGAAGATGCCATAATAATTTATCGTGTACAGCGTGCGCCTGAAAGAAGAGTGTTTTATGTAGACGTAGGCGGCATGCCTACTCACTTGGCAATGCAGTTTGTTGAAAGAGTAAAAACAGAAATCCATCAAAGAAGAATACCTTCTGCAACAGGCGGCGGCGCTAATGTTATAGACTCTGCGTACAATCCACTCTCAGTAAACGAAGACTACTTCTTCCCGCAAACAGCAGAAGGTAGAGGATCAAAAGTTGAAACACTGCCGGGCGGTACAAACCTTGGAGAAATTGACGACCTGCGTTACTTCACTAACAAACTCGTGCGCGGTCTCCGCATACCTAGTTCCTATCTGCCAACAGGCGCAGAGGATGGTGCTACTTCCTACAACGACGGCAGAGTAGGCACAGCATATATTCAGGAATTGAGATTTAATACCTATTGCGAAAGACTGCAAGGTTTGTTAATCGAAGGCTTTAACGAAGAGTTTAAACGCTATCTCTTAGAAAAAGGCGTGAACATTGACACAAACATGTTTGACCTTGAGTTTGAACCACCTCAGAACTTTGCTTCTTATAGACAGGCAGAACTTGACAATTCTCGTGTACCTACATTTACTCAGATGTCAGCAATTCCTTATATCTCAAATAGATTTGCGCTTAAACGCTTCTTAGGTCTTACAGACGAAGAGCTTGCTGAGAACGAAAAACTTTGGCGCGAAGAAAATGACGAAACTCTAAATGCCGAACCAGCCGATGCTGCTGCAGAAATGAGAGGTGCAGGTATAAGTTCAGCAGGTATCGCAAACGATGCAGGCAGCTTAGAAGACGAAGCACCACCCGAAGGCGGAGAAGACGGCGGGGACGCTGAAGGTGTTGACACCGCAACAGATACAGGTCTCGGCGGCGAAACAGGTGCGGAACCACCAGAAGGCGGATCTCCCTCGCCGTAGTAAATGACTATAAACAGTTTTTTATTAGACAAAAAATTAAAAAACTTAATAGGTAGAAAAAGTGACTGATAATAAAACAGTTTGCGCAGCCTTTTGGACTCATACTAATATCAGAGGCGGTAATAGGATTTTTCCTTGTTGTAGATATAAATCTTCAGTTCAACATTTTAACGGAGATGTACAAGAAATATTGTACTCTGACGAGTACAATATTCTTAGACAAAATAGTTTAGAAGGTATAAAAAATTCTAACTGTCAAAAGTGCTACGACGAAGAATCTCAAGGGCTTTCTAGTTTTAGAAACTGGTTCAACGAAAATTATTCTCGAGAGGAAGTACAATTAAAATATCTCGAAGCAGGATTTGATAATATCTGTAATCTAGCGTGCGACGGATGTTGGGAAGAATGGAGTTCTACATGGTGGATTAAAAAAAATCCAAACGGTGTGCCAAAGGCTGGAATTTTAAATACTGAAGAATTTTACAATGTTCCTAATACTTTAGAAAAAGTAGTTTTTCTCGGCGGAGAACCTTTGATGACAAACCGCCACAGAAAATTTCTACTAGAAATTAATCAATTATCGAATCTAGATGTATCCTATTATACAAATGGCATGTTCGACATTACTGATAAAGACAAAGAATTGCTTAACAAGTGTAAATCAGTAACCTTTTTTGTTAGCATAGATGCTGTAGGCAAATTGAACGATAGAGTAAGAACGGGAAGCAATTGGCCAATAATAGAAAAATTTGTCGATAATTGTCCATACAAAATAATCATTAATTCTGTAATTCATCGTAATAATTGGCATGGCATTATTGATCTATATAACTGGGTGCAAGAAAACAATTTTGTATGGAAATTAAATGTGCTTACTTTCCCTGAGAGTTTATCTATTACGTCGTTAGATGATAATATTAAAAAGGAAGTGTGTACGCGAGTAAACGAATTGCCAGTCGACAAAAAAGATTATGTTTTAAGTTTTTTAGGCAATTAAATATAAACCTTGTCTTTTTCTGCTCCTTCATACGGTCCAGTTTTAAATTCATAAATTAATGTGTCATCTTTGACTATTTTATAAGAATGTCCTCCACCTAAGGTAATTGTTACTTCGCCTTCTTTAATTATTTCGCTAGTTATAAAAGATTCATCTATATCATAGTACGAAACTTCTACTGCACCTTTTATTATTACCCACGCTTCTTGTGCTATTCTTTTGTCAAAGTTATTTTCTTTCCATAAGTGTTTATGTGCTTCAAAAACTGTATCAGTAACTCCTACAATTGCACTGCACTGCAGAAAATTATTGTCGTTAATTAGATCAGATCTTTTTTCTTTGAAGTCTTTTTTACTGTGGATAATATGCAATATCTGCGTCGGATCAACTTTGGATATTATTTGTTTCATTTTTTATTCTTTCTATTGCTTTGTAAAAAGGTAACGGCTTGTAGTTCGGAAAAACTTTTTTCAGATTATCTATATTTGGACAACGTCTAGCTGTGCTACCTGGTCTCCCTTCTTTTAAAATCCAATCTATTTTTTTATCATAGAGGATTTCTGCTATAGTGTTAGCCGCATCTAAAATTGTTATTTCTTCGTCGTTGCCAATATTAATTACAGACTTAGATTGTTGAAATGCTATAGAAAGCAAAGCATTTACTGCATCGTCAATATAACAAAATGATCGTGTTTCGTTATACCCAGTTAGTGTAAAGTCTTCTTTATCAATCTTTTTCACAATGTCATGCACAAAATGTCCTTGGCGACTATCTCCTCCAAAAACATTGAAGAATCTAGCAATAACATAATCTAAATTAGAATTTAGTATATAATTTTCTGAAATTATTTTAGAGAGTCTGTAGCTCCATCTAGGATTATGAATATTTTCTATAGCAACATCTGTTTCTTCTATTGTAGGCACATTAGCAGTGCCTGATATTACTTCACTTGAACTTGCATAAACGACCTTGGAGCCATTTAACTTAGCAAATCTAAAAGTTGCTAGATCTAACTCAAAATTATTTTCTATCACTTGGTTAGGCTGACTATAGAAATAATCTGTTCCGTTAATTGCTGCTAAATGAAATATAGTATCGAAATTGTTTTTATATTTTTTATAGAAATCTAATAGATTACAATTTATAATTTCTTTTTGACTCAGGCTGCCAGGTCTTGAAAGATTATCTACACCTGTAACCGAATAACCAAGTGTAGTTAATTTTTCATATGTGGCTTTGCCTATTAGTCCTGCAGCGCCGGTAACTAGTATTCTTTTCCGTTCCATACTTCGTTATTTTCTTTGATATATCTAAAAAGTCTACTGTCGATCTGATATTCATCTAATGTGCCTATTAAAAAATCAAGGTCTTTAGGCAAACACTTTCCACCAAATCCTCTTTTCCCATCATGACCAGGAACTTCCATATATGTTTGATCGTGTTGAGTTTGAAAAAACAACTCCTTAACTAAATGATAATCTGCATTTTGTTTTTGAGAAAGATCAAATAATATATTTGCAAAAGCAATTCTCAGAGTTGCATAATTGTTAGAAAACATCTTTACAAGTTCTGCTTCGTTTAAACTGCATACTTTGATCTCCATATTATCTAAAAATTCTGGTAGAATTGCTGAATCGTTGCCTACTATTACAGGACGTTTTAGACAATCAGTTTCCCAGAATCGTTCTCTCAGAAATTCTGGAATATACAGTATTGAAGTTCCTAATTCTTGTTCGATTCTAGCACAGGTACCAACAGGCACAGTGCTTCTAATTACGATTAAAAAAGATCTGTTAACGGATTGGAGATTTTTTAATTCATCTATCAAGATATCAACATCTCTATGATCATTCGTCGGCAGGCAACAAAATATAACATCGCAATCTTTAAGAGCAGATATTTCTGTTTTATTTTTTATATCGTGTACAGCGATGTTACAATTATTCAGTAGGCCTTTATGAGTAGCCATACCAACAAAACCATAACCTAAAATGCCATATTGGTGCATGTATAACTTCTTATTTTGATTTTGTATATATCGAACTATTATACAAACAAACATAGATAAGATTATTTCATTAATCGTTTTTTTCTTAATTAATCTTATTAAATATCTTTGAGGTAGCTACATGGACAAGATAAAAAAATACAAAAACTGGCAGGAATTTGGAGCAGAAAAAACAAAACTCCCTTGTTATTGGACAGAGAAAGATCTAGATTTTGAATGGACTGATACTGTTCAAACTGACGAAGTGCCCAAAGACGATGCTTGGGATATTTTTACTACAGATCAAAAATATTATCTACAAGATCTGCAAAAGTCTTGGGGTGTAAGTGATTCTGCTACTGATCACTATATGAGTTTTCAACCTCCCTTGCCTTATTCATTGTCGCACATTCTAGAACCTTATAAAAAATATTGTTATTCCTACAACTTTCTAAAATTATCTCCTGGTAATATGCTGGTGTGGCACTTTGATGCTTATGCTACTTTTGTTAAACGAGAAAATCTTTCAGAAGATTCTGCTGATAATATTTTTAGATCAGTTGTAATGCTAACAGATTGGGACTGCGGGCACGTATTACAAGTAGGAAATGATGTACTGTCACATTGGGAGCCTGGCGATGTGTTTACTTGGCAATCTTATACTTGGCATGGATTGTGTAATTTTGGAAAAAAAGATATAATTCTAGCACAAATTTCTTTTTTGAAAGACACTAGCTGAACTTTATAATGACAAATATACCTAATGATAAAAGAAGCATGCCTTATGGAAGCGCATTTTCTATTCAAGATGAAAAAACAGTTCAGTTACTAAATGAACCGTTAGATTTATCCGTTTTAGGTAAAGAAGATGTTATTGAAACTTTTTTAACAAAATATAAACAGTGGATTAAAACCACCTCTTTAAATCAAATACTCAATTTAGACGAATTTAAATATGCCTGTTACTCAAATGGAACAACAGAAAGTTTCGATAAATTTTATCTAAAGCATTCAAATCGAAGATTTAGATGTTTCAAAGGCGAGTATATGTACCACAAACTTGCTTGGAGAGCAGGATTTGACTGGTGTTACATAGAAGATGACGATTTAGAAAAAAACGATGCTGTTATTGTAAGCCTGCCGTTTGCTAATACCGGAAATGAACCCATTAAACTGGATTATCTTATGTCTACTTGTACAGAATTAGATATTCCGGTATTAATAGACTGTGCTTATTTTGGAATTTGTAGCGACATAACATTTGATTTTTCTTACCCTTGCATTAGAGAGGTTACGTTTAGTTTAAGCAAGATATTTCCAGTAAGTTATGCAAGGATAGGCATGCGGTTAACAAAAGAAGATGACGATGATACTCTATTTGTGTATAAAAAAATCAATTACATAAACAGATTAGGACCGTTGTTAGGTATAAGATATTTAGAAAGTTTCTCTCCAGACTACATTGTAAACAAATACAAAGATACTCAAAAAGAATTTTGTCAAGAATTACACGTAGATCAAAGTAAAACTGTGCTTTTTGGGTTAGGAGACGAAAGATGGAAAGAATATAATAGAGGCGGAACTGAGAATAGGCTTAGTTTTCATCGACAGTTTATAACAGGTTTATTAAAATGAGTGTAAAAACACATAACGATTGGGATCCTTTAGAAGAAATAATTGTAGGAACAGCAGATTACAGTATGCTACCTACTATGGACAAAAGCACCCATAGTTTTTGCTATGCTGGAAATACCTACGAGGAAATAAAACATCTTGAAGGCGAACATAGTGAAAAAATTAGAGACGAAGCAAATGAAGATCTAGAAAAACTAGCAGATACCTTAAAATCTCTGAATGTTAATGTTTTAAGACCAGATAGCATAGATCATAGGAAGACTTTTGCTACACCAGAATGGTCTACAACTGGTTGGTATACTTTTTGTCCAAGAGATTTGCTGTTACCTTTGGATAATTTGATTATTGATTGCCCTTCTCCTATGAGAGCTAGATATTTTGAAACTAGAGCATATTACAAGCACCTCTATAGATTTATGCAAGAAGGATCAGAATGGATTGCTGCACCTAAGCCAATACTTAATGACGATGGCTATCAATTAGAAGATGTTTCAGATCCTACACTATTGAATAAAGAAATTATATTTGATGCTCCTAATATCGTAAGATTAGGAAGAGACTTATTATGTCAGGTAAGCAATAGCGGAAACATGCTAGGGTTTCAGTGGCTTAAAACTATTCTAGAGCCAAGGGGATATAGATTACACATTGCAGAAAAATATTACAGTTTTGCTCATTTTGATAGCACTGTGATTCCTTTGCGTCCAGGGCTTGTTCTATTCAACGGCGATAGATTATCTGCCGACTGGTATCCTCCTATTTTTAAAGATTGGGACAAGATTTGGGTTACCGGTGACCAACTTGCTGTGCCAAACGCAAATCTAGAAAAAGGTATTGCGCCTTGCAGTCCCTATATTGGGTTAAATTTATTAAGCGTTAATCCAGAGTTAGTCATAATAGACGAAGAACAAACCGAAGTAAGACGAATTTTATCCAAGTATGGCATTGAAAGCATAGGACTACCAATGCGACAAGCAAGGACGATGAGCGGCGGCTTCCATTGTGCTACTCTTGATACAAAAAGAAAAGGAAATTTAGAAAATTATTTTTAAAAAGTGCAAAAAAGCAACTATAAAAAAACTTTACTAAATACTAACATGATACTTAGAGAAATCTTTTACTTTGATAGACAGACCATGGAGCCTAATCAGGACGATCGCTACGATCCTGTCTATGACGACAGTATTGTCAATATAGATGACACTAGAAAAACAAGACTCACTCTAAGACAGATTAATCGTGCAAGAAAATCTGCAGAATTGCATACTCAAGAAAAAAACAAAGAACTTGATTTTGTCCGTTCTATGTACAGCGCAGACGCACAGGCCGAGGCTGAAGGCGGACTATAAGTGGCTAAAATTGACAAAAGTCAATACACAAAATCAGAATGGCAGGTAATCAAAGAACAACGCCGTTTAGAAAAACAAAAACAGTCGTCTGAGACTGACATGCAACCAACTACTCCTCTAAAAACATTTCCGACGGACAGTCATTGTGCGTTTGTGTTAGGTAATGGTACCAGCCGAAAAGGTATAGAAGTAAATGAGTTACAAAGTCGAGGCAGAGTTTATGGTTGCAACGCTTTATATCGCAACCATAAGCCCGACTATCTTGTAGCAGTAGATGTAAAAATGGTAGCAGAAATTGCCAAAAGTGGCTATCAACATCGACACGAAGTTTGGACTAATCCTAATAGATCCTTTTCTAAATTTCACAACTTAAATTTCTTTCATCCTGCAAAAGGCTGGAGTTCAGGACCAACCGCTTTATGGCTTGCTAGTCAGCACGGTTATCACACTATTTTTATTCTAGGCTTTGACTACAAAGGCCTAGACGACGGTAAAAAATTCAATAATGTTTATGCAGATAGCATGAACTACAAAAAGTCAAGAGATAGTGCTACATTCTTTGGAAACTGGCTTAGACAGACCAAAACTGTTATAAAAGATCACCCTAATATCCAGTATAAAAGAGTAATAACAGCAGATAATTACTGCCCTGAAGAACTAAATAGATTTGACAATTTTAAAACAATTCGTCGAGAAGATTTCGAAAAAATCTTCAATTTAAAGTAATTTCTCACCAAAACGGCT
>Ga0209937_1000371_pt1 | contig 14714 bp, 13 predicted proteins | sample SalPon1_B_H2O_MG_FD_185699 | JGI IMG/M metagenome (GOLD analysis project Ga0209937, IMG submission 185699) | Salt pond water microbial communities from South San Francisco under conditions of wetland restoration - Salt Pond MetaG R1_B_H2O_MG... | ecosystem: Environmental > Aquatic > Non-marine... | reverse complement strand
ACGTGGGACGCCGGGCTCGTCGGGCCGTTACAGATGTGGATCGTCTGGTACTTCCTTTGCTCGATGGCGTTCACGCAGATTGTACAAAAGAGCCTGAACATTCAGATGTCGCCGTCGACGTCCTGATCGGACGCGCCGCGCGACTGGGTTCGGTTCTCGGGTCGTCGCCCCGGTCGGCCTACTCGCCGTCGTTTGACCCGCTGTTTTTTGCCTCGCCGTCCTCCTCGTCAGCCTGCACCGCTTCGGCGACCGCCTCGAACGCGGCGAGGATGACCCGCTTACATGCTTGTCCCTCGGTCGTCCAGTGGTTGGCGTAATCGAGCATGTCGTCGTAGATATCCGGTTTGCAGCCGGCCGCCTGTGGATGGCCGCCCCCATTCACTCGACCGGCGACCTCGTGGGCGTACTGGAAGCGCTCTGATCCCCGGATAGACGCCGACCCGGCGGGCTTGACGATCACGGCGGCGTCGGCACCAGCCTCACGGAGTCGTTCTGCCACCTCGTTCTGTGAACAGCGGCCGTAGGTCACACCGACCGACCACTCACCCACCTCGTGGACGACCGCCCGGTCCACGGCTGCGTCGATCCGGGCAGCCTTCTCGACTCGTCGCGATTCGAGGTACGTCCCAACCGTCTCAGGAAGGTCTGCGCCGTACGCCCCGATGAGTGCTGTGTACGTCTCACTTCCCGACCAGTACGAGAAGTCGGCGAGGTCGTCAGACCGCGGGTCCGTCTTGATCCACAGGTCGTGGTCACGCGTCACCGCGGCAAGCTCGTGCCACCGCTCGCCGAAGTCGGTCGCGAGCGATCGGAGCGTCACGTCGGCAGTGCACTCTTCGTCTGATTCCCCGACGACGAGGTCGACCCCGGTATCGCGGACCGCCTTGGCGACCGCCGAGTCCCACTGATGATGATCGAACCACCGAACTGAGGCCGCCGTCTCTGCGAGTGATTCAAGCGAGTCCGCTATCGGTTCGTAGTCGTCTGGACAAAGGTCACAGACGTACACATCGACGTCCGCCTCGGCGTATTCTGCGACGCGTTCGAGGGTGGTGTCGAGTGCATACGGACCGGCAGCGAGGAGGCCCACCGAAGACCGAGTGTGTGCGTCCTCGGTTGGGTCGACGTCTGTGGTCTCGTCGGCGTCTACAGCGGTATCATCGACGTCCTCGGTCGCCTCGTCGTGTGCGGTTGCGTCGGCGTCCGCGTCGCCGTCGGCCGCCCTCGCGGCTAGTGCTCGCTCGAAGGGCTCCGGGTCGAGTGCTGCGTCGTGGGCGGCCCGGATCATCGCCGCGCAGGCGAGCCCGTCGGCATCGCCGTCAGCTATCACGACTGCGTCGGCGCCCGCTATTGTCTCGCGGTCGCGGGTCTCTGCCCGCTGGTCGTCCAGTGAGTCGGGATAAAAGAAGCCGGCGCCCGGGAGGCGAGTGTACCGAGACAGCGGCCTCCCCGTGTTGTCGATGAGCTCGTCGTCCATACGTGAATCCCGGCTGGGAGCGGGAAAACTCCGCCGCTCTTGGTCCAGAGCTGACCGACTCAGTCGTGTCGAGCTATCGGGAGGGTTGTCGGATCTGGCTGCGGTCCCCATCCGGATGGCGCCATCGGCACGAGTCGCTCAACCGCTGTATCCGGGTTGTCGGGAGTGGTCGGGTTTGTCGTCGCTGTTGGGTCAGTTCGGTGATTCGGTGAGTCGCTGCGGTGATTCGGCGAGCTGGTCTGTTGTGTCGCTGGTTTCGTGCGGTGGGTCGTCGTCGGGTTAGGTGTCATTCGGGTGTCTCGGGTGACGGCTTGATCGGTCGGCTGGTAACTCGATTGAGCGTCGGGAGTGGATGTGATCGCGGCCGTGTACAGGCATCTCGTCTCTGTGTACCCCTTCTAGTGACTTAACTCTAATGAACGATTATGATAGTATTGTCCACGAGAGCCGTTTGGGACCGAACGTTCTAATCGCCCGGCGGTCGTGGTGCGGCCGTGAACGAGCGCGACGCCCTTCGACGACTCGCGGCCGACCTCTCGCCCGCCGGCGACGACGCAGCAGTCGTCGATGACACGGTCATCACCACCGACATGCTCCACGAGCGGACCGACTTCCCACCAGGCACGACCCGGTACACCGCCGGGTGGCGCGCGGTCGGCGCCTCGCTCTCGGACGTCGCCGCGATGGGAGCAGAAGCCACCGCGGCAGTCGCCGTCTACGCGGACGAGCGGTTCGATCCCGACGCTCTTGACGCGTTCATTGCGGGCGCGACCGACGTCTGTGCCGCCGTCGACGCGTCGTACGTCGGCGGCGACCTCGACACCCACGCTGAGTTCACGACCGCGACGACCGCGATCGGGACAGCTCCTGCTGATGGTGTCATCAGGCGATCGGGAGCGGCCCCCGGTGACGCCCTCTGTGTCACCGGCCGATGGGGTCGCTCGGCGGCCGCACTCCGTCTCTTCGACCGGGAGACAGCCGAGTCAACCGACCAAGCGAACGAACTCTTCCAGTTCACCCCGCGGGTTGCAGCCGGCCACACACTCGCTGAGACGGCCACTGCGATGATGGATTCTTCTGACGGGCTCGCCCGGTCGCTCCATCAGATAGCCGAGGCGAGCGACGTCGGTATCGCACTCGACGGCCGATCAGTCCCGGTGCACCCGGCCATCGAGACCCTGACCGACGACCCCGACGAACGGTTCGAGATGGCCGCGCACTTTGGCGAGGACTTCGAACTCGTGTGCACGCTTCCCCCGGCGGCTGTCGACCGTGCCCGCCGAGAGTGTCCGGTTGAGCTAACCCGCGTCGGGAGCGTCCGTGCGGCTGACACCGGTGTCACTGTCGATGGAGACCCACTCGCAGACCGCGGCTACACACACGGGTGAGACTCGTCACAGGAGTCGGTTCTCTCGCTGCACACCGGGTGACTCTCCTATTACTCGGTCGACTCTTCTGCGTCGACGTCCGCGTGAATCTCCTCGAGCTCGGCCTCTACTGCCTCGTCGGCTTCGGCCGATCGCTCCGGTTCACCACTCTCAGAAGCATCCTCGTCTCCGCCGACCTCTCCTTTGAGTGTCTCGAGCTCGGAGTCGACCGCCCCTTGTGTCGAGAGCTCCTCAAGCTCTCGGTCGATGTTGTCTGAGTCCGAGAGGGCACTCTCGAACGCGCCGGACTCTTCGAGTTCGTCCATCGCCTCCGAGCGCGCTTCCATCTCTTCGGTTCGCTCTTCGGCGCGCTCTATCGAGCGCCCCACGTCTTCCATCTCGTCGCCGACGCCACTCATCGCCTCCGACACGCGTGAGGAGGCCTCTGCCGCCTCATAGCGGGCCTTCATCGTCTCTTTTTTGGTGCGGAACTCCTCAATCTGATTTTGGAGCCGATTTTTCTTCTCGACGAGTCCCTGCTGGGTGTCATTGAGGTCGGCTACCTGTCCTTCAAGCGCCTCGATTTGACTCATCTTCGACTTCTTTTTCTCGAGGGCCTTGCGTGCGAGGTCATCACGGTCCTGTTGGACCGCCTCGCGAGCCTGCCGATTGTGCTTTTCGACGTTTTCTTCGAGCTTTCGTTTCTGTATCTCCAGGCGCTTCTTCTGTGTCGTGAGGTCGGCAATGCCTTGTTTGACGTCCTGGAGCTCGTCGCGCATCTGTTCATAGGAGTAGTCGAGCGTCTCCGTTGGATCTTCCGCGCGGTTCAACAGCGTGTTCACCTTCGAGCGGATGACGTAGGAGGCGCGAGAGAGTATTCCCATAGACTGGTTAACGGCTCCATGCGTTAAAATCTCATGTGGTTTCGCTCACTCGCGACCTCGGCCGAGATGGGACCACACTCGATCGAAGGTCCGCCCCGGTGAGGGCGTCGTCTTTAGCCTCCTGCGGTCGCGTTCACTGTCGCATTCGCCGTCGCGTTCGATCCTCCTGTAGTCGTGTTTGTGACATCTCCGGTGGTGCTGCTCGTACCGGCCTCGTCGGCGCCCACAAGGAACTCTACGATCCCCGTCAGGAACGCCTCGTTGTCGCCCACGTCGTAGCGACCGGCGGTTGCGAACGAGGTGTCTCCGACGGCGAGCACATCCCCGTCCCGCACCGCGAGCGTGTGGCGTCTGGGGTCGTCGGTCCCGGCAGTTCGTGCGGTTTCACCACTCACGAGCACTGGCTTGCCGTCGCCGGTGCTCTGGACCTCGCTGGCGACGCTAAACGCAACGTTGGCGTCTGCACCGAGTCTTGCCGTACCGCTATCTGAGAGCGCCCCGTCGTCACTCGGTTCCGCGACAACCTGTTGGTAGGTACCGTCGTTTTGGGTTTGATCGTACACGTACCGCGTATCGAACTGGACGTCGAACCGCGATCCGAGACCGGTAAGTTCGCTCTCCTGGGCGGTTAGCTGCGCGCCGAGCAGCCCGCCGCTGATCGAGGTTCGTGTCGGTTCAGCGAGGATCAACAACCGGCCGCCGTCGTCGACGAATGCATCGATGGCGTCGATCTCAGACTTGCTGTACGCGGTCGCAGGGTCCACCACGACGAGCGCGTCTGCCGCTGCGAGCGCGTCTTCGAACTCTCCTGTCTCGTGGAATTGGACCCGTGCGCCGGATCGCCCGATGCCCTCGGTGAGCGGCCCGATATCTGCGCGGGTGAACCGGTTCCCGTTCGAGTCGTCTATGAGGACAACATCTCCTGTGCCGATCGACGGGTCGGGGGTTACAGAGCCACCGCGAGGTAAGGGTTCACTTACCGCGTCGTCGGTGTCGAACGCCTCGAAGGTCGTGTTCGCCGGCGTGCTCGACGACCCACCGAGTGAGACGCCGACGGCTGCGACGACGATGACCGCGGCGACGACAACGGTCACGAGGAGGCCACGACGAAGACTCATCGGTCACCTCCGACCGCCGCGGCGACTGCCAAATTCGTCGCCGATGTGAGACCCACTGATGCGACCGAGCGCGCGTCTGGTCCTAGCCGACTTCTTACCGACGACCGTGTGTCGTTGTGGACCGAGGGCTCCGTCGCCTCGGCTACCTCGGTGCTCGCCTCGCTGGTAGTGTTGACAGCGGCTACCGCAGCTTCCCCGTCGACGACCGAGGATTCAGCGTCTACCACTCCCGCTGGCACCATCAGATACGTCGGGAGCCCGCCTCCTTCCTCGCGGTACACGTCGACTCCCGTGAGCTCGCGCGAGGGGGCGTCGCTCGCGAGGTACGCGCTCTGTGTCAGGAACGTCGACCGCGTGTCGGCCGGTCGTATCACCTTGACGGACGGATTCTCGATGCCTGCGGCTGCCGCCGCGGCGTCGACCGCTCGCTCTCTATCGCCCACCGCGTCTGCAAGCCCGTTTTCGACCGCCGCCATCCCGGTGTACGTCGCCGCGTCGGCCAGTTCGTCGCGCTCGAGCGCCAACCGGTCCGCGCGGTGTTCGTATACCGCACCGAGGAACGCCGACTGAATCGTTGCGAGGCCGTGGAGGAACTCCCGTCTGTCCCCGCCGCTAAGTTTGTTCGGTCCCGTCGTTGCGATCTGGTCGTTCGGCTCTATCTGTGGCGGCGCCTGCGCAACGACACCGACGCTCCCAACCGTCGACGAGGGCTTCACGTAGATCGACTCAGCGGGTGCAATCGCGTAGTACGCGCCGGAGGCGGCGACACCATCGACAGCGGCGACGACCGGGACCTGCTCGGCGGTTCGGACCGTCTCCATGTACATCTCCTCGCTCGCGGGTGCGCTGCCGCCGCCACTGTTAGCAACTACGACGACCGCGTCGGCCTCTGCTCGGGCTGTCTCCATCTGTGCCGAATACGAGGTGGCCTGCGCGCCGGTAATGCTGCCATCGATGTAGACGACGGCAACGGTACCACCGGGTGCGGACGCGAGACCGACCGCTATCGGGGCGAGGGCCGCCCCGAGGACCACGCCGAGCACGACGAAGAGCACGTACGAGTCGACTGCGAAGCGCCAGGCGCGTCGAGCCCGTGAGAACATTATGCAGTATACGTACGGTCATGCACATAAACCACGTGGTGGACCCACGCGCTGACCTGCCCCTCAGGCCTGGTTTGGGTTCGTTGCTCCGGCTGCACGCAGTTCCGACCCAGCGTCTCGCTCGGGGTTGTAGCGTGTGAGTGTTTCCTCGCGGGCGAATCCGCGCGGCTCCCATACGATCGTCAGTGTCTCACCGGGGGGTGTCGCCGCAAGTGTCACCTGGTCTCCAGCCGAGACGATCCCAGTCCCCGGCCACGATACAACAGACACCGTCCCGTTCTCAGCCTCCCGGCGCACTGAGAGCTCACCGGCGGAGACGGTGTCGGGCCCGAGTGCCGTGACGACGACGCCGTCTGTCGTCGATTCGACCTCGAACGCCGCCTCCGGCGGCGCGGTGTTGTCGACGAGCCCGAAGACACCTGCGCCGACGACAGTCAAGACGAGCGCTACGACGGTAACGAGCACGCCGGTGCCGGCGACCGGGATGAATCCGCGGCGGTCGGGTACGAGAGAGCGCATACGTCATCCTCGCTCGCGGGGGACCCTACCTGTTTCCCCCTGAGTATTGATTTTGATAATTCACACGGCCCGTCCAGAACCGCAATCGCATTAGTGAGTCGGCTCGTAAACCAGTCGTGACTCGTTCGACCGAGCGCCCCGACGCCACGACTGCCCCGACGCCGACACCGGAGTCTCCCAGCGGTCGGGCGCGCGGCCCGCGCGGCATCATGCGAGCGTGGGTGGCAGTGCTCACCGGCCCGAGGCGGTTCTTTGAGCGGGGTGTCGTCCCCGGCGACCAGGCGCCCGGACTGACGTTTGCTGCAGTCATCGCGGGGGTGTTCACTCTCGGGTGGACTGTGACGGAACCAGCGGTCGTCCCTGGTATCGCCGAGAGCGTAGCGCTCTCTGCTGTCGTCGTCGTGTTGATCGTCACGGCACTCGGCGCTCCCGTTGGGCTCCACTTGACCGCCGCGCTCGCGACAGTGTCGCTGCTCGTCGCTAGCATCGCGGTCACCCCGTCGTTCCGACTCCGTGACCGTGGTGGCGTGAGCGAAACCGTCCAAGTAGTTGCGTACGCGAGTGCGCCGATGGCGTTCGCTGGACCGGCGATTCCGAGTCTCCGGATAGCCTGTGGCGCGTATGCGACACTGCTTCTCTTGATCGGTCTGCACACGGTACATGAGACGACACCGCTCCGAACGCTCGTCGCTGGCGTGCCACCGGCCTTGGTTGGCTACGGGGTCGGATATCGTGTCGTCGCCGCCGTTCGTGCGGTTCTGGGCGCCTGAGTGGGTTTCGACAACCGTTTTAAGCGGGAGCCACTCGATACACGCAAATGGGATCCTGTATCATTTGTGGCACCGACGTCGAGGGTGACGGGCTGATCTGCCGGTCTCACCAAGAGGACGTCGTCTTCGAATTCCGCGGGAACAGTCCAGACCAACTCGTCGCGAACCGCTTTTACCGCGGTGTCGTCGATGGATACGCTGACTTCGGCGTCTTCGTCGACCTGGCGCCCGGCGTCACCGGCCTCCTCCACCGCTCGGAACTCGATATGCGCCTCGAGAGCCTCGAGTGGGAGCCCGGCGACCAAGTGTTCGTTCAGGTCACCGGCGTGCGCGACAACGGAAACATCGACCTCGCGTGGTCGATTCGGCAAGCCGAACGCGAGTTCCGCGGTGAACTTCTCCACGACGGCGACAGCGAGTGGCTTCCGACAGACCAGTCCGAAGAAGTGGACACGGCCGAAGCGACGACCGAACCAGTCGAGACGGACACGGCCGAAGCGACGACCGAACCAACCGAAACGGACACGACCGAAACGGACGGGACCGAGGCGACTGACACCGCAGCCGAGGTTACCGACGAGCCGGAGCCAGCCGAACCAGAGCCGGTCGCGTCAGACGAGCCGGAGCCAGTCGAACCGGAAACAACGTCCACGGTCGAGGAGACGGCCGAGCCGACTGACTCGGCGACCCCGGCACCGGAGGAACGTGTTACCGTTGCTTCACTCGGCGACCGCGTCGACGAGACGGTCCGTGTTGAAGGCGAGGTCGTGAGCGTCAGACAGACCGGTGGACCGACCATTTTCGAGCTTCGTGACGAGACGGGCGTTGTCGACGCCGCGGCGTTCGTCGAGCCGGGCGTCCGTGCGTACCCAGACGTGGCTGTCGGCGACGCGATTCGACTCAACGGCGAGGTTGAGCGCCGCCGCGGCGATCTGCAGATCGAGACCGAAGCGCTCGCCGTACTCGCGGGCGACGACGCCGACACAGTCGAGACGCGACTCGCGGACGCTCTCGCTGCAGAAGCCCGACCCGAGGGACTCCAGCCACTCGCCGGTGACGAGGCGGTCGCAGGGCTCGGCGAGGGGCTCTTGGATGCCGCCGAGGCGATCCGTCGTGCCGTGCTCGAGTCACGACCGATCGTCGTTCGGCACCCGGCGACGGCGGACGGCTACGTGGCTGGCGCGGCGCTTGAGCGGGCCGTGCTACCGCTAATCGGCGACGCACACGAACAGAGCGACGCGGCGTACCACTACTTTACCCGCCGGCCCACCGACGAGCCGGTGTACGGAATGAATGCGGCGACGAACGACGCAACGCGGATGCTCCAGGACCGCGACCGACACGATGAGAAGCTGCCGTTGTTCGTACTCGTGGGCATCGGGTCGACGACCGAGTCCGCGGATGGGCTTGACCTGCTCTCTGTGTACGACGTTGAGGCGGTCGTCGTCGACGCTGCGGTCGCCGATGCCGAGACGCGCGAGCAGGTCGACACGCTGGTGTCGCCGACGCTCGAGTCCGTCGACGCCGACCTCTCGACGGGCGCACTCGTGTCTTCGCTCGCCTCTGCGGTCAACGACGAGGTGCGGTCGGACCTCGTGCACCTCCCGGCGGTGAGTTACTGGGCGGAGACGCCGGAGCGGTACGTGACGCTCGCCCGTGATGCGGGCTACGACCGCGAACGGATCGCAGAGCTCCGAGAGGCCGTCGCCTTAGAGGCGTACTACCAGTCGTACCAAGACAAACGCGAGCTGATCGACGATCTGTTGTTCGACGACAGCGGCGACCTCGCCGCCCACGTCTCCGCACAGTTCCGCGAGAAGCTCGAGACCGAACGCGAGACGGCAAGCGCGAACATCGTCACCGAGTCGGTAAACGGCGTCGAGTTCGCGCTGTTAGACACCGACGCGTACACCCATCGGTACGACTTCCCACCAACGCCGCTCCTGCTTGACGACCTCCATCGTCACCACGCGAACGGTGACGCCTTTGCTACCGTCGGGATCGGCACCGACGAGCTGTACGTGCGGTCTACGGGAGACCTCTCTGTGCGGTCGGTCGCCTCGCGAGCGGCCGAGATCGCTCCGGTGGCCGACGTCTCGACGGCCGGGCGCCGTGAGGGGAAGATCTCCTTCCTTGCCGGCGAGCGCGACGCAGTCGAGGACGCGGTTGTCGCCGCGATCGCCGACGCGTTCTGAGCGCGCGCTGGTCGCCAGTCGTTCACAGCGGCCGTGGTTGCGCTTACGCGAGGCAGATAAAGACGACTACTGCGATTAGGGCCAATTATTGCGATTTTGCGCGCCGAAACGGTCCTGGCGGCAGTCGGAGTTCGTCCAGTTCTGGGAGGTGTTTGACGTTGAAGACGAGCTTCAACTCGTCGGAGACCGGGTACCCGTTACAGGAGAGTCGAAACCCTCGGTCGGTGAGATCCGGCGAGAGGATGTGGTTCGCGGGCTGTGAGAGGTCGCCCTCGTGGAGGTACACCGCACAGTTTGCACACGCGCCGCCCCGGCACGAGAACGGCCAGGCGTATCCACGGTTTTCTGCGGCCTCGAGGAGGCTCTCGTCGGATTCGACGAGGAACCGACCGTAGTCTGTGGACGGCAGCCCCGCATTGGCTGCCTTCGCGAAGAGGTCCTCGTCGTCGATGCCCCAGCCGCGGTCGGCGACCGCCTCGTAGTCGAGAAACGTCACGCGGGTCTGTGCCTCCTCGGTGGTCGCATCTGGGTCGATGTCGAGTGATTCGTCGGTTTCTGGCTCCGTGGACGTCCCGTTCAGGTCGCGGTCGGCGAGCTCGCGGTAGGCGCGCCGAACGAGTGTGAACTCCTCGATCGATCCACCGGTGTCGGGGTGTGCCTCCTTGACACGCTCACGGTACGCCCGTTCGACGTCATCGGCGTCGGCGTCGTCGGGGACGTCTAACACGTCGAACGGCGAAACCATTCACAGCACACGGTAGCCGATCCAGACACATAAACGTCTCACACTGTGTCGCTGCTATCGTAGCGCTCACACGTACGTGTTCATCTATTTCGCTGTCGTACTGGTTCAAAAGCGCTGCAGCCTACATACTAGATCGATTCATGAACCCAATTGCAAACGCTACTCTCTGTCGCGGTCTGGAGTGACTCAACGGTCGCGGTCGGCACCGCAGTTGTTCTGGACTCATCTGCTCACCGTTTAAGCGGTCGGAGAGCCTGTTCCGATACGATGGGAAACGCGGACCTGCGCGATCTCGCGGCAATACAGACGGTCCCCTTCGATGAGCTCGAGGGGAGCGTCGTCGCCGTCGACGCACACAACTGGTTGTACCGGTACCTCACCACAACGGTAAAGTGGACGAGCTCGGCGGCGTACACGACTCCCGACGGTGTCGAGGTGCCAAACTTGATCGGGGTCGTCACCGGACTCGCTTCGCTTTTCGAACACGACTTGACCCCGGTGATGGTGTTTGACGGAGCGGTGACGTCGATGAAAGCTGACGAGGTCGCGGAGCGTCGCGCCCAACGAGAGCGAGCCGAGGAGCGGCGAGCCGAGGCGGCGGCCCGCGGTGACGATATCGAGGCCGCTCGGCTCTCGGCGCGAACCCAGCGGCTCACCGACATCATCCAGGAAACGACTCGTGAGCTGCTCGGCCTGCTCGACGTGCCGGTGATCGAGGCACCGGCCGAAGGCGAAGCACAGTGTGCACACATGGCGGCAACCGGCTCGGTCGATCACGCCGGCAGCGAGGACTACGACACGCTGTTGTTCGGCGCGCCAACTACGCTCCGTGGCCTGACTGGCAAGGGTGACCCCGAGTTGATGCACCTCGAGGCGACGCTCACCGACCTCGAGCTCGACCGTGGGGGACTCGTCGACGTTGCGATGCTGTGCGGGACAGACTTTAACGAGGGCGTCCACGGCGTGGGCCCCAAGACGGCGGTCTCTGCCATTCGCGAGCACGGCGACCTCTGGACGGTGCTTGAGGCGCGTGACGCGTCGATCCCGAACGCGGAAGCGGTCCGTTCGTTCTTCCTCGATCCGCCCGTCACGGACGCCTCATTCGATGAGACGATCTCACCGGACGTCGACGCCGCTCGTGCGTACGTCGTCGACGAGTGGGGTGTCGACCCGAGTTCGGTCGAGCGAGGGTTCGACCGGATTCGAGAATCACAGGTACAAACTGGGCTCGATCGGTGGACGTAATGGTTCGGTGGCCAGCTGTACGCGCTCTGTCGTCTTGGCGTCTGACAAGCACGGTAGGTTTACAATTGCCCCTCGCCAATCGGAGAGCATGAAGGTGCTGGTAGCCGGTGGAACCGGCTTCATCGGGTCACATCTCTGTCGCGCGCTCGCCGAGGCCGGTCACGAGGTGACCGCGCTGTCACGGTCACCAGCGCAGACGCCGGAGGGCGTCGAGAGTGTCGTCGGCGACGTCACAGCGCCCAACTCGATCGCGTCTGTGGTCGACGGGCAGGATGCAGTGGTGAATCTCGTCGCGCTCTCGCCGCTTTTCGAGCCCAAAGGCGGGAACGTCATGCACGACCGCATCCACCGGGCCGGCACCGAAAACCTGGTCCGCGCCGCCGAGTCGGCCGACGTCGATCGGTTCGTCCAGCTCAGTGCGCTGGGCGCCGACCCGAACGGCGACACGGCGTACATCCGCGCGAAGGGTGCAGCCGAACGAATCGTTGAGGAAAGCGACCTCGATTGGACGGTGTTCCGTCCCTCCGTCGTCTTTGGAGAGGGTGGCGAGTTCGTCTCGTTTACCAAGCGGTTGAAGAAGCTGTTCGCCCCGCTCGTCCCGCTGTATCCGCTCCCCGGCGGCGGGAAGACGCGATTCCAACCCATTCACGTCGACGACCTCGTCTCGATGATCGTCGAATCCCTTACGGGAGACGCACACGTGGGTGAGATATACGAAATCGGCGGACCAGAGCGGTTGACCCTGCGCACGGTGACACAGCTCGTCTACGAAGCGGAGCGTAACGGGGTGACAATCGTCCCGCTGCCGATGCCGCTTGCCCGGATCGGACTCGGTGTACTTGGTGCTGTCCCGGGCTTTCCAATGGGCAGTGACCAGTATCGCTCGTTACAGTTCGATAACACTACCGACGACAACGACGTCGACGCGTTCGGGATTGACCCCGACGATCTCACAACGCTGGGCTCGTACTTGGGGGTCGAATGACGGTGTACGTGACGACGTACAGCCGAGATACACACGATGGGCCGTCAGTCGAGACCCGGCCACCAGAACCGTTATATAGCCGATGCGACTCTGCACATCCAATTGAACGGGTGAGTTCACGATGAAACTGGCAATGATCGGCTTTGGACAGGCGGGAGGGAAAGTAGTCGACAAGTTCTTGGAGTACGACAAGCGGACCGGCTCCGAGATTGTTCGCGCCGCGGCAGCGGTGAACACAGCGAAAGCGGACCTGATGGGTCTCGAGCACATCCGTGAGGATCAGCGTGTGCTCATTGGTCAGTCGCGCGTGAAAGGACACGGCGTCGGCGCCGACAACGAACTCGGCGCGGAGATCGCCGAAGAGGACATCGATGAGGTGCAAGGGACGATCGATTCGATCCCGGTTCACGAGGTTGACGCGTTCCTCATCATCGCCGGGCTCGGTGGCGGCACGGGATCTGGTGGCGCGCCGGTGCTCGCAAAACACCTCAAGCGCATCTACACGGAGCCGGTGTACGGGATGGGCATCCTCCCCGGAAGTGACGAAGGGGGAATCTACACGCTCAATGCGGCGCGGTCGTTCCAGACATTCGTCCGTGAGGTGGACAACCTGATGGTGTTCGACAACGACGCCTGGCGGAAGACCGGCGAGTCCGTCCAAGGCGGGTACGATCAGATCAACGAGGAGATCGTTCGTCGGTTCGGGATCCTCTTTGGTGCCGGCGAGGTACAACAGGGCCAAGAAGTCGCAGAGAGCGTCGTCGACTCCTCTGAGATAATCAATACCCTCTCCGGTGGCGGCGTCTCGACGATCGGGTACGCCGAAGAAGAGGTCGAAGACCCGAACAGCGGCGGACTGCTCTCGCGACTCCGCAGCGATGACGGTACCGACGAACTCGACAGCGCACACACCACGAACCGAATCACGAGCCTCGTCCGTAAGGCGGCGCTCGGCCGGCTCACGCTTCCGTGTGAAGTCGACGGGACGGAGCGCGCGCTGCTCGTACTCGCTGGACCGCCAGCGTACCTCAACCGAAAGGGGATAGAGCGCGGTCGGAAGTGGCTCGAAGAGCAGACCGGCTCGATGGAGGTTCGCGGCGGCGACTACCCGTACAGCGGCTCCGGCTTTGTCGCGAGCGTGATTCTGCTGTCGGGCGTGACGAACGTCCCGCGAATCAAAGAGCTGCAGCAGGTCGCCATCGAGGCACAAGAGAACCTCGACGAGATCCGCCAGGAGAGCGACGAGAACCTCGAATCGCTCGTCTCCGACGACACCGACGAGCTCGAGTCGTTGTTTTAATCTCACCGCCCGATGGACGTTCTCGTTCCGTTTGCCGTCGCTGAGCCGAAGTCACGCCTCGCGTCTGTCCTCACTCCTGAGGAGCGACGCGAGTTCGCCCGGGCGATGCTCGCCGACGTGCTCGACGCCATCGTGATGGCCGACGGCACCCCACACATTCTCGCGACCGCACCCTTCGATCCAGCCGTCGACGTCCCCGGGTCACTCGATCCGCCTGTCATCGTCGACGATCGGCCGTTGACCGACGCGGTAAACGCGGCGATAGAACAAGAACACATCGCGGACGACTCGACCACCGCAACCGACACAACCAGCGATTTCGCCTTCCCGTGGCAAGATGGCGTCGCCGTCGTGATGGCCGACCTTGCACTCGCTACGCCGGATGCTCTCGCGCAGCTCTTCGCGCCGGACCCAGACTGCAACCGGTTGGAGGAGGAGTCGCCCGCCGACGTGACGATCGCGCCAGGGCGCGGCGGCGGCACCAACGCACTGGTCGTCCGGCAGCCGGCGTTCCGCGTCGACTACCACGGCGCGTCGTACCTCGATCACCGGCGCGCCGCCGAGCGGCTCGACGCGACGGTCAACACCGTCGACTCGTATCGTCTCGCGGTCGATATCGATGAGCCGACCGACCTGGCGGAGGTACTGATACACGGGTCGGGGGCCGCGACGGCGTGGCTTCGTGATGCGGGGTTCACACTCGAGACGGCTGATGGACGCGTGGCCGCGACGCGGGCGTGACCGGCACTCGATGCGACCGGTGATTGGCGCGACCGCGACGCTTTTGCTACTCGGTCACCCAGCCCCGGACGTGTTCGCGGGCGCAGCCGAGTACGACGTAGACGTCGACGTCGAGGAGCCGGCGGTCGAGCGACTGCTCTCCGTCGAGCCGGCCGACGTCGACACGCCGAGGTCGCTCACCTTCGCCCGAAACGTGTTCATCCCGTTGACGACGGCATGCCGGTACACCTGCACGTACTGTACGTACTACGACGTTCCAGGAGAG
>Ga0209937_1000370_pt1 | contig 14738 bp, 18 predicted proteins | sample SalPon1_B_H2O_MG_FD_185699 | JGI IMG/M metagenome (GOLD analysis project Ga0209937, IMG submission 185699) | Salt pond water microbial communities from South San Francisco under conditions of wetland restoration - Salt Pond MetaG R1_B_H2O_MG... | ecosystem: Environmental > Aquatic > Non-marine... | reverse complement strand
GTGTGACCCTCGGTCGAGAGAAACCGTTAACCGAAGTCGCCCGGAGACGAGTTCATGGCCAAGTTCGCGCCGGCGGCACTCGAGTCGTACATCTTCTCGCGGACGGGAGCCGAAAACAACAAGCTCCTCGTCGGCAGCGGGTACGCTGAGGACGCGGCCGCGATCGACCCTGGCGATCGGCCGCTCGTCGTCAACACGGACCCGATCTCGTTTGCCACCGACAGAATTGGCACCCTCGGCGTTGCCATCGCGAGCAACGACGTCGCGGCCTGTGGCGGGACGCCCGAGTGGCTCGTCTCGACGATTTTCGTCCCGTCACCGGACCTCGACGTCCTTGACGACATCACTGCCCAACTCGACGCCGAGGCCACTCGGCTGGGAATCACCATCGTTGGCGGCCACACGGAGACGGTTCCGGAACTCCCGCGGCCAATGCTTTCGTTGACCTGTCTCGGTTCGACTGACCGCTACGTCCCTACCGGTGGTGCGGAGCCGGGTGACGTCGTGATACTCACGAAAGGCGCCGGCATCGAGGCCACCGCGATCCTCGCGACTGACTTCCGTGAATCACTGCGTGAGACTGCCATCGAAGCGGCGATGCTCGATCGCGGCGAGGCGTTTTTTGAGGCGGTTAGCGTTCTCCCTGAGGCGACTGTGCTCGCACCTGTCGCCACGGCAATGCACGACCCGACCGAGGGAGGGGTGCTCAACGGACTCGTCGAGTGTGCCTGCGCGTCCGACGTACGGATCGCACTCGACGCGACCGACGTGCCGGTGCGAGAGCCGACTCGTCGACTCTGTGCGGCCGTCGGCGTCGATCCACTGCGCGTCTTCGGCTCGGGATCGCTGCTCGCGACGGTCCCCGCTGACAGGGCGGAGTCGACACTTGAGGCGCTTGCAGCCGAAGACATCGACGCGACAGCCATTGCGACGGTCGAGTCGGCGGCCGGCGAACCGGGCGTTATTGTCGAGGGGGAGCGATACACTGGCGGCGTCGACGACGACCTGTACGCACTCTGGGAGTGACGGATCGGTCGTGGTCCTCACCGCGAGAGCAGCTCGGCCGCGGTGGCCGCGAACGCCGCAGGGTCGTCCCCAATGAGCCGGTCGTCACCCAGCGTGAGCCGCAGTCGGGGGCGACCGACGTCGATCGGCACTTTCTCTGTGTCGATGAGGCCGGCCTCTTCAAGCCGGGTCTTTGTCCGCGAGAACGTTGCCTTGGAGGCGATCCCAACGTCTTCTCCCCACTTCGAGATGTCGTACAGTAAGACGTCGTTGCGGGCAGCAACGAGCAGCGCGACCGTCACCTCATCGAGGATATCGGTCTGGTCGGGTGCAACCGCCTCAAGCACTGCATCAAAGTCGTCGCGGACGTCAGCACCAATGTCATCGGCGAGCGTCTCACGAACGCGGCGCAGTGGGGGCGTCCGGAGGTCGTACGTTGGGGCCGTCTCGAACGCGTCTCGGTGGACCCCAGCCACGGCATCGACAAATTCGTGGTCGGTTGTCGAGAGGGCTGCGACCGATTCTCCTGCGGTGACAAGCACCACGACCTGCTTTGTTGAGATCAAGAGCGTGTTGTCGACGGGAGCGTCGAGAACCCGGAGGTCGAGTGCCCCGTTCTCGACGAGGTCGGCCGCACGCGACGCGACGGGGAAGTCTCCCCCGAGTGCCTTCGAGACGGCCTCGTCGGCAAGCACGGACAACGGCGGAAGGTCCGTTCGAGCCGCGGCGGCCTCAACGAGCGACACGAGCGTCTCGGCCGACGGGTCGACCACGAGTAGTTCCGCTGTCGATCCCGCGACCGTCGCGTCGAGCACCGCCTCGACGTCTGCCGCCACCAGATTCGACACCATAGTTCTCCTTGAATAACACCCTGTACTGTATTTAATATTATCGAAATTTTAGGCGAACAATTCCATACAGCCGGCTGTGACGACAGTCACGGCCGATCCATGTGAATCAGGATCGCAGCCGAAGACGGACAGCCTTATTGCCCGTTCGGCCCGATAATTCACATGGTCAACGACAGCCTCCGGGCGGTCGACCCGGCGGTGGCAGACGCCTTGGACGGCGAGCGTACGCGGCAAGAAGAGACACTCGCGATGATCGCGAGTGAAAACTACGTGAGCCAGGCGGTACTCGAAGCCCAGGGGAGCGTCCTCACCAACAAGTACGCGGAGGGGTATCCCGGCTCGCGGTACTACGCCGGCTGTGAGTACGCCGACGAGGTCGAGGAGCTCGCGATCGAGCGTGCAAAGCAGCTGTGGGGTGCCGACCACGTCAACGTCCAGCCGCACTCGGGGACGCAGGCGAACCAGGCGGTGTACTACGCCACGTTAGAGCCTGGCGACAAGATCCTCTCGCTCGAATTGAACCACGGCGGGCACCTCTCACACGGGCACCCGGCGAATTTCACCGGACAGATCTACGACGTCGAACAGTACGAGGTCGACGCCGAGACCGGCTATATCGACTACGAAGGACTTCACGAGACGGCCGAGGCGTTCAACCCCGACATCATCGTCTCGGGGTACTCTGCGTATCCGCGCGCGGTCGACTGGGAGGCAATCCAGGCGGCCGCCGACGCCGTCGACGCCTACCACCTCGCCGACATCGCCCACATCACCGGGCTCGTCGCCGCCGGCGTCCACCCCTCGCCGGTCGGTGTCGCCGACTTCGTCACCGGATCGACACACAAGACGATCCGCGCGGGTCGCGGCGGTATCGTCATGTGTGACGAACAGTTCGCCGACGACATCGACAAGGCGGTGTTCCCCGGCGGGCAGGGTGGCCCCCTAATGCACAACGTTGCAGGGAAGGCGGTCGGATTCAAGGAGGCGCTTGAGCCGGCTTTCGAAGAGTACGCCGCACAGGTCGTCGACAATGCGCGGGTCCTCGCCGAGACGCTCACCGATCATGGTTTCTCTCTCGTCTCTGGTGGCACGGATAACCACCTCGTCTTAGTCGACCTCCGTGAGTCACACCCCGATCTCTCCGGTGGCGACGCAGAGGACTCACTCGCGGCTGCGAACATCGTGCTCAACGGTAATACCGTGCCTGGTGAGACGCGCTCGCCGTTCGACCCCTCGGGGATCCGAGCGGGAACGGCCGGCCTGACTACCCGTGGATTCGACGCCGACGCGATCGCCGAGGTCGGCGACCTCATCTACCGCGTCGTCGACGACGCCGACAGCGACGACGTCATCTATGAGGTCGGCGAGCGTGTCGTTGAGCTCTGTGCTGAACACCCGTTGTACGAGTGAGCCGTTCGGGCCACGCTGGCCCGTCACCAACGACTCGCCCGACCGGATCCGTGCGTACAAAGTAGGGTGACTGCGGAGAAGGCGTATGGACGACCAGTCGTTTCTCGGCCGGCGGCTCGACCGCGCGGCTGCACCGCTCGCCGTCGGCGACCTGCTCGTGTTGCTCACCTTCTTGACGCTTGGAACGCTTAGACACTCGTCTGTCGCCTTCTTAACCGACCGGCCGGCGTACCTGATCGGTGTGTGGGCCCCGTTCGTGATCGGGTGGGCGATCGTTGCACCCCTCGTTGGCGCCTACTCTGCCGGCGCGGCCGAGGCGGCCAAGTCGTCGGTACCGCTGGTTATTCGCTCGTGGGTGCCGGCGGCCGCAGTCGGGCTCGCCCTGCGTGCAGTCGCGTTTCGCGGCGGGGCCTCTCCGGCGTTCGCAATCGTGATGCTCGTAACCGGCATTGTCGCACTCGGCGGCTGGCGCGCACTCTACTTCAAGCTACGACGGTAGCTGGATTCGGAGACACAACTGACTTGCCCGCGCGTGTGCCGTCGGAGACGTGCTCGTACTCGTTTTGATTTCACAGAGTTTTGACGTCCACACAAGTGGAAATTAGTCATAACTTATGCAATCCTTCAGTGTGTACATACTCAACTGTATCACGAGGTCACGCGAAAATATTATGTGGATCTCACGATAATTGTACGGTGAATCCATGAGTCGCTATTATGACTATGTCCTCGGACTGATCCCGACCACACTGATCGGCGTGACCGTGTTCCTCTCGGCCGTCGGCGTGTCGTGGCACACCGCAGTGCCGGCGGGCGCAGCCGTCGCGATCGGCGTGATGGCCCACGCGATGTTCGTCAGGGCGCCGCAGCCGGCGTCGTCGACGGCCGTCGCTGACGCCGCGGCGAGCGCCTCGGACGTGATCGGAGCCGGGTCCGCTCAGCCGGAGTCCGTTCGGTCGACGTCCACCCGGCCTGAGTCTGGTTCTGGATCGGGATCTGACACTGTCCGTGCTAATTCCAGTTCCGAACACGCTGGGCCCGGACCCAACCGATATGGTTCGGGGACGGACTCCGTCACCGGCGGAGACTGATCGATCCGGCAGCTTGCAGACCACGTCCACACCCTGTACGGTTTAGTCGCCTGCGGCCAAGCTGTCGGGTATGACCGACGCGCTGTTCCTCACGAGTGACGCGGTCGACGATCTCGCGACGCCCGCAGACTACGTCGCTGCCGTCCGCGAGGGATACCGAGAGGTTGGCACCGGCGCACCGGCCGAACCGCGGACGTTACTCCCGAGCGGAGACCCACCGGGAATGCTCACGACCTACGTCGCGATGCTCCCCGACATCGGGGCCATGGGTGGGTATACATACTCGGCCGGGTTCGCCGAGCGCGACGCGTGGTTTCTGACGCCGCTTTTTGACGCCGAGACTGGCGAGCCGCTCGCGATCATCGACGGCGCCTCGATGAACCCGTTCAAGACCGGTGCCGCCGGTGCGGTCGCGGTCGACGCGCTTGCGCGACCGGATGCCTCGACCGCGGCCGTGATCGGTAGCGGGCCACAGGCACGCGGACAGCTCCGGACGACGGCGACCGTCAGAGACCTCACGGCAGTCAGGGTGTTCTCGCCGACGCCGGCCAACCGCGAGTCGTTCGCCGACGAGTTCGCCGAGCGACTGGACGCAGACGTCACCGCGGTGTCGTCTGCGAGTGCGGCGCTCGCCGGCGCCGATATCGTGATCACCGCGACGACCGCGAGCGAGCCGGTAATCGCCGACGCCGACGTCGAGCCCGGCACACATGTGACGGCGATGGGACAGTACGCGGCTGACAAACACGAGCTCCCACCGGAGCTCATCGCGCGGGCGACGTACGTCCCCGACTTGACGGCCAGAGCGACCCGCGATGCGGGGTCGTTCATCGCCGCCCGCGAGGCCGGACTGGTCAGTGACGACGACCTTGAGGTGGAGCTTGGTGACGTCGTCGCCGGGAACCACCCGGGTCGGACAAGCGACGATGAGGTGACCGTCTTTGACTCCGGCGGGACCGGTATCGAGACCGTCGCAGCCGCGCATATGCTCTACGAGCGGGCTCGGGAGGCTGGGCGGGGGACCCCGTTGTCGATCGCTCCGGCGAGTGAGGCGCTCACCGGTCTGTGACCGTGTTCGGGTGCAACGGCATACTCTCTCCAATCGCTTGGCTCTGTTGAAGTCCTATGCAGCAGACATATCTCGGATGACACACCTCGTCGCTGAACGGTGCGAACTCATCCTTCAAGAAGTGCGACTAGCTGGGCGACGTAGGGACTGTTCTCCCAGCTCCGATGCGGGCTGATGGTCGTAAGCAGCGTTCGAGCTATTTCGTGGCTCAGATGTCCGTTCCGGGCGTACTCCACGATGAGACGGGGCGTCGGAACGATCCGCGGGCCCTGCAGCACGGCGTGGATGAGTGGGAAGTTCGTCCCGCCGAACGCATCGGTGAGAAACCCATCGACCTCGAGCGCGTTCGCGAGGACGATCCCGTCGGTTTCGCCATTGTCGAGCCCAAACGTCGGTCGAGCATCTGGAGTCTCGTCGCACTTGTAAGGGTCCTCAGCGGTATAGTGGGCACGGGCTGCGAGGGCGTTATTCGCCGCTGCGGCGTGGATGTCCTGGTACTGCGTGATATCGCGGAGTTCTGTGATCACTTCTGGCGGGACGAACACATCACAGGAGGTGAGGAGATACTGGAACGGATCCGGAACGTCGGGCCCGACCGTGGCGTCTGCACGGGGCACGGCGAGACTAACGAGGGCGCTCGTGTCAGCGACGACCGTTCGCAGTCGCTGGCCGCTCATCGATCGTCGCCACTGGCCTCGACCGTTGTCATGTCCCCCTCGTAGACGTCGACATCGTCGGGGGCAGCAAGATCGAGGGGCTCGTCTTGGAGGTCCGCTTTGAGGAGGCGGAGTCGCTGGGCGGTCTCAGCGTTGACCAGCTGTTTGACCGCCTCGAACTCGAGGTGACCGTCGTAGTACTTCGTCGCAACCAGTTCCTGGAAGGTCTCACTGTCGGCCGTGTCTTCGATATACTCCCGAATGGCCTCAACGAGGAGATACGTCCGGTCCTTGTCGAAGAGGTCGGCGATGGCGTCGAGCCGGTCAACGAGATACTCCGGGGACTGAAAATGGACCCGTCGGGGGTCGTCGCTTGCGCCCATTCTATGTGCAAGTAGTTTTGACGCATGCACAGAGCTTGCACATCAGTGTTCCAGAGGCAGAATCGTCCCACCAGTCTCAGCCGTCGCTCTGTTCGTTCAGCTCGTCGAGGAAACGACTCAGCCGCGGAATCGTAGTCATGACTGACCACGATCCGTCCACGGTGGCGTCACGGGCGTCATATTGCTGCCTGTATGGTCTACACCCTCCCCAGCCGATTCGATACGTTGGTGGTGTCTGTGTGAGCGAGACGGTCTGTGACCTCCGGACACCAATTGGGCCACATCCTCCCCAACCGATTCGATACGTGTGTGTCGGTTATTGTGTGAACAATACGATACCGCGACACCCGGACACTACGTTCAGCCACACCCTCCCCAACCGATTCACTCGTCGCCCACGGGCGACTCGCTCATCCCTCGCACGCGCTCGCGAGCACGCTATCGCGGCTCACGAGGCGCGCGCCACCGTGTGGGTGATCTCTGTCGGTCGTCGCTATTCGAGCCGGTATCGAAGGACCGCGGCGATGCCACCGAGTGCGGCGAGCTGTTCGCCTGGGTCGAACTCGGCCGAGAAAACGACGACGTCACCGCCCTGCTGTTCGACCGATTCGATGACTGCGTTGACGTCTACCGACCAGTCCCCCTCGCCCTGCCGCTCAGTTCGGAGACGCTCGTCGACGACGAGGAGCGTCTCGATTGCCCCGAACTCAGCAGCCTCGGCGACGTCCGAAGGGCCGTAGGTTGCCTTGCCGTCCGTCGCGATGTGCTCGGTGAGGTCGTCGATGAGCGACGCCTCCGTCGAGATGCGAGTCGCCTCCTGTACCTCGTCTACTGCGCCGCGCTTGAGCACCTCGTGGACGCCCCGATCTCCGGCGGCCGCGGTGTCGACAACCGTCACCCGGTCGGCCACGTTCGTGCCAGATTCCTCGAGATAGTCTCGCGCGTCGTTCTTCGTGAATCCCGGCCCGGCAAGGATCACCGCGTCGGCGTCGAGGTGCCCGAGCGCATCGGTGAGCTCGGCGAACAGCTCCTCGCGCGGCCGCGCGTACTCGCCTTTTCCAGTTGGCCTGGTAAAGGAGGCGTACTCCTCGGTACCGTACTGCTGGACGGTGTGAATCGACGCCGCCCCCTCCTCAACGGTGGCGATGGCGACGTCGGGGTTCTCGGCCGCTTCTGTCGCTTCCTCGATTCGCTCCGTCTGGTCTGGTTTGAAGTATTTTTCAATCGTGACCTCATCGTGTCGCTCGACGTTGAGCGTATGGTGGCTGCCGAGTTGGTCCTCCCGAGAGCAGCCAACGATAGTCCCTCCGACCCGGAGCCGGTTGGCGAATCGAGCGAACTCGACGTCTGCAACCTCAAGCGTGACAAAGAGGTGTTCACGCTGGCCGCCGGTGTCCCGCATACGGTCGTCGTCGCGCTGAATCCGTCGGGTGGTGTCGCCTTCGGCCCGGTCACCCGGTTCGAGCACGTGAGCGAGGTGCCAGAGGTCGTCGACGTTCTCGGGAACGAGTGTGAGCCGCTCGCGGCCCTCCTCGCCGTAGCCCCGCTGGGCGATGCGCATATCGTTTCGTTCGGGCGGGGTCGTATCAACCCTTGCCATCCCGACGCCCGCTCGGAGATACAGCCTCGTGGGAATTGCCATCCGGCAGTTGTTGGTAAGACTGGTGAAACATCCTTCACCGGTATTTTATCACTACTGCAGACGTACGCTAATTTGGCCGCACGGGACAATCGTGTGCCTCTGACAGAACCCGATACTGGTCGTCCGTCTGGGCGGCCCCCGCCTGCGGCTTTTACGATGCTCCGCGTCACCGGCCAGCCGCCGGTACCGATTTACCGTATCGCATCGACGAACCAGGTATGGGAGATGAGGCGCCCCCGCAGATCGAACCGACGCTCCGCAGCTACGGCATTAGCGTCGAGTCGGTCGACGCCGGCGACCCGCTCGAGCTGACGTACATGACGGCGTTCCCCGGCCGCGAGGTTCATCGTCGCGAGATCGGTCGGGCGCTCAACGCGCTGATCGACCGCGCCGAAGCCGGCGCGTGGGACCCGGTCCGCGTTGAGGCGACGGTCGTACGTACCCCCGGTGACCCGCTTGGCTCGTGGGCCGCAAAGCCTGGCTGGTTCGACGCGCTCCTCACGTACGAGATCTCCGAGACGGAGTTCTCCACGCGCGTCCTCGAGACGGTGTCCCACGTCGACGGGGGAGATGACACCCCGTGACCCGCCGAACACCATTGAATCGGGCCCAACGCGGGCTCATGCGGCCGCCGCGCGAGCGGTTCGCGACCCAGACGCTTGTGTTCGAAGTCGACGGCGAGCGCTGTTGTGGCACCCTCGTACGTCCGAGTGGTGTCGACGACCCGCCGGTCGTCGTGATGGGACCAGGACTCGGCGCGACACGGGGATTCGGGTACCGCGCGGTCGCAGAGCGCTTCGCTATCGGCGGTCGGGCGTCGTTCGTCTTTGATTATCGCGGCTTCGGGGATTCAGCGGGCACCGACCGCCTGATCCACCCCGAGCGTCAGCGGGCCGACTACGTCGGGGCTCTCGACCGGCTGACGCGAGTCGACGGTCTCGGCACAGAGCGCATCCTGTGGGGCACCTCACTGTCTGCAGGCCACGCGCTTGTCCTCGCAGCTGATCGGAAAGACATCGACGCCGCGATCGCGGTGTCACCAGTCTTTGACTGGCGAAGGGTAATTCGGGCACGAGGGGGGCGGTATCTGGCTCGTGCTATCGCTGCTGTCGCCCGTGATCGGCTCGGGAGTCGGTTCGGTTATGATGTCACGATTCCGATAGTCGAAGAGCCGGGGTCACTCGCGGCACTCACCGAGCCAGGAGTACGCCGCGGGTATCTCGATCTCGTCGACCGCGAAGGAGGGTGGCGAAACGAGACGTCGGCGCGGTCACTGTCGCTGCTCGGCCGGTACCGCCCGATCGAACACGTCGAGCAGATCCGCGTCCCGACGCTGTTACTCGGTGGTGTCGATGACCCCCTCGTCTCACCCCCCGCGATGCGTGCAGCGGGTGAGCAACTCGATCGCGGCACCATCATCACGATGCCCGGCACCCACATCTCGCCGTTCGGATCACGGTTTGAAGCAGCGATCGAGTATCAACGGGCGTTTCTCCGCGACGTCCTCGGCGATTGACCGACAGTTGATCGCTCGTACGGGGATCGGCTTTTATTTTGAGCCGCTACTATCACGTGGTATGACTGTCGTCGCGATGGTGAGCGTTGCACCGGTAATCGAAGAGAGCATGGCGGGTGAAGTCGCGAAGGCCGTGGCCGCGCTCGACGACTTCGACGTCAGCTACGAGACGAACCCGATGGGAACAGTGATCGAAGCCAACGACGTCGAGACGCTTCTCGACGCGGTCGGTGCCGCCCACCAAGCCGTGGACGGCGACCGAGTCTCGACGGTTGTGAAAATCGACGACAAACGTACGGCCGAGACGTCGGCAGCGCAGAAGGTCGAGTCCGTCGAAGACCACCTCGGTCACTCGGCGCGAAGTGATCGGTGACCGGCCGGTCTGTGTGCGGCTCTCAGAGCATATCCGCAAATGATATTATGTGGTGGTAAGACCGTCTGGTCATGGCGATACTCGTCACAGGTGCGAGCCGGGGAATCGGGCGGGCGGTCGCTGTCGACCTCGCGGCACACGACGTCGTCGTGAACTACCACGAGCGTGAGGACGCGGCCGAAGAGACCGTCGAGGCCGTCGAGGCGGCGGGTGGGTCGGCCGTCGCTGTGCAGGCGGATGTGTCTGAGTCGGCTGAAGCCGACCGGTTGGTCGAACGGGCGGTATCGACGTTTGGCGAGCTTGAGGGCGTGGTGAACAACGCGGGGATCACCCGCCCGAATCGACTGACGGACACGACAGATGAGACGTGGGAAGCGGTGATCGAAACGAACCTCTCTGGGGCGTTCTACGTCACCCGGGCGGCGGCGCCCCACCTCTGTGAGGTCGCCGGCGATGTCATCTTCGTCTCGAGCGTCGGCGGTACACTCGGAACCGTTGACGCCAGCTACGCGGCTAGCAAAGCCGGCCTCCACGGTCTGACCCGGTCGCTCGCCCGCGAGCTCGGGCCCGACGGCGTGCAGGTGAACGCGGTCGCACCCGGTCCCGTCGAGACGTCGCTCAACGATGTCATCCTCGAGTACCTCGAGTCGGTCGAGTTCCGCGGCCACGAGAACGTAGACACACACCTCCCATCGTACGCGTGCACACCCGAGGACGTGGCCGACTCGGTCCGGTACCTCCTCGAGAACGAGTACGTACACGGGGAGGTGCTCGAAGTCGACGGCGGCATGCATTTGTGAGCGAGCGACCGTCGTCGTCGACGCGAGCGGGATCCCACTGCGTACCGGCCCGCTCGCTGCGTGTCACAACGGACGCTGCGTCGTAGCCGCGCCTTGACCCGGACTCCCGCCCTCGCCGCCGAGTGCCGGCTGCACGCACCACCGGCAGTAGCGGTACCCAGCACGGTTCGTTGCGCCACACGCCTGACACGAGACGGTCTCCCCGCTCGTCTTGAGCGATGGCGGCCGGTCGTCACCCTCTGATGTGTCCGCTTCGCGAGCGCTCGTGATCGCGGCGAACCCGGTCTTGCTGTCGGCGTCTGTGCGTCCGTGTGTAGGCCCCACCACCCGGTCAAGATCCACATCACCACGGACGATCGCCAGCGTGATCGCGAGGTTGATAACGAGCACGGCCGCGAACAGGGCGGCAAGCAGTGCTCCGGACATGATGTGTAATGTTGGCACTCGATGTACATACGTGTAGTGGTGACGCTGCACACGAACCGGATACACTTAGTTGACCACGACATAGGACCTTCCCATGGCAGATACCATACACACAGACGACGCGCCGGAGGCAGTAGGCGCCTACAGTCAGGCAAAGACGACCGACGACTTGGTGTTCACCGCCGGGCAGATACCGCTGACAGCGGACGGCGAGCTTCGCGTCGACGCGTCGATAGAGACACAGACACGACTCGCGCTCGACAATCTCTTCGCCGTGCTTGAGGCGGCTGGTGCCGGTCCCGAGGACGTCCTCAAGACGACGGTGTTTCTGGCCGACATCGACGACTTCGACGCGATGAACGCGGCGTACGCCGACTACTTCGAGGCGGCGCCGCCCGCGCGGTCGGCGGTGCAGGCAGGGGCGCTCCCGAAGGGCGTTGGGGTCGAGATCGAGGCCGTCGCGAGCCGCGAGTGAGATGCCGTCTCACGACGTCGACGAGCCGAGTGATGCCGGCAGCCGGTTGCCGACCCGCCGTCGTCGGCTTCAATCAGCCGTGCTTTGGGGTATCGTTGGCGGACTCTCCGTCGTCGTACTTGTGCAGGCCTGGCTGCTCGTCGGCGGGACGATGCCAGTCTCGTACGGCGGGGTGGTCGCACTTGCGGGTGGCGTCGCCACGACTGCCGGTGCCGTGACGTTCGTGACCGAATACCGGATCGCCCGAAAGCGGTCGAAAAGAAGGACTTAACACGCCCAGCCAAGTAGCTTCGAGCGAGCCAGGATGGCCGAGTGGTAAGGCGCACGCCTGGAAAGCGTGTTCCTTCACGGGATCGGGGGTTCAAATCCCTCTCCTGGCGTTTATCGCTCCGAGCGACGGCGTCGTCATACTCTCGCCGGAAGCTTCTTATGTATGTCATCCGTTGGCACGGCTGAGTATGCCAGACACGAAAACGGGCCGCGAACGAAAAGGAACTGGGAAGCGCCGACAGCTTGAGCACCACCTCCTTCGACGGGAGCTTGAGGCCGACGACGAGCCACCGGCTCCTGCAGACGACGCGGCAGATGCCGTGTCTCTTTTCGACACTGAGTAGGACGCTTCGAACGTTCTTGTGGGGGTTCGACTCCCTGCGATGCGGTGTGATTTTCTAAGGCAGGCCGAGACACCTCCCCCGCTAGGTATTAATACTGCGGTGGCGCGCGCCTTGTGGACCGCGGCAGCGTGTCCGCAAGCGCGTGCGAGGGATGAGCGAGTCGCCCGTGGGCGACGAGTGAATCGGCTGGGGAGGGTGTGGCTGAAAGTGGTGTCCGGGTGTTGTGGGGTCGTGTTGGTCGTACTGACTCTATCACATACGTACAGAATCGGCTGGGGAGGGTGTGGCTGAAATAGCGCTTGTGTGTCAACGTACTGCGTTGGCCACACCAACTGTACAGGAGTGATTTGGCTGGTTGTGATCTGTCTCGAACCTGATCGCAACTTAAACCCGACTACCTGAGCCGGCATAGCCCCGGGCAGATGTATGCGTATAGTCAACATGAATCTCGATACGATCGGGCCCTGTCGGGCGGTTTTTGTTCGCCACCTGGGATAGACGGAGGCGAGCTGGGGCTACGTGCTTACGATGGTTTTATATAGAATCACAATCAATCAAGCGTTGTATGAGTCAGCGAATGCAGCAGGGCCAGCCGATGATAATCATGGGCGAGGACGCCCAGCGCGTCAAGGATCGTGACGCACAGGAGTACAACATCTCTGCGGCGCGCGGCGTCGCCGAGGCGGTACGCTCGACGCTCGGGCCGAAAGGGATGGACAAGATGCTCGTCGACTCGATGGGCGACGTCACCATCACGAACGATGGCGTCACCATCCTCCAGACGATGGACATCGACAACCCGACCGCCGAGATGATCGTCGAGGTCGCAGAGACCCAAGAAGACGAGGCCGGCGACGGAACGACGAGCGCGGTCGCCGTTGCAGGCGAGCTGTTGAAAAACGCCGAGGACCTCCTCGAACAGGATATTCACCCTACCGCGGTGATCAAAGGCTTCAACCTCGCGAGCGAGTTCGCCCGTCAAGAGGTTGACGACGTTGCCACGACCGTCGACCCCGACGACACAGCAACGCTCCAGAGCGTCGCCGAGACGTCGATGACAGGCAAGGGCGCCGAGCTCGAAAAGGACGTGCTCGCGGACCTCGTCGTCCGCTCCGTCCAGGGCGTCACCGTCGAGGCCGACGACGGCTCACACGTCGTCGACCTCCAGAACCTGAACATCGAGACGCGCACCGGCCGTGCTGCCGGTGAATCGCGGCTCCTCTCGGGCGCAGTCATCGACAAGGACCCCGTCCACGACGACATGCCAACCGACTTCGAGGAGGCAAATGTCGTGCTGCTCAACGACCCGATCGAGGTTGAAGAGGCAGATGTCGACACCTCTGTCAGCGTTGACTCCCCCGAACAGCTCCAGCAGTTCCTCGATCAAGAAGAGGCCCAGCTCCGTGAGAAGGTTGATGCGATCGTCGACGCCGGCGTCGACGTCGTGTTCTGTCAGAAAGGCATCGACGACCTCGCACAGCACTACCTCGCAAAGGAGGGTGTCCTCGCCATCCGTCGGACGAAAAAGTCCGACATGAAGTTCTTGAAGAACATTCTCGACGCGACGATCGTCACCGATCTGGACTCGCTGTCCGCCGACGACGTCGCGGTCGGCTCCGTCGAGCGCGACACCGACGAGGAGCTGTTCTACGTCGAAGGCGAGAACCCTCACGGCGCAACGCTGCTCCTCTATGGTTCCACCGAGCACGTTGTCGACGAGCTTGAGCGCGGGATCAACGACGCTATCGACGTCGTCGCGACAACCGTTTCCGACGGCCGGATCCTTCCGGGCGGCGGCGCGATCGAAGTCGAGCTCGCAAGTCGCCTCCGCGACTACGCCGACTCCGTCTCCGGCCGCGAGCAGCTCGCTGTCGAGGCATTTGCCGACGCCCTCGAGCTCATCCCCCGTGTCCTCGCCGAGAACGCTGGACTCGACTCTATCGACCTGCTGGTCGACCTCCGTGCGGCTCACGAGGGTGGCGACGCGAACGCCGGGCTAAACGTTTTCACCGGCAATGTAGAGGACACCTTCGAGGCGGGCGTCGTCGAGACGGCCCACGCCAAAGAGCAGGCAATCGCCTCCGCGGCCGAGGCGGCGAACCTCGTGCTCAAAATCGACGACATCATTTCGGCAGGCGACCTCTCCACCGCCGGCGACGACGACGAGGGCGCCGGTGCCCCCGGTGGCGGTATGGGTGGCATGGGTGGCATGGGCGGCGCGATGTAATCGCGTCGGGCACGCTTCCTACAGTCACCCGCCGACGGTCCGCCCGTCCGAATTGACACAAAAATACACATTTTACACGAATATTGGCCGTGAAACGGCCGCTCCAGCAGTCCTAAGTACTGACGACTGCGAGATGCGAGCATGCAGACGCTGCTTCTCACCGACGACGACGTCGACGAGAACGCCAAGATGGACCGTGT
>Ga0209937_1000369_pt1 | contig 14768 bp, 15 predicted proteins | sample SalPon1_B_H2O_MG_FD_185699 | JGI IMG/M metagenome (GOLD analysis project Ga0209937, IMG submission 185699) | Salt pond water microbial communities from South San Francisco under conditions of wetland restoration - Salt Pond MetaG R1_B_H2O_MG... | ecosystem: Environmental > Aquatic > Non-marine... | reverse complement strand
GTATATCACCACCGACCCGTGCTCGCCGAAGCTCTGATAGCCGACCGCCTCGGCCTCGTCTGCAGTAACGACGCCGATGTCGTTGGTCGCTACGTCCGGTGACAGCCGCCCGGGCTCGGTAACGAACACGAGGTCGCCAACCTGCATGTTCGGCTCCATGCTCCCGGACTCGACGGCGACCATCGGGGGCCACACGCCACTTACCGCGAACAACAGCACACCGATCACGAACACGATAGCAAGACTCGAAAGCACCTCACGGAGCCACATATACGGCCCCGCCATATCGTGTCGAAACCGGTAGAGAGGCCCTCGGTTCTCGCGCCCATGCTCACCAATCGGCGCGGTGGTGCCCTCTTGTCGAAGCGCGACGCGAAGCTCTTCGGGCGTCTCCGGGTCGGGTGGTGTCTCTGACCGTGTCTTTTCAGCACCGCCACCGTCTACGTCGTCTCGGCTTTCACCAGCGGTGTGCTCTCCGTCGACAGGTACCTCCTCACTGGCGTCCCGATCGGTATCCGTCGCCGCATCCTCTGAGGCGTCGCTCCGACTTGGCGACGGCCGATCGTCGGGATCCATCGTGTCGAAGTTAGCGAGTTTCCCAAATAAGCTTCCGGGTGTTCGGTCGCAGCCCTCAGTCGTCGACGATGACCTCTACGGGGCCGTCGTCGTCCGCCTCAGCCGCCTCGTCAGACTTGCCAAATACGCCACTGTCGGACCCTTGGGCGTACAGGCCTGCAGCCACGGCGACTACCACCCACGAGCGCCAGTTAGCGAGGTTCAGCGTGTAGCCGATTCCGAATGGCTTCTGGACTAACATCCCCTTCTCTGGTTGCCAATATGCCGAGAGCAGCCGACCGAGACTCGGCCGCTCGAAGTTGTACGGGATACCAAGCACCTCTCCGGACGACGGTTTTTCTTCCATACCCGACAGTTGTGCGCCGGGGCTAATAAATCGTGTCGACGGACCGACGACAGGTCGTCTCATCTCTCATCGGCACGGATGCCGATACCTGCACCCGCCGAGGCCGGTCACCGGTACCGATCAGCGATATCGTCCACGACCGCGGACCGACTCAAGTCGGTCCAGAACGTCTTCGTCTCCGCTTTCGACGTATCCAGCCTCAAACGCTCCTACGAGCGGGTCCGGGTCTGATACCGTTCCCTCAAGTGACCCTTCGAACACGTGGAGATCCATCGCGTGGTCTTCGACGTGGCCGCTGTAGTAGCCAAGCCCAAAGTCGATGAGGAACGGCCCGGTCTCTGACATCTCATTGTGAGCGTCGTCGGCCTCCCGGCCAACCCTGATATTCCGCGTCGTTGGATCGCCGTGGACGATCCCCGCGTCGTGAAGCCGACCGAGGTGCCGACCAACTGTCTTGACACATCCTACCACGCCGGTAGGTCGATCTCCACCGAGGACGGTCGCGAGGTCTCGGTCCCCCACGTACTGAAACGTGATCGTTGCCTCGGGAACGTCAACACCGTACACCAACGGGGTCGCAACTCCGAGCCGCCGCGCCTCGCTCGTCAGCCGTGCCTCCATGACTGTCCGGTCCCGACGGAGCGTCCGATCAAGCGATGGGTGCCGGTACGACTTTATTACCCGTCGTTTCACCACCAAGGGAGCATTAATGAGATCGCCCATAAAGGCCCCAGCGGTATCGTCACCCTCCTCACTTCCAGCCATCTTGCCCCTACTGATCTCGGCGCCGGCGCGTGCGTCGTCTACGATCGTCACCACCGCTTCAGCGCCTCGCTGTTGATGGACCGCTCCACGGTCGGTCGCTGTCCCCTGATCAGTCGGCACTCCATCGTCTATCCGCGTCACTGACAACTCGTTGCCACGCCACGTCACCGGCACCTGGTCTGGGCGGAAGTTCGGGTCGACCGTCGAATCTGCGATCGGGAGCGTATCGCCGGCGCGACACATCTTCGCGCCGAGCACTGCTATCATCCCTGCGTTGTCCCGAAGAAACCGTGGATCCGGCGCGTGCCAGGCTGCACCGCGTGCCGCACACATCTCCGCCAGCATCTCGCGCAGTCTCGCGTTCTGTCCGACGCCCCCGCCTATCACCAATTCGTCGGCGCCAGTCAACGAGAGCGCCCGTTCTGTCACCTCGGTGAGCATCGCAAAGACGTGCTCTTGGAGCGCGAAACAGATCGATTCGACCGGTTCACCGTCGTCGTACGCGTCGTTTGCGGCCGAGCTAATTCCCGAAAACGAGAAGTCCATTCCCTTGACCACGTACGGCAGTTCGTACAGGCTCGTCGACGCCCGATCTCCAGCCGCGTCGACCGCCTCCTGTGCTGCCTGTTCGACTTTTGGGCCACCCGGGTGACGCCATCCGATGTGTCTGGTGAACTTGTCTATCGCGTTTCCAACCCCTGCGTCCATTGTCTCACCCAACACCCGATAGCGGCCGTCATGGTAGCCAAGTAGGTGCGCATTCGCGCCGGAGGCGTTCAGACACACCGGATTCTCGAAGCCTGACTCGTGTCGCCCTATCTCGAGATGCGCGACCATGTGGTTGACACCGACGAGCGGCACATCCAACCGGCCGGCGAGCGCTCGCGCTGCCGTGGCGACCGTCCGGAGACACGGGCCCAGTCCGGGGCCGCGTGAGAACGCGACGGCATCAACCGTGCTTGAGCCGGCTGTTGTCTCGGCGATATCGAGGATGTCTCCGACGACTGTCGGAATCGCCTCGGCCATGTGTTCTGCGGCCTCACGCGGGTGAATGCCGCCGCTCTCGGGGATGTACGGATCAGACTCGATACGTACGGTGTCGGTTTCGGTATCGTAGAGCGCAGCGCTCGCACACCACGCGGTTCCTTCGATACCGAGAATACGCATTCGATCCGGCTTACTCGTCGTCGCCGATCTTGTTCCGCTCCAACATGTACTCCTGTTCGACGTCCTTCGCGTACGTCGGCGACTCGTACACCTTCGCGTAGCCTACGGTCTTTCGCATCCCGAATTTCGTGTTCAGTTCGTGCACGACGACCTCTTCTGAGCCCTTATCGAGCTTGGCGGCGAGCGAGTCGCGAACAGAGAGCCGAGACGGAGTCGCCTCGTCGTGGACCGTCTCGAATCTAATGTCCGTGCGGTGCAACATGGGATTTTCCTCTTCCGAGATGATGTCGACGTCCATGATTCAGTTACGTGTACTACCCCTCGAATGCTGTAAAAGCATTTCGAAGCGGGTACCATGCGCTGCGCCCGCCGATTTCGGCGACTCACACCCCTTCGCTTCGAGTGGAGATCCGTTTTGAACCCGCACTCACTCGTCGGTCAATGCGTGCTCATCGGTCGATGCGTGCTCCCCAGCCGCGGTGAGCCCGAGCATCGCCTCGGCAGCAGCCACATTGCCGTCGAGTCGACCGAAGAGTTCTCGCGCCACCCGGCGGCTCTCCGGTGTCACAGCAACCCGAACGATCCCCTCTCCTGGTTGTCCGTAGACGACCGTTGTGCCGGTTTGAGCCGTGAGGATCACCGGTAGCGTCGCGAGGTCCTCTTCGCCGTCGACGCGAATTGTCACCGGCTCGTCGTCATCAAGCGCCGCAATGAGGGCTGTGAGGAGTCCTTTGGTGAGCGCCCCCGGCGGATTCACCGCCTCGATCACCCGCTCGTCACCTGCCGTGATGGCTTGTTCGACCGTCGGGCGAACCGCCTCCCGCTCGGTGTTCCCATCGACGACGGCGACGTCTGGCCGTTGTCCGGCCGCCAACAGGTGGTACGTCACGACGTCCCCGACCGCGACGAGCGGGGCATCCGGCGCGTCGTAGCGGTCCCGTGTCCGTGCAGCGGCCGCGATCACCGCGTCCGGGTCGGTCGTTACCGGCCCCATCGCCGTTTTGAACGCGTCTCGTTCGGCCGCCGGAAGGCTCACGACCACATCGGCTCCGTCAACTGGCTGCTCGGTGTCGTCGTCCATCGGGGATGTCGCGTTCGTGTGTCTGTCGGTGTGTTAGCCGATGTGTCGTCCGGTTGTTCCCGCCTCAGCGAACCTTCAGTGCGTACGATCCCGGCTTCGAGACGTTCATTTCTTCGGCTATCTGGCTTTCCTCCGGGTCCGTGATGACGACGTAGCCGGCCCAGTCTTCTGTAAGCGCCGAGGAGCCGCAGTGCTCACACGTCTGGGCGTCCGGGTCGTTGACGTAGTGACACTCACGACACGCGAGCCGGTCGCCGGCCATCAGTTACCCTCCCCGGTTGTGCCGGCTTCGGCCCGACGGCGGCGGTCGCTCTCGAGCCACTCGTGTTTCCCGAGCCCGGGTTGTTTCGCGGTGAGCCCGATCTTCGAGTCGCGTGGGTTGCGTTCGTCGACACTTTTCGTGACGACACGTACCCGAACTGCATCCTCGACGCCGAGGCTCTTATCAGAGTCGGATGACGCGAGCTGTTGGTTCGCCGCGTCGAAGGTGAGGTACTCATCCGTGATCTGTGAGACGTGCAGTAGCCCGTCGACGGGTCCAATCCCGACGAACGCGCCGAACTCGACCGTCTCGACGACGGTCCCGTCGACGACCTCCTGCATGTCAGGGTCGAAGGTGAGTGCGTCGAACTCGGCCTCGTAGTAGACGCCTGGGCGGTTGTGGAGCACCGCCCCCTCGCCGATATCGTGGACCTCGATGACGCTCACGACGCTGCCGACGTCTTCGTCCATTCGTCCTTCCAACTTGTCCTGTAGCAGGGCTTTCACCCGCTCGTCGGTGACGTCCGCCAGGTGCTCCGGCGGGACCTCGACCGTGTCCTTGAGTCGTACTCGTTTGTACATATGCGTGGGTTGTGTCTGTGTCGCGTGTATCGCGTTCTGTGTTCGTCCCGTCTTCGATTCCTCGCCGCCCGCAGTCGGGTGGCTCCGACCGTTCCGGCCGGCGTTGCTACGGGTCCGTTACCGTGAGTGTCTCGCGCCCCCGTAAACAGAGTACCGGTGTGTCCGCGTCGAGCACCCGCCGGACCAGTTCTCTGTCGGCCGTCGCAACGTAGTCGACGTCGCCAGCCGCCGCAAGCTCGACGAGCGCGTCGTCGGCGTACGTCCCGCCGGTGTCGAGCGGTCGGGCCCGTGCTGCAAGGTCTCGCCCGACGCTTGCCGCGGTTGCCGCCTCTCCGCTCCCGTCTCTGAGTCGGTCGAGTTCCTGCAGGACCGACGACGGGACGACCGAGTCAACGGCACCGAGAACCCGGTCAAGCTCCTCGAACAACCGAAGGTTCGCCTCAACCGGCGCCATGAGGACGCTCGTGTCGAGAGCCACCGTCGGGGTCTCGGCCCGGCCGGCTGGGCCGTCGGGGGTCGTGTCGGTCCGCTCGGACTCCGGCTCGGACACGCTATGAGAGCGTCCCGACGCCGATCAGCCGCCAACGCGCGCCGACGCGCCGATTGATGGCGATCTGGGCGCCCGACTCAGCGCACACCGGCCGCTTGAGCTGCACCTCACACTCATCATCTCGTGCACTCGTCACGGCCCCGACAGTCGTCGCAGTCCCGACGGTCAACATCAGCGGCTCGCCGGTCGATATCTCCTCGATGTCGCTCTCGCCGCTCTCGTCGTCCTCGTTCCCGACGACGCGCTCGAGGAGGTCTACCTCCATCTCGAACTCGTGTCTGGTCGGCGGGAGTGTGCCGGGCTCACCGGCGACCTGTCCGGCGAGCGCGTCGCCTTTGGTCAGACTGGGGTCGAGACCCGTTCCGACGCCGAGCAGCCCGCCAGGTCGAGCGGACTCAACCTGCTCGGAGCCCGCCTGTAGCGACCGAACCGACGTCTCGAGCGGTTGCCACTCCGTCTGTCCCTCGGACTCGACTTCGCGTCCGGGGCGGATCTCTAAGCCGTCGCCCACGGACAGCTCTCCGCGGACGAGCGAGCCGCCGACGACGCCGCCCTTGAGCTCTGAAGCAGTCGCACCCGGGCGGTTGATGTCGAACGACCGGGCGGCGAACATCCGGGGGTCGTCGGACGGATCGCGGTCCGGAGTCGGGATCTCCGTCTCGATGGCCTCGATGAGGAGGTCGAGGTTGACCTCTTGGCCGGCCGAGACAGGAACTATCGGCGCCCCTTCTGCGACTGTCCCCTCGACGAACGACTGTATCTGGCCGTAGTTGTCGACTGCGCGGTCGCGGTCGACGAGGTCGACTTTGTTCTGGGCGATGACGATGTTCTCGATCCCGATGAGATCAAGCGCCATCAGATGCTCTTCGGTCTGTGCCTGTGGGACGTCTTCGGTCGCGCTCACGACGAGGACTGCACCGTCCATGATCGACGCGCCCGAAAGCATCGTCGCCATCAGCGTCTCGTGGCCGGGGGCGTCGACGAACGAGACGGTACGGAGCGATTCGCTCTCCGTGCCGTCTGGGCACGTCTCGTCTGTCGTGTAACACGCGGGCGCGTCGACGTCTGGACAGCGGCGGAACGTCGCGTCCGCGTACCCGAGCCGAATCGAGATCCCGCGTTTCATTTCCTCGCTGTGCTGGTCGGTCCACGAGCCGGACAACGCCTGGACGAGCGTCGTCTTCCCGTGGTCGACGTGACCGACGAGACCGATGTTCACCTCCGGTTGTGTGTTGGCTTGGGTCACTGTGTTCCCTCCTAACGGAGTAGTCTTATGGGAAAATTCGCCCCGTGCGACTGATAAAGTTGCTGTTACGGCGGCGACGACACCCGACCGCGGGTGACTGTGGCTCCGACGCGTCTTTATCACTCGGCACCGAATCTGTAACCGTCATGGGATACGCGTGCCCAGTGTGTGCGATTCCACAGCGCGACGGCGAACATCTCGCACACCACCTCGCGTTCACCGCGATGATACACAACGACGACCACGAGGCGTGGCTCGACGAGCACGCTCCCGACTGGAGCGACCAGACGCCCAACGGTCTCGCCGAGACGGTCGTCGACCACGCCGAGCCGGCCGAGTACCACGAGGTGTTCGAAGACACCGTCGACCGAGGCCGACCGGCCGTCGACGCCGGGACCGACCGTGCGGACCACGAGCACGCAGAGCCGCGCGCTCACCGTGGGCGTCGCGGTGCCGGTGTGGACGCACCCGACCCGGAGACGGCGGCCGTCCTCCAGGAGGCTCGCGAGCTGACCCGACAGATGCATGCAGACGACGCGAGTGATGCCGAGACGACACGTGATACCGACGACCGCGGAGACACGGCAGACGCTGCAGACGGCGAGCCGTAGCGATCAGTCGATCACCCGGCTGCACGACGCCGACAGCTGCTCGAACCGAACGCCCTTGTCGCTCGGCCGACTGCGACCGGTATGGAGACGAGAGGTGTGTTCGCCCCCGAGACCCCACACGCGGCCGCGACGCGATACGAACAGCTCGGTCCGACCGCCCGGGTCGTGGTCCGCGAGACGGCAAAAGCGATGTCGTTCGACGCCGACGAGTACGACGGGCGGGTTACCGGCGCGGTCGTCGAGACCGCCCGAGACGCGACGTTCGCAGAGCTGCTCATCGTCCACCTCGCCGACAGCGATGAGTTCGACGTGTGGCTCGCCGACAGCGAGTTTGGTGACGACGATGTCGTCCAGCTTGGATCTGCTAACGTCGACCGTGTCGCCTGGCACCCCGTCCCATTTGCCGAGACGGTCCTGGCAACGACGTACCAAGACCGACCGACCGCGGCCGCGAGCACCCTCCGGCGAGCTGCCTTCGGTCGGGTATATCGTGACGCACTTGCCGAGACCGACTCGAACTGAGTCGCGGTGCCTGACCGGCGGACCGTTGCACGCGACGGCACTGTTAGGTACGTGGAGCGGCTTATACCGCTATGCGCGGTCAACGCACACTCGGCGGCTGGTTCGCAGCGATCGTGGTGGCCCTCGCGGTCGCGACACGGTCGGCGACTGCCCACGTTGACTACGTCACCGAAGACGCCGGTGAGCCGCAGAACGCTATCGTGTTTCTTACCGAGGTGCTCTCTGTGCCGTTCAACGCTGCTCTCTTCATCGGGGGTGGGATCGCCGTCACCGCCGGTATCGCCGGGTACCTTTGGGTTCGCCCGACGATCCGGGACGTCGTCGTCCTCAGAGAGAAGCTCGCCGGCTACGGCGACCTCATCCCGTGGATGCTCCGGCTCTCTATCGGGCTCCCACTCGTCGGTGCCGGATTCCAGGGGTACCTGTTCGCACCGACGCTCACGTTCGATCCGGCGGTGAATCCCGCCCTCCGAGTGTTGTTCATCGGTCTCGGTTTCTTCACCCTCTTCGGGCTCGCAACCCGTATCGTCTCGACGGTCGGCATCGCCACGTTCGCGTGGGTCCTCCTCTCGGTCACCCCCGGCGTTGTCATCGCGATGGAGTACGTGCCGGTCTTTCTCGCGTTGATCGTCCTCGGTGGGGGTCGACCGAGCGCGGACGATATGCTGCTCGCGGTCGCGAGCACGCGAGACACGTACTATGGCCGCATCGACCCCGTTCACCACCTGAAGTCGTTTCTCGACGAGACGCTGGCGCCGTTCCGGAGATATGTCCCCGTCGTCCTCCGCGTCGGGATGGGTGTCACGTTCGTTTACCTCGGGTTGATCGAGAAGCTCGCTGACCCTGGACGCGGCCTGCTTGTCGTCGAGAAGTACGACCTGACCGCAGTCGTCCCAGTCGACCCAGGCCTCTGGGTCGTCGGGGCCGGTGTAACGGAGATCGCCGTCGGGTTGGCGCTCGTCGCGGGATTTTTCACCCGTGGGGCGGCCGCGGTCTCGTTTGTCCTCTTCACGACGACGTTGTTCGGCCTGCCGGACGACCCGGTGTTAGCACACGTTGCGCTGTTCGGTATCGCCTCGGCGGTGTTCACCCTCGGTTCCGGTCCGCTCTCGTTTGACCGCTGGTTCGGCCGTCCCGCCCTCGACGCCGACGAACAGGCCATCCCGGCCGACTGATCGGCGTCGAGCCAGCGGCGTCGGTTCGGATCCGCCCTCGCCGCGACACCACTGCAGGTTTAATCCCTGCCGGCCGCAGTGTCGGGCATGGACGTCGACATCGGCAACGCGCTCGGCACCCAGCCAGGACTCACCGAAGAGACTCTCGATCGGCTCGACGATCGCGTCGCGGCCGCCCACGAGACCATCACGACCGGCATGACGGATGAGGCCTTCGGCTACGCCTCGTTGTGCCTGCCAGAGACCGCCGACCCGGATGCGATCCGAACCGCTGTCGACCGATTCGACGACCCATCTGCCGTTCTCACGGTTGGGATCGGTGGCAGCGCGCTCGGGGCGGCGACGCTGGCAGACGCGCTCGACAGCGACGTTGAGACACACTTCCTCGACAACGTGGACCCTACACACGTTGAGGCGGTAGCCCGCGAGCTTCCCCTCGCCGAGACGGTCGTCGTCGTCGTCTCGCGGTCTGGTACCACCGCGGAGACGCTCGCGAACTTTCTCGTCGTCCGCGAGCAGATGGACGCTGCCGGCGTCGACTGGACCGACCGGACGCTCGTTATCACGGGCACAGACGGGAACCTCCGCCGACTCGCCGAGACACACGGCCTTCCTGCACTCGACGTCCCGACGGGAGTCCCAGGTCGGTTCTCCGTCCTCTCGACGGTCGGGCTCGCTGTCGCGGCGATTCAGGGCCACGACGTTGAGGCGGTGCTCGCGGGCGGCCGCGATGGGATGGACGCGTTGGCCGGCTCGCTCCGTGAGTCTCCGGCGTACGCCTATGGCGCGACGACATACGCGCTCGCAACGCGTGGCGCACGGACGAACGCCGTGATGCCGTACGCGGAGTCGCTCGAAACGTTCGCCGAGTGGTTCGCCCAACTGTGGGCCGAGAGCCTCGGCAAAGATGGGCTCGGACAGACTCCCGCTCGTGCGCTCGGCGCGACAGACCAGCACTCACAGCTCCAGTTGTACCGTGCCGGCCCGCCGGACAAGCTCGTTACGCTCGTCCGGCCGACCGAGCGCGCTGCCGTCCCGATCCCAGAGACGGATCTTGCGGGGCTCTCGTACCTCGGGGGCTCCTCCCTCGGTGCGCTCCTCGACGCGGAGTTCGAGGCGACAGAGGCGAGCCTCGCCGCCGCGGCCGTTCCGAACGTCCGGATCGAGATCGACCAGGTCAACGAGCGCGCACTCGGCGAGCTGTTGTTCGGCATGGAAGCCGCCTGTGTCCTCTACGGCGAGCTCGCCGGCGTCTCGACGTTTACTCAGCCGGCTGTTGAATGGGGGAAGCGAGCGGCTCGTGGCCTGCTTGGCGGCGGCGACTTCCCGGAGGCGGAGGCGGTCGCGGACAAACGCGAGTTCCGAATCGAACGATGAGATTGACGTCCTCCCGCGCCTAAATCAGAGGATATTCGTTCGCGTTTCACCAGCATTGAGACGAGAATGCCTCGCGATTTAGCGCGGAGTGGATGTCAAAACCAACCTGAGCAGCGCATCCGCCGAAGCGCTTCCCGGCTCCGGAGCGCCTAACTCCCCGCGGCGCCTACGGCCGTCGATGTCCGACGACGCCCCCGGATCGGCGCCACGGCTCGCTCGACTTCTGAGCGCAATCGTCGCCGTCCTCTTGGCGCTTTTCGCCGCAAGCGCGGTTACTGCCCCGCTTGTCGCGCTCGCCGTTCGGGCCGGCCTCGTCGCCCCCGACACCACCGCCTGGCAGCTGCTCCGAACGGTGGTGCAATTCGCGGGCTTTCTTGCGGCCTCGCTCGGCTACCTCGCGCTCACCGATCAGTGGGACCTCCTCCGGTACTCCCGCCCTACGCTCCGGGAGAGTGGACTCGTCGCTGCTGCCGCCGTGGGACTGTTGACGCTCCAATACGGGTCGCTGTTCGCGCTCTCTCGCGCGGGACTCTCGACGGGTCAAAACCAGGCGGTCGTCCCTGCTGGTGACCCCGTTACCTACTACGTCGCGATGATCCTCGTCTCGCTTTTGATCGTCGGTCCCGTCGAAGAAGTGTTGTTCCGTGGCGTCGTCCAGGGGGGCCTCCGGCGGACGTTCGCCGCGGTGCCCTCAATCGTCGTCGCCGGCGGGCTGTTCGGCGTGATCCACCTCGTCGGGGTACAGGGAACCGGCGCGGAGCGGTGGGCGTACGTCGCGATCGCCGCCGGACTCGGCTGTATCCTCGGGTACCTTTATGAGCGTACCGAGAACCTGGTCGTCCCTGGACTCGCACACGGGGCGTATAACGCGACAATCTACGCGCTGTTGCTCGTAGACGCGCTCTGAGTCCGCCTCCTTCTGTCTTTGCGTCAGTAGTCAGCTTTGCCCCACCGTCGATCGTCGTAGGTCGCCTGCTGGTCGCTGTCGAACCGGTCCTCAAACTTCCGGCGCAGCGCGGCCTTCTCCGTGGCGCTGATTCGCGCGAGTTCGTCCGCCTTCTGTACGGCCGCCGGCGGCCCTCGCGTCGTCGCCACCTCGGCGAGGACCTGTCGGGTCAGCCGGTCCCGGGTCGCCTCGTCGCGGGTGAACGCGTACGGTGCCTCAAATTTGTACGTCACGTCAGTCCGTGGATCGTAGAGGATCATGAACGTCGGCTCGTACAGGACTGGATCGAGCTCGCGGGCGATCCCGAGCGCGTCACCGCCTTCGGCCATCGTCCCATCTGGTCCGCCGCGGCTGTGGAACCAGGTGGTGAACGTGAGCTCGTCGTCGATTCGGTCACCACTCGTGGACCGCTCGAACTCGCCCTCTTCGCCCGCCGACCCGCCGTCTCCCTCTGCTGACCCGCCTCCCGCCGTACGACGCTCTAGTAGTCGCGTGAACAGCGCAGTGTCATCCGGCCACGGCGACTCCACGCCCTTCCGACCAAGCGAGCGGACGATGGTTCGACTCGTCGGATTCTTGACGAAGCCGGCGAGTGGAACGTCCCGCTCTACGAACCGCTCGACCAGTCGGACATACGTCTCAGCGACCGCCCGTGGCTTCGCCTCCCGGGCGATCTCGCCGAGTGCTGGATCTCGGTCCTCCCAGGTGAACAGCTCTTTTGGGTACACGGGCCCGTCGAGCAGAAGCAGCTCGTCGACCTGGTCGGCGTGGTCGAGCGCGTGTGTCCCCTCGGCAAGGTACAGCGCAAGCGCGTGGACGACCCCCTCTGCGTACCGGTTGACCCGTGGCGCGTGAAGCACCCGCTGACGGGTGTGGCCCTCGTCGCGCTCCCGCCACTCGTCGTCGAAGCTGGCGGTCGAGTCGCCGGCGTGGACTGTCGCGACGATGGTCCGGTCGCGGTGGAGCCCGAGGTCGGTCGGTGTCACAGCCATCGCGGCGTGTGCCACGTCGACAACCAGCCCGTTTTTGAACGTCGTCGGATTGATCGTCCCCGAATCGAGCCCGTGAATCGTCTCGAACGGCCGCTCTGTAAGCGCGACGTCGTCGATCGACGCCCGCCGACGCTCGTGCGGACCGACGGGCTCGATCACCACGCGCCCGTCGCGGCGGAGTGACGGGAGCCACTCCTCCCAGATCCGCGCTGCGAGTCCTTCGTGGTCGGTCGTGTCCACGTCACCGGCGATCCCGTACGCGAGCCGTGCGATATTCTCGACGTGGATCGGATCGAGCGTCACAACCGAGTTGTGGACCGGGACGGATATATACCGGTCGGCCGCGTCGCGGGTGTCGCTTGAGGCTGCTGTCGCGTAATATACCAGTATCAGCACTGATACTTAGGGCAGAACGTTCTTTTATCGCGTGTCTGGACGACAGGCATGGTCGAGTCAGCCACCGAACCGCCCGCAAACGACGCCGGTCCGTCGTCGACGTCGCGCTCGCCTGCCGGTGTCGGCGAGACGCTCCGTGAGATCGTCCGGTACATCCCCGATGGCACGTCGATGCCCCGAGAGATGTGGCGCCGCCGCCACCGAAACATCCTGCTCCTCGTCGTTGCACAGACCCCGTTTCTGCTTGGACTCGGGCTCTACGAGGGGACGGAGTCCGTGCTCACTGGTGCTTTGATCCCCGCGACGCCCCGCTGGATGCTCGCCGGGTTCCTCGCGCTGATCCTCGCGACCGCGGCGCTGGCCACCCGCTCGTGGTTCCCTCAACGGACGCGTACCGTGATCGCCGCGTTCAGCGCGATGACGGTGTCGATGGCGCTGGTGAAGCTCTCGGGCGGCTACATCGAGGCGCATTTTCACTTCTTCGTCTTCGTCGCCGTTCTCGCGCTCTATGAGGACTGGCTTCCGTTCGCCGTCGGCATGGGGTACGTCGCGGTCGGCCACGGCCTGTTCAGTCTGATCGACTCGAGTCTCGTGTACAACCACCCGGCAGCGATCGCTAATCCGGTCGTTTGGGGCGGTATCCACGCAACGTTCATCACGGGACTCGCGCTTGCGCTGACGGTCAACTGGTACTCGATAGAGAAGTCACGTGAGGAGGTCGACCGGCAACTCGATCGCGTCTCGAAACAGCGGGCCGAACGCGAAGCGGTCGAGGAGGCGAGGGCTGAACTGGCCGCTGAAAAGGCCGACGTGGAGGCGCGACGCGAAGAGGTCGAACGACTCAACCACCATCTTGAGACCACCGCCGAGGCGTACCGCACACAGATGCGGGCGGCCGCTGACGGCGACCTCACGGTCAGACTCGACGCCGAAAGCGAGAGCGAGGCGATGACGCAGATCGCCTCCGCGTTTAACGAGATGATGGCCGACATCGAGTCCGCGATGGGGGAGATCCAGACGTTCGCCCACGAGGTGGCCGACGCTAGCGAACAGACGACCACGAGCGTCGATACGGCGGCGTCGCTGAGCGACGACCTTGGCGGGTCGGTCGATGCGATCGCCGAGGGGGCCACAGAACAGCGCGAGATGCTCGAGAGCGTCTCGGGTGAGATGAACACTCTCTCGGCGGCCATAGAGGAGGTCGCCTCTTCTACAGAGACCGTCGCCGACGCCGCAGAACAGACGGCGACCATCGCCGATGCGGGTGAATCGACCGCCCGCGACGCGATAAGCCGTGTCCGGGAGTCGCAGTCGGCCATCGAGTCGAGCGCCGAGAAGGTGAAACAACTCGACGACCAGATGGAGGCGATAGGCGAGATCGTCGACCTCATCGCCGACATCGCCGGGCAGACGAATTTGCTCGCCCTCAACGCGGCCATCGAGGCGGCCAGAGCGGAGGGCCACGCCGGCAGCGGCGCGAGTAGTGGATTCGCCGTCGTCGCCGACGAGGTGAAAGGGCTTGCCGAGGAGACGGCAGCCGCCGCCGACGAGATCGAGGCGATGATAGACGGTGTCCAGTCACAGACCGAAGACACCGTTGCCGAGGTTCGGACCGCCTCCGAACACATGGATGCGGGCTCCTCGGCGGTCGAAGATGCCGTTGACGCCTTCTCGCAGGTGGCTGAAAACGCGGCCGAGACCGACGCCGGCGTCCGGGAGATCAGCGACGCGACCGACGACCAAGCAGCAAGCACCGAAGAGACGGTCGCGATGGCCGAAGAGGCGTCCACAATCAGCCGCACGACTGCCTCCACGGCTGTGGACGCCTCGGAGGCAGCCGCAGAACAACAAACTGCGACCGACGAGGCGGCCACACAGGCCGACACACTCACCGAACACGCTGAGCGCCTCCAACGGCTCATCCGTGCGTTCGACGTGAGCGACGGTTCGGCAGCGTCCGGTTCCACCGGTCCGTCCGCGCCCGCACTCGGTGACGGTGGTCGGCCGAACTAGGCGAGTGACGGCTCCGAACATGAGTATTTGATCGGAGTCACCTGTTCTCAATCGGAGCCCCCACGGCCGTCGATGACGACCTCAACCGGTCGATTCCGTTTCGACGGCCGCTCGGAGCGCCGGCAGCACCCGCTTCACCGCGGCGCCGTCCTCGAGAAACAC
>Ga0209937_1000368_pt1 | contig 14803 bp, 16 predicted proteins | sample SalPon1_B_H2O_MG_FD_185699 | JGI IMG/M metagenome (GOLD analysis project Ga0209937, IMG submission 185699) | Salt pond water microbial communities from South San Francisco under conditions of wetland restoration - Salt Pond MetaG R1_B_H2O_MG... | ecosystem: Environmental > Aquatic > Non-marine... | reverse complement strand
AATCCTAATGGCTCTTAAGCATGTAGGTAGAATCAAGAACAATCAGAGAAAGGTCGTAATTGCTTATCGCACAGTGCCAGGTGATGCTGAATCCTGCATCGTAGTTACTACAGAAAATCTAATGGCAGACGAGCACGATGCTCTTATGAAGTGTGTAGAAAGTCACACAGGACAGAACGCTGTAGAATTTGCCGAAGCAATGGCTCGTACACAGTTGCCAGACGGTAGAAACATGCTTGCTGGTTTTCATACAACTGGTAGGATGATGAAGGTTGCTACTAACGAAGTAGAAATGGTTCCTGATCGCAACACTGCTATTCCGCTTAACGAACTTAATCAACAGATTGCAGAGCAGAAAGGCGTATCTGTAGAGGATCTTGCTATCAGTGGTGGTGACCAGCCTGTTGACAATCAACGTGAAACTACACTAGAAACTGTGGACTATGACGCTCCGCAAGCCGAACCTGTAAGCACACAAGGTGCCCTATCAGACGAAGAGATTGCTGCCAAGTATCGCAGTGATGCAGATCGTCTTTATAAAGAAGCAAAGGCACTAAGAGAGCAGGCAGAAGAACTTTCTCCTACAAAGAAAAAGACCAAAACAGCAAGTGGCCAGTAAAAAACTTCCGCCAGAGGTTATTGACTATTGGCCAGAGGTTTTTGAAGATGTAGAAGTCGAAGTTGTCCCAGTAGATTATCTTCATTCTGTTCGAATATCTTTCGAAGATGGCATAACCTGGGACATTGACCTTACTAAAGAAGAAGGTCTATACGACCTAGAGGCTTCTATTGCTGACCTTTTTGAAACCTATGAGGATTCAATAGTTCATATTGATTTCCGTTTGAACACAGAGAAGGTCAAAGAAGACATCTCTAAGCGTACTCATCTATTTATGAAAAAGCGACGATAGTTGGATAAATACTTTAACACGGAATTTAGGAGTATTTGAATGTCGCTCAGAATCAGAAGAGGATTAAGCACTGATCTTCCAACCCCAGTTGAAGGTGAGCTGTTATATACAACAGATAATGGCAACCTGTATGTAGGATTCTTAGATCCGGAAACCGACAGCATTGTGCCTAAATTAACTAGCGGTCAATTAATAGATGATCCTAACCCCACATTGGCAGCAGATCTAGATCTTGCTGGAAACAGTATTATTGGTGTCGGTAATATTCAAATTGACGGAACTGTTTTTGCCTCAGGTAACATTAATCTAGGTAACGATAGCGCCGACGAAATAAATTTTACAGGACAAATTAACACTGCTCTTATTCCTTCTTCTGACGGCGCATACGACCTAGGAACTCAAACTGTTAGGTGGCGTACCGGATATTTTGAAGGTTTAGATATAGATTCTACATTAAATGTAGAGAACATTTCTGTTACAAATATTTTAAAAGCTGATAGTGAATTGTTATATCAATCAGACACCGATTCTGTTCGCTCTTCCACATTCATAGGCAATCTAGAAGGCGATGTTATAGGTTTTGATTCAACAGTATTAGTTTCAGAATCAGAACAAACAATTTCAAACGGAAGTGTTTCTATAGTAAGTGACACAATTTTGTCGGATACTAATGTTGTAAATTTGGGTAGCAACGAATTACCACTTGAATCAATAGACCTTACATATACTAATAAATTTACAATAAATGGCATAACAACCGATGGTTTTGGAGGAGCGTTTTTAACAACAGCTCAACAACGCTCTAACGGAGTAGAAATTGTAGGTCTTGCGGCAGGAGACTTTTTAGGCGGAATAGATTTTTTCCCGTATGCTGATGCAGATACGCAACTTACTGCAGGTATATTTGGAATGAGACAGGACTCGTCAATTCCTCCTAGCCCGTCTGACAGTGCCATAGCATCAGAATTTGTAGTTGCTGCTGCGGACAACACCGCAGTGTCTGCAAAAGTTCTAACATTTAATTATGAAGGAATTCTGAACACTCCAGTGTGGCAGTCAAATGGATTATCACAAACAGAAATAGACGCACTAACTCCTGTAAATGGAATGGTTGTATATAATACAACAGACGACAAATTTCAAGGTTACGAAGGCGGAGTCTGGAAAAATCTTATTCCTTAATTTAGTAATTGGCTTTTACTAAATATTTCCATGTACGATATTATATTCTTTGCAGATACTCCTAGCGCAGAGTGGCTCAGTCGCGGTTACGGTGCTTATAGATTAGCTAGCGATTTACGACAAATGGGCTTCAGTGTTCTGACTGTAGATTTCACTTCTAGTTTAAATTTTGAAAACTATAAAAGAATTATAGATCTAAGTGTAGGGCCTAATACGCTAATGGTAGGATTTTCTACCAGCTGGTTTCCATATAGAACTCTGAAAAACCTAAATCCTCGATATAGTGTAGGCAACAAAAGCATACAAATAAGTCCAGATAAAGACTTTTTACCAGACGAACACCCTTGGTATTTTGAAAGCCTTAGTCATAATTTTGCCCTAGAAGACCATACGCCCTGGATAGACTATGTTAAAAATAAGAATCCTAATACTAAAATTACAGTAGGAGGATGTAAATCTCATGAATATGTCAACGAAGAGAAAATTGACAATATTTTTCTAGGCTTTTCTGAAAATATGTTACGAGATTATATTTGGTCAATTTCTGGCAAAGGCCCAAAACATGAGTTTAAAAAGGTTATTAACTACGATATTAAGGCAACTATGCGTAGGTTTGACTTTGTAAATACTCCTACTACATATGTTGATACAGATTGCTGGCTTCCTGGTGAATTTGCTACGTTTGAATTTGCGCGTGGATGTATTTTTAATTGCACATTTTGTTCTTACCCTCATAAAGGCCAACAGACAAAAGATTTTATCAAGAAACCAGAAACTATAAAGGCAGAACTGGAAGACAACTATTACAATCATGGAATAAAACACTACATGATCGTTGATGATACATTTAATGATCATATTGAAAAGTTACGAACCATAAGAGATGTTATCAAAGAATTAGATTTCCAGCCAAAATTTTGGGCCTATTGCAGGATCGACTTGTTTAAGTCTCATCCAGAAATGATAACCTTGATGAAAGAAATCGGTATTACTGAAGTTTATTATGGAATGGAAGCATGGAACGATAAAACAGCTAAAGTTATTCGAAAAGGCGGCAGTAAAGAAAACAAAATCGAAAGCATTAAAAAAGCCAAAGAGGTTTGGGGAGATGATGTTTATATCACAGTTGGACTTGTAGTAGGGCTGCCTCATGACAACGAGCAAGATTTTCTAGATGCTGCAGAATGGTTTATAAATGAAGGACGAGATTACATCGATTGGTTTAATTTGCAATCTCTAGGACTAAACCCGCCGTTAGATAGTAACAGTTATAGCTTTATGAGCGAAATAGAAAAAAATCCTCAAAAATATGGCTATTCTCATCCTGATTTAGAGAATGCTCCGCTAGAATGGCTAAGGAACGACGACGGCGATATTAATTCTAAAAAGAAAGCCGACGAAGTTATGGTAAACTTTACACAAAAAACTATGCCTTACAATAAGAAAAGAAAACAGATGTGGTGGCAAAGTCCTTTCCAATTAATAGACAAGCGGTATGAGTTTGAATATTTAAGAAATACAGACGAAGAAGAATGGGATGAACTATTTACAAACTTCAAGCATAATGATTTGTACTACGAATGGGTTTCTAGATTCTACTGGCCTAAATTCTTTGAGACTTTAGAAAAGAAACACAATCGTCAGCAATAGCACTATGTGTTTTAATACCCGGATGTTTCAGGTCTCGACCTGTGTCTTTCATTTTTATTTTACTTGTTTCTAGTTCTACAATAGGAATACCCATACTTTTTATAGAACACACTACAGTATGACTTAAAATTTTATATACATGCTCTAGCATTTCTGATTTTAATGCATAACTAAATTTCTCTCTGTCTTTATCGTTAAAGTAATTAGTTAAAGAAAACACCCAAGGACCTAATAACTTTATTCTGTCATCCGAATATTCTAAGACACAACGTGAATATTCTGGCCATTGAAGAACGATAAATGAAGGTTTTACTTCGACATGGTATAACCATGACATTAAATTGTATGCGACTAAATCAGGTCCGGAACCCTCAACAGCTAAATTGTAATAATCTACATCTAATGCTTTTGATATCTTATGCGGATAACTATCTTCTAATGCCACAGCAGATCCGAAAGTAATGCTACAGCCTGTAAAAAGTCCATATCGATAAGATAATTCTTGAAGATTTTTTGACCTATGACCAAACTCGTTCCTTTCGTATGTAACAGATTTTGTTCTGTAAATCCAATCTTGGGGCTGTGTTTTTAAATTTTCTTGGTAGCTCTCATAAGAATCACTACCTGCTATAAGAAAATTGGATTTATCGATGCTAGACGGTCCAAATATAAAATTATTGTATAAGTTAATCATAATCTACAATGTACGGAAACAATTCATTATAACTGGTATTCCTTATACTATCATATAATCTTAATACCCTAGTTCGTTCGGTTACAACCTTTTGGAAATTGTTAGGTTTAGGTCCCATAAATTCTCTAATAGCTCGAATATTTTGTACTAGTTCTGGATTATTTTGGAAAATTTTATAATCGTTATTTTTTTCAAGATAGCGATTCATTTTAAGAGAAACTTCGTCTTTTTGTTTTTCTTCTAGATATTTAATATTGAAATAATCAGGGTAATATATCATTCCCATATTAACAACAAAGTCTCCGTCAATCGACCGAGCAAGTTCTTCCCATACTTCAAAAATTTCTTCGTAGTCAAAAATATTGAAAATTCCCCAGGTTGTGCTTAATTTTTTCTGAATATTTTTATACTCAAAAAGTTTGTAAAAATTATGTAAAAATCTATCATACCTCGCAGGGTGTCTTATATAATGAAACTTAGCAGGATCCACGTGATCATAACTGATATTCAACATTGGATGTTTGAACGAATTTAGCTGTTCTAGTATTGTATGATCTACTTTTGTTAAATTTGTAATAATTTGTACTAACAAATTATCAGCGTACTTCTTATCTACACAATATCTAATTAGTTCTAGAGTAGCAGAATTTATTAGGGGCTCGCCGCCGACTAAACTTATATGTTCTGCTGTTTGTAGGGCAGAATCTAAGTTTTTTATAAAACTTTCTACATCATAACTATCTGAAGAAAACTTTTCTACATCTATATTGTATTCCTTGACTGTTTTTTCCCATTGCTGAAGCATACTAGGAATCTGCATATTATTAGATTTCATATTTTCTAATTCTTTTTGATGCAGACTACTACTACCTGGAAAACACATTATACATTTTAAATTGCATAGATTGCCAATCTTTAGACTGAGATCTTTAGGGGTTGAAAAAAGAATATAATCGTTATCAATTGCTTCAGTGACCAAAGGCGAAAAGTCGTCAAAATACGCTTTAAATTCCTGTAAGCTCTTTTGTCTTCTACTATAGGCTCCAGTCTCTTCTAGTTTCCAGCACTGATCACATACAGGATTTTTTATTCCGTTTATAAGGTCTTTTCTTAATTTTTTGTAAAAATCGCTATTCCATACTTCTTGTATAGAATGCGTTCTCATATTATAAGGAATATTATTTTCGTCAAGTATTTCCACTTCTTCTGACACACAACAAACTTTGAAATTACCGTCATTGGTAGAATTTATATGAGCAAAGGGCAATATGCAGAAGGTATCTTCTTCGCTGTTAGTCTTTTTGGTAACCATATAATATTTAACACATGCAACTTATAATAAATATCGATATGAATAGTGCTTTATCTCTTCAACTAAATCAATTTGATTTCGACGAAAACCAATTAATTAATGCTGTAGAAGAAAGTCAAGGCGAATTCCTTCAGAGAACAGTGAGTCTCTGCAGTTCATGCCATCAACATATACCTGCCTATGTATATCATAGAAATAACTCAGTTTGGATTGCAAAGAAATGTAAATTACATGGCTTATCTCATCATATGATAGAAAGAGATTACAAGTTTTACGCAGGGTTAGAGTACAAAAAAGATTCTTTTAATTTTACTACAAATACTGTAATGACTGAAGTAACAGACCGATGTAATATCGATTGCCCGCACTGCTATCATATCCCAAACAATAAGATTCCTGATATTGAATACGGAAAAATCATAGATAGAATCTATGGATGGTACGATAAAAGTATAGAAACTTCTATATTATTAGCCGGAGCAGAGCCTCTTGTGAGAAAAGATATTGCAAACTTAATACAAGCAATTGATAAGGAGTTTCCTGCTAGTAATATAGCTACTCTAACAAATGGTATAAATTTAAGTGACTATAAAAAAGTTCAAAGATTGAACGATGCTGGCTTAAAAGGTGTTTTAATCGGACTTAATCATCCAGATTACCTAAACATGCCAAAAATAAGGAAGAAACAGCTAGAAGGTATTGAAAATTGTATTAATGAAGGCTTACACCTTTATTATATAGGTTATACAATGAGTAGTATTACCGAATTACACGATATACTTTATGAAATTACAAATAATCCTTGGTATCCTGCACATTTTAGAATTAGATACGGCAGTGATATAGGTAGATATCCAGATCAACAACGTTTATTTGTAAGTGATACATATAAAATTATCGAAAAATGGTGTTTAGATAATAACAAAACATTTAATATAATCTCACAGGCCGATAACAATCTTTACCATGTAATGGTAGAAGTAGAAGGCAAACCTATAAGGGTAATTCAATGGTGCGACGAAACTGACATACATATGGAGGAATTAAGATCAGGACCTTACTGTGACTTTGTAGAAAATCATGGAATTACAAATTTTTTACATCAGATTATTAGACGCGATGTTCAAAAAAATCAAAAAAACAAACTACTAGATTACACTCCAAATAGATACCTAATGGAAAATCAAAAAGACGCTACTGATTTAGATTTTAAAAATCTAAAGTAACAATCTTTTAGAACATTGTCAGGCCAGTCTATGTACTCTAAAAAAGCCTTTTCAATCAGTAGAGAAACATCAAGCTTCCTGTTTTTTGCTAGTGTTTCTACTAATTGTTTTCTATCTTCGTTTAAAATCGGCATGTAAAAATCTATATCTATTACACTATCATTATATTCGCAAGCTGTGTAAAATGAATAAGTTCTTAATTTGCCAACATTATCGCAATAAAAACATTTTCTATAAAAAGCTGGCTTATAGATTTGGTATTCATTAAGATAATATACAATATTTTCTAATTGAGTTTTCCAATCAGTTGGCAAATAATCCTCACATGTGTTACCGTACCAGTCAAAATAAATTTGCCTATTTTCTTTATCGACGTTGATATTTTGTGGAATCCAATCAGCTCCTAATGTTTCTAGTTTATCTAGGAAATATACTTCTCTTTCAAAGCTAGAATTAATTAGAGAATTTTGGTACTTATTTTTATTAGGGTTAAAATCTAAACAAGCGCGGGACCTATCTCTATTTTGTAAGAAAATATAGACGCCGTCTTGCAACCCATTAGGAACAAAAGAATCTGTCATATTATTTAAATTCTGTTTTTACATCATGATCGATATCTAAGTCGAATATTCTAGCAGAACTGTTTGAACATATTAATCCGCAGGCTGCTAATTTACCTTGTTTGTAACTTTTCATCCAACCGTTCTGCACTTCGTCAAAAAAACTACCTTCTACTATTTTACTCCAGTCTTGTTTTAAAAGGTTAATATTGTCGCCGCCGTAATTTTCCCAAAGGTATTTCCATCCATCCCCTAGATCCTTATTCTTAAAAATGTGAAAGCAGGTTCCAGTAAAAACACACGGAAATACATAGCCTTCCGCACTGATATAAGCCATTCCATTTCCTTGTGCAGCACACGAAACACAACTTTTGTCACTGACCTTTAAGGCATCTTGAATTGTGAATTGTTGCTTCTTTTCTAATATCAATGGGTGTATCAAGTCTTTATCCATAGGCTGTTCAATTTGCATTCCTTGCTTATTCACATTTTCTAATTCAAACAAAGAATCAAGTAAAAATTTATGACTTTTTCGTATAATGAACCTTGAAAATCCTTCCTGTCTAGCAAAATTTTTAGCTTGCTCTATTTGATGTTCATTATGTTTAAACGCTATCCATTGCCATTCTGCCTCACCGCCTGCATCTATAAAAGCACGGAAGTTTTCTAAAACTTTTTTCCATTTTACATTTACTCTATAGATATGATTAGTATCTTCCAAACCATCTATAGCAAAGCGAACTAATGAACCTTTTTTTAAAGTTGCACCTAATTTTGCCCACCACTCAGGATTCCGCATACCTCCGTTTGTGCTCATTCTAATATTTACATGAGGGGCCCTATGTTGAATTATCTTACAAACGTCTAAGAAATTAGGAGCCACACAGGGATCACCAACCATGCCACTAAAAAATATAGTTTCGAGATTTTCAAAAACCGAATCAGGAATTTTTGTTGAATAAATTTCCTCTGGCAGATATGTTTGCCGGAACCATTTATGATTTCCTGGTATAATTTCTCTAGTGCATCCTGGACAAGCAGCATTGCACATTGAACTGTGCTCAATGTCTATTTCTTTAATATGAGAATAAAACTTCATAATGCTATTTAATGCAGCAAAGACCAAATAAATATCATTATGAAAGCTGTAGTAACCGGACATACTAAAGGAATAGGATTAGAAATTTTTCGATTGTTACAGAAAAAAGGCTATGATGTAATAGGTATATCTAGACAAACTGGTTATGATTTATATACCGATGTAGAAAAAGTAGTTGAAACCGCCAAAGGTTGTGATTTATTCGTTAATAATACAAAAATCTCTCAAACAATACTAGTTGAAAAATTACATGACAAAGTAGATAAGATGATCGTAATGGGCAGCATAGCAGGAGATTATAGTTCTGCAATTGACTGCGAGTACAGCAAACAAAAATTAGAATTACAATCTCTTTGCCACAAATTAAGTTTAAGACCAAATACCAAAATAGTACATCTAAAAATATCAATGCTAGAAGATTCAATATCAACCGATGTGCCTATTTCATTTACAGAAATCGTTGAATTTATAGACTTTTGGATTACATACCCATCAATAACGTCTGTAGAGTATTCGATAAAATTAACAGATCATACATTACAGGCATTAGAAAATAACCTTAGGTTTGACAAAACATTTTTAAAAAAATTAGTTGATCAAACTTTTAAGCATACATAGACAAAGGACGCAAAATGGAATTTATAGGTAATTGCGCAGCGCAAATAGATTGGGATTTAGAATTATCTCGGTTAGATAACGGAATAACTCTGTTGTATAATGAAGAAAGTTTTGATAAATCCCTTCCGCAGTTTGCAGAAATGGATAGAGTTTGGCAAGATGCCGGTTACGAGTATAACGATAGTTCTATAGAATGGACAAACTATTTTCCAGATTCAGCTCTAGTAAGTACCTTCTCAGAGATTGTTCAGGCTACTCCATGGATGGTATGGTTTAGTAAAATACGCCCAGGTAAAATGGCACCGTGGCATGTAGATGCACATTCTAAAATTGAAGAATTATTAGCATTGGGAGAACCAGTCCGTTATACCTGTTATGTCCAGGAACCTCATCATGCTCATATAAGTGTTGTAGAGGATCACTGTGTCCATCTTCCTAACAAAGGCGACATATATAAGTGGCCATCATATGAATCTTGGCATTGCGGTGTAAATGCAGGGTTAAGTAATAAATTTATGTTTAATTACTGGGGATACATAGAGCATCAGTAGGATTCTAAATTATCTATACCGAGTTTTTTTCTAAAGTTCTCTGTAAAAACACAATCTATCCTAATTCCGTATTCCTGTTCTTTGGATTCTTCTCCGCCGTGCCAATCTTGATCATTCCAAAATGCTGCATTACAATTTAAGTAGTATTTGTTTTGCTCTTCTGGGTCCCAGATATAGAAACCTCTTTTTGTTCTAGGTCTAATGTGTATAAATTCATTTTTATGATCAGTGTAGTAATGGTTTTCAAAAACTCCATTATCTGCATCAAGGTCTCTATGCTCAAATGCCTTTCCATTGTGATCGCAATGAAAAATTAAAACTCTACCTATTTGCTCAATAACATCTGTATCAATTAAATTGTATATCCATTCAACAAGTCCTGGAAAAAATTGAGATTCTTCTGTAGGCGTTCTTTTAGCATTCCTGTGATTCCAGTCCCCTTCTTCCCACAAGAAATAATATATATAGGGATCGTTTGCGCCGAGAGTAGATTTAAGATACCTTGTAAAAACGTTTCTTTGTTTATAGTCTTTAAAATCTTCTGGAAAAATTTCTAACCCCGACTTCTTTATAGGATCATCATCTGGTAATTTCATATACTCTTCGAAAGCTTGATATATAGGCTTCCAGTCTATATAATAAGAAGCATCCTTTATATCAAATCCTGGCTTCATCCACGTACCCTCTTTAGCATAATCTCGTGCCAAGGCCATGCCTTTAGAAATTTCAGGATGTAGTTTTTTAAAACCTTCTATATCTAGGTGCTCGTCCAGGTTTATATATTTTTGGCCGCCAATTCCTCTTATCATATCAAAATCTCCAGTTCAAATTTATTTAATCAGTAAATATCTTGAGGAGTTCAATACTGAAATGACTTTCGAATACTACTATAACAATGTTCCTGGAAAAGGGTTGTGTAGAAATAATCTCATATATACTAGCCTAATTAGCAAAGACAGGAAAACTTTTTGCCAATGGTATTATAATGATAAAAATTATCATGGCGGAGAAAATAAAGTTGTAGATCCTAGTCTCATGGAAGAGAAATGGAACAGAGAAATATACTTCTTAAAATTAATGAATAATTATTATCCTCAATATATTCCTGAAATATTAGATATAGACTATAAAGATAAAAAAATCTATCTAAGAATTGACGGCGACGATCTTTGGCAAAAAGCAGGACCAGTAGAGCAAGACTACAAATCTATTTTGCCCGACTGGGATTCTCAGATACTTGACATTATTCAATCTTATAAAAAACTTGGCATATACAAAATGTCACTGCATCCCAGCAGTTATTTTGTAGTAGATGGCCGTATTAAAAGTATAAATTATTTTTTCTGTTATTCCGAAGACGAGGAAAAAGTTAAAGTAAAAGATGTTCTCAGTCATATCAGTGAAGAAAGATTGAAAAATTTATTTCCATTAATGCAAAATAAAGGCATAGGTTTAGAGAACGATACAGATTTACTCGACGCTCAGATACTAGCTTTTGATAGTTTTCGTAATAATTTTCCTAGTGACTTAATAGATAAAGCAATAAAAATTTATGTATAAAATTGTCGAATGGAATGAAAATCTTGATCTTAGAGAATTCTACCAAGAAGCCGAAGATAGAGGACATACAAATAACGCTTCTCAAAAAATGCTAGTAAATTGTTTTCGAAAAGAACGAGAGTGGAACGTTTGGATTCTTTACAAAAATAAAAAACCAGTTGGATCAGTAGCAGCACATTCTTTTGATGATGTTATGGGAGAGAATACATATCGTATTGCGGCAAGAACCTGCATCATAACAGATAAATCCGACAAAAACACATTAAGAACTAGGAATCAAATAGTTACTCATCAGCATTATACCAGTCAGTTTCTTATACCGGCATGTTTAAACTGGGTGCCAAATAAAAGCAGTGTCTATATAACAACAAACAGTTTAGAAGCAGGAACTCAAAGACTAGTGAATAAAATTTTTGCACCTGCTATGGAAAAGACAGGTCAAATGAAGTATATATGCGACGTTGCATATAGAGGTTGCGAGCAAAGCGTGTGGCAATTCTTCCCAGAGAGATTCTGGGAAGAAATGTCTAAACATCCTAGATGGTGATAGTTCTTTGGAACTGTGCCGGTAGCACCGCATCTAACTCTGACAATAATTTTTCTTCCAGCTTAAACATTACCTTACCGCTTTCTAGGTTGGCAGAAAAATCTGATATTACACCTTGTTTATTTTTCTGATTAAGCCAAGGAGAAATTGTGTTATCAAAATTAAAACGAATATTATTGCCGCCGCCTATCACAGTTATATCTATAGGGCTACGTAATTTATTCTTCTGCAATAATTTTCTCACTACAAGTTGCAGGCGCACAGTCTCTCCTATTGCGACAGCAGAATGCCTTTTACCTGTGTCCATATCGTACCATTGCCCGTCGTTTTTTATTTCATACATTTCTAAATCGTCACAGTTTAACAGGTATCCACATTCACCGTATAAATTTAGATGAAATCTATCATCAATATCACAATGTCTAATATAGCAGGTTCCTGCTTCTAATGGAATTACACGAGCTTCTCCTATAGGAAAATCAAGTGATTGCAGTATATAAGCAAGTGGGGTATTTCGATAATATGGTTTTATCTTCCAGTCATCGTAAAAGAAATTACCTGTTGGATCATTTAGAATCATTCTATAGGTATCTTGTGATAACACAAAATCTGCTGCTTCTCGTACTGTTGCCTGCGACACTGCATAAGGTATTTCAACTACCATATTTTCTTATCCTCTGAATGTATCTAACTACATAATATATATGGAACAAAATCTTTACTTTGATTCGTCTTGGAATAAGATTGCTGTAAGCATAAGCGGCGGAGCAGATAGTGCGCTGTTATCTTATTTAATTTGCAAAAATATTACCGATCAAGAATTACACTTTATTAATCATATTAGATGCTGGAAAACTAAGCCATGGCAAAAAGATGATGCAGATAGAGTGTTAGATTGGTTTAGAAACAGATTTCCGCAAATATCTCAGCAGGTTCATCGTAACTTTATTCCTCCAGAAATGGAGTGGGCAGATAAAGGTCCTACAATGACGGACGAATACAACAAAAAAGTCAGCGGAGATAATATCGAAATCAGAGCATTTTCAGAATATATCTGTTACACAAATAATATAGACGCATACTATAATGCTGTTACAAAAAATCCTTCTGAAACTACATTTTCTGGTATGCCAACTAGAAATTTGGAAAAAACCAACAAAAATACACATCTTGAATACATGATGCATCTAGGAAAAGAAGTTATCCATCCGTTTAGATTTATTGAAAAAAACCAAATTATCAAAGAATACAAAAAACACGGGATACTTGATTTGTTAGAATTAACAAGAAGCTGCGAAGGTGTATTTTCTAATATTAACTACGAAAATTACGATCCTAGTTTGCCTGTTCCTGTATGTGGCGAATGTTTTTGGTGTAAAGAAAGAGAGTGGGCAATTGACAATTCGTAAATATATCGAACAAAGCAAAACCTTTTGTATGCATCCATTTACTGGTCTTGCTACAAGAGAAGACGGTGTAGTCAGACCATGTTGTAGATCAAGACCAGTTGGAAATATAATTGATTCTAAACTTGAAGATATCTGGAACAACGACGCAATGAAAAGGATACGCTATCAGGTTTTAAATAACGAACAACCTCCGGAATGCGCAGCCTGTTTTGATCTTGAATCACAGGGAGTAGAAAGTCTTAGACAGAGACATATTAGAGGAGAAATACCCGAAGCACGCTCTAATCTTTATCCTAATGCGATGGAAAAACTTAGAGAAGATTACTCTATGCCGTTTGATATTCCCACAATGGAAATTAAACTTAACAATCTCTGCAATCTTAAATGTAGAATGTGTAATCCTTTAGATAGTACATCCTGGACAGATTGGAAAGAAGTTGAAGAATTTTATGAAAAAGAAAATAACTTTTTGGTTCCGCTTATTAAAAAACAGGTCAATCGTCCAGGGCAATATATAGGACCATTCGACGATTCAGAAAATTGGTGGCAGGGTTTTTACAAATTACTCCCACATTTTAGAAGAGTTGAATTTGCAGGTGGAGAGCCGCTTATGGATCCTACTCATTTTAAAATTCTAGATGCTCTATCTGCTTATGGCAACAATATAGAAATTAAGTATGCAACAAATGGTACTAAGTTTGGTATAAACAAAAAAGAAAATATCTATCGTTACTGGCCTAACTTTAAATCTGTTGCTCTAAATATAAGCATAGACGGAATTCAAGACTCCTACGAATACATAAGAGGAAACGGCGACTGGAATTTATTGGTTAATAATATTGAAAAATTCAAAGATATACCTAACATAACGAGAATAGTAGGAGCAGTGGCAGTGCAAGTAAGCAATGCTCTTGATCTAGATAGAATGATACGATATTTTCTCAACGACATAGGCATCGTATTTTATGCTAACATGGTAAGATATCCGCAGGTTTTATCTATTCAAGTCCTTCCTCCAGAAATAAAAAAACAAGTAAAAGAAAAATTAATCACAGTAAAATCTCAAGTGTATAAATTTAATTTAGTTAAAAAACATCCTGTTTTAAAAGATATTACATATCAACAAATAGACAGTATAATTAATTTTATCGAAGGAGACGATCAATTTCATCTATGGTCTGACTGTATTGAGTACAACAAAAGACTAGATAAAACTAGGAAACAAAGTTTTCTGTCTATGCATCCAGAATTTAAGCCTTATGTATAAAGTAACTAGTAGATGGCCACATCAAGACTCTGTAAAAATAGAATGGAATCTCGGCAAGAGATGTAACCTCGATTGTGCCTACTGTCCTGCGGAGATACATGATAATCATTCTCCGCATACGGATATAGAGATTCTAAAATCAACAGTTGATAAGTTATCTCAGATTGACAAGCCGTTGAGAATAAGTTTTACTGGAGGTGAGCCCTGTGTTCATCCC
>Ga0209937_1000364_pt1 | contig 14876 bp, 12 predicted proteins | sample SalPon1_B_H2O_MG_FD_185699 | JGI IMG/M metagenome (GOLD analysis project Ga0209937, IMG submission 185699) | Salt pond water microbial communities from South San Francisco under conditions of wetland restoration - Salt Pond MetaG R1_B_H2O_MG... | ecosystem: Environmental > Aquatic > Non-marine... | reverse complement strand
TTTCGTAAATTATCGAGTGTCCACGAAAATATTTCAAAATTGTAGATTCTGATATTTTCGGGATTCAGCATGTTACGATTATTGGGTCATTAACTCAGTTGGTTCAGAGTGTTACCTTGACAGGGTAGAAGTCGTTGGTTCGAATCCAACATGACCCACAAAATATAAAGCTAACATTCTTATTGTTAGCTTTATATGTTTTCCTTTACTTTCTCATTATTTCTGATATTCTGTCCCATATTTGTTTCTGATTGAATTTTGTCCCATATTTGTCCCTCATTTTTTATCGTAATGGGTGTCAAATTAAGAGAAAAAAAGCTAGCTAAAGGAAAGAAAAACCTTTATTTGGATATTTACTTCAAAGGAATAAGAAGAAAGGAAAACACCAATATCTATATTCATCCAAAGGATTCAATAATTGAAAGAGAGGAAAAAAGAAGGATTGCTCAAATTATGAGGTCTCAAAGAGAGATTGAGTTATCGTCTAAAGGTATTGACTACTTACCTGAACATTTAAAAAAGATTAACTTTTTTGATTTTGCAAATAGCTATGTTAGGAATTACAAAAAAGCAGATATAGGGATGATAGATGGTGCTAAAAAACAATTTCTAAACTTTGTAGATAACTATAACTTATTTATATCTGAGATTGACGAAAATCTAATGGATAGCTTCAAAGATTATTTGATTAATGATGCCGGTTTAACCGGTGAAACGCCACATAATTACTTTACTCGGTTTAAAAAAATACTCAACAATGCCAAATTAAAAGGGTATATAAACACTAACCCTGCTGATAAAATAAAATTCAAAAAAAGGTCTAACTCTCAAAACCTTAATAAACAGGTGCTGACCCAAGATGAACTTCAAATATTAGCGCACAGTAAATGTAATTATCCCGAACTTAAAAAAGCCTTTATTTTCGCTTGCTATACTGGTTTAGGACTTAAAGAAATAAAAAACCTAAGACACATTGATATCAAAAACAATAAACTATCCACAAGCAGATTCAAGACAAAAGAGCCCATTAATCTTAGAATAAAAGAATCTTTATTAGAGTATATAGGCTACTCTTCTGTTGAAAAGGGTAAGTTATTTAACCTTACTAACGATAAGGGTGAAGCTATGACTAATAATGGAGCGAATATCAGATTAGAAAAATGGTTGAGTAAGGTTGGGATTGATAAGCATATTACCTTTTACTGTGCCAGACACACCTTTGCTACGCAGTTACTTTTAAATGGTGCGAACTTAAAAACAGTTGCCAAAGCTATGGGACACACTACCGTAAGAAGTACAGAAAAATATCTGAATTACATCAATAACCTTACAGATGATGCGATTGATAATCTACCGGAATTAAAATTTTGAACTAATATGTCATTAATAAATTACTTTAATGATCAATATTCGAAATATAGAATAGAGGCTGTCGACATAATCAAAAAGGAACTGAAAGAACAAAAGCGAAGACACCATAATTTTAATTACGCATCAAATAAGATTATCAGTTATTTTAATAACAAAGTAGATAAACTAATTCCGCCTGGAAATAAACAAATGACTGCCTTGTTAACAGTTTACACAAGAAGGGGTGAAATATATGATGATGAAAATTTAAATCTAATCCTAGATAATGAAGTTTACTTAAAATATAACGAACTAAATCCTGATTTCAGTTATAAACATTTTATCGATGTTTTAGCCAAAAGAGAATCCTACTTTAAAACGAAAAATAATTTCAATAATCATAAACGAGTCTACGAAATGATGTGTCAACACAATAGATTCGATGGCTATGAAAACATGGAAAAGTTTGACATCATTAGAGCAGATCAAGCGGTTGAGAGCCTACCTATATATAGAGAATTAAGAACATTAGTTTATGGAGATTCTTTACCTGCAATTAAAAATGATAAAACTAAATTTTACTCAAAAGAAAATCATTTTAAAATCAAAGAATATTATGCAGAGGCTCTTAAGAGTAAAGAAGTCTTTGATTATCTAATTCAGAGAGACTTTTTAGACGCTGACAAAAATGAATACGAAAATTTTAAAAACTTTATAAATGGAAATTTTTCAGATAAACCAAAGTTATATTTTAAGTGTTACAATAAAAATATTTTTTTATTAATCAACAGCCTTAGAAATAATTTTTTCGACCAACTGACTTACAGTTGGTTATTAAATAAAAAATTAATTATTGATAAAAAAGGGAAACCAATCAAACAAGCTAGCGTCTCATCTTCAAATTCCAGATCTCGAGATGAAGAGATAGATGAAATAACTCAATTTATAGATTTTGTAAACAAACAAGCAAATAATTTAAACAAACCTAATAATTAAACCCTCTTGATCATAACAATAGTCGTAAAATGATTGTGACTTACCGATTCTGTGTATGATTTATATGATTTTATTGTAGCAGAATACCATACTACTTCCAATTGTTGATACGTTTATGTTAACCTATAATTTGTTTAGTAGTAAACATATAAACAAATAAAAATTCATAACACGACCATATTTGCATCAAATAAAAGCAAATAAATATATAGTTATGAAAAACAAGGAAAATGAATCTTCATTTAAAGTAAATGATTTACTAAACTTAGATGAAGCTTGTGATTATTTAAACATCACACAAAGTACGATGTATAAATATACATCGAGTAGAAAAATACCTTTCTACAAGCCGAACAAAAAAATCTTTTTTGAAAAAAGTGATTTGGATTATTGGATAAGATCTAATCGTGTTTCTTCTCATAAGGAATTAGAAGAGAAAGCAATCAGTCTAACATTACAAAAAAGAGGAAAATGAAAACCAATCATATAACACTCCGTATTAGTGAAGAGATGAGGCAATCCCTTGAGATCACATCACAAAATACTGGCAGAAAAATATCTGAAATAATCAGAAATGAAATCAAATACATAAACGTTATCAAAAATTTTGATTCCATTAGTGGCAATAAAGTCTCCCTATCAGATCTCAAATTGTTTCAATGTTTTTTCTATGTTAAGTTTATTTCATTTCTGTACCGTAAAAGAGAATCTTTAATTGTACAGGAAAATGAATATTTTATTGAAGACTTAATCAATTTTTGTGACAAGCTTATTGATAGTCCCGTTGTTACAGAGTGTCTAAGAGAAAATATTCATCTTATGAAAGAAGACTTGATTAGGGCTTTGAATAATACTGATTCAAATTTCTGTTATAGTTTTCCTACCCGGTTTGATTACGATGAATTAGATAGTTTTATTAACAGAGTTGATATAATAAACTCAATTGTTCATCTATAATTATGGAACTAAACAAAAAGAATGTAAAGGATCTGATTGAAGATGAAATTCAAACAATGAAAGTTTTGAAGAAGCCTGTAGATAAACAAGTCAAAACTAAGAAAAAAGAAGCTTTAAGCCAGCTTAGTAATATTATTAAACAGCTACCTAGTCCGTATTCTAATTTTATCAATGAAGCTTATATTCATAATAGAGTACCAAAAGAATATTTACTTTCATCAATACTATACACGTCAACTATAGCAATAGGCAAGACTGTGTACACATGTGAACTAGGATATAAGAATTATGCTAACAGCTATTACATTATTCTAGGATCAAGAGGTGATGGTAAAAGCCAGGCTATCAACTTAGCTGTAAAACCAATTACAGTTAAAGAAAATGAAATGAGCCTCAATTATGAACATGCAAAAAAAAATAAGGCTAATGATGACGAAGAACCAATTAGAAAGAGGTTTCAGTCACTTGATGCAACCCCCGAGGCATTAGAAAGAGATCATTTTTATAATCAGAGGGGTATTGGTTGTAATTATGATGAAATGCACGATATAATCGGACAGATTAGTGATCGTAATTCTACATCTGGACAAAAATATAAAGTGCTATATTTAAAAGGATTTAATAATGGTATAATTGATGTATCGAGGAAGACATCTGAAAGTTACAGGATACCTAAGACTTATATATCACTACTGGGAGGATTACAAAAGCAATTCACTAAAAAGCTATTGAGTGGAGGCAATTTAGAGAGTGGGCTAGTAGACAGGTTACTGTTTGTAAACTTACTTAAAGATAATCATCAACTATCAAGCTCAAACATGAAGCGTAAAACGCTGAATAAATATAATGAGTGTGTCAACACTGTCATTGAATTCTCTGATAAAAATGTAGAAAATGAAGTCTTAATAAACTATACCCAGAGCGCAAGAGCCAGGCTAAGACATTATACTCAAAGTTTACTAAACGAAAGGAAAAAAGCCGAAGGACACATAAAGGAATACTTAGCTAAACTGCCGATTCATGTACATAAAATCGCTATTCAGATACATGTCCTAAAGAGCTCAGTAACTTCTAACTTTAGAGCAGATGTAGAACTAGATACTATTGAACTAGCTATCAAAATCAATGAATTCTATAAGCTCAATTTTCAAATGATGCTGAATGAACTTGATCAGCCATCAATTAATAAAGAAGATGTTGTGAGATTAGGTCATAAAAATGGTGCAACACATAAGGAAATAGCTAGCGTCGTAGGCCATCAAGTACCTTATGTGTCCAAGAAGAAGAGTAAACTCGGTCTTCAGTAAAAACAACCAGAAACTGGAAACAGGAAAATCTATTTAGTATCTATATAATATAATGACTATTAAATATATAGTTGCTCAAACCATGTTTTTTCCACTTTCCATTTTCCATCAAAATCAGTTTTAAATGAACGATAGTATAAATAAAGAATTAGAATTTGATAATAAAAGATACAAAGATATTATAACGCCATGTTGCAATAAAAACAACAAAGATGGCAAGTTTGTTAGCTTTAAAAATCACCCTAAACAATACGGATATTGTCATTCATGTGGTGTTACAACTTGGCCTGAGATTAACCAGGAAACTTATTACAATACTCAGAAAAATGGTAACACAATTAGGGAAAATACCTCTCAAAATCGTAACACAAACAAACCGATAGCTAATAAATATATTGATATTAAGGAAGTTAAGTTATCAATGGAGCGTAACACAGATAACAAACTACTAACTTATTTATATGCAAAGTATCCTTTTAAGAAAGTAAATGATGCTATTAATTTGTATTACGTTGGTTCAAGTAGGAAAGGTGCTTGTGTCTTCTGGTATATTAATGCTTATCTATTAGTCCAAAAATCAAAACATGTCTGGTATAAAGATAATGGTAAAAGAACAGATTATTTTAAAGTTCCTTACCAAAACGAACATGGTTATAAATTTTGTTTGTTTGGTGAGCATTTATTAAACCAAAATAAAAAACCCATTATTTTAGTTGAAAGTGAAAAATCAGCCATAATTTGTCATATTGAATTTCCTGAATATACATGGCTAGCTTACTCCGGAATCAATGGTCTTACTGAAGAAAAAATTAAGGTACTCTCAGATAGAAAAATCACAATAATACCAGACATTAGTGAAAATGCGTTTCAAGCCATTGAAAAAAAGGGCAAGATTTTCAAACAATATAATGTTAATTATAGCATTGTTGATCTTACTTATGGATTAAACGATAATCAATTAAAGCAAGAAGGGCTTTATAATGAAGATGTAGCTGATATATTATTGAAAAATGACGACTTTGAGGAGCAAGATAACACTGTTAATGAAAATGAACTCAAAACTATTAGCCTTAATGACATGAAAGAATGGGAAGAGATTTATCAGGCACAAAAAGCAAATTACGAGATGAATGAAAAAATCATTTCTCGGAACGAAAAAGAAGCACAAGACCTTAGGGAGTATTTTTTACAGCTCGAACTTCCAACCCAACCAATTAAAATGGATAAAGCAAACACTATAATCAATGTTCAGAATTACATTGACAACCACTTGAGAAGTATTGAAAATGCCACAAATGACCTAATTGCACGGCCTTTTATTGATAGGCTTTATGAGTTGAAAAGAAAACTCGAATAAATTTTATTATAAACAAATTCTACAAATAATATAGAGTCAATTTTGAATATAATTAATTTCAATATATTTAAAGTTTTAAAATTCTTCTTCATATTTTAAATCTATTACTTGCCTATTCTTTTTCTTACATTCATAAATCAATTTTTCTTTAATACTATTGAGTTCATCATTATGTATATTTTTTAAAATTTCTAGGCAGTTTTCAAAATCTCCTAGATTCCTTTGAATTTCTGCTTTTAACATTAGATTTTTATCGGTGTCATCGAGTAAATTATATAATTTTTTGAGGTTATCTTTCCACAGCTTTTCATCATGTTCTTCTTGAAATATATTTTGATCAAACCTTATTCTGTCATTATACAACCACATAATGTGTTTTCTGATGTAAATCTCGTAGTCTTTATTTGTGACGAGATTGTTTTGAACTAAAGCTTTAAAGAAGTCATAAATATTAAAATTATCAACGATACTTATCAATGAATCTGAACTTTTACGTAAAGAATGATGCTCGTCTTCAGTGCCATAAGCTCCGATTTTATTTTCAGATCGAAGCCAAAAAAAAGTCTGGCAGGTTTTGCATTTTGCCAAATCATTGCGATTTTCAAGCATTGGCGCAACAACTTTAGCATCTGAATAGACCTTAGCACCAAACGTATTTTGTGATATAACTGTTGGTATTGAAACATGATAATCGCAATTGGTGCATTTGTACACATTATAAGAATCATACATCATAGTTGGTTTTCTTTTTTAGGATTAATTTTTTCTAAGTCTTCTATATTTTAATTATCTCTGTCTTTAGGTTCTTCTGTTATCGGAAAAAAACCATTTTTCAATCTTTCGATGGCTTTTTTGCTGTAATGCATAAGTATTGATTTTAGGTTAACTTGAGTTGATAAACGTCTGTATTGTTAATTTTTATATTTTAAAATACAATGTCATAGGACTTTTGTTTTTTTTGAATTTAATTAAAGTAGCATTGCAAGCTTTTGTTTAAATCAAAAAATGGCATGAATTATATTTACTTCGTATTACACTTATTATCTACAAACCACTGAATTTCATCATTTTTATACATTACTTTCCTAAGCCAATTCCCTTGTTTGTCGTATTCGTATTGGTTTCTATAATCTTCTAGCAATCTACCGGAAGGCTTAAACACCATTTGTTCTTTTATACAGTTATTATAATCGTCAAATTCGTATAAACGACAATGTTCAGCTATTCTTCGGTTATTGTATCGCTGTATCAGGATAGGATTTCCTCTATCATCATATTTATATTCCCAATATTGCTCAATATAATGTCCTGGTAATACAATAGCTACTTCAGTAATCAGTTTTCCTGCGTTGTAATAATATTCAACTTTACGGTATGGTGTTCTATCTTTTTTCCAATATTCCACAATTTTTTTGTCCTTTGTTTGTGATGTTATCTCATAGTAAAGGGGCTTATCATATGAATAATGTAAACAAATAACATTGTCATTTTCATAAAAATATTCTTTATCAATATGTTCTTGCTCAAAATTATCTAAACAGGAGATATAAGTGATTTTTTGTAATACCCGACCAGATTTATAGTGATAGGTCAACTTTTTAACTAAATTACTATTGATATTGTGAATGTATTTATCAGCTGGGAGATATTTAAATAATGTTGTTCTTTCTTCGAAACCGTTTTTAATTTCATAATATTTCCCTCCATATTGATTGTATTTTTTAGCAAAGGTTTCTTTTGAATTATAATCAATCGTATCGCTTGGCATCCAGATACCATTTCCCACGCAAATGGGTTTATAAGCTTCTTGATGGCAGTCTTTTGGTTTTTTCATAGTATTATATATTCAAAAAATAGATGCCGGTGTTGTTTGTGTATCTATAATATCTGCAATCCTTTAATTGCTAAATATTTCTAAGATTATATATCATCTTGATCCTTATACATGGAATGACTTAAAGTTGATGAGATTTGTTTTCTAAATTCTCTATTTCCGGCTTTAATAATTTTAATACCACAAAAACCTAAAGAGTTCTTAGGATGATCAACCGGTAAGTTGCTTATCAATAAGCCATATTCATATTGTTTTTTCTTAAAGAACACATTTCCGAAATCATCTCCTACCTTACAATTCCAGTTTTTGTAAACTCTATTACTCTTTGGGTTATACGTTGAAGCAATACGAACAGTAACGCCTTTTTGATTAAAACGAGTCCCTTTTGCATTTACATTAAAAAAGGCGTCGTCAAAATAATCAAGCAGCCTGTGATAAGCTTTTAGACTAATGAAATCTAAAGCATTTCTTCCAGCTTCAGTTAATAGTTCTGCATAGCCAATAGTCTTAATCTTTGAGATAGGTCTTACAAACCCTTCATCTTGTATTTTACACAACTTTGTTTGTGTTGTTAAGCTTTTCACCTTCTTATTGTTAAGATGATTTCTCCAATTTTCATCATTAAATATTTCCCAGTCTTGTTCAAATTTAGAATAATGCTCTAATAAAGGTTTGCAAGCTAAAAGTTTAAAATCTCTGTTATTATGATATCCACAAAACCGACCGGTAATTCCTTGAGCTCCGTTTGCTAGTTGCTTGTCCCTTGGTTCAATACCAAAACGTACTTTTTCCTTGATTCTGCCAAGGTCTTTACCTGCTGTTAGTGCTTGAACAACAATTAAAATAACTCGTTTTCCCCGTTTAGTTATAAGATCAGATATTTCTCTTATACCATCATCAATACTAAAATCACAGTTTTTATTAGAACCAATGACAATAATCTTACATTGTTGTTTATAATCTTTCTTAAGCAGCTTTCTTAATTCTGTTGCTCTTTCAGTAACACTTTCCCGGATTATACCAAGCCCGCAGTCAAAACTTAAAAGATGATTGACGTATTCATAAACTTTAGGGTGTACATTATAGATTATATCTTCACTTTTACCTTGTGACTGTAAAGGTTTAAATTCCTTAGGGAGATCTTCTATTATTCCATCTTCTAACATTTCTGTGATGCCATAATATTCCGGTGGTCTAAAACCCTCAACAACATCAACATTAACACCATCTTCTTTGAATTGTGCATCTAAGATATCATAGGGCGTTGCACTTACCGCAAGAAGTTTTATATCAGATATTCTTGTTCGTAATTCATCAAAAAATGCAAACTGAAAACTTGATTCTTCTCCACAGCCATACTGATCCTCATCTCTTACAATTAATTCTACATTGTAATCATTAACCACTTTGTGTGGATTGGGATGGTTAAAAAAGTCACTCATTTTTTTAACCATGATCTTAGAATCCTTTTTAGTTTCTGTGTAAGCGTCGTAATATTCCCTCTGAAGGTTTCTACAATTTTGCTCGTACAAATTTGTGTCTTTCATACTTGTTACAAAAAGAATTGACTCGTAATCTTTTATAAATCCTATGGCCGGTAATACGTGGTTACATAAAAAGTAGATTGTACCAGTCTTACCACTCTGCATTGAAGCTACAAATGCCATATTTTCATTACCTTCTTTTATTGAAGAACCTATCCTTAATGCATTGATGACCTGATTAGGAAAGATTCCTTCTCGAACAGAATTTTGTAAAGTATCTACAATGTTTTCAGCAAGTCCCTCGGGATTTCCAAGCTCTTTGAGTAGTATTTCGATTTCCTTGTTAAAATGCTTTTGATACGGCGTCATATAAGTTGTTTTTGAATTACATTACAAATATCAAACACTTATATGCAGTCTATCTGCACACTTAACTAAGCACTACTATTTTCGTTGTTGATTGAAGTGATGATCTCAAATAACTTATTAGCTTGTTCTTCACGGAAAACACCATCTACACCTTGAGGATCAAAAGTTTTAAAAGGCGAGTCGTATAATTTCTCTGGATTGATCTGACCGTTTTTGGTTAGGAATTTTTTTATGGTGTTAAGAAATTCTGTTTGTGTTGAGCTTAGCTTGTATTCATTTATAAAATCAGCAAAAGCCTTATCTACATGTTCCTTTGATAATCCGAAAAGGGATACGATGAGTTTACTGAGTATCAATTTACCACCTAGTTCAGCTTCTATACTTTCTTTTGATAAGCTTTCACTGAATAGCATTTTTTCTAAGGCTTGAAGTTCTTGTGTTGATATGGATTTTCCGTCTCTTATACGCCTTATGGTCATGTGATCTTTATGCTCTTCAAGTAATTTCTCTAATCGTTTGAGATTGTTAGTAAATTGGTTTTTCGTGTTTTTTGCAGCTGATTTACTTGTATAATCTGTTATAACTGTATCATCTTCATTGAGTTCATCTATAAAATCTGTAGTAACATAACGCTGATCTTCTTTATCAATATACACAAGGAGATTTCTAATTCCTAAACGTATCTTTTCAAGATGTTTTAACCCGTCATTAAGCCAGAAGCTCTCATCTAAAGGCATTTTTATAATGTCTAACTTATATTTTACCTCTGGAATAGTAGTTTTTTTGAGCAGTTTTTGAGAAAGCGTAGCTACTTTAGTTATCGGGATAGATAGTTTTTCTTTGAAAAGTTCACTATTAGGCGTTTCTAACCTTTCTATCATTAAATGATAAAGCAGCTTGTCGTAAAACCTAGCTAAATCGGTTTCCTCTTCATTAGGCGGAATAAGTGGTGCGATATGATCGATAAGGATTTTTATGTCTTTTTTAGATAAATGTTCCCATAGTTCTCTGTGATCATCGCCGTATTGTAAAACGTGTTTTAACTGCATTCTTACATCAAATCTATCTGTATCAAGTGAAGCTACATTTTCATGCAATTCATCTAATAATTCCTTACGAAAGGCTTGAAGTTCTTCATCTTCTTGAAATGTTTTCTGATCAAGATATTGAGCCAGTCGAATTTTCAATTCAAAAACTATTTCTGTAATACTTTTCTGTAAAGTTGGTTCAATACCTTTTGGGTTTTCTTCAAAAAACTCAAAATTGCCTAATAAATCTATAATAAGAAAATGATCTTTATCCTCTCCCGGACCAAACAGATCAGGCCGCAATCTTGAGCCTCTGCCTATCATTTGCCAGAACTTGGTATAGGATTTCACCGGTTTATAAAATATCAGATTGACACAACTGGGCGCATCTATACCTGTATCCATCATGTCAACTGATATGACTATTTGTGGTAAAATGTCTCGGCTTTCATCGCAAAAGCGTTCTATAAATTCCTGCGCTTTAGGTTCGCTATTGGTAATAACCTTTACATAATCATTGCCAAATCGCTCTTTGTCCATTTCAAGGAACATATCTTTTAGGAATCTGGCGTGGTTTTGATTTCTGGCAAATATGATGGTCTTTCCTATTTCATCGCCACCGCGTTTTTTGATGCCGTGTTTCAAAAAGAAATTGATCGTTTTTTTAGCGGTATCGATATTAAATAACCATGCGTTAAGGTCAGTCTCTGGGATGTGTTCATTCCCGGTGGCTTCTTCGCCATCGAGAATTTCATCCTCAAATGCCTCTTTTTCTTCATCTGATAGATCTCCATACGTAATTCCTGATCTCAGGAACTTTGTAGGTGCTGCTATGGTTTTATAAGGAACTAAAAAGCCATCGTTTACTGCTTCATCAAAAGAGTAAGCATCCGTAGGTGTTTTGTCCGGCAAACCGAAAACTTGATAAGTATTATGATGGATATTTCCCTTTGGTGTAGCGGTTAAACCTAACAATATAGCATCAAAATATTCAAAAATAGATTTATACTTTTGATAAATAGAGCGATGCGCTTCATCTATAATGATCAGATCAAAATGACCTACTCCATATATCCTTTGCTCTTCATCTCTTGAGCCGTCTATTAATCTGATAATGGTTTGATAAGTAGAAAAGGCAAACCTAGCTTCGGGGTTATCTTTTTCTTCTATAAGGTTTACGCAAGAATGATCCGGTAATTGTTTTACAAAGTTTGCTTTAGCCTGCTTAACAAGGCTTATTCTATCTGCCAGAAATAAAATCCTTTTTGCCCAGTTAGCTTCCAGTAATAATTTTGAAAAGGCAATGGCGGTGCGTGTTTTGCCTGTTCCGGTGGCTAATACCAATAAAGCTGCCCTGTTCGTTCCTATGAGTTGACCGCTGCTTTTATCCGTTCCGGCAAGATGTTCCGCTATACTTTTAATAGATCTCATTTGATAGGTCCTACCGGCGATCTCTGTATCTACTGGGATTTTTCTGATATCTTTTCTGTTATTTCGCCTAAAAAGAAGCGTTTGTAATTCCGTCTTTGTGTAAAATCCGTTAACAAATCGGGCTGTTCTATAAAACTGATCATCCCACATATAGATCTCATAGCCATTGCTGTAGAACATTACCGGTCGCTGACCATACGTCTTTTCTAAAGCATCTGCATAAAGTTGCGCCTGGTTTTCTCCTTTTTGCGGATTTTCCATAGCTTTTTTAGCTTCTACTACAGCTAGCGGTAAGCCATCATCATTCCAAAGGACATAATCTACATAGCCAATACCGGAGCTGTTAGTCGATTCCGGCATATGCTTTACTTTATACTCTTTAACGTTAGCCGCATTTATATCCCAGCCGGCTTCTCGCAGTGCCAGATCGATAAATTGCTCACGCGTTTCTTGTTCACTTCTGGGATGTTTTTCAACATCGGCTGTATTTGCCGCTTCTTTGTTGAGCTTAAAAGTAGCTTGCTTTTCTTCGGTTTGCTTTTTGTAAAGTTGATTTTCCTGTTTTAATTTTTTCAGCCGCTCTTTTTCTTCCTGAAGTTGTTTTTCATATTCAGCACTTTGTTGGGCTAATTTTTCTTGCAATAATTGAACCTGACGGCGAGATATTTTGACTTCATCTTGATCAGGAATTGTATTACAATCTAAGTTTTCCGGTAAGGATTCTTCAACATCTCCATAGGATTTGGCAAACCATCTTAAAAAGTAGAATAGATTTTCTATTGTAGTAAGAGAATCTTCTGCTGATACTTTTGAACCATGAGAAGCGATGTTCCCAGATTTTCTGATTAGATGTAACTCTCCGTTAAGCTTTCTGTTGAACTGGTCTTTAAATGCTTGCTGGCTCATCAGACTGCTAAGGGATTTGTCATAAGGCAGTTCCAGCTCATCATCATGGTGATACATCCATTTGATAGCGGTTTCTAAAGCCATTCTGGCATACATTAATGAAGTACGCGGTTCTTTCCTAGCATTTTTCTCCACTTGTAGCGCCTTGTCATATATTTCCGGCCAGGCTGATAAAAAGCTAAAATTAGATTCCATAGTTCGATATTACTAATTTTTTTTCAATATGCACATATAAAAGTCTAATTGCTTAATCAAGTAAAGCAGAAGAGCTAAATGTTAAAAAATTTGCTAAATATAAATATACACGTATATTTGTAATGAATCTGAAATAGAGCTAGTCTCTATAGTAGGATTCCTCCGGTGGCTTAAAAGGTCACCTTTTTTTATAACTCTACTATACCTAAATCATTTTTTTTGGTTACCGATTTACAAACAACATTGTAGATGCGATTGTAAAAATTATGGCCTCCTTTTTTCTTCATGTAACTGTTAGGTTGATATTTTTGTTTTGTACAATAAGCGATGACATCGTTCATTTGATGTAAAAGAGAGTGTTGAGAATCTCTAAATATTGGATCTTCTATTATATATTCTAATTTGATATTTCTATAGCCATCATCATATAAGCCTTTGTTGTTAGGCACATTATTATAATGTCTCATTTTTCTTATCAATTGTCTTAATTTTTCACCTTCTGTATTATCCGATAAAATAATACCTCTATCATCAGAGTTTTGAGGTCCTAAAAAATTGTTATGCCTGATAGTATTTTCGAATCTCATGGTTAAAGTGTTCCAAGCTAATTCGAAAATATCATTGGTGCGTCTCTCTTTATCAACAACGACACTAAAAACGTTCAAATCAGGTTGACTATTTAGCCAATCCATACACTTCTTAATTATATCAAGCCTGTCGTTTCTTTTTATTCTTATTAAATCACCAGGTTTGTTTATGAACTCATTGCAATGAATTTCTTCTCTTATTTTAAGGTCTTTACGATCTCTGAGCATTCTCCTAAACTCTACTAGATTTTCAAGCGTTCTTCTCCAGCGCAATTCGTGTATTACAATAGCTGAAAGCACAAAATACCTCGTAGGACTATTTTTCAATCCTACATCTCCGCTCTCATCGACATACATTAAATACATTTAATTATTTTAAATGTTATACATCTATTTAACTTTAGGTAACTTCAAAGGCTGCCTTGAATTTGATATATCAATTTTTTCACCTAAATCTTTATTTATTTTGAAAGTAGTAGGTCTAATATTATCACCAGCTACAGTTACATAAATATTACCTCTGCGCATTTTTTGAATCTTAATGTGGTGTTCAAAAGTTAACTCACAATCACCTTGATTGACGCCTAAAAACTTAATAGCATCTGAAGTATATATGGCTGAATCCTTTATAATGATTTCTTTGTTCTTTAAATTGTCTTGGGTTTTATTTCGATAAATTATACTTGGAATTCTAAAATTTATAACCATATTCCTAATAGGTTCCTTCTTTCTATTTTGTATCTTAAAAGAAATTAACTTATAATTACCTTTTTCGTAGCCTTTTTCTGAATTATTTACGCTTATAGCTTGTGATTTATTATTCCAGCACTCGACTTTGCCCTTAAATTCAGGAAGTCTCATTGTTGCCAAACCTAAAGACAAAATTGAAATAGCAACACTTATGATTCCTAAAATTAAATTACTATCTTGTTTGGAAAGAATATTATATTCTTTATTTAGGACTATAAATGTAAAACCTAAAACAATCCAGATGATAATGCTAAATAAATAGCCTACTTTTAATCTTCTCATACCAACTCCCCTTTAAACGCCTTCTGCAACAAGGCCTGAAACA
>Ga0209937_1000363_pt1 | contig 14901 bp, 12 predicted proteins | sample SalPon1_B_H2O_MG_FD_185699 | JGI IMG/M metagenome (GOLD analysis project Ga0209937, IMG submission 185699) | Salt pond water microbial communities from South San Francisco under conditions of wetland restoration - Salt Pond MetaG R1_B_H2O_MG... | ecosystem: Environmental > Aquatic > Non-marine... | reverse complement strand
TTTCTTGTATATGATTAATGTCGTAATTATTATCAGTAGAATTGCTTTCTTCATTTTCTAGATCATTAAAGTGATCGGTAGGAAATTCTATGTTCTTTTTTGTCCTTAAAAAATCAATGGCTTCTCTTATGGCAATGGTTCTGATCCAATTGTTAATAGCAATATCTGTCCATTGAAAGCGTCGATTTTTTTAAATATTTTCACAAAACAATTTGATAAAACTTCTTCAGCACAATTGATGTCTGAGATATACATTCTGATTATACTAAGTAATTTTGTTGAATGCATCTTATAAAATTTATACTGTGCTTTTCTATTCTGGTCCTTTAGTTGAGCAACCAGTAGATCAGATCGATCATGTAATTTTATAATTTTTACCATAGCATTCATTTACTAAGACGTGTTTCATTTTGATAAGGTTGCCTGAAGAAAAATTTTTAATCGGTATTATTCTTAAAGAATTAAATTTCTATTTACAGGTAATAAAAAAATGCTAATTTAGTGATATGGAGTTGACACAGGAATATATCGATCAGGAATCAAAAGCGATCGCTAAAGAATACAAGGAATTGTTACGTATCAGTTATCGTGTTCTGAGCAAGGCCGATAAGAAAATGATACGCCAGGCCTTTAATATCGCCGTTGATGCTCATCAGGAACAGCGCAGGAAAAGCGGAGAAGCCTACATTTTCCATCCTATCGCCGTAGCGAAGATCGTCGCCTCACAGATAGGATTGGACGCCTCTTCCATAGCGGCCGCCTTACTTCACGATGTCGTAGAGGATACGGAATATTCGCTTGAAGATATTGAGCAGCTTTTTGGTAAGACCATCGCCATCATCGTTAACGGTCTTACGAAGATCTCTAGCTTGAAGAAAGAAGGCGATATTTCCATGCAAGCGGAGAACTTCCGTAAAATGCTACTGACCCTGAATGATGATATCCGCGTTATCATCATCAAGATCGCTGACCGTTTGCATAACATGCAGACCATGGATTCCATGCCCACGCATAAGCAGGTGAAGATAGCTAGTGAAACTCTTTTTATTTATGCGCCGCTAGCCCATAGAATAGGACTTTACGGAATAAAGACCGAGCTAGAAGACCTGAGCCTGAAATACACTGAACCTGAGGTTTATCAAGATATCCTTAACAAACTGAAGGACACTAAGGAAGATCAGGACAAGTACATCAACAGATTTTCATCCATCCTTTCTTCTGCTTTGGACCAGGAAAAGATAGATTATCAAATAAAAGGCAGGACAAAATCAGTCTATTCCATCCGTAAGAAAATACAGAACAAGAACATCTCCTTTGATGAGGTGTACGACAAGTTCGCGATCAGGATCGTCTATTCCTCTCATCCGCAGAACGATAAATTCCTGGCCTGGAAGATCTATTCCATCGTCACAGATTATTTTAGACCTAATCCTACGCGGTTACGAGATTGGATATCATCTCCCAAGTCCACTGGATATGAAGCTCTACATATAACCGTGATGGGTCCGGAGAACAAATGGGTGGAAGTCCAGATACGGAGTGAGCGAATGAACGCCATTGCGGAACGCGGTTATGCGGCGCATTACAAATATAAGCACAAAGACCAGGACGAAGATGAAGGCCTCAATCAATGGTTGAACCGACTACAAAGTGCGCTTGAGAACAATGAGACCAATGCCGTGGACTTTGTAGAACAGTTCAAGCTCAATTTATATTCTAAAGAGATCTTTGTCTTTACGCCACAAGGCGAACTAAAATCCTTACCAAAAGGCGCAACTGCACTGGATTTTGCGTTCCATGTTCATACGGATATCGGATTGAAGACCAGAGGCGTAAAAGTAAATGGTAAGCTCCAGCCTTTAAGTCACGGTTTAAAGAGCGGCGATCAGGTGGAAGTTATTACTTCTGAGAACGTGAAACCCAATTCCAACTGGTTAAGCATCACAAATACCGCTCGTGCCCGATCCAAGATAAAATCTGCGCTGAACGAGGAGAAAAGGAAGATCGCCGACAATGGTAAAGAACTACTGATCAGAAAGCTGAGATCACAAAAGATAAAATTGACGGATAAGGTCATTCGGGAGCTTGTGGTCTATTTTAACCTACAGACCAGTTTAGACCTTTATTACCGAGTAGGTAGTGGTATGATCAGTAACGATCAGATCAAGAAGTTCGCGAACAGTCATAGTAATGCATTCGTTTCTTTCTTTAAGAACAAGATAAGAAGAAAGGAAGCGCCAAGTGATAAGAAGATCAAAAGCGATCAGATCACCACGAAGTACGACCAGCTTGTATTTGGTGAGAACGAGGACAAATTAGCCTATAAGTTTGCTAATTGCTGTAACCCGATACCGGGCGATTTCGTGTTCGGCTTCATTACCTCTAATGAAGGATTGAAAGTACACAAGACCGATTGTACTAATGCCATACAATTACAAAGCAATTATACGGATAAGATTTTAAAGGCCAGATGGATAGATTCATCGCAAGAGGAGTTTAGAGCTGATATCCATCTTACTGGAATTGATAATATGGGATTGATCAGCGAGATCACCCAAGAAATATCCAAAAACCTGAACGTGGACATGAAAAAGGTCTCCTTTTCTACGGATGACGGGATATTTGAAGGAGATATCTCCCTTAGGGTCAAGAACAACGATATATTGAACAAACTTATAAGCCATTTGAAAAAAATAGATGGTATCGATAAAGTAACCCGACAATAAGACTTATATTTGCGAATATGGAAAAAACTGTAAATTCTGAGAAGGACCAGGCTGTCGTTAAGAATGTTTTTACGAAATATTTAGAGGAAAAAGGACACAGAAAAACCCCTGAACGATATGCTATCTTACATGAAATTTATGACAGTGATGAACATTTTGATATTGAGTCGCTTTACATCATCATGAAGAACAAGAACTATCGTGTAAGTAGAGCTACCTTATATAATACCATCGATCTGTTGATAGACTCCGGACTGGTCAGAAAACATCAATTTGGAAAAAATCAAGCGCAATACGAAAAATCCTATTTTGATAGACAACATGATCATGTTATTTTAACAGATACTGGTGAAGTTATAGAATTCTGCGATCCTCGTATCGAATCTATCAAATCAACGATAGAAGAGGTTTTTGACATTTCTATAGACAAGCACTCATTATATTTCTACGGTACAAAAAATACATCTAAATAAAATCTTATGGCCATTAATTTGTTGTTAGGTCTTCAGTGGGGTGATGAAGGCAAGGGCAAAATAGTTGATTATGTAACAAAAGATTATGATATTATTGCTCGTTTTCAGGGCGGTCCTAATGCCGGACATACCTTAGAGTTCGATGGAATAAAGCATGTACTTCATACCATACCTTCCGGTATCTTTCATAAAAATGCGGTCAACTTAGTAGGAAACGGCGTTGTCGTCGATCCGGTGATATTTGAAAAAGAGCTCAAAGCACTTGAACAATATGAAGTTGATCTAAAAAACAGATTACTGATCTCCAGAAAAGCGCATTTGATCTTACCAACCCATAGATTACTTGATGCAGCATCTGAAACTGCTAAAGGGAAAGCTAAGATCGGTTCTACCTTAAAAGGGATTGGTCCTACTTATATGGATAAAACAGGAAGGAATGGAATTAGGGTAGGCGACCTGGAAAGTAAAGATTGGGAAACCAAATATCGCGAACTGGTAGATAAGCATTTATCGCTTATCAATTTCTATGATGTAGACATTCAATATGACCTTCGTGAACTAGAAGTAGAATTTTTTAAAGGCATTAAAGCGATCAAACAATTATCTTTTATAGATTCTGAAGATTACTTGAGCAAAGCTATTAAGAATAAGAAATCTATTTTAGCAGAAGGTGCGCAAGGTTCTTTGCTTGATATTGACTTTGGCACTTATCCTTTTGTAACTTCATCAACAACAACGGCAGCTGGTGCTTGCACTGGTTTAGGAATAGCTCCTAATAAGATCAACGAAGTTTTTGGGATATTTAAAGCTTATGTCACACGCGTGGGAGGTGGTCCATTTCCTACAGAACTGAATGATAAATATGGCAAGAAAATGGCAAAAGTAGGTAATGAATTTGGCGCCACCACCGGAAGACCAAGAAGATGTGGTTGGCTAGATCTTGTGGCTTTAAAATATGCTATTGAAGTTAACGGTGTTACCCAACTTATGATGATGAAAGCCGATGTGCTTAGCGGATTTGACCAACTTAAAATAGCTACGCATTACGAATATCGCGGCGAGAAGATCGATCACTTGCCTTATTCCATAGAAGCGGATGATGTCAAACCGATCTATAAGGACATAAAGCCCTGGCAAGAAGACTTGAGCCAAACGACAAATGTTGACAATATGCCAAAAGAACTAAATGAATACATCGAGTTAATAGAAAATGAAGTAGGTGTTCCTATCCGCATTGTATCCGTTGGTCCTGATAGAACACAAACTATTCTGCGGGAGAAAACCGGTGTTCAGGTTTTAGAAAGTTAATCACTACTGTGAAGCTTTGAAATTGATTTGCAATAAACATTCAATTATTGTTTATTAAACATTAATTGAAATCAATAGCATGCGATTTTAAAAACTGTCTATGCTATTAAAAATTACTTTTAAATCATCAAGAACCACTTATTTTCTTATTAAATTCAAGAAACCAGTAATCAACACTTATAGATTTTTTTTCAGCTAGTTGTATTTTATTAATAAGTTTTGATTTTAAACATTATATTTGGGTGAATAAAAGAAATAAATAATGCCAACGGTTTTAAGATATAGAGGTTTCAGATTTTTCTTTTACACAAATGAACATTTGCCTAAACATATACATGTTGAAAAAGCAAATAAGACGGCAAAATTTAATTTAGAACCGATAGTTGAGCTTTTATATAGCAGAAAATTTAAAGCTTCAGAGATTTCTGAAATGCGAATGGTTATAACAGAAAACAAACAATTTTTAAAAGATAAATGGGATGAGTATTTCAATAATTAATAAATCAAAATTAGCGCAGAATCTTTCCTTTTCTAAGGATAAAATGACAGTTTTTCTGGAAGATGGTAGAGAATTAACCGTGCCACTGGGATGGTTTCCTAAATTAAGTGAGGCTGATAAAGACCAACTTCAAAATTGGAGATTTATAGGTTCCGGTGAAGGAATACATTGGGAAGATCTTGATGAAGATGTTTCCGTGCAAAGGTTACTAGATTAATCCTATTAATATCACTAAAAAGTCTTTTTAATTTAAGCTCATACTGGTTAAATTTAGAGATATCCTAATAGAGCATTTTTCTTAGATCCATAAAATCCTAAAATTATTCCTTTTAAGCATCTGATATTAAAGTATCTATATGTTATATTTTTTTTACATGCGATAGATCGATCAGACAAATACCACCAATTTTTCACTTTACCTAATATTCTGGAACTAAACCATTAATATCGGATAGGTCTACAAATTTGAACATCCGATAATAATACGTATATTTGTGGTATGTGGAAGATAGATACATCATATCGAGAAAAATTGCAACCTACTTATGATAGGCTTTATGAGAAAAAGGCAGTTTTAAAAGAAGCAAGACCGCTTCCACAGATAGCATTGCAAAAGATAAAAGAAGCTTTGTCCTTAGAATGGACCTACAATTCTAATAGTATTGAAGGAAACACATTAACCTTACAGGAAACCCAACTGGTATTACAAGAAGGTATCACTATAAAAGGTAAATTGTTACGCGAGCATTTTGAAGCTAAAAATCACGAATTGGCACTTGATCATCTTTATTCGCTCGTACATCAAGATTATGTACTTAACGTCAGGGATATTCTAGATCTACATCAATATGTGCTGAGAAGTATAGAAGAAGATCATGCAGGAAGGTTAAGAACTGCTGGTGTTCGTATTGCTGGTCCTAATTTTACACCACCTAATGCGCGAAAAGTCGCTAATCTTTTAGATGAGCTCATTGCTTTTGTGCTAGAAAATCCACTACAACTCAATGATATAGAATTAGCAACGGTTTTCCATCATAAATTCGTTTGGATACATCCGTTTTTTGATGGTAATGGAAGAACGGTAAGGCTCGTAATGAATTTACTTTTATTAAAAGTTGGTTTTACGCCGGCTATTATTTTAACTACAGATCGGAAAAAATATTATACGGCGCTTAATGCAGCCAATAAAGGTAATTACTATAAGCTTAACCTGTTGATGCTACAAGCGTTAGAACGCACTATGAATATTTATCTGGGTTCGCTTCCTGATAATGATATGGAGTTTACTGAAATTTCAAATTTAGTTCGGGAAGAAAGTTTACCATATGGTCAGGAATATATCAGCTTATTAGCCAGACAAGGCAAAATAGATGCTTATAAAGAAGGAAGGAACTGGCTCACTACTAAAAAAGCGGTTATGGAATATATTGCTAATCGAGAGAGAAAGAGATGAGTTTATAATACATTAAGCAAATAGGTTATATCGTTATGATCAATATTTAATAGAACTTTTTTCATGTAAAAACAAACTTAATATATTATCGTTGTTTGTATAAAACACATTTACGCTGTTTATGTTTTTTGTGAAAAACAATTTTAAGTTAATTTTGTTTTTAAAAAACAATTTGATTCGATTGAATTACCAACTATCACTTTATTGGACAATATCAAATCCACCTTTGACAAGATATTTACTTTCTTGATTTACATCGCTTAAAACAGGTTGGAAGCCGTCGTCTCTTTTGCGAGTTTTTACATTAATCTTTTTCAGATAATAAGTTTGATTTTTATGTTCAACTAATTGAAGCACAAATGTTTTTTCGCCACTCTCTACAAAAGCAGTTACCGGAAGACTGGAAATTTTCTTTTCACCATAATTACTAAATGCTTCCACGAACATACCTACTTTCAAGAAATCAATTTCTTTCAGTGGATGCGCATGGATCAACACTTTTCTATCAGCATTAACTACATTACTGATCTGAATAATTTCTGCTTTGAATTCTTTTTTACTGACTTCCGGAATATGAAATGACAACGTATCATTTTTAGCTACCTGATCAATATCTTTTTCCATCGCACTAAGTTGTAAATGAATATGATCTGTGTTGATGATCTTCATTGCTTCTTTGTTCATTCCTAAATAAGATCCGCTTTGAATATTGATGTTTTCTACCGTTCCACTTATGTTTGCTTTAATAGCTATAAGGCTAGTTATATTTCCATTCAATACCGCTTTCGGATCTAAGTTCATCATTTTTAATCTTTCTGCATCGGCGGCTACTTGAGAACGCTTATCCTGATAATCACTTTTTATTCTTTGGAATTGCTGTGTCGAAACGATTGAATCTTTTACCAATTCTGCTTTACGTTCGTAATTAGCTTGTAAGTATTCTAATTGATTATAGTTGGTAATGTAATTTTCCTGAAACTGGAGAAAGGTTTGATTTTTTAGCGTAAACAAGGTTTGCCCTTTTTCTACCGGATCGCCTTCTATCAGGTTGATATTTTCTACATAACCTTCAAATTGAGAATTAACCGAATGGATAAACTTAGGCGGTACATTTACCTGACCGCTGATCCTGATCTTCTTAGCTATTTGGTTTTTCTGAATTTTTCCTAACTCAAAATCACCTTTATTAAATTGTTCATCAGTAAGCTGTATCAATTTTTCAGATACAGATGTATCTTTCGTTTCATCACCATTTTTATCCGTTGATTGTTTATTTTCGGAACAGCTCATGATCAAGATGCTGAATATTAGTATTATAAAATTATAGAATTTCATGATTATTGTATTAATAGGTTGTTATATTGAATGACAGTGGTATTATATCGAACTAAAAAGTTGAGATATTCTATTTTGATATTGAGTGATTCTTTTAATGTTTTAGTATAAGTAAAAAAATCAATAGCACCCAACTTACGGTTCTTGCGAGCGGTTTTGGCCAGTTCATCCGATAAAGGAAGCCTTTCTTTCTGGAACAGGTCTCTGCTGTTTTGATGATTCATATAGCGGTTCATCAAGGTTTCTCGCTTGTTTTGTAAGCTCGTTTGAGCAGCTTTTAATTGCAACTTATCTTGTTCAATTTGAACTTGCTGTTGCTTTACTCTGGACCGTTGCCCAAAAAATAGTAACGGGATCTTTAAACCTATCTGGAACACTTTTAAATTCTGATCGATATCATTTCGGGTCGTAATAGCGTAAGAACCATAGAAGCCCGGCAGATATTGACTCTTGAGAACGGATTCTGTTTGTCTGGCTTTCGTCAGCTTCTTTTTAAACACATCGATTTCAGTATTGTCATCCATAGAAATGTCATCGATCTCAAGCAATTCAGGTTTTCTTCCCTCGATGCTGATCGCTTCTTCCGGATGAACCAATTGACTAATAGCAATTTCTAATTCCTGAAATTGAGACTGCTGCTGTTCAATTTGATACTGGATTCGCGAAAAAGCTGCACTGATCCTCATTTTGGCCAATTTAGTGGTATCTCCTACCGTATACTTTTTTGATATTTTTGAAGATGACTGCTCATATAACTGACTTAATTTTTTCAAGTAAGCTAGTTTATGTTTCGTTATCGAATATTTATCATACAGCAGTTCGAGTTTCCTTATTTTTTGAATTTCTGTCAATTGCGAAAACGATGCTGCTAACTTCCTTTGCGCCTTCTTTTGCTTTAGCTTGCTGGTATAGACCGTTGGGAAATCAAATGTTTGAGAAATGCCATATTGATTCAGGTCTTGGTCGAACCCTTGTGGGATCTCATTTTCATCTTTCCCGATAAAAACCTGGGTTCGTTGAAAATCAAAAGCTTCGCCTTTCGCAGCATTTGCTTTTTCTTCAGAGAGCTTACTGGAAAGAATATCATAATTATTTTCCAGCATGATGCTTTTTAAGCTATCCAGCTCAGTTTGCTGCGCATAGTTTAAAGCTGGTAGTATCGATGCTATGATAAAGAATAACAAAACTGAACTTGTTTTACTTATCTTTACTTTTTTCGCTTTTGAAACGCTCAGATAAACTACAGGCAACACTACCAATGTAAGTAGGGTAGAAGTGATTAGTCCACCGATGACTACTGTTGCTAGCGGGCGTTGCACTTCTGCTCCGGAACCCGTAGATATAGCCATAGGAAGGAAACCTAAGGCTGTAGAACTTGCGGTAAGCACGATGGCTCTTATCCTTTCTTTAGTCACCTTTTTCATCAATTCAGGTGTAATGGCTTCGCCTTTTGCTTTATAGGTGTTGATATAATCTATAACAATAATTCCGTTAAGCACCGCTATACCAAATAAAGCGATAAAACCAACTCCACCGGAAATACTAAATGGCATATCGCGCAGCCATAATAATAAAATACCGCCAACAGCGGCAAATGGAATACTTAAAAAGATAAGTATTGTGTCTTTTACCGATCTTAAAGCAAAAAAGAGCAAGATAAATATTAATATCAGGGCAAATGGCACGGCGATTTTTAATCTGCTTTTGGCTTTTTGGAGATTCTCAAATTGGCCACCATAATCGATCGTATAACCAGCTGGTAAGTCCACATTTTGTTCTACTTTATTCCTGATCTTGTTCACAACGGTTTCTAGGTCGCTTTGTCTAACGTTAACACCAACGGTAATTCGGCGTTTTGTATCTTCTCTAGGAATCATCGCCGGACTTTTAGCAAATCTTACATCGGCTACATCGCTTAAGGTGATCTTGTTACCGGTAGGCGTATCAATGACCATAGCTGAAAGATCATCTATACTTTGCCTTTCTTCTTTTTTTAATCTTACCACCAGGTCATATCTCTCTTCCCCTTCAAACACCACACCTGCTGAGCTCCCAGCAAAACCAGTGGCGATCACATCATTGACCTCCTGCACGGTCAAGCCATATCGAGAAAGTTCGTCACGTTGCAAATCGACCTTCATTTGTGGTAAACCTGTGATCTTATCAACGGATATATCAGCCGCTCCGGGAACGGTTTTGGCTATTTTTTTGATCTCATCTCCTTTTTGAGCTAGAATGTCCAGATCTTCACCATAAATCTTAATGGCGATATCAGAACGTGATCCCGTTATCAGCTCGTTAAAGCGCATTTCAATAGGTTGGGTGAATTCTATCGGCATATTCGGGAAAACTGATAATGCAGCTTTCATCTTATCAGCTAGATCTTCTTTGCTATCAGCAGATTCCCATTCATCTTTCGGTTTAAGTAGAACGATAATATCGGTTTCTTCCATAGACATCGGATCGGTAGGAACTTCTGCTGCTCCAATTCTGGTGATAACTTGTTTGACCTCGGGAAACTTGTCCAGTAATATCTTTTCGATATCCGTGGTGCGTTCTATGGTCTTTTCCAGTGATTTCCCCGTTTTTAAAACCGGCTGGATGACAAAACTACCCTCGTCTAAAGTGGGCACGAACTCACCACCGCTTTTGCTATAGATGTAAATACCAAATCCCAGAAAAAGCATACTTAATCCAATAACTACTTTTCTACGCTTTAATGCCCAAGTAATGACCGGATCATAACTCTTTGTGATCAAATTGATAATTCGGTTACCTATATTATTAGGCTTGATATTCTTAGGTTTCAAGAACAAACTTGCCGCAACCGGGATCCAGGTAAAACAAAGGATCATGGCGCCTAAGAGTGCAAAACAAAAGGTTAATGCCATAGGAATGAACATTTTACCCTCTACGCCACTAAGCGATAAAATAGGAATGAACACGATAAAAATGACCAACTGACCAAAAATAGCCGAGTTCATCATCTTAGAAGCACCATCAAAAGTTATGGAATCTATTTGTTTTCTGCGTTCTATATTTGTTGTTCCCTTGAGTTGATGAAATTTTTGAAAAACGCGCAATGCAACGAATTCAACGATAATGACGCCACCATCTATAATAATTCCAAAATCCAATGCGCCCAGACTGAGTAAATTGGCCGGAATCCCAAAAATGAACATCATAGATATCGCAAAGAGGAAGCTTAGCGGTATCATAGATGATATGATCAAGCCGGATCGCCAATCGCCTAAAAGCAGTATGACAATAAAAGAAACGACCAGAAAACCCAAAGATAAATTCTCCTGGATCGTGTTTGTCGTCTTGTCGATCAATTTGCTCCGGTCTAAGAAACCATTGATCCTTACACCTTCAGGAAGCGACTTTTTTACTTTTTCCAAACGCTTATTTACGCGCTGAATAACATTATCAGAATTTGCTCCTTTGAGCATCATGATCTGACCTAAGACTTTCTCGCCTTCTCCATTTGCGGTAACTGCGCCAAATCGGTTAGCATGGCCAAATCCTACATCGGCAATATCCTCTACCAGTATAGGAACGCCATTTCTATTAGCAACAACTGTTTTCCTGATATCATCTAAAGAACTTACTAATCCATCACCTCTTATGAAATAAGCTTGCTCGTTCTTTTCTATATAACTTCCGCCGGCGACGCTGTTATTTTGCTTGAGTGATGAAAAAACATCCTGAACACTTAGGTCAACCGCTTGTAGCTCATTAGTTGAAAAGGCTACTTCATATTGTTTCAAAAATCCGCCCCAGGTATTGATCTCTACAACCCCTTTTATTCCGGATAGTTGCCTTTTGATAAGCCAGTCCTGGATACTTCTGAGCTCGGTAAGGCTATATTGGTCTTTGTAACCTTCTTTGGCTTCTACCGTGTAATGGAATATCTCACCTAATCCGGTGGTGATCGGTCCCATTTCTGGTGTACCGAACTCAGACGGGATCCTCTTAGCGGCGCTTCTTATCTTTTCAGCGGTTAGTTGCCGGGGAAGATACGTTCCCATGTCATCTTCAAAAATGACAGTAACTACGGATAAACCGAATTTAGACTTAGATCGGATCTTCTTAACACCAGGTAAGTTGGCCATTTCCAGCTCTACCGGATAGGTGATAAATTGCTCTACGTCTTCAGTTGATAAACTTCTGGAGGTCGTGATGACCTGGATTTGATTATTGGTGATGTCCGGTACTACACCAACGGCGATCTTGCTCAGGGCAAATGTGCCGTAACCTATAATGGCGAGTACGAGCAAACTGACTGCAAATTTATTGTGCAGACTTAATTGAATGATCTTTGAATACATAATGAATGTTCGTGAATTTTACAGAAATTGATTTAAAAATGGTTTTGGCTATCGTTTATGCGATAGGATTCATTTTTAAACTTTGGGTGGGTGTAAAATTTCGTCGATGTAATGAAAAGATATCAATGTTTGGTAAGTAGAAGGAACATCGGCTTTTTCAAAAACTAAATTCCTATCAATATCTAATTTTGGGCTATCTAAAAACAGGATGTTTATAGAGATAGATGTGTGATGACAAGGTAATTCGTCATGACCTTTATGATCTTCCTGATGAGCATCTTTTTGCTCTCCATAATGAAGGTCAAAAAAGGTTAACAGGTCATGGCCATATTCTTCCTGATGATATTCATAGTGTTCATAGAGCTCGCTTACTTTAACTATATCAGCTATGCTAAAGCCTATGGATTGCAAGCTGATAAGAAAACTTAATGAAATATGAACAATTAAATTCATTATTACAAAATTACTTCATTAATTCTATCAATAGGTAACAAAGGTCACATTGTTAATAAATTAGAATGATTTTAAATAAAGATAATCAATCCACTATCTCAAACTCAAAAGTTTTTTCCGTTGTCTTTATTCGGGCATCATTGTATTTGAATACCAATTTTTCCGGATTTTTATCGGCGTTTTCAATAAACTTTATTTTCCTTTTATTTTTAGTAAAATCGACCGTTTTATCTTCTTGTACTCGAATCGGTACATATACATTATTAACCTTTTTAAACTCAAGGTTAAGATTATAGTTGTTAATATTTTTCTTGAAACCTAAGATTCCAAGATGCACAGTCGGTAGATTGGCATTTTTGACAGAACCGATATGCAATTCTAAAATGGCTTTATCCTGAGTATTTATTATTGCATAACCATTGAAATCGGCATCATCCTTATCTGGCACAAAATTAATTAGTATTACGTTTGCTGATTTTCTTTTAAACCCATATTCATATCTATTGGTATAAACCATGAAATCAAAAGAATCATACTTACCATTGAAGCCCATTGATTTAAAAATATTGGATAGCTCCATTTTTAAAGGATTAGTAGGGCATTTATAAAAACCATCCTTTTCCAATTTTCGATCTTTATCTATTCGGATAATTCCATTTTTCACCCTGTAGGTATTTTGTGTGTCCATTTTTGGTTTAAGGAAATTTTCCAAAAGACAAACCATACAATCAGGTTCTAATTCAGATTCATCAATAACTTTTCGATTCTTTTTCTCCCCAAAAATCTCATTTCCAGTTCCTTGTCCGTTATACACTAACTTTAGATGTTTTTTATTTTCACCATTTTTATATTCCGCTAAATAGTTATCAACTTCCTGATTGATTTTTTTTAGCTCAGCATCACTTTTAGATTTGAATCTAGTTATTTCAGCAAAAGCATCATCATACATTTTTTCAACCTGATAATGTTCGTTTTTGATATTAAAGTTCAGATTATTCCAATTGTAGTTTTGATCAGTCTTATCGATGATTTGATCAAAAAGTTCTTCCGCTCGACCCTGATTTTCTTGAGAAAAAACGGTGGTATAAACTATTGTAAGTGCTAAAAACGCCAATATTCTTTTCATTTAAAGTAATTTATGTGCTGTATATACTTAAAAATTATAAAAAAGAAATAAGTTTTGAATTTGAGATGATGTTTAAAAACACACAAATTAGTTGCTATAAAACGTATTTTTCTATTTTTTCAATTAATTTATCCACACTTGTTTTATTTGTTTCTAAAAAGTATTTATAATCACCAAAAGGCCTATAAACTTCCGGCTTTGAACTTCCATTAAATAGACCAAAGGTTGGTGTGCTCGTAGAAGTAGCAAGATGCATTACACCACTATCAGCACCAAAGAACATGGAACAATTTTCAATAATAGCAGCCATTTCCCTTATATCAGTACTTAAATAACTTCTATATTTAAAATCTACTTGCGAAATATTTTCTTTAGGTAAAATTTCTAAGATGTTTATATTCGTTAATCGGTCTTCTAATTTTGAACAAAATCGATCCCACCATTGTTTCGAAAGTTTTTTATCTCCTGTTGCATTAGTGAAAATTGCGATCGTGTTCTTACTTTCAGCAAATAGGTTCGAAATTATTTCATTCCCTTTTCTTTTTTCTTTAGCGTTCAACTTAATGTCTAATTTTGGGTAATGTGTGATGCTTTTTTCATTGTAGAGGAAAAAAATTAAAATATCTATGGGTTTTTTAGCTATATGATCGGATACTTTAGTTTTTTTTTTAAGATTGAATATTTTAAAATCAGCCCTTGATAGTTTGGTAAAAATCCTACTTGAATTGGAATATTCATTTCCAACTATTGCGATATCATATCTGGATGAAATGATCTTGCAGGATGTTTTAATATATTCGGGTAGATGTTTGAATGGTTTTTTAGGTAATGAGTAGATATGATCAACACTTCTATAATTCTCAAATATTACCTTCGATAAATCTCCATTAACCAATAGGTCGATATTCGTATTTGTGAATTCACTTTCTAATGTTTGTATAAAAGGTGATAGTAATAATTGGTTACCATGTCTGTGGTTAGGTCTTGTTACTAAAATACGTTGAATATTTCTTTTATTAATTTTTGATAACTGATCAATATTTTTCGAATTTTTAAAGAATGATGTTATTAACTTAAAAAATTTCTTCTTGTATGGATTTACAATTTTTTTGAGATTTATTTTCATTTAATATGTTTTATAGATTTCTTTCCTCAAAATAAATATCTAAGCTTAACTTATAATATACCCAAATAGTT
>Ga0209937_1000362_pt1 | contig 14902 bp, 14 predicted proteins | sample SalPon1_B_H2O_MG_FD_185699 | JGI IMG/M metagenome (GOLD analysis project Ga0209937, IMG submission 185699) | Salt pond water microbial communities from South San Francisco under conditions of wetland restoration - Salt Pond MetaG R1_B_H2O_MG... | ecosystem: Environmental > Aquatic > Non-marine... | reverse complement strand
GATCCTTTGTGTTTGTCACAGAGGGCACAGAATACGCCAGTAGTGGCTGGGTGCTGACAGTAGCGGATGCTGCTACGTTTACTCTGGACACAGATGACATCACAGTTAATCAGTTCTCAGGCGCAGGCACATTTACAGCAGGTGCTGGCCTCGACCTCACTGGCTCTGAGTTTTCTGTCAATGTCAGCGACGGCATAGAAATAGTCGGCGATGCTCTTAGATTGCCCAGCACACTCGCAGGCAATGGTCTACAAATAGGCGCAGGCGTGCTCACAGTTGACCTTAGTGTGTTTAACACCAGCAACTTATCAGAAGGGTCACGTCTTTATTACACAGATGCTAGAGCAAATTCAGCGATAGACACAAGAGTAGACAAGGCATTTGTAGAGGCTTTTAATCTCAATGCAGACACGCTGGACGGCAATGACTCTAACTTCTATCTAAATTACGACAATCTCAATAATACACCTGTTAACCTTTCCGAGTTTAATAACGATACTGACTATATCACTCTTACAGATTTAACAGTGTCAGGTGATCTTGCCTATGACAATACCACAGGCGAATTATCCGTAACCACTTATAAGTCTGCAGATTTTAACACAGACTTTTCCAACAAAACCACAGATGATTTAACAGAAGGCGCAAACCTATACTTTACAGGTGCGAACGTAGACGCTTACCTGTCAGCAGGCACTGGTGTTACATATAATTCAGGTGAGATCTCAATAGGCCAGCCAGTTGCAATAACTGACTCTGTGACCTTTGACGAAGTTACAGCAACAGGTGGTATTACATTTACCACGCCGCTTGCAGCAGAGACTACACTGGATTACTACGAAGTCGGCACTTGGACACCGTCGTTCCAAAGTGTCAATCAGGCCACAGGCAGATCAACCACGGTGTTTAGAGCAGACTATACGAGAATAGGCAACACAGTGACCTGCACGTTTGCAGCAGAACTAGGCTCGCTGGGCTCAGGTGGCAGCGGAGCATTTGTGATATCAGGCTTGCCATTTACAGGCACAGGCAACGGCATATTTCAACCTGCTTTCTTTGATAATCTTGCATCTCCCGTAAGTTACATGAGCGGGGCTGTACAGGCTACTACAGGCAGAGTTCTTGTAACTGTTCTGCCAGCCGCGGGCACTGGAATGAATAATACCCCTGAATTCACAGACTTTGTACAGGCTGGCACACGCATAGACGGCACAGTGATCTATTTTGTGGATTAAACTAAATATATCAAAGAGGGACACAGTCTAAATGAGTAAAATCAAAGTTTCAGAGATGCCACCAGCAGGCACCCTTACAGGCGCTGAAATATTTCCCATTGTGCAAGACGGCGCAAACAAAAACGCAGAACTAGGCGATCTACGCACACTGATATCGGTCACAGGTGACCTTGCGTATGATAGTGCTACGGGCGTTATCTCACTTACAGGCGCAGGCATTTCACAAGGTGATAATATTTCACTGTTTAATAACGATGCTGGTTATCTTACTTCAGAGGCGAACGATCTTACAAGCGCAGTTACGTGGGCAAATGTTCCTGATTCTAATATAACACAGAGTTCTGTCACACAACACGAAACAGCGCTTTCAATTACAGAATCACAGATAACAGATCTCAAAAACTATCTTACGTCAGAAACAACGACTGCAATTTCGTTTGATAACACAACAAACACTCTCAGTTACACAGATGAAACTGCTAGTACTACTAATATCGATTTATCACTTTATCTTGACGACACTAACCTAGCAAGACTGACCAGTGGCACCGTGAATAGTTCTGGGGTAGCAACATTCACGCGAGATGATGCTACTACTTTTACTGTAGATTTTTCGTCACTGTTTGATGACACTAATCTTTCAAGAATTACTTCAGCAGGTTTTAACAGCACCAACGGAACTCTCACTCTAACTAGAGATGATGCTTCAACTGTAACAGCAGACCTAGACGGTAGGTATCTCACTGATTACACAGTAACTGAATCAGATGTCACACAACATGAATCAGCACTTTCAATTACTGAATCACAAATAACGGATCTTCAGAACTATTTGACAGATTACACTGTAACTCAAGGTGATGTCACACAACACGAATCAGCACTTTCCATTACTGAATCACAAATAACAGATCTTCAGAACTATCTCACTTCGGAAACGACTACTGCAATTTCGTTTGATAATTCCACAAACACTCTCAGTTATACAGATGAAACAGCAACAACAACTGATATTGATCTGTCGCTTTATCTTGATGATACTAATCTTGCTCGGCTTACAAGTGGTACGCTGGACGGGTCAACTGGTATAGCGACATTCACTCGCGACGATAACACGACATTTACCATTGATTTTTCACCACTGTTCGACGACACGAACCTTGCACGGATTACATCAGCAAGTTTCAATGATGCAAACGGAGTTCTTACTCTTACAAGAGATGATGCGTCAACTGTAACAGCAGACCTAGACGGTAGGTATCTTACCAATTATACAGTTACTGAAAGTGATGTAACACAACACGAATCAGCGCTTTCAATTACAGAATCACAAATCAGCAATTTAGGTAGTTATATCACACTGACGAATTTATCTGTGTCGGGAGATTTATCATATGATTCTAGCACTGGCGAGTTTTCGTTTACTGAACGAACTGATTCAGAAGTGCGTAATCTTCTATCAGTAACAGGTGATTTGTTATATAATTCTACAACTGGTGTGTTTTCAGTAACTACTTACAAGTCTGCAGACTTTAACACTGATTTCGGCAATAAATCTACAGATGATTTATCTGAAGGAACTACTAACTTATACTATACAGATTCACGAGTTGATAGTCATCTCGTCGGCGGCAGCGGTATAGATTATAATGCTGGGACTATTTCACACTCAGATACCTCATCGGTGAGTAACGTGTCAGCGGCATCAAACACTTTCGTCGATGCCGTTTCATTTGATGACTTCGGACACGTCACGTCAATATCAACATCAACGGCTGCACCCCCGAACGACGCAACAATCACCGTCTCTGCTGGCACTGGGCTAAACGGCGGCGGTAACTTTACGACCGATCAGTCAGGCAATGAAACGATCTCTCTTGACGTCGACACGAGTACAATCGCTACTCGGTCGTATGTTGATACAGAAGTAGCAAATCTTGTTGATTCTTCTCCCTCGACTCTTGATACGCTCAACGAACTTGCTGCCGCTCTTGGTGACGATCCGAACTTTGCTACGACCGTGGCAAATGATATTGGAGATAAAGCAGATAAGACTATCGACATTAATGCTGGTTCTGGTCTTACCGGCGGCGGTGATCTTTCCGCAAACCGAACAATCAGTCACGGAGACACGTCTTCACAGAGTTCTGTTAACGGTTCGGGCAGTACGTTCATCCAAGATGTTACACTTGACGAATTCGGTCACGTCACTGGCCTTGGCACAGCAACGGTTACGGCAACCGCGAATGATGCCACGATTACAGTAAATGCAGGAAGCGGTCTCTCCGGCGGTGGTAATTTTACTACCGATCAGGCAACCAACGAGACTATCACGATCGACCACGCGAACACATCGTCGCAGAGTGATGTTAATAACTCTGGCGGTACGGTCATTCAGGATATCAATGTTGATACGTATGGTCATATTACGTCAATTGGGTCGAAATCACTATCACCAGGCGATGTTGGTGCATTGCCGTCCGGAGGCAAGGCCGCTGATTCCGATCTTCTCGATGGACTCAATTCGTCACAGTTCCTGCGGTCCGACACTTCTGCTACGATGAGTGGCAGGTTGGAAATGGCCGACGTTTTAGACATGAATAACAATGATATTTTTGGCGTCGATCAGATACTTCATCATAATGACGCTAACACATTCATACAATTTCCTGATGAGGATGAGTTCAGGATTGTTACAGGTGGACTAGAACGTTTTCTAGTTACGAATACTAATATCACATCTTCAGAACCAATTAATGCGCCTGACTTCAACTCAACTTCAGACGAACGACTCAAGGAAAGCATCGAGACGATCGAAAACGGTCTTGATGTGATCTCTCAGATTCGTCCGGTCTCATTTGATTGGAAAGGATCCGGAGAGAAATCATTCGGCGTGATTGCGCAGGAGATAGAACAGATCCTACCTCAGGTCGTTGCAACTAACGACGAGGGCATGAAATCGGTCGCATACGATAAGATTATTGCATTTTTAATCGATGCTGTAAAGACTCTAGACGAAAGAACACGATAAATAATCTAAGTGTAGCCAATAGTATAGGAGAATACGAAGATGGCAATCCAAGTTAACGGCATAACGGTTATTGATGATAGCCGAAATGCATTTAATTTAACTACAATAAATAACCTGGCCTATCCTACATCAGATGGATCGAGTGGACAGGTTCTGACAACCGACGGTTCGGGTAATCTATCATTTACTACGTTAAGCGGCGGCGGAGCAGACCTTTCAGAAGTAGACCAAGATATCCTGCCATTATTTGATGGAGTGCATGATATTGGCAGTGAAAACAAGCGTTGGTTTGATGTATTTGTAGAAAACTCGGTAGACATTGCTGGTACAAAAATTGGGGGCACTGAAGAGGGAATTGTAGTAGACACACTGTTAGCAGGTGAACTATTGGTGAGTGATAATGTAATCACCCCAGACAACATATCTTTTCAGCCATATCAAGGTGACAAGGGTGTTGTGATTGTTGACGGTAATATTGATGCACAAGGTAGTTGGATCAAGTTACCGGTAGTTGAAACTGTGCAAGAAAATGAATTTGGTGCAGGGTCATGGTCGTCAGGTGGTAATCTGCCTAGTCCACGGAGCAGAATAGCAGGTGCTGGCACACAGGATGCTGGGCTGGCATTTGGTGGATTTGACAGCAGCGCTGGCTCGTTTGGCGATGAGACAGGTGAAACGCTAGAATATAATGGCACATCGTGGTCATCAGGCGGTAGTATGTCTACAGCGAGAGCAGACCACGAAGGTGCTGGCACACAGGACGCTGCTCTGGCGTTTGGCGGAAGAGACGCAGGTCTAAACAGGATTGGTTCAACGGAAGAATATAATGGCACGTCGTGGTCGTCAGGTGGTAATATGATCGTCGATAGGCGTTCTCATTCAGGCGCTGGCACACAGGATGATGCACTTGCGTTTGGCGGTCTTAATTCGGGTAGGCTAAATTCGACAGAAGAATATAATGGCACGTCGTGGGTATCGAGTGGCACTATGATCCGGTCTAGGTTTGAGGCTTCTGGCGCTGGTACACAGGACGCTGCACTGGCAGTTAGTGGCGATACGTTGACACAACCCGAGCTAGGTCCAACAGAAGAATATAATGGCATATCATGGTCATCGGGTGGTAATATGAACAGAGCGAGGAATGAACATGCAGGTGCTGGCACACAGGACGCTGCTCTGGCGTTTGGCGGAAGAAGGGAGACAAATGGCAGCTCATTTGTTGATACAGAAGAATATAATGGTATATCATGGTCATTCGGTGCACCTCTGCCCGCTAATCAGAATGATCATGGAGGTGCTGGCACACAGGACGCTGCTCTGTCGTTTGGCGGCAGGGGCGTGAACGCCAATTTAACAGATGTAACATATGAGTACAATAAACCACTAACTACTACGACTGTTTCCGCGCCATTTGACGGTGAACAAGGTCAGATAAGATTTAACAAAGACAACGGAAGATTTGAGGGCTATGATGGCTTTGCATGGATTACATTGGGATAAAAAATGAAATATGTACAAGCAACAAATTCAGGTAAAGGTTTTATTACTTACGATGATCGTGCTCTAGGGCATATCAGCGGTCACGGTGGCGACATTTACGCAGTAGCAAACAATCACACTGCATGGATTACTCGTGTAGGCGGAGTTGAAAAAACTTTAGAAGAAGCAACTGCAATAGTGCTTGCTGCGGAACAAGAAGGCTGGGACGCATTGAATCAACAAACATCAGATGAAAAACTACAAAGCATCGGGGAACGACCAACTTCTGTAGAATTGCCAAAATAATTATATACATAATTTTTGTAATAGATTATTAACATTGGAGTATGTATGACTAAAGAATCTAAACTGAGAAATATTGTTCCGACCTTTGCTAATCAAAAACAGTATCTCTCAGAAATTCTCGATAACAGTGATTTTGACAAATTAGTGGCACTCAAAGAAGAACTCAATGATTCTTGGACTAAGAAACAGATATTTCGCACCGAAACTGAAATGCGATTATCTGTTCTCAATGATGCCAAGCATCCAACAAAGGCGTCTAAGTATTGGCAATGTGTGCGTGAACAAAACGCATTTTTTGAGACCACGATGCAGTTGAGTTTTAACTATCGCAAATTAGAAGTAGAACTAAAAAAGACTGAACGCAAACTGGCGGAAGAGGAAGACGATCTTGAAAAAGAACTTCTGCAGATTGAACTAGAAGAAAAACTCTATGCGAAAGCAAATATGCAACTAGAAGCAAAAGATCGTATTCGTGAACTAGATCTGTGGTCGAAAATCAAGGCAGAACTCGATGATGGATCGTTTGATACCCAAAATGTTAACACTCATCAAAAAGAATCTCTAAAGTATACACTAGAAAATCGTGCTAAAATGATCAGTCCTAATTCGAGTCCAGCAGAAATTACTAATATCATGGGACCGCTGAGAACGGCAGAACGTCTTGAAAAACAAGAACAACAGTTGCGATCGATGGTAGGAGAGACCCAGACACTAGAAAAAAATCTATTTTCGATTGAAAATGTTAAGAAATGATCCCAAATATATTATGGCAAACGTGGAAAACAAAAGAGATACCCTTAAGTATCAAAGACGAGGCCGATTCTTGGTGCAGGTCTAATCCGCAATTAGAAAAACGATTTATGGACGATACCGAGTGTTCTCAGTTTATACTAAAACATCTTGGAGAGTCTGTTCACGAATTATATCTTCAATTACCTCAACCCATCATGCAGGCAGACTTCTGGCGTGTTGCTGTGGTATACATTCATGGCGGGTATTATTCAGATCTAGATGTTCAATGTAATGTTAATCTTGCAACCATAACACAAAACCAAGATTGCGTGTTTATAAAAGAACTGAACAACATTGGGAACTTCTTCTTTGGTGCGACACCGAAACATCCTGCGTTGAAATCTGTGCTAGATCAGATGATTATAGATGCTCGGAGAATAACGGAAATGTGCTGTCAAGATTTTGGCATGCATCCTCTTCATCATCGAGTAAGACAATACTTTGCTATACAAGGCACTAATTATGAAAACACCGATCTAGTGTGTTTTTTAGACAACGAAAAATTGAAAAAAGAAAAGAAATTGATCCATATGGCTGCCAGTGGTTTTGAACAACTTGGTGATTATGAATCTTGGAGACACAAAGAAAAACACATGGTAAGTGAAAGAAAGAAATCAAACGATATTTTATTCTTTACTACATTTAATAGGAATGGATACGATCTTTATGGCAAAGACTGGATTAAAAGTTTTTCTGCGCTAGCAAACTATTATAATAAGTTTCGTGCAAAGATTTTTTACGAAGGATTCGAACCCCCAAAAGAATCGCACGCTAACATAACTTGGATAAACTATGAAGATATGATTTCACATCATCCGGCGTGGAAAAAAGATTATTTGGATAAAAGCAGACATCAAGATTATGTACGCGCTATGGCAATTCGTTTTAGCCACAAGGCATTTGTCATACAGCATGTGTTAGATACAGAATCACAGGATTATCTAATATGGGTAGATGGTGATTGTGTGTTTAAGAACAGTGATTACAGAGGATTTCCCAAAAAGTTGCTGGGCAATAAATTTCTTGCCTGCCAATCCGAGCATAATCATGATTTGAATCATATTGAGTCTGGAATACTTATTTTTAGAAGCAGCCACCCAAATACGAAACGATTCAATGAAGAATTTAAAAAACACTATCGAGTAGAAAACATTTTACCAATGGCACAACCCTATGATGGGTTTTTGATATCCAAATCACTGTTGACCTCTGGCGTTGAGTATGTGGATCTAAATCAAGGTTATGGCAAAGGCGGCATCCAAAGCGATCCTTCAATGACATTTTGCCATCCCGAAATCAGTTCAAAGTTTATCCATAACATAGGATGGACTGGAAAAAGTCGATATGACAATTGGGAACAGATATATCGCAGAGACGATATATATCAAAAGATGAAAGTGTCGTTATTTGGCAATTCTAAGGGCGAAATGCTGGCAAAAAAGAAACGTGCTAGAGATAAACTAGAGAAATTAAACAGATTAAAAAAATGAATTATACATTTATTGATATAGGTTGCGGAACGTTTGATGTCTCTAGCGATGTATATGGAATTGATGTTAATGGTATCTTTGTTGAACCGATTAAACAATATCTAGATGTATTACCAAGTTCTAAAACTATAAAAAAGTGCTGTGCTGCTATTTGTGATTATAATGGGCTGTTAGAAATGAATACATGGGGGCTTGATAAACCGATAAAATATTATACGAAAAAACAACTAGTAGATGTTAGGAAAAAAGTTGATTGTAAAAATGTAAAATCTTCAGAATTACAGACAATATTGGATCAAGGAAGGGCAACCGGCATACAACATGAAGATTTACTGCAACCTAAAGGAACTCCTACCCAAGTTTCAGTGGATTGTATTACTTTGGAAAAGTTTTTTTCAGATTATAATGTATTTGAAGTTGATCATTTTAAAATTGATGTGGAAGGATATGAGAATGTGATATTAAAACAACTACTAAACCTAATGAAAACAACTGATTTTAAAATAAATGAGACATTGACATTTGAATGTAATGATCTAAGCAATAGAACGGAATTGTCTGAATTATCCGAAAATATTGCAAACGAATTTCACTTTAAAATAAAACACGTTAAGGAATATTGGAACGAAGATGTTGTTTTAATTAAGAAATAAAATTTAAGAGTCGATTTACACATCATGAAGATAAACCAAAAATATTGTACCGTTATGAAGTAAAATAAGAAAAAATAGAAAACATCTAATAAATTACAGAAGGTAGAATAGTGATTATAAGCGTCGTATATATTACAAATGGTAAAAAAAATCATATTTTAGAAAAATGCATAGAATCTGCTAAATTCGCAGATGAAATCATAGTGGTAGGAAATGTAAATTTTACCAATGATGAGGTCATCAAGTTAGAAGAATTATATCTTGCTAATATGGGAATGATCTCTAAAATGAGAAATATCGGTGCAGATGCTGCCACAGGTGATATAATCATAAACGCAGACGATGATATATTTTTTCCTCCTAAATTTAAAAAAAGATTATTCAGATTCATTAAGCGAAATCCCAATATTAAATCACTCAATACAAAGGTTATCGGGTTAAATGGCTCTAGATACTGGGACAGAGCGATACATGATCGATACGGCAATTCTTATATGATTGATTATAAAGACTCAAATGAAGATTTATATTACAGCGGCGCTCTAATTATAAGAACTAAGGATTTTGCACAAAAGTATAAATGGGATGACAGTTTAAACTACTACCAAAAAGAAGATGTAGAATATTCAAACAGAATCAAAGAAAAAGGATATTCTATCAACGTAGATTCTAATAATTATGTTATACATCTTGACACTGAGTATACATCTCGTTTTAACGACGATGGCCAACTTACATGCAGCAAATCAATAGAAGATTTGAATATTGTAGATGATCCTCAATACCATGAGTATAGAGAAATTTCTGCAATCTTAATTAAATTAGGTCAAAAAAAATGATGTAAACAATTACATCTAAGTTTTTTACATGTTTCAAATACAATATGGGGGTAGTCACCCAATGGATTATGATAATGAATACCAATAACATTAAAGTTTCTGTAATAGTACCATGTTGTAACAACAAAGAATACATACGGCAGTCGGTAGAATCAATATTGAATCAATCTTACAATAATATTGAAATTATTGTTGTAGACGACGGATCAACCGAAGATATAAAGAGTGAACTGTTGTCATACATAGATTGTGGTCGTATCACTTATATCAAACAAGAAAATAGAGGACAGGGATCAGCCAGAAACACGGGAATAAGATTGTCAGCCGGTGAATTAATTGTACCATTTGATAGCGACGATCTAATGCCGTCGAATTATATCAAAAACATGGTGCCTCATGCAATAGATTTAAATACCTTAGTCGTGCCTTGTAAAGTAAAAGTGATAAAAAATGATGAAATAGTTGATACTGTTACTGAATGTCAAATTTCCGACGAGGGCATGACGCTCGAATCAATACTTGAAAAACCAACTATTCCCAATTCATCGATGTATAGTAGACACGCATTTGATTTGATTGGTGGATACGACGAGAGACAGATAGTAAGAGGTGTCTGTGAGGATTGGGATTTATTTGTGAGAATGTTTGCTTTAGGAGTGAGATTTGTTAATGCTGATTGTTTTTATTATTGGAGAATGCACGACAACAATTGCTTACTTGGTAAAACAGATCAAAAAATGAAAACAAAAACCAAGAAAGCAATATCTTATGTAAATCAAAAATATCATGCTACAAATGCGAAAAAATAAAATTTCGTCTTTATACGAAAAAATTCTAAATAGAAAACCAGATAAGATTGGTTTAAACCAATATGTATCGTCGTCTTTATCTCTTGATGAAATAGAGAACGATTTATTAAACTCAAACGAATATTCTAGTCTAGTAACCTCGTCATACAATCAAAATTTTCCACTATTAAAGGTTCCTAAAAGATTTGACGAATCTCAAGACTGGAAACCGTCTTCTACTGTTAATTTTTATGATCTGGATAATAAGCAATTATATTTAGAAAATTGTAATCAGTTAGGCAAGGATTGGGTGTGGTTCGATACTCCGATTGAGTATAGTTTTAATAGCCATGGTTATAGAATGAAAGAGTTTTGTGATATTGATTATGATAATTATATTGCGGTTCTTGGTTGTAGTTTTTCCTTTGGTTTAGGCCTACCTCTTGAAGAAACCTTTGCGTATAAAATTTCTAGAGAATTAAACTGTGATTTGGTAAATGCTGCTATCACTGGTTCTTCAAACAAATCTATTGTGCAAAATTTGTTTAGAGTTTTAGCGTTTGAAAAAAGACCAAAGCAAGTCATCATAAATTGGACATATATTGGTAGAAACTCGTACTGGGAACATCCTGCGGCAATAAATTTGAACTTTCCATCAGATGAAAACAAGTCTCTAGAATATAGTTCATATTATCAAAATAGACAATATTGGGCATATGATTTTCTCGAACAAAGATACCTAGCAAAAGTTATGTGCGAGTTGTCTTCAGTAAAACTTATAGAGTTAACTATGTTTGGTGGTGTTGAAGATATATGTCCAGACCTCAAAACAGTAAATGTAGACTGGTGTTCAAAAAATAAGACTCTACAAGATTGTAATAAATTATATGCAAGAGATTTGACTGTCAATTCATCTCATCCCGGTGTTATGTATCAGCAAATGGTTGTAGATTATTGGAAGCGTTGCAATGATACCTAAAATTATACACCACATCTGGCCCGGAGATGATAAATTTAAGGAAAAATTTCATGATTATCGAATTGAATGGATGCGAATGCATCCAGATTGGTCGTTCATGTTTTGGAGATTAGATAATTTACCGCCACGAAGTCTAAAAATAGTATCAAATCTTAAAAATTTTAGTTTATTTAATCATACTGCAAAATCAGATATATTGCGATTTCTAATATTGTATGAGTTGGGTGGAATATATGTAGATACTGACATGCAGCCTATATATCCTATTGATGATTTTTTAAACTATAATTTTTTTTGTGGCTGGGAAGATGAATTGACTCTGTGCCCTTCCATCATCGGTTCAATACCTAATCATAAAATATTAGATTCGGTGGTCAGCAATGTTCTAAAATCAATAAAACGCACGGATGTCATTGACTGTAATAACAATCCTCACATATACACCGGTGTGAAAATTTTCCACGATACAATTATGGATAATCAAGATAATGACATAAAACTTTTTCAACCCGAAACGTTTTATCCGATACATTATACTGATAAAAACTTAATGCCAGAAAAAATTAGAATATTGGACACATCCAAATCTTACACTATACATCATTGGTCAGGCATGGATTTGGACGGTTGGGTAATGAACAAAACTAAATAAAGGCATTGTTATGAAGATATTAATAACAGGATCAACAGGTTTTGTCGGATCGAAACTGACAAAAGAATTGGCCAAATTTCATAAAGTATATGAAACCTCTAGGACAAAGGGATATCAATTCAACATCACTGATGTCAATAGGTTAACGCAAATCTGCGTTGAAAACGACATTGAATGTATTATTCATACCGCGGGATGTTCAATCGTAAAACATTGTGAACAATTCCCATTTAATGCATTCGAGGCCAATACATTAGGAACCTTGTCTGTGCTAGAAGCAGCAAGAAATTCTGAAGTAAGGAAAGTTATCGTTTATGAGACCGACAAGGTTTATGGCGACAATGGAAATTCAGTAAATGAAGAGTCCGATCTTATCTATGATTCTCCATATGGATTTTCAAAGGTGATGTCGGCAAAATGCGCTGATTTCTATAGAACACGGTACGATATGAATATTATATCTGTCCGATCAGCAAATATTTTTGGACCGGGCGATCATAGCAGCACGCGACTTGTGCCAAATATTATGAGAGCAATTAAAAACAAGACGCCTATAAGATTGTATAACGATTCTGCTAATATGGTTAGAGATTTTATCTATATAAACGACGTTGTCGATATGACAAAGATATTAGTTGAGGAAAATCCAAAAGATTCGATTTATAATTTTAGCACTAACAGTAAAATTAAAATTAAATCTTTCATTGAAAAATGTTTAAATGAATTAAACTCTAAATGTGATCTCATTATAGAAAATAAAGGTTTTGAGGAGATACCATATCAGGAAATAGACGGATCTAGATTCGTAAATGAATTCAATTTTAAATTTACGGCATTCGAAGAATCCATATATCAGACATATCAATGGTATAAAACAGAACTATAAAATTAAAATAAGACATTAATTAATGATAACAGTGACTGGATCGCATGGTTATATTGGATCACATTTGAGACAAATCCTATCATGCGAAAGTATCGATCTTAATATCGGATCGAACATACTGAATGAAAATTTAAATTTAGATTGCAGCACACTTATACATCTAGCAGCCTTAACACAGGTTGGAGAATCTGTCAATTATCCTCTAGACTATTATTACACAAACATCAGTGGCACTATTAATCTAATTGATAAATTTCAAGGCGATCATTTTATATTCGCCTCTACAGGTGCAGCAACGCAATTAGATTCACCGTATGCCATTTCGAAACGAGTGTGTGAAGACATTATTATCGAACACTGTCAAAAGAAAAATAAAAATTTTACAATCTTTAGATTTTACAATGTAATTGGTTCTGCATATGGTATACAGCCTACAAATCCGGACGGCTTGTTTTACGCACTTTACAATGCATCTAAAAAAGGTTATATTAATGTCTATGGTAATGACTACGATACTCGAGATGGAACCTGCGAAAGAGACTATATTCATGTTATGGAAATTTGCGAGTCGGTGAAATTTGCAATTAACAATCCGGCAAACAGTATAGAATCATTAGGACACGGTCAAGGACACACTGTGTTAGAATTAGTCGATAAATTTAAATCAGTCAACAATATAGATTTTGATGTTGTGATAAAACCTAGAAGAAACGGCGATTGTCCAGTAAGTGTGTTAGATAATGTTTCCACCTATATGAAGACACTTTACACCATTGAAGAAAGATTGAAGATATGATATTCGGCAACGGCAATCCACTGAGGCACTACAGGGTACTTTTTGCATAAATATGCACAAGGAGTTCATGAATGGAAAGAGACGATGTTATAAAAATGAATGTACCATTGTTCCTGCGACTGTTGGAACTAGTGCGCGAAGAAGTCAAAGATGACGTTCCTCTACATACACTGACAGAAATCGCAGTGCGTCTATCAAATGATCATGTAATGAGCATGGCGGATTATGATAACATTCTTGCTTACATGAGCAGAGATGGCGAAAACTTCGGCAGCGATAATGACGAAGCAGACGAAGAACTGGAAACTATCAAACGCCTAGGTGGAATGACGTGAAAAGCACAGACCTATTAAGGCAGATTTTAGATCTCATAGACAGCCTGGACAATGATTCTTCAGATGTCAAACAGGATGACTATGTGGAGCCTGATTCCGAAGCAGCAAGAATGCGTCAGATTGTGAGTTTTCTCAACTCAGATGAAACTGTGGGCTATGACAACGCTCCTAACGAACGTGTAAGCAGCATAGATTCTGTGACGGATCACGCGGGCGGCGGCATAAACGCTCCTAAACACTCAGACGATATCAGAGTAAAAGATCCAAGAGGAAATGAGTAATGGCTGAGAACGGTATATCAACGCTGCCAACAAAAGAACTAAGACAGAAAGCCAAACTGGAATTAGCAGCAGCCAATCGACTCAGAGACGGCAACTCAAGAGCGGCTTATGATATTACACAGTTACCCACACAGTACAATGACAATGCGCTAGTTGACAACGCAAACACAGGCGGACTTGTTGAAGGCCGACCCTGGACGGATACTCCTGAAGTGTCGTACACTGTGGTGCCAAGAAAGTTTTCCGTTGACGAAGGACTTGGAAACGGCACAGTGTTTGACATCTATACCACAGGCGTACCAGACGGCGACATCTATTTCACAGTCACCGGAACAGTCACCGGCGCAGACTTTGATGGCG
>Ga0209937_1000360_pt1 | contig 14913 bp, 18 predicted proteins | sample SalPon1_B_H2O_MG_FD_185699 | JGI IMG/M metagenome (GOLD analysis project Ga0209937, IMG submission 185699) | Salt pond water microbial communities from South San Francisco under conditions of wetland restoration - Salt Pond MetaG R1_B_H2O_MG... | ecosystem: Environmental > Aquatic > Non-marine... | reverse complement strand
ATAGAATGTTATAGAATTACGATCAATGTGGTTGTGTGTCAGTGTTCTGGTAGCACTCCGTGTTTCATCACAATCCTATATAAACCCCTTTTAATAGAATGTTATAGAATTACGATCAATGTGGTAGTGTCAGTGTTCTGGTAGCACTCCGTGTTTCAATGAATTGCTATATAAACCCCTTTTAATAGGAGTTCGCTGAAATACGGGTCATGTTGTTTTGTCATAATATGAAAATCATAATACAACACACTGGAAAAAGAATGCCATTCACACAAATTTTTATTTTTTTTTGGCAAGCGACGGAACAAAAGTTATTTTAATCACATACATATATGTGAAGTAAAACAAGAGAAGGGGTCGGCAAGGCCAACTGTTTTTTTTCAACTCATTCAAAATAACAAATTTTATTTTATGAACGAACTGAACCACGTAACGACAGATTATAGAAAGCAAACTGAAAAACCATCTGGAGCTGAAGTTGCTCGTATCAACAACCAGCTAACGCAAGTAGCCGAATTCAAGACACCGGGTGAGTTTTTGGATCTCGTGACGCAACCGAACGGTTGCTCCTGGTGCCCAGGTATTTTTGATGGGTCTCGCAAGAATGAAAACTGGATGGGAAGCGATATTATTGCATTGGATTTTGACGATGGTGTTCCATTGCAAGACACGCTGGACAAGATTGAGGATCCGTTCAAACCCAACCTGTTCTATTTTACCTTCTCACACAGCACAGACACACCAAAGTACCGCCTTGTTTGGTTCTTGGACGAATTCCTTGAAGACACAAAAAAATACAAGATCATCCTAAAAGGTCTGATTGAGGACCTCGGGGCCGACAGAGCGTGTAAGGACCCCGCACGATTCTTTTACGGGGGTAGTACAGGAGAAGTCTTGAAGACCAATAGGACGCCTCTCAAGCCCTTCTACCACTACGCAGAGTCTTGCGTCGTCTCCAACACGTACAGAGAGCGTCTCAACCGGACGGCAGAGTATGACAAGGACGAAAGTGCAAGGCACAATGAAGATTCCAAACTTGCAAAGAAGCTTAAAAAAATCAAAGTGCGCGAGATGGAGGACCGGCATTGGGACAAACTTCATGAGTTTGACATCATCAGTCAGTTTGCAGAAGGGCGCCGCGACTTTCGTCACCCCGATGTTTTCTTGCTTGCCACACAGATGTATTGGATCCGTGGAGGGCTTCGGTGGATGAAAAAGACAATGAACAAGCACAACAAACAAGGAAAGACGGATTATACCCGCAACAACTTCAATGTTCTTCGTATTGTAAAGAAATATCGTTATTTTCCGCAGAGCCTTAAAGAATCTCGGTTTGATGATGACACATATTTCGTTGGATTTGACCTCTTTGGAACACGCGGGGCCGTCAAAAAAGTGAATGAAAAAGACACCGAACCCAAGCTTGAATTGAAAGAGGCGGAATATCAACTCAAAGAGGCTTTTCACTTTCGTCACGATGGAGTTTCTGTTATCAAGACGCCACCCGGACTCGGAAAAACAGAAGTTTCTCTTGAGATGTTGCGCACAAATAAGGATGTTGTTCTTGCATATCCCACACACACACTTAAAGACGAAGCCGCCGAACGTCTTGACGAAAAAGGGATTGATTACATTACCACACCAGAGATTCCTGAATTCAAATCTGAAAAACTCAACAACAGATTAGACCGATTCTTCAATGCTGGATTGGTCAAGAAAGCAATGTCACTGATCTATGATGTGGCAGAAGGTAAAAAAGGGTCTGGGACAGATATGTTGCGGGCGGACTTGTTCAGAATTGAATTGCAAGAAGCATACGCATATGATGGTCCTGTGCTCACTACACACCAAAAAGCCTTGCATTCCACGTTCTCACAAAAAAATATCGTGTTTGACGAGGATCCTGCTGGAATTATGATGGAATGGGAATCTATCTCCTTGCACGACCTTCTCAATCTACGAACAACCGGGGAAATCCAAAAGATCATCAACCACGATTTGGGATTTGATGACAAGGATTTAGAAGATGCTGTGAGAAAAATCTTGATGGTGACAACCAAACTTGAAAGAGGAGAAATTGTTGAAACGCCTGATTTTGGTGTTGAAATCCAAAAATTTGTGGACGCAATCGTTGAAAACGGCATCCATTTCAACATTGCCAATTTCTTGACTTCTGATCTTCTCCGTGTGGATAAGGATGATCCCAACCAGATTGAGTACCTAAAGCGTTCCACACTCCCGGAAGATAAAACGGTTTTGGTAATGTCCGCATCCATCAACACAGAACTGTACAATCAGATGGTGGATGGTGATGTTAGAATTGTAGATTTGAAAGATGTGGAGCACACCGGTAACATTGTATGCCACACAAAAAAAAGTTACTCTCAAACATCCATCCAAAACTCATCTGATGATGAATTGAAAGAACTCACTGATCTTCCGACAATTACGTTCAACTCACACAAGGACAAAGTCAAAAATCCGGTAGAGGAGATGCATTTTTTTAATACAAGCGGATATGACCTACTCAAGGGTAAAGACTTGGCTGTGGTTGGTACCCCACACAAACCGCTTGGAAAATATGAGATGATTGCTAAGATGTTGGGTATGGATGTTACAGAAGAAGGGAAAGCCAAGGCAATGCGAAAAGTGACATTTAACGGCCTGGAGTTTAGGTTCTTCACGTTTTCAGATGAACGCCTACAGAAGATGCACCTTCAAGACGTAGAAGGAGAACTCATACAAGCTTGTGGCCGTTCACGCGCATTAAGATGTGATTGCACCGTTAATGTCTACTCAAACTTTCCACTGGCATCGGCATCAAAATACGTTTGGTGAAAAAAAACACATTCAAAATTAAAATATGTTCATAGAAGCAATATACGCCTAACATTCGCCCAGAAACCGTGACAATTATATAAAATGAAAGCGAAGCACAAAGACTGAAAAAAAAGAGTCGGTGATCCAAGAGTTATCGCTTATCTCCTTTTTATCACTTCACCTATGTCACACAATATGGTTGTTCTCTGTGTGTGTGTGTGTGTGTGTGTGTGCGTGCATATACAATGCACAAGCAAGCAGGCTGATCCAATGGTTCCCTCTGGGTTGTTGGGTCAGTTGCAAAGAGAGATTGATGATATAGATGATGATTCTTGCAGAACGACCGCTTTTCACCATGTTTGATTCCGTGGACCGGGAGTTGGACCATGTCAACACCAAGATTTGCAATGAGATCAAGGAACTCTTGGATCCATCACGGACCGTTGAAAGCATCCGGTTCCCAAACAACCGAGTCACATGCATGAAATGGTTTGTGATGTTTCATGATTCCAAGGCCACTCACGTTGAATTTTTGCTGGATCCCGACATGACAACCCAAGAACTTCGTGATTGCTTCAAAAGAATGGAGATCACGCGGGAATCACGCGGGACAATCTCGTGACTTGATTCAAACGATCAGTTCCGACGAATTGCACGTTCATCAAAGAGATTGATGAAACCAATGAGATCACCCTCCGTTCTTCCGGTCAGATGGAATGTCATGCTTGCACCTTCAAATTCTCGCTCACGTTGAATTCTTGATTGACAAAAACATGCCAACCAAGGAACTTTGTGATTCATTTGTTCAGGTGGCGCCCACGTGTGATGAACATCTCAATCCATTCATTTCAACATGGCATGCAAATGTCAAGCCAAAGGTTGCGTTGGCATGTTGAAATGACCCACCCCCCGTGGGTCAAAAAAAAGAAATGGAGCGGGTCCGGCCTTCACACGCGTGCCATGATTTTTGAAATCCGAATTCCGTGGGTTGAACCGAATTCGGGGCTGTGGTCGGGGTCAATCAACATGCGAATTCATGGAACCACGTCTCCCGTTCATTCGTTTCGGACAGCAAGAGTTGATTGGTTTGCTGAACATCAAAATTTTGGATTCATGATTCTTTTTGCTTGTCATCGCGATTTTTGTCCGCCAGCCGGACATTTGGCCGTTGAACTCGCCAACGTGTTTGATGGAATATTCACTTCCGGCAATCCAGATCAGAAAAACATGTATGTGTGTCATGCGAATCTGAAAAATGAATATTTGGTTTCCAGTGGATCGGAGTTGGTCGGATTGGCACGAATTTCCAGAGTTTCAATGAGCGGTTTTGGTGGTGCGTTGAAACAAAGTTATGACTGGTTTCACCCCCCCAAAATCATTTCTGATTGAATCTTGTTTTGCCACTTTGCCGACCGGGTATTTTCACAATCAAGATTTTTTCTCATGATCATTTGTCTCAGCACGTTTTTTGAGTGTCGCACTCAAGCTCGCCAAGAATTCCAAGATGAAATCTTATCTCATGTTCATTCGTGTACGCCTCCAAACACCAAAAAAGAGATGTTTCAAGAGTACAACATGGACAAAGGGTATATAGAATGGTTTGCAATTGTGGATCGGGATGCTGATCTTGATTTTAAAGACATCGTCACAGAACCCAGTCCCCAAGAAATCACATTCATTTCGTTTATTTGAGATATGTTGCTGATTCCAGATTCGCATGTTGTTTTTCGTGCCTCTCTCCTTCCCCTTTCCTTCTTGAATTTTTGTCAAGACCGATGTGCTGTAGATTATTTTATTTATCGCCGGTATGGGTGTTATGATGGTATTTGTGACGGAATAAAAATCACCGTTGAATGGCCGGATGGAATGTATGATGATACCACCGTTGAAATCCTTTAAAAAAGCTTTGACAAATCTTCACATGAAAACATGAAACTTCGTGTTGTGTGACACGTGGGAATGAATCCCATTGAAAGAAAACCGAACAAATGACAGAAAATCAAACAAACCGCCCCGTGCCAAACGTAAATTGGAGTTCATATCAAACCAAAATCTTTGATTGGATTGAAAATGGTCAAGGCAATGCGGTCGTGAACGCGAAAGCCGGATCCGGAAAAACGTTTACTCTTTTGGAATGTGCTCGTCGCATTCCAAACTACAAAACCGGATTGTTTCTTGCGTTCAACAAGCACATTCAGCAGGAACTCAAAGACAAGCTGGATGCGACTCCGTTCCGTGCAAAAACGGTACACTCGGTGGGATATGGTGCGTTGATTCGTGAGATCAATGTTGATGTTAAACCCAACAAATACAGTAGCATCATTTGGTCTCACGTGAAACGGCACACGGATGTTGAAAAGTCCGACCGGGGGTCGGTGGTGTCGGATCTCAAAAAACTTGTGAGTTTGGTTCGTCTCAACTTTGTGGATCTTGATGATCGTGCAGGGATCCAAGATGTTGCACGCCACTATGGAATCATGTTGAATCCCCATCTTTTGAGTCACGTGTCTCGCATCATCAAAAAAGGAGAGCGTGTTGCACGTCGCACGGGTGAAATTGATTATGACGACATGATTTGGTTGCCTCTTCATTGGAACCTGTCATTCTTTAAATGTGATTGGGTGTTTGTGGACGAAGCCCAAGACTTGAATGCATGTCAACGGGAAATTGCAAAGCGGAGTTGCAAGGGTCGTATCATCTTTGTTGGAGACAAAAACCAAAGCGTGTATGGGTTTGCAGGAGCAACCACTGACAGCATTGACGTGATCACATCGGAATTTGACGCCACGCCTCTTGATCTTAACGTGTGCTATCGTTGCCCGGTGTCACACGTTGAATTGGCCCAACACATCGTACCGGACATTGAAGCACGCGACGACGCACCACAGGGAACCATTGAATCGGATTCCATCAAAAAGCTGCATGATATTGCCAATCCTGGAGATTTTGTGTTGTGCCGAACCAATGCCCCGCTTGTGACCGAGTGCATTCACATGATCAAAGCCGGGATTCCTGCACACATTCGGGGTCGCAATCTTGAAATCAGGTTGATTGACATTCTGGATGAATTTTCGGAATCGTCCCATTGGACGGGGTACACCACACTTTTGGCAGATATCAAGGATTGGTGGGTTCAAAAGTGTGAACGGCTCATTTCAAATAATGCCACGAATTCTTTTTTGGAATCAATGTCGGATTACATGTCTTGCATTCGTGCGTGCTACCATAGTTTTGACAGCAGGTCCCTTTCAGAACTCAAGACGGAAATCAAAAAGCTGTTTTACGGTGACGGTGTGCAGTTTATGACCGTACACAAAGCCAAAGGATTGGAAAATGATCGGGTGATCATCATTCGTCCGGATCTCATGCCGTTGGTTTGGAGAGGTCAAGTGGATTGGGAAAGACAGCAAGAACGCAACCTGGAATATATCGCACAAACCCGAAGCACTGATACATTGATCTTCTTGCATGACGAAGACCGCTGAGAGACGCCGCATGGGCGGCACATCGGCATGAAATCTAATGTGGTGCCCATGCATTCAAACAAAAAATTGAACGTCTTGTGGGGCTTCTCATTTGGAGATTGATGACAACATGCTTTGGATTCCTGAACCCAACATCATCCATAACAAAGTCACATTTGGCGCGCCAGGAAGGCTTTATTATGGAAGATTTCCTGTGCCAGAGTTGGTTGTTGGATTCCGACTCTTTGTTGCTCATGAGAACGTTGTCTTTTTGATGAACCCAGTAGATTGTATATCCACGAGATTGACGATCATTTTGAATTGAAAGTTGGATTTGGATGAAAGAAACGATATGATTTGGGATTTGAAACTCGGAATGGCATATTGAACCCTTCGCAGATTTCCAATTCCAGGGAACTCAAGATCGCGGGTACCATTTTGTTGTTTGATAGCTGTGAACAGCTTAGAGTTGGATTGAATCCACACACACACACACACACACACACACACACGAAAGTTATAAAGATTTGATCAAAGAGTTGGAAAGCATGGATCTAAACGCGGATGTGATCTGTTCACATGACCCGAAAAGAAATTATCTTTCGTTGCTCCACGAAATTGAACCGGCTCATTATATGGAACGTGATCCGGGATGGGTTGACACTGAAGCCGACACAGAAAATTGTGTGGTTCTATGGCCTTCATGAACACACCAAATAGAACATGCACCCAAAAAAACTGTTTTTGTCCCCATGATTGTTGTTTTGAGTCTTGAAAATTGCCTGGACCCATATCACATCATCTTTACCCGCAACCAGTTTCGGCGCAACAAAGATTTGGTTTTTTCTCATTGTGTGAACACGTTGGAAAAAACGTTCACTCTTTCAATCGTTCCGAAACAACCAATTCGCTCCGTGTCTATGAAAATCACAGACCCAAAACCACCGCATATTAGTCATGTTGTACAGGATTCTGTTCAGAAAATGTTGGGTCAAGTGACATGATTTTATTTGCCGTCACCCGGAATCAAGCACGGCAATGAGATAAAGAACAACTTTTGATGAATCCATGAGTGTCTGAGGAACTCATTTCGTTTTGTGTCATGAAATGACTCGCCTTCGGGCACCCACTTTTTGATCTCAACAACAACAAACAGCACATGGCAGACGACAAATATGATCCATCTAAAGGATTCGTCACACACCGCCTTTAGCTTTTTGCTTTCCCCCCCCAAACTATCTGACCAGATATGAGCAGTAGTAATAACAACACCAGTGGAAATAGCACCAAACTTAAAATCAAAGCCGTTGTGTTGCTTCATGATGAAGTTGACGATTTTTTGGACCCGGCCATTCAAAAAGCCGTGGAAGATGCAAAGTCAGTGTATCGGGTTGACAACAACAACGAACAAAATTTTGTGCCCATTCATCCGGAAACGCGGGAGGATCTTGTTGATCCGGAGACTGGGGATATTTTGATCTCAAAGAGTGAGTATGAAAGCGCGGATCCCCCAATTGCGTCTACAAACTATGAAGATTTGTCTATTGTGGGTGTTCAAGATTTGGTGTCTGTGAGTGACATGCACAAGTTTTGGCGGGAACATTTGAAACGACAGAAGGACACTTAGAGAAAAAAATGAAAGCGAATGATTCTATTTTGCAACATTATTTCATATTCAAATTCATTGGATTCGGTTGTTGAATTTTTACCAACAGATTCCGATTTTGATTCATTGAATTTTCCAAAAGGAGGAACCTCGGTAGTGTTTAGGGACCCAACAGAATCCTTTTTGGAGAATGAACGACAATTCATTCTTTCAAAATTAACATTGGTGCATCAAGACCGCGAATTCAAACTCCGTGTTTCCGATAGAATGAGCCGACAATCGTCATACTCCAACCTTCAGGCCGTTTGGTCTGATTTCATTGGACATTGATTTTTCATAACCCATCACCAATCATATGTCAGCCCGTAAATCATTTGTCAAGGGACAGCAAGTAACCGTCATGTATCGCGGATTAACCTGTCAAGCGACGTATAAACAGGTTCAACGAGACGGCAATCAAAAGTATCACCTTGTTTACATTCCGACACTCAACAAAGAAGAGCTTGTAGATGATGTGAACATTCGCAAGCACTGAAACTTGACCAACGTTGTTGTGTTAGGCAGAATCCAACACAATTTATCGTCACCGAATCCATCAAAAACACCTTATTCATGAAAAACAAAATGAACATTCCCGCAAAGCCAGATCGTCTCAAGATGAATGACCGTGATTGGCGTCATCTTGTCACGGCAGTTAATCTGCGTGACAACGTGCTTATTGTTGGTGAAAGCGGTTGTGGTAAAACTGAAGCCGCGAAGCAGGTATCCAAGGCACTTGAACGTGATCTCGTCAAGTTCAACCTTGGTAGCACTGAACAAGCCCGTACCACGTTGATTGGTACACGTGAAGCTGTGGACGGAACCACACGGTTTGTTCCGAGCGCTTTCATCAATGCAATTCAGCGTGAAGACAATCCGATTATTCTTTTGGATGAATTCACACGTGCAAGCAAAGATGCGTGGAATATTCTAATCACCGTTCTTGAAGATCCTGAAAATCGGTTTATCCGGTTTGGTGTGGGCGGATCTGAAAAAGACCGCGAAATTCCAGTCCATCCCGGCGTCAGTTTTCTTGCAACGGCAAATATGGGCGTCAAGTACACTGCGACCAAATCAATGGACTATGCATTTCATCGCCGGTTCACCAAGATTGAGATGCAACCGTTGAATCGTGATGAAGAATACGATTTGCTGAAAACCATTTATCCAAACGTTGACATTAACCACTTGTGGCAGATTGCCGGAATTGCACACAAGTCACGTCAAGCATGGAAGTCTGAAAGTAGCAACATTGATCGCATCATTAGCACGGATCAAACGCTTCGTGCTGCTGAATATCTTGAAACCGGTGCATTGTCATTTCAGGAAGTAGCAGAAACCATTTTGATTAATGGTTACAGCAACACCGGCAGCTCTATGGGAACCAGTCAACGCGAACAGGCAATGGAGTGGATCAACTCTGTCAAGAATAGTGTTCCTGACGACGCAAATATCCAGACTCCGTTCAGTGTGTAGATAAAATGAAGAGCGCATGTCAGCATTGGTTGGTGAACGTGGCGCCGTATGCACACACACACACGCAGTACTGCGTTCACCACAATGTTGCATGGCTCTTCTTTTTTTGTGAAAGTATATCCGATTGGTCGCGTCGGGAACATATTTGATCTATTGCTGTTTTGAAGTGGTAGAAACCAAAATGGAGACCTGCTTTTTTGAACTGCAAACCACCAAAAACCATACGTTATGAATTTTTCCCACAAATCACAGGATCGTCGGGCCGAACGAGAAGACGTCTTGAAACTTGTTTCGCGCAAGAACAAGATCAAGAACTACGTTCGTGCAGTGTCATATGACAACATTCCAATTTCATTCAAATCAACACATGATCCGGAAGAAGGCTCATATAGCAATGGGCACGGCATTGTGATTGATGCTGATTTGGAATGTGATAATGATGATCACATCATTGGACATGCGTTACACCAAGCTGCATGTATTCTCAAAACTGACTTCGGATTCCTTTCGGACTTTCGTGAATATCCCAAGTATTATATCCCGGATGAAATCTGGGATTACGCGAAAAGCTATCACATGGATGAAGAGTTGATTCATTTCATTGTGCTCATTATTGGGAATATCATTGAAAACAAGCGGCTTGACAAGTGGATTTACAATGAAGCTCCCGGTTATCGTAAGTACATTGACGCAATGTACAAAAAAATGTACCATAGTGATCAGGTCTTGAATGCATTTCGTGAGAAAAAGTATGCCGGGAATGAGAACATCCCAACGTACCTGTTTTACACCATGCATGTGGGCAATGGGGTAGTTGACTCAAGTGACCTTTATGGTATTGATGAAATCTTTAATATCATTGACATTGATAACATTGATCGGTTTTCGGGGCGGCAACATGTCCACCACGCTGCATGTAAGGTGTTTGAAGTGATTATCCGATCATGTGATGACATTGAAAACGTGGACTTTAAAGAGTTTCGCTCGCTCTTGAAAAACTCCATGAACGGTTTGATGGATGACACCGTCAAGTTTTTGATGGATGAAATTTCAATGGACGCCGTTGGACACCGTCTCATGAGCGGGGTGGAAGTTTTTGAAAATCCCAACATTCAAGACATAGAATTCAAGGCTGAGGGACTTGACGCTGAAGTTCGTTGCTTGTTCGTTAAAGAGATCACCGCCTCAATGCTGAAAAACAATGAATATGGAAATCTCATGGAAAATATCCAAACTGACAGTTTGGAAGGTGTGGAGCGCGGTGAACTGTTGGGAATGCAACTCCGGGAGAAGTTGCAAATTCGTAATGATGAGCACGTTGAAAAACGAACTCGTAAAAAGAGCGGTGAAATTGATCCCGCGAATTTGTCGGAGATTGGTTACAACGATGAAATTTTCATGGAAACCACAACCGACAAATACAATCAACTCAATGTTCACATTAGCATTGACGCCAGTGGCAGTATGAGCGGGACCAAGTGGGTTAATTCCATATGCAGTGCTGTGGCTCTCGCCAAGGCCATGGAAGGGGTTTCCAATGCAGAGATCCAAATCAGTTTCCGAACTACAAGCTACATGTCTGAGCACGGTGTTGACGCCGCCGTGCTTATGGGTTACGATAGCCGTGTCAACTCTTTTGACCACATCCGGAATGTGTTTCCTCACATTGGTCCATCTGGAAGCACTCCGGAAGGGTTGTGTTATGAAGCCACGATGGATTACATTTTGACTGTGTCGGGGGATGACAACTTGTTCATCAACTATTCAGATGGAATGCCGCAAACATATATTGATGGAGCCAGTTACACTGGCGACGTTGCAGTGACTCACACGTCACGACAAGTCAAAAAGATGAAGGAATCGCGAATCAAGGTTCTTTCTTACTTTATCGGAAACAGCAACACGTTTGGGGGGGTTGACGGTGGTTCCAGTTCAGCGTTCTTCAAGATGTACGGTGAAAACTCCAAATTTGTAAACCCAACAGACATGTCGTCCGTTGCTCAAACGCTAAATGATAAATTCCTTGAAAAGAAACGCAATGAATAACCGAAAGAAACAACATGCCGTCTCTCTCCATCAGTTGCAAAACGGCGATCCCGGAACTACTCTCGCAAGCCCATCTGAAATTGAATCTCTTTTCAGATGGTACAAGCCCATCTTAGATACTCTCGTTCCAAAGTCGGTCCCCTGTGTTGTTGCAGGGGGCCATGCTGTTAAATCACTGGCCCGTTATTCATCTAAATTTTCCCTTCGGTCGGGTGTATCACATGTTAGTGACATGGATTTGTTTTTTGAGTCGCAAGCAGACCGAGAAAGGGTGGTGGATCAAATAAAATTCGCCACCGATTGGAGGATGCGTTTGGTATATGCAACAGAAAATTCACAGTGCTGGAAATTGAATTTGAAAAGCGAGGTTAAATGTGATGTTGACAAATTTGATATCATCAAAAAGTTCCAGAACTTTGAGTCGCTGATTTCGCAGTTTGATTTATCGTGTTGCTGTTTGGGTATTTATAAGCCGGTGAAATCAAAATTGCAAGATTACCGATTGCTTTACAATCAGGCATTCATTGACTCCGTGACGAACCGTTCTATTGAGATTCTGAATGATCCACCGACAAACAAACGGCGAACGGCGATCAGGCTCATTAAATACATGAAAAGAGGGTTCCAATACGTTTCATTGAAAACTCTATATAAGGCCAGTAACCTTATGACCGAATGGTATAACGAGAATGTTTTCAATAGTTCGGGTGAAATTGATATTGACAAAGAAAGCGATGTCAAGGTTCTTGTTTCTCCAACCGGAAACTACCCTCATGTTATCTCTGGCAAGCAACAATCACAAACCAATCTAACAATAGATGGACTCATTTGACAAAAAAGTCTTGGCCTTTGCAAGGGACAAATCAATACGTGAGCAACGAAATGTTTCGGTGATAAAGATCACTGACGGTTCATATTATTACGTCCAACCCACCGAATACGTCTCCCCTGACCAGTCTGACATTGTCAAGGAATTCAAAACGACCAATTTTTCAAAGTCCGAGATTCAAAGCATGTTTCAAGACATTGAAAAACACGCGAACTTAAGCGAAGGCATGCATGTTCTCATTGAAAATGTTGATGATGAAGACATGAAAGCAGATCAGATTGTTCGGGTTTCCAAACGGCAGATTGTTTGCAAGTCGGGTCGCAAGTTTAAGCGAAGCGATGGAACAGAGTGGGGTGGCAGTGACGATGAATCAGAAAAAATGGTGATTGCAAAGAAAAGAATCCAATGAATGTCAAGCGTAAAGAGATTTTTGATTTTATCTTGAAACACACCAACTCTATCTTGATCCTCAAATCCCACCATTCCAGATCACCGAATTCTTGCTGGGTCCGTGTTGATGTCAACAAAATGGGCGGGATTCACATCAAAACAGGGGATGTTCCAAATGACATTGGCATTCATTTTGAAGACTTGACGAATCCCCCGGATCCACAAATCACGGAGTCCATCAACACAATATTCAAAACTGAAAATATTGAATTTGTATGGAAGTTTCCAAAGACAGCATTATAATCTATGATTCAGACGGCGATGAACGGATCAGCTTAGATGAAATGTATATGAACATTGCATTGGTTGTTTCTAAACGATCATCATGCCGAAACAAGAAAGTGGGGTGTGTCATTGTAAAAGACAAACAGATCGTGTCTGAAGGATACAACGGCACGCCACCGGGATGGCATACAAACGATTGTGAAGACGAACACGGTAACACGAAACCATGTGTATCGCACGCTGAAAGCAACGCCGTTTTAAAACTTGCATCAACGACGAATTCATCTCGGGGCGCAACATTGTATTCCACGCTCCGTCCATGTTTCAGTTGTTCCAAGCAGATTGTTCAAGCAAAGATAACGCGCGTTGTTTACTTGGAAGAGTATCGCAAGGAACCTCAAGCCATTGAGTATCTAAAAGCAAATGGGGTGACGACAATGAAAATGCAATGCTGAAACCCCAACCTTCAAAACGTTGCACATACCACATATATCTTAAATTCCAATGAGTGAAAACCAACAAACGCCAGAAAACACCAGCACTGTCACGGACCAAATCAAAAAGGTGTTTGACCTTGTTGCAACTAAAGAAAATCAAAGGCCATATGACCCGGAAAATCCAATTATCTGTGAAGAAATGATTGAAGTGGTATCAATTTGGAAACAATACGAATCGGAACAAGAGTTGACTGACGACCAAAAAATCAGGCTGAACGAGATTTATGTTTCGGCATACAAAAAGTGAAAAAAAAAAGAAAGAAAAGATGATTCACGTTGGATTGGATTTAGATGGGGTGGTACGCAATTTAACAGAACACGCAATTGCGTGCTACAAACAAGACTATCCCGAAAACGCTGGAGCCTTTCGTGACACAACGAGTGACTGGGGGTTTGAAAGTGCTTTGAAAGTTCAAAATTATGACCTTCTCAAACACTTCAAAGAGTACGCCTTTGGCAAAGATCGTAGTAGTAGTATTGACGTATTCCGCACGGCACCCCCATACCGAAATCAAGTCAAAAATTGGAGCCGATGTTACAACATCTTAAACCGCGCAGGAGCATTGGTATCCGTTTGTACATCCCAACAATCAGATTTGCACGCTGCTGCTTCTGCCGAATGGATCAATCAGCACAACGTTGTTTGTGATAACATCATCGTCACAAAGTGTTCTAAGAAGGGCATATACGGTCTTGATTATCACTTGGATGATAAGCCCAAGCATGTTGCTTCTGTGACCGCAAACGGTGGCTATGGTGTTTTGATGCGACGTGACTGGAACAAGAGTGCGCGATCTCGCGTTGACAAATCTGTGAGTAGTGTAATGGAATACACCAAATTCATTCTTGAAGAGGAAAATATGATGTGAAGCAAACCAACCGTTATACCTGCAAATTGCAAAATCAAAAACATGGACCGATGCCGACGAAACAAACGCAAGCATCATCCGAATACAAAGCAAAAGTTCCCAAATTCGGAAAAATCGGATGCGGGTTCACTGAATAGACGGCTCTTGAAGAAAACGTTGAATCCCACATAAAAAAACTCAAACGGCAAATTTCAAATGACAAAGTCTCCACTAAATGATAACCCGGATATTGTGCTACGGTATTCTGACGGGACAGAACACAACATCGTTGATCTGGACAAACCGGAATATGAAGAGTTCCTTGAACTCGTTAGACGCATAAATTCGGCGTATCAAGCGACAATCCAAGCCAAAGACAACCAATGAAGATTTCTTTTCACAACCAACATTACTACTGTGGTTCTGGTTCAAATTCTCGTTGCATCAATTCAATTCGTTGCGTGATGAATTGGCTGTGGTCCAAAATTTCGTTCTCCAAAATCACCGATGTAGATATTCAAACGACAACTCAAGACGTTGAACATGATCTCACCACATTGTGCTGAAAATGGTGTGTGTGTGTGTGTGTGTGTGTGTGTGTGTGTATCTACAC
>Ga0209937_1000359_pt1 | contig 14960 bp, 14 predicted proteins | sample SalPon1_B_H2O_MG_FD_185699 | JGI IMG/M metagenome (GOLD analysis project Ga0209937, IMG submission 185699) | Salt pond water microbial communities from South San Francisco under conditions of wetland restoration - Salt Pond MetaG R1_B_H2O_MG... | ecosystem: Environmental > Aquatic > Non-marine... | reverse complement strand
CGTCGAGCGAGGTTGTGTAGCGGTAGCCAGCAGCACCGTTCGCGAAGACCCGCAGCCACACTCCCGTCTCGGTGAATGCGGTGCGGTTGCGGGGACCGTCATCGGTGACGACGAGGTCGGTCTTCTCCTGGTAGACGCCGCCGACCTCCGCGTATGACACCGCCTCGTCGTCCTCGAACTCATCGAGTAGCCGGTCCATCGCGTCCAGCGCGGCCTCGCGGTCGTCGCGGTCGTCACTCATTTCGAGACGCTACGCCGGTCCCGTACATGAAGCCGGTGGACACCGGCTGCTCCCAAATCAGCGGTCGGTGCCGTCGGACTGCGCCTCCGCTTCGGCCTCGTACCGCTCGGCGAGGCGCTTTTCACGGCGCTTTTTCCGGTACTCCCAGTAGCCGGCGCCGAGGACGAGGACGGCGAGTGCCCCGCCGCGAAGCGGGGCACCCGCGAGCGCGAAATAACCGAACGCGGCGACGGCGAACGCGAGCGAGAGTCCGAGCGTTGCTCTCGCCCACCGTTGTCTGGGAATACGGAGGCGGCGCACGGTCAGGAGAGCGTTAGCTCGCGTCGCCGTACGTCTCTTCGAGGTACGCGACGATATCCGTGCTCTCTGCCATCCCCTCAACGCCGTGCGCCTCGTCGACGAGGACAGGAACGCCGGTCTGGCCACTCACCGCCTCAACTTCGGTTCGTTCGCCGTGTGCCCGCGGAACGGTCACCGACTCGTACTCAAGATCGAGTTCGGCGAGCGTCTCTCGTACCGTCGCACAGTACGGGCAGCCGGACAGCTCATACAGCGTTAGGTCCGTCATCAGACCGTAATAGGTCCCGCGAGAATAAAGAAGTCCGTGATCGGTGCGTGGAGCGCACACGACCGCTTCAAGCGCGCCTGCGGGAGGCCGACTAGAGGATGAGCCCGCGGGTCTGGAGCACGTAGTAGCCGGCCAGCAGGACCGCGATAACGTACTGGCCAAGGCGGACCTCATCGTACTCGCCGACGGCAACCTTGATCAGCGGGTACGCGATGATCCCGGCGGCGAGACCGTCAGCGATAGAGTAGGCGAACGGCATGACCGTAACGGTGAGTCCCGCAGAGACAGTCCAGGCGGGGTCCGACCAGTCGACTTCAGTGACGCCTCGAAGCATCATCACGCCGACGACGATGACGGCGATGAACGAGGCGTACGCAGGGATCGCAGCGACGACCGGGATGGCGATGAGCGAGACGAGGAAACCGATGGCGACGACGAGCGCGGTGAGACCGGTTCGACCGCCCTCTTCGACGCCCGCCGACGACTCGATGTACGTCGTCACCGTCGAGGTACCGACCATCGCGCCGACAGTCGTTCCCACTGCGTCAGCCATCAGCGGCCGGTCCATCTCTGGGAGATCGCCGTCGTCATCGAGGAAGTCACCGAACTGTGAGACACCGATGAGCGTCCCGGCGGTGTCGAAAAAGTCAACGAAAAAGAATGTAAAGACGACGAGGGTAAACGTGAGCGGCTCGATGTTGGCGAGCCCGTCGACGAACGCACCTGCGAGGGGCGTGATGTCGTACTGGGCGGCCGGGAGCGACTCAGGTGTGACGACGCCACGCTCGAAGACACCGCCGAGTGTGAGTGCCCAACCGGCAAGCGCGGTGGTCAAGATGCCGATGATGACGGCACCAGTCACGCCGCGAGCCCAGAGGCCGAACGTCAGCGCCAAGCCGAGGATGCCGAGGATCGACCACGGGCTCCCGAATATCCCGCCGAGCGTGACGAGTGTCGCCTCGTCAGGCACCACGAGCTGAAGCTCTTGGAGGCCGATGAACAACAAAAAGAGTCCGATACCAGCGCCGACAGCGCGTTTGACCGGTTCGGGAAAGAGCCGGATAACGTACTTACGGGCGCCGACGATGGTCAGTAGAATAAAGAGGATCCCCTCGACGAAGACCGCTGCAAGCGCCGTCTGCCACGGGATACCGAGTCCGAGCACGACGCTGAACGCGAAGAAGGCGTTGAGGCCCATTCCGGGAGCGAGCCCGAAGGGGCGGTTGGCATACAGCGCCATTACGAGTGTCGCGGCCGCCGAGGCGAGGATCGTCGCGATGGCGATCATCTGGACGACCTCGATGAACTCGTACCCCGGTATCTGAACCGCTTCCGCGAGAATGAACGGATTCACCACGATGATGTACGACATCGCGAGGAACGTCGTGATCCCGGCAACGACCTCGGTCCGGAGGTCGGAGCCGTGCTGTTCTATGTCGAACCGCGCTGTCAAAGAATCTGCGAGCCCCATTGGGTAATCGTGTATACTCAGCCGTCTAAGTATAATACTTTCTACCTCAAATAGCCAGGCATACGCATATGTGAGTATATATACAAATAAGACGGCTCAGATGGGCCATAAATTGGTCAAGCGTGCACACTGAGCCGAGTATCACGGTCGACGTTCCGGTCGGGGACACCCCAGTTGGACGGGAACCCTCCGGCCGGTCACTCGAACGTCGTGAGCGCGCCGACCGGCGCGTCAGTGATTTCCCGGGCGCGCGATAGCCCCTCGTCGCCGACCGCAATCAGGGTGAACACGCCGGCAACGTCGGCATCGGCTTGCATCGCGATATCCAATAGGAGTTCTTGTGTCTCACCAGAGCGGATCAGATCGTCGACGACGAGGACGACGTCTCCCGGGTCGATAGCGCGTGCAGGGAGATAGTAGGTGAGTTCGATACCGGAGGCGAGCCGCTGTCGCGACTCGATGAACTCCTCGACGGCGGTTTCTTTCGACTTTTTCGCGTACGCGAGGCGGGCGTCGAAGAACGATGCCATCGCCGCGCCGAGTGAGATCCCGTCGGTGGCGGCGGTCAACACGACATCCGGCGTGGTGAACGCGAACGATTCGGCCGCGACCGGAGCGACGAGGTCGAGAAACGACTGGTCGAAGACGACGCCTGAGTTGTCGACGTATCCCTCGTCGTCGACGGCGACACGTGCGACGAGCTCGTCAGCGAGAGCCTCACGGCCTACGTCCGCGACGATCGTTCGAGCGCGCCCCGCTCCCGGAAGCACGTGGCCGTTCACGTACCGGTTGAGGTCCCCCGGCGGCAGCCCGGTGAGCGACGAGAGCTCCTCGTACGTCCGCGTCTCTTTTAACGTCCGCAACACGGCGACCGCCCGCAGTTGGAGGGCCGCCTTCTCTGCGCGGTTCATATCGATGATCGTGATCACACAACTATGAATACAGCGATGTGTCCTGACGGGTCAGGTCCCCACAGGTGTGGGTTCACCGTCTCTTCTCTCCCGGACAGCGGTAGTAGCGTTTGTAATTCGGTTCACGAATAGACCTGTATACAGGCTTGAGAGCCGCTGCAACAGTACTTGGAGAAGTATATGAGCAGTTTTTGCAAACGCGACGATACACCGAATCGCATCCGGCAACTCACTCGTGAGACGACGCTGCCGATTCTGGAGGGTCGACGAAGCGCTGGACTCCGTCGATCACGATATCGGCGTGGTCACGGTCGTCGAGCGGACGGAGCCGCACGGTGACTGAGCCGATCGTGTCGGCCGACTCACCGAGGGCACCTAGAGCCGTCGTCGATAGGTATGTTGGGATGGAGACCGCCACGGCCGCCGATTCGTCGGTCGCGACAACGACCCGGTAGGCAACACCGTCTTCGGCGGCAGCGTACACCTCGACGGCATCGAGGTCGGCGGTGGCGACTGCCTCGTGGGTCGTCTCGAACTCGGGATCCGGGAGAAGAACGTCGATCCGGGCGGCGTCGGTGACCGGGTTCACGTGACCGGGGTGTGTGGCCGTCACGGTCCATCCACGGTCGCGGTACGCCGCTGCGACCGCGTCGGCGTCGGCGACGACAGCCTCCCACGCGTCTTCTGGGTCGACACGAACCATACGTAGCGGATGCGGCTCAAACCGTACATACGCGTCGATCCGACTATCGAGCCGACCGACAGTGACAGCGGAGGCGGACCCGCGACGCCACCATCCCAGTCCCGTCGTGTCATTCTAACGGCTGAAAGTAGGGGGCGGGTCGATACGTTGATAATGATCAGTCGTCTGGTTTTCGGTGTGCCTACTGATACCCGCAGAGATATTGACCGTCGGACGGTACTCACCTACGTTGGGACGGCTGGTGCCGTCGGTCTCGCTGGCTGTGCTGGAGACGGCGGGTCTGGCGGCGATGACGCGTCAGATGACGGGTCCACGGAGACCGATGACGCTGCCGGCGCTAACGCGAGTGACGGGTTCGAGATCGACGTCACAATGGGGCAGATGGACTCTGGTCTCGACCCACAAGACCACGCGGAGACGAACACCGAGATAATCGTTGGCCAGGCGTACGAGGGGCTCCTCGACCGAGACAAATCGGGCAGCATCATCGCCGGCCTCGCAGACGAGTGGGAACGAACTGAAGACGGCTCGGTGCGGTTCTCCTTGCGTGACGGGGTCACGTTCCACAATGGCGACGCGGTCACGCCCGAAGACGTCGCGTTCAGTATTCGGCGGATCGTCTCCGATGACGTCGGCATCGTCAGCCCGCAGTCGAACGACCTGGGCTCGGTGACCGAGGTGACACCCGGCGACGGTGCAGTGACCGTTTCCTTCGAGGGGTACAACCCGATCGCGTTCCAGCTGTTCGCGACGAACGGAGAGATCGTCCAACAATCGTGGATCGAGTCGAACGACGGCGACTACATCAACCGCAACACCAACGGAACCGGACCGTTCCGGGTCACCGAGTACGACTCCGGCAACGAGGTCGTCTACGAGGCGTTCGACGACTACTGGGGCGGTGTGCCGGCCGCCGACACACTCACCATGGGTGCCTCAAGTGAGTCGAGTACGCGCGTCAACCGGCTGCTCGCCGAGGAGACCGATATTGTCACCAACGTGCCGCCAAATGAAGTCTCCCGCGTGGAGAGCTCAGACGTTGCATCTATCGCTTCGGTCGCAAGTGTACGTACCATCTTTTTGCAGATGCGATACGACGTGGAGCCGTTTTCCAGCCGGCAATTCCGCCAAGCGATGAACTACGCGGTCGATGTCGGGAGCATCGTCGAAAACGTGCTCAACGGCTTCGGCGCGATCACCTCTCAGCCGACACTAGAGGGTCACGTCGGCCACAATCCCGACGTAGAGCCGTACCCATACGACCCCGACGAGGCCGAACGTCTCGTCGAAGCGTCAGGCCACGCAGGCGTCGAGATTACGCTCCAGACACCGATCGGCCGGTACCTCAGAGACGTCGAGATCGCGCAGGCGGCCGCAGACCAGATCGACTCACTCTCGAACGTCTCCTGTTCGCTCGAACAACGGGAGTTCTCCTCGCTCGTCCAAGACATTACGGCACCGAACATCGAAGATAGACCCGTCTTCAACCTCCTCGGCTGGGGGAACGGAGAGTTCGACGGAAGTCAAACGCTCACCCCGCTTTTGTCCTCTGATGGGGCGCTCACCGTCCTGAAAAACGAGGACCTAGACGCGTTACTCGTCGAGGCCGAACAAACATCGAACCCGGACGAGCGTGTCGAGACGCTCCAAGCCGCGAACGAACTCGCACACGACATCGCGCCATGGGTGTTCTTACACCAGCAGTTCAGTGTTTACGGGGTCGCTTCAGAGCTCGAGTGGGAGCCGCGAGCCGACGAGTTCATCGACCCCGACACGGCAACCCGGCGGTAACGCCGGTATCGAGTACCTCGAATGTCAGTTGGAAGATTCGTACTCAAACGCAGCCTCCAAGGCGTCGGCGTCGTCTGGGGTGTCGTGACCGTCGTGTTCGCGCTCCGATTTATCACCCCCGGAAGTCCGATAAACGCGGTCGCACCGCTGGACGCCAGCCAGGAGACCCGACAAGCAATCGCCACAGAGCTCGGGCTCGACCAGCCACTGTACGTCCAATACGCACAGTACATTCTCGACCTGCTAGCCGGAGACATGGGCCGGTCGTACATCCGAGGCCAAGAGGTGGTCTCGCTCGTGTTCAGCCGGCTTCCCGCGACCATCGAACTCGCTGTTGCCGCGAGCGTGGTCGCTATCGTTCTTGCGATCCCACTCGGCGTGGCGAGTGCGACCCACCGCAACGACCCCGTCGACTACGGTGCAACGCTCGTGTCTCTCGGCGGCATCAGCACGCCGAACTTCTGGCTCGGGATCATGCTGATTTTGGTCTTTGCAGTAGAGTTCGACGTATTCAACACCAGCGGCCGCGGCACCGATATCGGCGACGTCGTCCTCGCTGTAGGCGGGAGCGAGCCGTTTGTCGGGGCACTGCTCTCGTGGCTCGCGTACATCACCCTGCCCGCAATCGCGTTAGGCACCTACTTTATGGCGCTCATCACCCGGCTCACCAGGTCGGGGATGCTCGATGAACTCGGCAAGGGCTACGTCCAGGCCGCACGAGCGAAAGGACTGCCGCGGACGCTCATCCGCTACAAGCACGCGCTCCGTAACACGCTCATCCCGGTTATTACGGTACTCGGATTACAGCTTGGGACACTGATCGGCGGCGCCGTGATCACGGAAGCGGTGTTCTCGTGGCCGGGGCTCGGTACGCTCGTCATCGAGAGCATCAACCAGCGCGACTGGCCGGCGCTTCAGGGAAGCCTCATCGTCATTGGGACCGGGTTCGTCGTCGTCAATGTCCTCGTCGACACGGTGTACGCGTCGCTCGACCCAGAGGTGGTGAACGAGTAAGATGGTTTCAGCACGTGTTATTCAGAATCTCAAGACGGAGTTCAACAGAAGCTGGCTCGCGAAGCTCGGATTGGCGCTGGTGGTCCTCGTCGTGTTGACCGCCGTGTTTGCGCCGTTCATCGCGACCCACGACCCAACCGCACAGAACCTCGAACAAAGCGAACTACCACCGATTGGATTTTCAGAGATCGAAGAGCGGACAACATCCGAGATGGTCAACGGTGAGATCCGGACGGTGACCGAGACCGTTGCAGTTACCGCCGACCCAGCTCACGTGTTCGGAACCGACGGACTCGGTCGAGACATGTTCTCACGGGTCGTGTACGGCGCCCGAACCTCGCTCGTCGTCGGCGTGTTGGGGACCCTGCTGGCGGCGTCAATCGGCGTTCCAATCGGTCTACTCGCTGGCTTCCACCGCGGTCGCGTTGACGACGCCCTCATGCGGATCGCCGACGTGAGCCTCGCGTTCCCCTCGCTCGTCCTCGCGGTCGCGTTGATCGGACTGTGGGGGAGAGCCGCCGTCGCCGTTCCAGACCCGTTCGTCGCTGTCGGGCTCGCGCCCACCATGCCGGACAGCTTCGTGCTTCCGATAACGGTGGTGATCGTCGTCGGGCTCGTCAATTGGGTGTGGTTCGCCCGCGTCGCACGCGGAGAGGCGCTCTCGTTGCGGGGTCAAGAGTACGTCAAAGCATCACGGGCGCTCGGAGCGGACACCAACACGATCATCGCGCGGCACGTCTTTCCGAACGCGATCACGCCGATAATTGTGCTCGGAACGGTGCAGGTGGCCGCGATAATCCTCTTAGAGAGTTCGCTGTCGTTTCTCGGGTTCTCCGGGACGACACTCTCGTGGGGATTCGACATCGCGCAGGGCCGTGACTACGTGTCTTCGGGACAGTGGTGGATCGCCTCGATTCCCGGGCTCGCAATCATGGTGTCTGTGATCGGGATCAACCTGTTGGGCGACTGGCTGCGTGATGCACTCGATCCCGGCATCGAAGGCGAGGGAGGGGCGGCATGAGCAATGCCGCCTCCCCGTGTGGCGTGCCGTCGTCGACCGACGTACTCGCGGTGCGCGACCTCTCGACCCGCTTTTTCACCGAATCGGGGCAGGTCAATGCCGTCGAGTCGGTGTCGTTCGACCTCCGCGAAGACGAGATCCTGGGGGTCGTCGGCGAGTCCGGGTCGGGCAAGTCGGTGACCGCGCTGTCGATCGTCGACCTCGTCGAACGTCCGGGCCGGGTCACCGCCGGTCAGGTGTGGTACCGCGATCCGGCACTCGCCGACTCGGTCGATGACAACGTCACCGTGGAGGGAGACCACGTCGACCTCCGGACGGTGCCAGCTCACGTGCGACGATCACTACGCGGTCCGTCGTTCAGCGTGGTATTTCAGGACCCGATGAGCAGTTTCAACCCCTCGATCACGGTTGGCGAGCAGATCGCCGAGGCGGTCGAGGTGCAGCGGCGTGCCCGCGCAAATCCGCGCTCGACGCGGGCACGAAGCCAAGGGTACGGCCTTGGGCAGTACCTCCTCGATGGGATCGTCCCTGGTCGTGGGTACACGAGCGACGCGAGTATGCAGCGGGCCATCGAACTCCTCGATCAAGTCGGTATCCCCGACCCAGAAGAGCGGGTCGACGAGTATCCCGGCCAGTTCTCCGGTGGGATGCTCCAGCGCGCGATGATCGCACAGGCACTGGCCGGCGAGCCGGACGTACTGATAGCCGACGAGCCGACGACCGCGCTCGACGTCACGATCCAGGCACAGATCTTGAACCTACTCAAAGAAATCCAGGCCGACCGGGGGATGAGCATCGTGTTGATCACCCACGATCTCGGTGTCATAGCCGAGATGTGTGATCGGGTGTGTGTGATGTACGCCGGAGAGATCGTCGAGCGGGGAACGCTTTCGGCCGTGTTCGAAGAGACAGTCCATCCGTACACGCAAGGACTCCTTGGGTCAATGCCGGAAGTCGACGAGCCGCGCTCGCGCCTTGAGCCAATCGCGGGTAACGTCCCGAGCCTGCTCGACGCCGAAATGGGTACTGGGTGTTACTTCGCCGATCGGTGTCCAAAGGCAATGGAGGCGTGCAAAGAGCCGATCGGAGAGACGACAGTCGACGCGGACGCGGACCACGCCGCACGGTGTGTTCTCGCCGACGGCGAGTACGACCCGGCACGCGCGCTTGTCGACCCGAACACCGGACACAACACGTCGGGTGACGACCAGACGCCGGGAGGTGAGGAGTCATGAGCGACCCGCTCGTGTCAGTCGAGAGGCTGAAAAAGTACTACGGTACCGACACCTCAGTAATCGACCGATTGCTCGGTCGCGAGTCGGCGAGCGTGAAAGCTGTCGACGGCGTTTCCTTCGAGGTGCACGAAGGCGAGACGCTGGGGCTCGTCGGCGAGTCAGGCTGTGGGAAATCGACGACCGGCGAGACGGTGGTACGACTCCGTGAGCCGACAGCCGGAACCGTGACGTTCGATGGAACAAACGTCGGCGCGATGACGTCCGAGGAGCTGACGGCGTTCAGACAGCGGGCACAAATCGTCTTCCAAGACCCCTTCTCGAGTCTCGACCCACGGATGACGACCGGAGCGATCGTCACCGAAGGGTTGCGGATCCACGACGTTGGCGACCGAGAGACGCGCCGAGAGACGGCCCGCGATCTTCTCGAGCGCGTCGGTCTCTCTGCGGACCAACTCGACCGGTACCCACACGAGTTCTCCGGCGGCCAGCGGCAGCGGATCGGTATCGCCCGAGCACTCGCGCTTGACCCGGAGTTCGTCGTCTTAGACGAGCCGGTATCGGCGCTCGACGTATCGGTACAAGCACAGATCCTGAACCTCCTTCGTGACCTCCAAGACGACCTCGGGCTGACGTTCCTGTTTATCGCACACAATCTCGGGGTGGTCAGACACGTCTGTGACCGCGTCGCGGTGATGTACCTCGGTGAAATAGTGGAGATTGGGCCGGTCGATGCGGTGTTCAACGACCCCGCACATCCGTACACGCGGGCATTGCTCTCGAGTGTGCCGCGGACGAAGACAGCCCGTCGCGAAGAGCCGCTCGCCACGCTCACCGGCGACGTGCCGTCACCGCGCGATCCGCCACAGGGATGCCGCTTCCACACGCGGTGTCCCGAAGCGCGCGCGGCGTGTCGCGCCGAGACACCGCACGCGTACAACGTGGGTACCGACCAACGAGCCCGGTGTCTGCGAGCGGACTCGACTCACCCGTACTGGGAAAGCGAGCCGATTGGCGAGAACACAGCTAAAGACGACTAACCGGGACGCATCTCCCGAGGACTACCGCTCGCGGACGACGACGAACTCAGCGAGGTCGCGTAGATACGCGAGTGCCTCCGTTTCCGGCGGGTCGGCCTGCTCGAGTGCGGCCAGTGCGAGCTTGGATTGTTCGCGCGCGCGCTCGTCTACCTCTGCAGGCGTAAGCGAGGTGACCTGTACGACGCTCGGCCGGTCCATCTCAGCGTCCTGACCGGTGGGCTTGCCGAGGTCTGCGGCGTCCGCGGTCGCGTCCAACACGTCATCACGCATCTGGAAGGCGACGCCAACCCGTTCTGCGTACTCGCCGAAAGAGTCGATAGCTGCCGGGTCGGCGCCGCCGGCGAGGGCGCCGAGTTCAGCCGCCGCGCGAAACAACGCGCCGGTCTTTCGGCGGGCCAGTCGCATGTACTCCGCCTCGGTGGAGGGGCGGGCGGCCAACTCGGTCGCCTCACCCTCGCCGAGTTCAACCATCGCTTCGGCGACGGTGCGCATCGCGCGGTCGTGACTCGAAAAGAGCGCAAACGCCTCACCGAGCAATCCGTCGCTCGTGAGTATCGCTGGACCGTATCCGAACTCGGCCCACGCTGACGGGGTGCCGCGCCGGACGTCAGAGCGGTCGATGATGTCGTCTATCACGAGCGAGGCGTTGTGAACGAACTCGATCCCAGCAGCAAAGTCGACGGCGTCGCCGGGATCGCCGTTGAACGCCTCACAGGCGAGGATCGTCACTGCCGGTCGGACGCGCTTGCCGCCGGCAAGGACGACGTGTGCGAGCTCGTCCGACAGCTCGTCGGGCTCGACGTCTTCGATCACCGACTCGAGCTCGTCTTCGACCAGCGCAACCCGGCGCTCCAGGTACTCCATCTACTGTTCAGAGGAGCCGACCGCGCAAAGGCCTGACGGAACGTGACCGCTCGCGAGGGACACGACGACCTACTGGAACCGGACGCCGAGGTCGCCGACACCCTCGGTGTTGCTCGCGATATTGATCATGAGTGGCGTGAGTCCCTCGATCTCGGCCGCGTTCGCGAGCCCACCGGCGTCGAGGGCGCGAAGCCCCTCGATCTCCTCAGCAAGCTCGGCTACGGTGCGCTTTGCCGACTCGTCGTCGCCGACGACGAGCGTGTCGATCCCTAATTCGGCGTCGAGGTCCGCGAGTCGGCCGGCCGCGAGGCTGTGGAAGGCGCCGACGACCGGAACGTCGTCCGGTGTCGCGCCGGCGGCGATCTGTGTGACCGAGCCCGCACTCGGCTGGTGGTAGTGAAAGCCGTCTTCGTCGCGCTTCATCCCGGTAGCCGGCGAGATCACGATATCACCCGGGTCTAAGGCGTCGGCGACGGACTCAACGGTGTCACCGACGTGGTACGGTGGGACGGCAAGCACGGCGATGTCGGCGCGTGACGCCGCCGCCGTGTTCTCCATCCCGACGACCGATCGGTCGACACCGATCGACGCGAGCGTCTCCGAGTACTCCGTCGCACTCGCCGCCGCCTTCGCTGCGTCCCGCGAGCCCACGATCACATCATGGGTTGTGTCGGCGGCGAGCCGGAGTGCGAGTCCCTCACCGATGTCGCCCGTACCACCAAGAAGTGCGATATCCATACCAGTTGTCGACGTGGAACGGCCTTATCGGTTCCGCGACCGGAGAACCTCGCCGCTCGCACTCACCGGCCGAAGCGGCCGCCTCACTCGGTGTGAACCGTCGGAGAGGCGTCTTCGATCACCGCTTGGAGTCGGTCCCACGAGAGCGCGGCCCTGGCGGTCACCGTCTCCGCGGCAATCGCTCCACACGCATTGGCGACGACGAGTGGCGTCCGATAGGCGTCTGGGTCGGCCGGAAACGGCTCGTCGGCGATTGCCGGGTCGCCAAACGACGCGGCGAGAAAGCCAGCAGCGAACGCGTCACCCGCTCCGGCCGTATCGACCGCCTCGACCGGAAACCCGGGGTGATGAACGGCGCCCTCAGGGGTGTGAACCGTCGCCCCGCCGCCACCGTGAGTGATCACGACCACGTGGTCTGCCGGCTCGCGTGGGTCGACGTCGGTCGCGGCCGCTACCGCGTCCGCCTCGCGGTCGTTGACGAAGAGGAGGTCGACGAGGTCGATCGCATCGTCATACGCGCGATCGCCCACGCGGCGGCCGGGGTCGAAGCTTCGAGGGACCCCGTGATCACCTGCCATCGTCGCCAACGACGCCGCAGTCTCGGGACCCTGGCCGGTCAGATGGAGGTGATCTGCGTCCGCCAGCACCGTGTCGTCGAGGCCGGCCGCAGCGAACGACTCGTTTGCCCCCTCGTTGGCGAGCAGCGACACCTCGCCGCCGGCGTCGACGATGACGTACGTGACAGAGGTCTGTGCGTCGGGGTCAACGAGGACGTGACCAGGATTCACACCCGCGCTCGCGAGTTCACGAAGCGCGACCGCGCCAGATTCGTCGCCGCCAACGCTACCGAAGACGACCGCGTCCCCCTCGAGGCCAACGAGCCCCACGGCGACGTTCGCCGCGCTCCCCCCACCGGACTGCTCAAGTCGCTCGATCCGCGTCTCGCCGTCACCCGTCGGTAACTCGTCGACGTGGATCGTCACGTCCCAGTTCAGGTGGCCCGCAGAGACGACCGTCGGTGGGTCGTCGGATAACGAGCGCTCGAGGCCGTCGATCGTGGGGTCACTCATCCTGTCGCCCGCGGCACCGAGTCATCTGCAAGCGCGTCTCGGCTGCACCTGCACCGGCAGCCTGCCGGCGGTCAACGAGAAACGATACCATATCGACGGGTCGACCCGACTACACTTAAACGTGAGTCGACCACGCTCGAGCTGCGTCGAGCACATCGAACGTGAGTCAGGCACGCGAGGCAGTCGAGCACCGAGGCGGCTGCCCTCTGTACACCTCGGTGGTCCCAACGGCTGATATAGTATGACGGGGCCAATCGAGCTGTGCGCTGACTATCGACCCGGTCTGGGCGAGGCGGGCGTCCGGCGACCCGGCCGGGAGCACCGCCGTTTCGCCGGCTGTTCGCCATCATCGCTCGACTCACTGCTCGTTCATCGCTTCACTGGCGATGTTGCGGCCGCGCGCGTTGAGCGACACCTCTTGGCGAGTGCGGACGAGTTCGACGATCTCGAGATCGACCAGCCGGGTGAACGTCTCCTCGACAGCGTCGACCTCGACGCCGAGAAACGCGGAGATCTCGAACGGTGAGACGCCGGAATACAGCGCCATCAACACCTCCCGGTCGCGGCTTGAGAGCTCAACATTCGCCGCGCTTCTGGCGGTCCCCTTGCGGAGCCACGCCTCGACGAACCGCATCTGGCGCGGGTCCCCGCCGAGGTGTGTCTCGACGCTGGTTCCGTCGTCGTCGGTGTGTGCCACCTCGAGCACCGGCTGTTTGCGGTCGGCGACCGTCCGTTCTGTCGCTTCCAGCCCGCTGACGTCGTCGAGGTCAAACCGAACAAAGGCGCCACTCTCGAGTGCGGCGCTCAATCCATCCTCACCGACGCCGAGCCGTGCACGCTCCCAGTCCGCGTCGCTCACTACCCCACCGACGACCGCGGGATGGCGGACGAGCGGGGTCGATCCGTCGAGTAGCGCGCGGTAGACGTCGCGCTCGAACGATTCGTGGTCGGCCGCGGCGACCAACAGCACCCGCTCGTCGAGATCGAAGCTCACGTAGTTCGAGACGCGGGCGATCGTTTGGTTGGCGTCGTGGCGGCCGCCGAGCCCGTCGACCCGCGAGAGCGGCACCGTCTGTCGGCCGTCGTTGCCGGCGAGCACAAGTCGCCGGTTAGACAACAACACGCGTCCAGGCGTCCACGTGACGTCGGTCACCGCCCGACCCTCGCGGACGGCGACGGCGAACCGCGCGCGGGTGTCGGCGAGCTTGTACTCGCGGTCTGTGTCCGACATCTACACGCCCCCCGACCGGAGCGCCGTCACCGCCGAAAACGCTCGTTTGCGGACCGCCGGGCTCTCGTCGTCGGTCAGTGCCTCGATCCGTTCGAGCGTCTCACGGCCGCCAATTCGCCCAAGGACGAACACCGCGTTCGCCCGTACAGACACCGGGAAGTCGGCGTCGAGTCGGTCGAGTAGCCGGTCTTCGACGACCGGGCCACCGAGCGCGGCGAGGCTCGTCGTCGCGAATCGAGCCGTCTGTGCGTCGTCGTCACCAAGCGCCGCAGCCAGCGCCTCGACGGCTGCACTCGCGTGCGGATCGGCGATTCGGCCGAGGATCCACGCTGCATTTCGGCGCTGACGTGTCTCCTGGCCAGCAGAGAGGATCTCGACGAGCGGGTCGACGACGCCGCTGTCGTCCACGTCACGAAGCGTCTCGACGACCTGGTCTCTGATCGCGTGGCTCCGTTCTGTCGGCGCGTTCGAGAGCAGACCGAGCAGCGAGTACACTGCGGCCTCACGGACGACTGGACTCGGGTCGCCAAGTGCCTCTGCGAGCGGTTCGACCGGACGCGCGGTGCTCGCACCGCCGAGGGCGCCGGCCGCCGTCCGACGGATCGACTCGTCGGCGTCGCCGAGAAGTTCGATGAGCGGGTCGAGCGCTGGGTCCGTTCCGATGCTACCGAGCGCGTTGGCAGCTGCGCGTCGGACCTGGGGGACATCCGTGAGTCGGTCGACCAGCGCGGGCACAGCACGGGGGTCAGCGATGGTCCCACACGCTCTGCAGGCGCGCCGTCGCACCCGCGGATCCGGATCGGAGAGCGCGTCGACGACGACAGGTACGGTACTCGGGTCGTCGAGCCCGGCAAGCGCGTGTACCGCCGCGATTCGGAGCTCCGGTCTGTCGGCGTCGAGCGCCGCTGCGAGCCGGCGGGCGGTGACCCACTCGGCACCAGCCGCTTCGTGTCCGGTAAACGCAGCGAGAAGCTGTTCGACCGCCGCCTCACCGAGCGCCGCGAGCGCGTCGACGGCGGCCGCACGGGCCCGGTCGTCGGCGTCGTCACTCGCCACCCGGAGCAG
>Ga0209937_1000358_pt1 | contig 14969 bp, 26 predicted proteins | sample SalPon1_B_H2O_MG_FD_185699 | JGI IMG/M metagenome (GOLD analysis project Ga0209937, IMG submission 185699) | Salt pond water microbial communities from South San Francisco under conditions of wetland restoration - Salt Pond MetaG R1_B_H2O_MG... | ecosystem: Environmental > Aquatic > Non-marine... | reverse complement strand
ATTGCAGGTTTAGCGCCAGCGGCCCGTCCATAGGTGCCTTTGGGCAGTGCTCCGCTATCAGTCGCTCGTAATCCGCAGACTTCTTGGGCGTATACGCAAATGCTCGGCCATGCCGCATGCTTACCCTTGGCCGTGCTTTGGCGACTGGCGCTATATGAACCGTAAAGCTAACCATGCTTAATACCCACGTCTACTTGGCGTAATAAATCGCCCTGGCTGCCATATTTATCTTCAAACTCGGATGGCGATTGATGATAGCCAATCTCTTGGCCGTACCCGTGCCGGTGGTGTGCAGCGCACAAAGGGATGGTGTGTTCGTCCTTGGCCCGCTTGCCCATCGATGACCACTCGTACCCTTTCAGGTGGTGAATTTCCGGCGGCGTCCAGCCGAAACCTGAGTTGCGGCAGACGACACAGCCCATATCGACCAGCCGATCGAACCTAGCCTTTTTATCTTTCGCCTTCAATCGACCATCGCTCCTGCCATTTGCTCGATTTGTTTCTCGGTACAATCCGGCCAGTAGGTTTCCGCGATATGCGAGCAGAGCGCGGATATCATGGCGCGGAATGCGGTTTCGTCCATCTTGTCGAACGCGATGCTTTTAGGCACCCGAACCTCGACCATGCCGACGTGCGGTATCCGCATCTCCATGTACTCGCATTGAACGCCTGATTCATATTGCAAGCGTTTAAGCGCTTGGTGACTGGTTAATAGCTCAAACGTGGATATGTTTTCCTTCGCCAGCGTGCCGATTTGATGAGCAAGCCGGAAGAAGTGAGGGTTCCTTGGCTGGGTGATCTTCGCATGCACAATTTCGCCTAGGCCCAACCGCATATCCCTAAGCGCTTGTTGAGCACGACCGTCCGCAGGTACTAGGCTACCTTTTTGCACGACCAGCTCGATCATTGTGATATTTCCTGATCGCGAAATAAGTCTCGACGTGGCGCTTGACGGACGCTCGCCATTCTTCCGGCACCATTTGTAGCCGCTGACGCCTTTCTTCGCGGGTCTTGCCGCTGACGACGTAGCCGTTCCACTCGCTGCTACTCTTTAGGGTAGATGTCGGGTCGAAGTTCATGGCGGCTAACTCCCGTAGCTCGCTCAATGGCTATCACATATTCGGCTGGCAGATTGTCACGGTGTAACCACATGCGCACTCGCTCAGGCGTCACGCCGATGGCTTGGCCGAGCAACTTAGAGCTGCCAGAGACATTAACCGCTTGTTTTAGTGCCTGTTTCATATGGCCATATTCAGTGTAGCCGTAACAATTTGCAATAGGTGGTTGCGTTGCCCGTTTCAATCTGTAACAATGTATTTGAGTCCAAAGCACGTTAAGGGGAAACCAAGATGGAAAATCCAATGGCATCACTTGAGAACCGGCCCAAGGTCGCGGCGGCTTTCGTTAAGGCGCAGCGGCAGTTTGCACCGGCACTAAAGACCGCAACTAACCCTCACTTCCGAAGCAAGTACGTTGATCTTGCTGGGTGCGTCGAAGCGGTTATGGATGCGTTAAACAGCGAAGGCATTGCGCTCGTACAGCGTTCGCATCAAAGCGACAACGGCGTGAACGTCGAGACGGTGTTTATACACGAGTCCGGCGAAACTATGTCAGCCGGAACGCTGCACGTCCCAGCGGCCAAGCATGACCCACAGGGGTACGGCTCAGCGCTGACATACGCTCGTCGTTATAGCCTCATGGCTGCTTGCGGTATTGCGCCGGAAGATGACGACGGCAACGCGGCATCGGCCAAGGTCAGCAAAGAGCAGGTGGCCAACATTGAAACGATGGCTGAGGAAGTCGGCAAGCCGATCGCTGACATCACTAGCTATTTCGGGGTCAAGAAAGTTGCCGATCTACCGGCGGCTAAATACCAAGGCATCATCAAGACGCTTGAAAACAAGCGTGAGGAGGCAAAATGAAACGCATCGAATTAGAGCAGGGCAGTCAGGCATGGCTGGAATGGCGCCGAGGCAAGCGCATGGCCTCGGAAACAGCGGCGGTCATGGGGATTAGCCCGTACAGCAGCCCCGCGCAGGTTCGCAAGGAAAAGCAGGGCCGGGGCAGGACGTTCGTCACCGACGCCATGCAGCGGGGGCATGACGAAGAACCGCGTGCTCGCGAGGCTTATGAGTCCGCTATCGGCACGCTTTACCAGCCAGCGGTGTTTGAGGATGGCGATTACGGCGCCAGCGTTGACGGCATAACGATGGAGGGCGACCAGCTCTTGGAGATTAAGACTCCGGCGAGGGGGCGCGATTCTGACCGCTGGAACGAGGTAGCCGAGGGCGCGATCAGCGACTACGACTACGCCCAGGTTCAGCATCAGATGATGGTCACCGGCGCTGCTGACTGCGTTTTTCTCGTATGGAGCGGTACAGATATGGTCTCGACAGTCGTGCCTCGCAATCCTGAGTTCTTCGAGAAGATCAAGGATGCATGGGACGAGTTCTGGCCGACCGTAGAGAGCCGTGACGACGAGGAATGGGTCGAGTCTGCCCGAGCGTACCGGGAGGCCAAGGAAATCGCTGACAAGGCCGCTGCGGAGCTTGAGAAGGCAAAAGCAAAGCTCATCGAGCTGACTCCCGGAAAGTTTAGCGGTGGCGAAGGCGTAAACGTCAGCAAAATCGAGCGCAAGGGAAGTATCGATTGGAAAGCGGTTCAGAAGAACGAGCTGCCTGATGTAGACGTCGAGCAGTATCGCAAATCGGCCTCAAGTTTCTACAAAGTGGAGATAGCGGAATGAGTCAAAACGACAAGGTACTACATGCATTACAGCGCGGCCCGATCACCCCGCGCGATGCCATCGATTTTGGATGCTACCGGCTGGCTGCGCGGATAAAGAATCTGCGCGAGCAAGGCCACAACATCCACACCGAGCTCTGCATTACAGCAGATAACAAGCGGTTTGCGCGGTACACGCTGCTCAAACAATCAAAAGCCGCATAGGAGCGAATCATGGAAAACAAAGACAACAGCGGTGCGCTATTCAAAAACGACCGGCGAGAGACGGAAAAGCAACCGTACTACACGGGTGACATCCGAGTGGCCGGCACCGATTACCGAATCAGCGCATGGCTTAACGAATCGCAGAAGGGCGTTAAATATATGGGCTTAAAGGTTACGCCAAAGGATGAGCTGCCCAGCAAGGGTCAGCAAAGCCAAAGTGCGCCGCCTGATGACTTCGACGACGACCTTCCTTTTTAGCTACTCAGCCCGGTCGCGTACCGGGCTTTTTATTTTTAGCGGGGGCTTGCGCTAGGGCCGGAAATGGCCCATAATTGGTTCCAGGCTAAACGAAAGGGGAAATAAGATGAGCAAGTTAGACCAGTGGAACTACCAAGAGATGATCGCCGAGGCAGAGACGCTGCGGACGCATCTTCACGAGTGGGCCGAGCAAATGGATGAGGATGGCAGTCTCGAAGGCGCAGCGGCTTGGGATGCTTACCGATACGCCGAAGTCTGCTACAAGAGCATTAAAGACGCATGCGAGCATAACGCGCAAAAAGATAAGCGCGAGATAGAGCATGCGCTACAACGTGTCGAGCTTGGCACAACAACAGCCAAGGACGCGCAGATTTTACGGGAGGCGATGAAATGAAAAACATTATGTACGCACTAGGCGCCGCAGCGTTTTTAGGGATGATGGCGGTAGTCGGAAACATGGAAGCGCAAGACCGGGAGGCCGAGCGCGAAAACTATTGCGAAATGGTCGGCATTTGGGACGACTCAAATGGTGAATATGGCTGGCCGCCCTATGATGGACGTGAAGGATGCCAGTAATGGAAAAGCCAACCGAAGAACAGGTCGCGGAATTGCTTCGGCGCATCCGCAAAGGAATGACCACCAGCCAAGACGCCGATATGGTCAAGCGCTGGCTCAAAGCCAAAGGAGAGCAGGGATGATTGATGGTTTATTTACAATCTGAGTTGTCAAGGAATGCTTAACAACTTGCGACGCAGTTAAACCAATCATGTTAGCAAGTCGGCAATAAGCGCGGAGTTTTGAATATGATAGGAGATCAGAGATGAGTGAACGCGAGCCGAGTGACGATCTTGATAGATGGCGGCTACATGTTGCTGAAGTCACAGGAAATCAAATGAGTAACGCTCACACCGAATTGATGAACCGCTGGCCATCGGCTTATGCCTTATCTAGGGCTACTGGTGTTCCTTATACCACGGCAAAACGCTGGCGCCGTCGTCAGTGCATAGCAGACCCGGCGTATTGGCTGCCGTTGATCAGCGCAGCAGGGATGGAACCAACGAAAATGTGCTACCAGCTAGCACGAGATTATGGGGTGAAATAATGTACGACAAGCAATACGACCAAATCATTACGCTATGGAAGCAGCTACACAAGGAGCCAGACGCTACGCAACAGATAGCCAAGCGCACAAAAATTGGCTTGAGCCGAGTCAAAGCAATCATCGGCCAGCACGAAAACAAGAGCGCCCAGAATTTGGTTAAGTACAGGATTATGAAGAAGAAGCGTCAAGGCTTGCGGCTTGTCAGGATAACCGCTGGCAAAAATGTCATGGATTGGTATACCGACAAGGACGAAAAAGGGATACAGTGGCAATGCGATCTGATTCGGAGGCGGATGACAGGAGAGACGGCATGAGCAAAGAATTACAAAGCCAAGCATGGCGTGCTCACGATAACGACACTGACGAGATGCTTTTTTTAGAGCATCTTGCCAAACTGGCCAGAGATAAAACGCCGCCAGCGCATAAAAACGATCACGGTTGGCAACAAATCAAAAACGTATTGAGGCCCAAAATTGGAAACACAAGCCAAAGAAACACTTAATGAGCTGGCTGTAAGATGGAACTCCGAAAAAGCCCTTTGCAACCAATTACAGTTGCTCTTATCCGAGGCTTTGATGTACTGCGACCACTGCCAGCGCCCATCGGAATCTTGGGAGACCAACGCCAGACAAATCCTGAGCGCAATCAAACAAGATCGGGACGTGCTTAGCCGTGTCTAGCATTATTGGTTATGCCTTATTAGCTGCTTACGGGGTTATAATAGCTATCTTAGGGCTGACTATTATTCTCGCTATTGCAGCTTTCCGTTAGGAAACATATGGGTTGGGAAGATCGAACCATACGGGTTGGGAAAATTAAATATCCCTAAGCATTTCTGGCGTAATGATCTGACGGCCCACATAACCATCCTCTGAGTGATAAGTGATCACCTGCCCCTGCCGCGCAGATTTGAAGCCGTGACGGCTCGCATATGAGTCCCTGGCGGACAATGTGCCGTGTTGCTCAACCGTCATCAGGCCAGTTTCTTTAGCAGCGTAGTGATGCAGATGGCCCAAGTGCGCGTAGCTGTGTTTAGTCCGGCCAAATATCTCCCGGAACTCAGCCGTCAGTGCCCGGTCGATCTGATCTAGTTTTTTCAAGTGGCCGTGATGAAAGAACAGGCTCGTTTGGCCGTGTTCGACGGCGTAGAACGGCGCAGGGGATTGGTCAATGCGTAGCCTTGGGTTTTCACGATAGCGGTCAGCAAAGGATTCACGCAGCCATATCTCGGATACTTCATCATGGTTGCCCTCAGCCATTACTACGTCAACGGTGTTATATCGTTCTAGCAATAGCTCGATAATCTGGCGGGTTATGCGTATCCCGGTGCGAACGAGCTTAGGGAATCGGGTGTCGGTGTCTAGCTGGTGCTTGCTGGCCGGAGTAACAGCATCGATGCCGTCGTAGTGCAGGAAGTCGCCCATCTGGGCAAACACAGCACGTTCTGCCATCGGCGCTCGATCAATAGCCGCGCCAAAGAATCGCATAATCATATCTTCAGCCAGGGCGGTATCCCAGTCCTCACCGGCTTCCTCACCCCATGCCAGCATTCCAATATGCGCGTCTGTAAGGATGAATAGGTTGAGCAGATCATTTTTCGGCTTGATCTTTTGCTTAACCAGCGGCGCCGGTTTGATTTCCTCTTGCAACGCTTTGATCGCGTTTTGCATGGCCTCAAACTGGGCTTGCTTGTCTCGATCTGTCTTATACCACTCTAGCTTTTGCTCGCCCGTTTCGGGATTCCAAAGCACTGAGCGGCCCTTAAACAGCTCGTCGTCCCGCTGTCGAGGCGGTACGTCACCTGTATTCTTTGCAAGGTATTGCTCGCTGTACATCTGCTCTTTGCTACGACCGTTGCGGTGGTAGTGCAAACGCTGAGAGATGGTGCGCGGATTAACGCCAAGCAGGGCCGCCGCGCCGTTTTGGGAGCCGGTTTGGTCTATCGCTGCTAGAATCTGGTCAATGCTAAAGCCCTTCGGGCCTGACTTGCTCATTGTTACCCCTTCTTGCGTATTTCCCTCGCAATTTTTTCTCCGCTTCTACCAACTACATATCCGCCAAGGCCGATACTAAGTAGGCTCCACGCCTGTTCGGGCATGTCAAACATGACGCTCGTTCCAAGTATAGCGTCTAAGTATGGGGCAATAATATAATTATTTGCAATCATCACCGCAAACATAAGCATGACAATGGGTCGCCAAGCACCAGTCACCCAATGGTCTGACTTGGCCTCGGCCACCACCACGTCACGGGCTAACTCATTTGCGGTTTGCTCATGCTCCAGCATGGCAAGGCGTAACTCTTGCGCGGCCTGTGCGGCTTGGTCTTTGTCCTCAAAGAAGCGGCCAAGCACATTGTCCACGGCTTGGCCCATTCCGGCTGATAGTAGCTGCTGTATCATGCTTGCCCCCATTGAAATGCGTCGAATGTTGGGCACGTCTTGCCGTCATCGCAATCACGGTGACCTATCACGGCCAAATCGCCAAATTCGTCCTCTAGGCGCGTGACCAAATCATCCATAGCTTGCCATTGCTGGCGCGTAAAATTGCAGTCGTCACCGCCACCTTCAGCCATACCGCCAACCAAGCAAATCCCAACGCTGTCAGCATTGTTACCGCGTGCATGAGCGCCCATTCGCTCGACCGGCCGCCCTTGATCAATCTCGCCGTTGCGGCGAATTACATAGTGGTAGCCAATGTCTGTCCAGCCGCGCTCGTTAACGTGCCAACGCCGAATCGTGTCAGCTCCAATGTCCATTGATGGCGGCGTATAAGAACAGTGAATAATGATGCGATTGATTTGCCGTTTCATTTTGCCTCGCTTATGTCGTCTCGCAAGCAGGGCTAATCTTTACTTGGTAGAGAGTGTCGCCAATGCGGGCCTTAAACTCAGCTGGCTCTGCCCCAGCTGACTCAGGCTCAACGTCGCAGATGTTAACGACGGTCATCGTTGGCGTTTCAAAAGACGTGCAACGAGCCTCGCCTGTGGTGCAGGTTAGCAGCGCTGCAAGCACAATGATGTTCATAGTAAAAACTCGAACGAACACATAAGATATCCCTAGCGCTTGCGCTCAACCGATGTGATTTTCCCAGCATTGGCCATCGCATAAAAGATAGACCGGCCTTTCTTCGGCCCGTACTGTTCCTTTAGCTCGCCCATAACTTTTTTGCCTTTCTTGGTCAGCGGCATTAGTCAACCTCCAAAAGAATGCAGAATGCGGCAGTAACACGCGCATTATTTGATCTGACCGAAGCGCGCACATCAATATCCGATTTTTCCGGTATCGGAAGCGGGACAATAAAGTCATACGAATATTCGCCGCCTGTTCCAGACACTTCAAATTCATGGCCAATGGCGAAAGATGATTGGCCGCCATAGCGAACATGCATTGCGCCAGTTGCATCTGCCCCTGCCTCACAAGTAGCAACGCCTTTTAGCAAATACCCGGTTTGTCCTCTCGGCACCGTATATATCGCCATCAGAGATTGGCCATTCCCGGCGTTGATTTGGGCCACAGCCGTGCCGCCAAGGTTTGCTGTAATGTCGCCAACGTTGGTAGCAGAGCCATTGGTCATGCGGATGTTTTGAACCCTAGAAAAAGGCTGATTGGTGGTATTTCCAGTTTCGGCGCTAAGCGTTAGTTCTTCAGTGATCGGGTAAAAGTCAGGGTTCAAGCCTTCGATCAAAACAACTTTATCGGCATCACTGGCGCTTGATCGATCAACACTTAGCGCCCCTGGCGTATCAAATGCCGACCAAGGATAGTAAGTATCATCAATATCCCAAATCGTTCCTGTCTGCCCTTGGCTCATAGCCGGCACAGAGCCAACTCTATGTTGGTGCGAAAGGCCATCAAAGTGATTAGCTGCAATGCCGATCATTCCATTTGGCAAGCGAGTCACTGATTGCAGCATGCTCATACTTAATTCCTTTTATTTGTCGGCTTTGTCGTCCAGTTTCGCAATGATCTGCCGCAGCATGAGCTTCATCTCAGCCATATCGTCACGATAGTCGTCACGCCGTACATAAGTTTCGCTAACATGGCGCTCAAGCGTATTTTGGTCGGCCTGAAGCCGCTTTATTGAATCCCAAACAATACGAAGAAACCAGCCAGACAGCATCATCAGGCCGCCTATCACTGCGTTAAATGCTGTCTGTACATCCATTGCTATTCCCTTATTCGCTAATCAGTACGTCAGGCCGCACGGCCTTGAGTTCATCGGGCGTGGTCGCAGCGTCGATAGCCGGGTCAGCCGTCACGTCACGGAGCGCTTGTTTCTTGGCAGCGATCTCGTCAGCCTTCGCCTGATCGCCTTGCTCCTGCGCTCGCATAAACTCTACGTCCAACTGCTCCAGCAGCGGCTTACGCTCGGCTCGTAGCTGATCGCGCTTGATTTCACGCGCTTTCGTCATGTTTACGGTAATCATTCGCCCACCCCGTCAGTAAGTTCAGCTTCTTCAATGTCCCACGCATCGCGGAATGTGCGGTCGCTAGGAATATCGGACACGTCTACGATCTTGTAGGGAAGTCCGGTTGGCACGTCCTTTTTTGCGGTCTCGGTGACTGACAATTCGCCAGTGGGTACGATGACTGCGATTCCGCCTTGGTATTCCGCTCCGGGAATCTGTGGTGTTTTATATAGGATTCTTTGGTTCATAATTTGCTCCTAGCGAAAAACTGCCGCAGAGACGATACTTGGATCAAATTTTTCGCTACCATTTGTCTCGAGTAGACCGAATTTAGTTGTTGTATATATAACTTGGTTTATATAAATACCTTCTTGTTCGCTGCTAGCACTTCGGGCTGACATTGCCACTGTTGAATAATCTGCATCCGGCATTGCAGTAGCAAAATTTACCTCGTATCTCCCAACGCCATCATCCGTAATACTACTCACGTTCCCGCTATCACGAATAGATACAGTCCCAGTGCCATCGAAATTAACCCAAGCCCGACAGGCGTAGACTGGTGCAGAGCCTGTGGCGTTAAACAGATCAAGTGCGTCAGAGTCTGTATAGCCAGCAGGTGGGTCGTCAAAAACCAGCGTCCCAGCTCCGTCTGTCTGTAAAACCTGATTAGCGGAACCGTCAGCAATCGGGAACGAGTAGTTCTCAAACGACACCTGCCCTGAATCATCAACAGAAAAACGAGTGGTTCCGTCATCTGTTTTGATCGACAATCCAGCCGCGTCCACGGCCTGAACGACAGCTGACCGCACTTCCCACTCATCCGTAGCCTGATCAAAGGATGCGAGCGTAATCCATGCGTCATTATCGCTGTTGCGCATTTTTAGCAGGTCGTTGGCTTCGTCGTACCAAAATTGATAAGCGAAGGTTGTCGAAGGCTGTGTTGATCCTGAGCTGTTAGTTGCCAAAGCCTCAAGGCCGCTGTTCAGATCAGCCCTAAAAGCGGGAAAGCCTTGGTTGGCAATGTTGAAGTCGTGTTGACTCATTCTAAGCTACCTCTTTTCCATAACCGGCAGCGGTGTAATCGAATGTCCTACTGACAGCCGTACCGCCTGAGTTCTTGAATGTTATTGTAAACCCTAACCTTGTCTTGTTGGTAATTTCGTAAAAGTCACCCGTTTGCAAATCCTGCGCGCCGATACCGATGGCTGGCGTTTCTTTGAATGCAGTATTAAACGTCACCACCTTGGCCCCAGCCCCCGAAACGACGTCAAAATCGCGCTCGGTGCGGTCAGGCATGTCAACAGTCACCGTAAGCTCAGAAACCGCTGGCGTTGCCTCCGGGTCTGTCGTTGTTAGCCTTGCCCTATATTCCATCGCCCTGGCTTTGTAATCACCAACAACAAATGGCTGCCAATCACTAAAGGTCGGGGTTCCTGTCGGGTCATCTTCTGTGGTTCTGATTTGCAATTCTACGTCCACATCGTCAAACGCATTAGGGTCGCCATCAAACAGCCCAGGGCGGTTGTCGAATACCCCTGGCGTCTGGTCAAACAAGTTAACATAGTCAACGCGAACCGTTTTTAGATTGGCCGTGACTCGAGATATGAACACTTCGCCAAGATCGGTTGATTGGCCGAAGAAATAAAACCCTTCCGCATCGACGTTTCCCTCACCTGCGTCGAATAGCCCGGTCGCATCATCAAACAACCCAGTGACGCTATCAAAATCAATAGAAGTATCTAGCACTATCCGGTCTTGTTCATCTATTTCTACTACGTCATCGAACGTGCCATCGAAGTTGGGATGCTCCTCAATCCTTTGCACCACGTTAAGGTTTTCTAGCTGCTCAATGTTTGATTGGAGCCGAATCGTTGCCGCTGTTATCGAAGCTAGTCCGAGTTTATCGATCGCCTTGACAAAATATGTCCCGTTTCGCGCAGGAACCAAGACGGAAGTCGCTGGTCGCGCCACCTTTGGCACCAACTTGACTGAGTTTTGGTATTCATTTCCCTCATCGTCGCTCGCAAACCGAATGCGATAATGCGACAAATCAAGATCAGGTACGGCGTTCCAAGTAAGAAGGTATTGGTTGCCTATCAGGTTTCCGGTTAAGCCGGTGACATTCGAAGGCGGCGCAGTCTTACCGACTACCTGATGCTGCACAGTAGTGAAAGCTGAGCGGACGCCGAGCGAATTGATTGCCCGTGCGCGAACGGTATACGTCGCATTATCCTCGACGTTCACCAGCTCAAACCGATCGCCACCGGCTTGGCCCAGGTTGATAAATTCCGTAGTGCCAGCCTTGCGCGCTTGTACCTCGAAACGCTCAACAAAAGAGTCGCCAGTATCCAAGTCCACCAGCAATACGGTGATCGCTTCCTCGTTGAACGCTTGAAGCTCGTCGCTGACTCGAACAGAAGGCGCAGAAACGGTCAAAGGGTCAGGTAGATTTGACTGGGCCGATGCAGGTTCATCTTTGTCGTTAACCCAAGGGTAAACAGACGCCGTATGCTCGCGGGCCGCGATGTTCACTGTGCCGTCGAAATTGATGCTCATGCGCGTTATACGGAACTCTTTACCATCCCAGCCGGGGGTAGGGTGGGTAATCGTCACAACGTCGCTCACAGCGCACTGCATGGCCTCTGAAGTGGCGGTGAAGTCTATCGATATGCCGTTTCGGCGTGACGACAGGCAAAGCGTCTTCGCTATGTTTCGAGCTTGGTAGTAATTCGTAACGCTGTTTAGGTCGATCTGCTTTTCCAGCACTACGTTGTTATCTTCGGCCAAGAAATTAGCCGAATCCTGCGAGTCCGGTTCCGGCCAAGTTACGGAGTCTGCTTGCCAGTTAGCATCTGGGTTGACGAACTTTGCAATGACCCGGTTGAACCTTCTCTTTTTGTTCGGGCCAGAAAAGCTCATGCCTTCAATAATGTTATCGATCGTAAAATCAAACGTGCTGTCGTAGTCATCCTCAATAATTAAGCGATACTTGCCGTTCTGATAAGGCATCAAACCCTGCATTGAGCCTAGGATTTGCGATACGTTATTGAATAAAGTCTTATCGGTTTCCACGATTGCGTTGATATCAAACTTATTGACGAACTCGCCGCTACCTTCAGTGGTTTCTACCTGAACTTCGCAAGAATCCGCAGAGTCAGAGAATGCAGCGTCGTCAATCAGGTTTTCCGGCAAACCTTTGCCGTACCGCTCGTCGATTAGATAATCTCGCAAAGCAAGCGCTGGGTTGGATGACCAAGCGATGGCGCCTGTCCTTGGGTCGAATAATTTGCGCCCTTTAACCAGTGCGTTTATATCTGGCACTGATGAAAACGCGTCTTGATCGAACTCAAGTTTAATTGCGATGTAAGCAATGCCCCGAAGCCGATCGTTGCTATCCCATGATGGAGCATCCAACAGGACGTTAGAAACGCTTTGGTCGTCCGAGCCTGTTTTAACTTCAAAGGTGACGTATGGCTCGTATTTTGAGCCTGACAGCGGCGTGTCATCAATGTTTAGGTCGGTTATGGATTCTACTTCGCCCTCGCATAACACAATGCAAAGATATAGGAACTTGTTATCCGTACCTGATGTCTCGGTAAATACACGAACACCGCCGACTCTGCGCTCCCCGTAAATAATTGGCAAAGGCGCTACGTTGGATTGTTTGTTTACTAGAGCACCGCGGGCTTGGCTTTCTATATCTGGCTGTTCTGGCTGTTCGGGTATATCTACCGCCCAAGAAACAATCTCACCAACAACATCAACCCCTGCATTAATAACGTCGCCAGCAAAATCAACCCCAGCGTCGACGACATCCTTGCCGCCTTCGACTAAATCCGATCCTACGTCTTTGGCACCTTCCCAAACGTCGCTGAAAAAACCCATAATCTAGTACCTCAACCCTAGGTCGAACGAGGAGATCACGATTTGCCCCATTTGATATCTTTTACAGATTCAGCAGCAAAACGAAATCCGGTGTCATTGGGAAAGTAGTATTGCTGTGAATTGTTATTAGTCAGGCGGCCCGCCTTGCGTTCAAAGTCTGCCCAATGACTAGCGCAAGAAACCGTTATAGTTGAGGAGTTTCGATTATCCGCAACGCCAAATCCAGTCACTTCGCCGTCGAATGTTGGTATGGCGTCACCAATAATTTCACCGCCGTTATCTAATATCGCGTTCCATATACGAACCCTGCGGTTTAGATAGTCTATATTTAAGAAGATAGAAAGGTATGCCCGATTAACCGATGAAAGCCCTATCTGCAAAGAGCCAACCCTTAGCTCCTCAGTTTCCTGCACGTCTCCGATAGTGAGCAAATGACCACCGGGCAAGAATGTGTCGCCATCATAAACCACTTGCCGAAAGTTGTCGGTTATTTGCAAAACAGGCTCGAAATCAATCTGCACAAGATGGCACATCCGAATCTGATCGGATTGCAGTGCCGTAATCGTCGTAGCATCAATGGTGCGTGGCATCAGATAACCTCGACCATATCGATCTGATACTCGTATTGTTCATCTGCGCTTAAAGAATACTCTTGCACGTCGTTGTCAAGGCGCATTGTAAAAGTAACGTTGTCGTACACCATTTGCTCATTGTCACTTACGCTTTCAATTAGCGCGGGTTCGATTGATATATCACCCGCTCCGTCTCGGTCAGCAGTGACCATGTAGACCTTGCCGTGATTAAACTTAACAAAGTCACCGGCCTTGATGGTTCCCGTGAATCCGTCAACTGACACTGAACTTTCCCCAGGTGACGCCGAACCATTTGCTAAAGCGGTTCCACTTGCGTCGCCAGATGTGGAGCCAATGACAGGCGGAACAATGCCAAACGAACCAAGCCGCCCTTGCTGGCTAGTGACGAAAGCAAACACTGGCTGAAAATCAGCCCGAGTCATGCGGTTATACTGAGCGGTAAACGCCCACCGTTGCCCGCCAAGCGATCGAACCTGTACGCGGCCCGATATAGCTTCTGAGAATAAGTTGTTATGCCGTGACGATACGTTGATCGCCTGAAACTCCGGCTCTGCTGGGTAGGTGCCACTCATACCACTGCACGCCTCCCTCGGTCGTTTGATGCGGAGTTAATCATGCTAATGATCTGGCCTCTGCGTGATTGTAGTAATTGATCAAAGCCACGGGCATCGACCGTCGATATCTGGAACGTGACGTTGGTTGTGTTGTTTGAAGCGCCGCCAGATTGACCACCGCGCAAAGATTCATTTGGCGTAATAGAACCTGAGCTTCCCATAGTCAAAACTTCCGGGCCGCGCTCGCCAACCACATACGACTCACCAGACCTAACTTGCCCACCGAGCGCCCTGCCTTGATAGGTTTGCGATCTAATCTGAGCCACTTGCGCCAAGCCGTTAGCCACCACACCAGCCGCAGCGATAAAGTTAAACGGCGGCGGGTAAGTCGCTAGTGCTTTGGTTGCACCAGTGTAAGTGTTCATAATCGCATTGGCGATATTCAAACCCTTGGCAATCTTGAACGCTTCCTCATTGTACTGACCGAGCGCAGTCAATCCGGTGCGCAGACTTTCCATAGAAGCCTGACGAGCCTGATCATCCAGGTTGCGCTTGGCTTCGTTGTACTGCTGTTCAGTAATCAGCTTGTCTTGTTGGTGCTGTTTTAGCAGCTCTAAACGATTCTGGTAGCTTGAGTTTTCATCGACCTCGCCTTGCAGCAATCCTTGTCTCTGCAATTCACGGACAGTTTCTTGCTGCCGCTGTTCCATCTCTAGTCGCTCGGCCTGCTGCTTTGCCAAATACTCGTTTCGTTTTTCAAGCATTGATTGCCAAGCCGATTCTTCTTCTGCTAGGCGAGCTTCGTTGGCTGCTTTATCTTCTGCGTCTGCTTGTTGTCTTTCAGCTTTTGCCTCTGCTTGATCTTTTTTTCGTTGATTTTCCGCTTTCTTCTGCGTGTCGATTTGACGCTGGATAGCGACAGCTAAAGCTATCTCGGCTTCAGTGGCGCCTTTTTTAGCCAGCTCGTATCTAATGGTTTCTTCGGCATTTGCCCCGAGAAGGTCGCGTTCCTTTTCTAGCTTCTCAATCACGCCATCGATTGAATCTTGATGCTCGTTCACAGTACCGGTTAACAGACCCAAACGCCGCTGCTCAGTCTGCAACTGCACGTTCATTGCCTCTAAATCATCTCGTGCTTCTTCAGTTTTTTCCGCTAAACCCTCGGTAGCATCGGTGGCACTCATAAAGGGAGACTGAGTTAGAGCGGCTTGACTACCG
>Ga0209937_1000357_pt1 | contig 14992 bp, 15 predicted proteins | sample SalPon1_B_H2O_MG_FD_185699 | JGI IMG/M metagenome (GOLD analysis project Ga0209937, IMG submission 185699) | Salt pond water microbial communities from South San Francisco under conditions of wetland restoration - Salt Pond MetaG R1_B_H2O_MG... | ecosystem: Environmental > Aquatic > Non-marine... | reverse complement strand
GCAAAAATGTAGAGTTTATGGTAGACAACCCTAACATAAAAGAACTTTCATTGCAATCCAATCAGCCAGGCAATCATAGAATTAACGACGGTGTGGGACCAATTTTACCTGGTTTAATTTAATGTACACTATAATTCCTTGGAGTAATCAACTCAACCTTAATTCCTTTTATGATCGAGCAAAAAAGAAAGGCTTCAATAACAACAGTAGTCAACAACAAATGATAGACTGCTTCTCTAATGAAAAACAATGGCAGGCTTGGATTTTATATAGGGATAAAGAGCCTATAGGATCTGTAGTTGCACATACTCTTGATATTTTTGGTGAGGAAAAAGCATTTAGAATACTAGCTCGTTGCTGTGTGTTAGAAGGTAATAGAAAATCACGCGGACTGATGACTTATAAGAAAGCAATACAGGAGCATCAAAATTTTACAGATCAATTTTTTTTACCTACTTGTATTTCTTGGGCTGGTTCAGACTCTACTTTGTACGCTACTTCAAATAATGAAGAGTCAGGAAGCCAAAAGTTAGTTAATAGAATTTACTTTCCTATTTTACATGATATGGGGATTGTGGAAGATTGTGGTGAGGTTAATTATAGGAATACTAATCAAACTCTTTGGAAATTTAATGTAGAAAATTTCTATAATAATCTAAACAAACACAAAAAATGGCATCTTAATCGTAAGTAATTAACCAATAATCTGTGCTTAATTTTTGCATGATATTTGTAAATTCAGATTCTATGTTAAATTCAACTTGGTCTTTCTTAGTATCAAAATCTGAAATTAAACTGTTTTTGTTTAGGTAGTTAAGAATAGGACTTATTTGATTATCAAACAAAAATCTACTTGCATTTTGTTTGGGTTGTATAACAATTTTAACTGGATTATTTAGATTAGTTGAGTGCAGTAACTTGCGAACCACTAATTGATACCTATCATCTCTACCTAAATTTATAGCAGAATGCAGTTTTCCAGCATTCATTTCATACCATCTACCGTCATTATCTAAAAGATGTAATTGTTGTTCGTCTAAGTCGACCAAATAAGAATTTTCACCGGCTATATTAAGATGGTATCGGTCATCAATATCAGCGTGTTGTAGATAGCATTTACCCGATTCTAGTTTAATTAATCTAGCTTCTCCTATATTTTTTGGCAAAGAATTTAAAATTTGTTCCCAAATTGTATCTTTAAATTTGGTTTTAATCTGCCATTCTGAATAGAAAAAATTACCTGTTGGTTCATTTATAGAAGTTTTTATATCGACGAAATTTTCTATATTATCTCTAGCTATCTGCAATTCTTTTTTGCCAATACAGTAATTAGTAGGAGTTAGCATATTCTTATTTATAGACTATGTTTTTATTGTGCAATAAATATGAAGTGTCAAAATCGAAAACCTTCTGTCTGCATCCATTTACTGGTCTAGCAACTAGAGAAGACGGTGCTATCAAAATCTGCTGTAGAAGCCAGCCTGTGGGGTGGATACAGAATCAAAGCCTTGAAGAAGTCTGGAACTCGGACAAAATGAAAGAAGTCCGTAGACAGGTTCTAAGCGGTGAGAGACCTGATGTCTGTATACCGTGTTTCGATTTAGAAGATCAAGGCGTAGAGAGCTTAAGACAGCGTCACATACGCGGAGCCATACCTGAGGCTAGAATCAACCTTTACCCTGATGCTTTAGACAAGCTAGAAGACGATTATTCAATGCCGTTTGAATTACCTACTATGGAGATTAAGATCAACAATCTCTGTAATCTAAAATGTCGCATGTGCAATCCTCTTGATTCAACTTCGTGGACTGATTGGAAAGAAGTTGAACCGTTCTACGAGAAGGAAAACAACTATCTTGTGCCAACAGTTAAAAAACTTACATCAAGACCTGGTCAGTATATCGGACCATTTGACGACACTGCGCACTGGTGGAGAGATTTCGAAAAACTGCTACCCCATTTTAGAAGAGTAGAGTTTGCGGGCGGTGAGCCTCTAATGGATCCTAACCATTACAAAATTCTAGACATGCTTAAACCCTATGCCGATAACATTGAAATAAAGTATGCTACAAACGGGACTAAACTAGGCATATCGAAAGGCAGAACCATATTTGACTACTGGCCACATTTCAAGTCAGTTGCTGTAAATGTAAGCATTGATGGCATACATGATGTATACGAATATATTCGAGGCAACGGAGAGTTTGCACTTATAGAAGAGAACATAAAAAAGATAAAAGAAATACCAACGGTATCAAGAGTAGTTGGTGCATTTACAGTTCAATCTAACAACATACTTCAAATAGATCAAGTAATCAAATATTTCCTAGAAAAGATGGGCATTATTTTCTACAGCCACAGAGTAAACTATCCTAGAGCGCTGTCGGCACAGGTTCTACCTAACGAGTTAAAACAGCAGGTAATAGAAAAACTTGAAGCAATGAAACACACAGTAGAAGACTACGAAATGGTTAAGAATCATGCAACTATACGAGAAGTAACTCTGCAACAGATTCAAGATAATATTAACTTTCTACAATCTGAAGATTTAAGTCAACATTGGCAAGACTGCATAGAATTCAATCGAAAACTAGATGCTACTAGAAATCAAGGACCGTTGGAAGAGATACTACCAGAATTTAAGCCTTATGTATAAAGTAACAAGTAGATGGCCACATCAAGACTCTGTTAAAATAGAATGGAATCTTGGCAAGAGATGTAATCTTGATTGCACTTACTGTCCTGCGGAGATACACGATAATCATTCTTCACACACAGATATAGAGATTCTAAAATCCACAGTGGATAAACTGTATCAGATTGACAAGCCTTTGAGAATAAGTTTTACTGGGGGCGAGCCCTGTGTTCATCCCAAAATATCAGAACTATTTGATTACACAAGACAGCATGCTTCGTGGATTAATGTAACAACTAATGGAACACGTAAAGCAGAATGGTATGCTGAACAACCTCTAGATCATATTGTGTTTTCTCTGCACTTTGAAACTGCCGACTGGCATAGATGTTTGCTAAACATTATAGATACACACAAATTAGTAGATATTCCAATACAGGTTAATGTCATGGCACATCACGATCATATGGCAGACGTCAAGTTTGCCGCTATACTTCTACAAAATCACAAAATAAAATATGTTGTACGCCGCATTCGTTGGACAGAATCGCATGATTGGTTTGATGATATGCGCTACAACCAAAAAGATCTAGACTGGGTCTTAAAAGACGAAGCAACTGCTTTACCTAACTGCGAAGTAGACGGTGAGTACTACATACATGCTAATGACATCATTAAAAAGCATGATAATCAATTTCAAGGCTGGCAGTGTAATATTGGTATAGAAAGTCTTATGATTAACTGGGACGGTGAAGTTCATAGAGCAACATGTAGAGTAGGCGGCAGTTTAGGTAATATCTATAACGGTGATTTTGATATTCCCAATAAGCCAATCACCTGTACTCGAAGTTGGTGTACCTGTGCTGCTGATATTCCAATTACAAAAGAAAAACTATGATTAAAACAAAGGCAATAAAACTTGACAATCCTGAGCCAATGATGGTAACATGGGATATAGGGAGACGATGCAATTACGACTGCACTTATTGTCCTGCCATGCGGCATGATACTTCTAGTAATTTTCATAAATTAGACGAATTACATAATACATTTCAATTTATTAAAAAATGGACGAATATATACAACTCTAATCGAACTATCGATCCAGAAGTTACCAATATAAATTTTACAGGCGGCGAACCAACTATAAATCCCTATTTTTGGGACTTACTTGATTTGATAAAAAATACTGATGAAAATTATAGATTAAGTTTGACAACAAATGGTACTTGGGGAGTAGACAAAAGACAAAAAATATTAGATTATTTTTCTGGTGTAGTTATAAGTTATCATCCAGAAGGAAAACCTAAAATTAAAAAAAGAGTAGTAGAAAACATAATAGATTTAAGCAAACAGAATATACATTTTCAGGTTAACTTAATGCTACATGTCGACTATTGGGACGAATGCATTGAATTATATAATAACCTGAAAAACCAAGATATAGATGTAAAGCCAAGGCCAATTGGCGATGAAAATCAAACTAAAGGAAAATGGTTTAGGGACGAAGATGGTATATTTCGGAGAACTTCTCATCTCTATTCAGAAAAACAACAAGAATGGTTTTTTTCTGCAATGTCCGATTCCAGCAATACTTGTTCATATAAAAGCGGTGATGAATTAGGCAGATCTTGTTGCGGAGGACGTTGCATTTCGGGCCTAGTAAACAACGCATGGCAAGATGTAAATTTAATAGATACACATTTTCAAAATTGGTTATGCACTGTAGATTGGTATTTTTTGCATATAGAACAACATACCGGACTAGTTTATCATCATCAAACATGCCAAGCCTTGCATAATAAAAAGAAGGGGCCGCTGGGGCACATATCTCAATCACATAAAATGATATCGGAATTAGAAGAAAGAATGATTTCTCCTAGCCCTATTGTGTGTCCAAATGACATGTGCGGATGCGGAATGTGTGTTCCAAAGGCCGAATCTTTTGACGTATTCCAGGACCTTTGGAACAATATTAAATAAGGTGCGCTAAATGCGGGAAAACTGTTTTGAAATCAGTATGCCTAACACTTTCTAGTTGTGATATATATTCTTTAAAACTAGGTAATAGGTGAGATTGATCACTAGAATTCATAAAATCCAATACTGCCTTCCAACGATTCCAGCCGTATGGATTCACTTTCCAAAAATCATCATCTTGTCTGTAATTTTTCCATAACCAACTTTCGAATTCTTTGAAATTTTCCGTAACTTCGTTTTTATCTTCTTGCGGCAAAACTTGCGCACTTAAAAAGGTAGGTATGTAAAGAAGATGCATGTTTAAAATTCCGCCTCCGGCTTGTATACCGTTACTCACATTAGTCAAATTTACCTTTCTAAAATTTTGTTCAATCTTCCATTTGGCTAGTTGAGGCATAGTTTTTATGTTTAGTATTTGAATTGCAGTTGCTATACTTACATGTATGTTGTCTGGAGTATTATCTAAACGATGGAAATTAGCTTCAATTGTATCCCAATCCGCTGGAAATCTTATATAGTGATTTCTTTCTCCTATATCGTCTATACTAAATCCTACCTTTACTTTTTTAAAGTTTTTCCATAAATCTATTATGTCTTCATCTAGCAGCGTTCCATTTGTGTTATACCTAATTAAAATTTGATCTGCATAGCCTCTTCTAACAATTTCTTCTAGAAATAGTTTATGTTCTTTAATCATTAGAGGCTCGCCGCCGGCAAAATATATCTGTTTTAGGTTAGGTATCTGATCGTATAGTTGATTCCAAAACTCAGGATTTTCATGCCACTTGTTATCGAATGTAGATGCGTCCCAGTCCATCTGTTCTTTTATTATTTTATCTTTAAACAGTGGAAAAACTTTCTTATGATCTTGTACCCATCTACTACTATCATGAGGAGAGCACATAACACATTTTAAATTACAGGTATGACCTAATCTTAAATCAAGGTAAAAAAGTTTTTCGGGAACAGTGCCGTCCTTATCTGTGTTTTCGACTAGATCTTCTAAATCAAGGCCTTGCTGCCGCCAGTCTTCTGTTTCCCATAATCTTTTTGAAACAATCCCCTTAGACTCTTCGTCAAAGCATTTTGAACAACTAGACGGAATTTTTCCTTCAATCATGGTAGTCCTGACAGATTTCATGTAGTTGTTATTCCAGGCATCTAAAGGAAGGTCACGAGAAAAATTGGCAGGCTGGCCCGTGTTTCCTTTGACTAGACCTACAGTATGATCTTTGCCTGCACCACTTGCATTTGCTGAACAACACAATCTCATATCTCCATTTGGCCTAGTCGCGAAGTGTATCCAGGGAAGCGCACAAAAAGTACAAGATCCTGTGATATTTTCAATATTTTTTTGAGTTTTTCCTATTAGGCTTTCTTCAGGCTGATAAAATTTACTGTTGGACAAAATATTTTTCCTTTAACTTTTTTATTATCGTTTGATTGTGGTTTAGAATAGGTTGCATGTCACTTAACATTTTTTTTAACTGTTTAATACTATACTGATCTATTTCATTTATCAGTTTAAGAATACATAACAGTCTGTCTTCATTATTTTCGACTTCGTCATAGGATTCGTCCCAAAAATCAGCAAAGGTTATAAATCCGTATTCTTTCATTAAACTTAATGAGTGCGGTTTACCTGCTAAAATAAAAGGTCTTTGAACAAGAGCAGGCATTATAGCTTTTTCATCTATATAGGCACCGACATCTGCGAATCTAGTCAAATTAACAATAGTGCAAAAACATTTTCGAAAATTATCTTCTAGCAGTTTGTTTTCTAGAAACGGTTTAGATCTTGAAAAAGGATTAAGAGTAAAGTCCATTTCTTCTCCTTTTATTTGAATTAAATTATCTGCAGCATCTAAAGTTAAAGGCACTGCGGCATTAAGACTATGATGTCCTTTTTTTAACATATTCCAAATTTCAGGATCGGTGGTTTTCCATTTATTGATATCAAACCATAAAATTTTATTTAATTTATTCCAGGATCCTTTAAAATGCCAACTCACTGTAGAACTCTTATTATGTAAAAAAGAAGAAATAATATGCCTGTGGGACTCGTATCTTCTGTTAAGGCTAATAAATTTTTTGCATATGTGCTCATCATATAATTTGTCATCTATGTCTTCTATAAACGAAATACTTTTAAGCAAATATAAATCTAGATATTGTAAAGCTAGATGCTTATACTGTTGCTCGTAGACTTGCAATTCTTTCTCACAACAATAACATAAAAACTTAACTGAGTTTGATTTAGCAATTTTTTCTAGAGAATCAAAAAGTGGAATAGAGATTTCGTTATCTAATTCGAAAACTGATCTGTTATGAGAATATTTAATTAATATTTCTGCTAAAAAAATATCAATGTCATTACCGTTGTGATCAGGTAAAATATAATTTTTATGTGCAGGCGGATAGCAAGAAAAATATATTAAAAAAGGGCGTTTTCTAGCTCCTATTATAATTTTATATTGTTCAATTTCTCCGATAATATCTTTTGCAAATTTATATTTTGCAAACTGTTCTATAGAAATTCTTTGGTTAGAAGATAGTGCAATTGTTTCTTTACCGTAAAAATTTTCATAAATTAAATTATGTCTAAGCAAATCATTAGCAAGTTGTGCATCATCAGAACTATTCAGTTCCTTAATTTTGTCTACTAACTCCATCTAAATATATTTATTGAAATGCCATTAGGGTATATAGTAAAGAGAATTATAGATGAGAATCTTATCAATGCATCTAGGAGGACACGACTCGTCTTGCTGCGTGCTAAAAAACAACGAAATAGAGCTTTTCTTTTTAGAAGAAAGGTATAGTAGGATAAAACATCATTGTCATTTGCAAAATTGCGTTGACAAAGTTTTAGATAATTTATCTGGCAAAGTCGATTTAATCACGATACCTACTTTTTATCGCAAACACAACCCAACAGAATACCTTTCTTACTTTTTAAAAGAATATAGCAAATATTTTTCAAATATTCCTAAAGTTTACAAAGATTTTTATCATCATAGGCAACACGCTTCTTTGGCTTTTTACAATAGCGGATTTGATAGAGCGGCTGTGGTGGTAATAGACGGACACGGGAGTAATTTCTTTACAAAAAACGAAAATGATTTAAAAGAATGTGAGACAATTTACGAGGTAAGTTATCCTGCAAATTTTAAGACTGTGTATAAAAAACTTCTCTGCAATTCTAATAAGAAACAGAGTCAATATGAACAATTGGTCAAAAAAAGAAATCTAGATATTGATATTTTCCTAGGACTAGGAATTGGACAGTTATACGACCTTGCGTCATACGCTATTGGAGATAGTATATTTGCTGCAGGAAAAGCTATGGGACTTTCATCATATGGAAACGATATTGCGATAGATTTGAATAATTCTAAAATAACCACCGATGAACCATTAAACTCTATAAATTTTCAATCGTATGCAGATTATTGTAAATCTATACAAAAACTCACCGAAGAAAAAGCATGTGGACTAATAGAAAAAACAATCCAAAAAACAAATGCTAGTAATATCTGTATTACCGGTGGGTATGCAATGAATATAATTGCAAATAAACGTTACCTAGATCAATTTCCTAATGTTAATTTTTATTTTGAACCTCTAGCCAACGATATTGGAAATTCAATAGGATCAGGTCTGTTTTACTTTTATAAACATTCTAAGACACACGATAAAAGATCTTTAGAACATACTTCCTTTCACGGTACTTTACACACGTTGCCGACAAAAGGCAAGAGCTGTAACTCTAAAGAAGTAGCACAAGAACTTTTTAAATCCAAATCTGTTGGAATATTTTATAAAAAGGCAGAAGCAGGACAAAGAGCGCTAGGACATAGGTCAATTCTTTTTAACCCTTTTGATAACGAATGTAAAGAAAAAGTAAATTTAATAAAAAAGAGAGAATGGTACAGACCTTTTGCTGCAATTGTGTTAAGAGAAGATGTAGGAAAACTTTTTTATGTTAACAATAAATTCTTTGATCGATATATGACTGTTTGTTATTCTGCAAAACCGTTAGCTCAAAAGAAAATAAGTGGTATCTTGCATGTTGATAATACATGTCGTTTACAAATAGTAGACAGTGATCATCATCTCTATAAATTACTGAAGGAGTTTAAAGTAATAACAGGCCTTGGCATTTTATTAAACACCAGTATGAATATAGCGGGCGAACCACTAGTAGAAAATCCAAATCAAGCATTAAAAATGCTAAGAAATACCGATCTTGATTATGTTTATTTTTTAGAAAGACAATTACTTACTTCCGATCAACATATAACGACTATACAGCGGCAAGTCTAAAGTTTTTGAGTCATAACATTTAATAGCCGATTGTTTCTTAAATTCTTCAATTGATCTAGCAATTCTAACATGTTCGTTTATTTCATAATTATTGCTTTGCAAAACTAATAAACAATTAGAGTTTTTCTGCTCTATCCAATTATTGTATGTAGTTTGTGTCAGATGTTCGCAACTGGTGTTAATTACTACGTCAGCTTTACTTTTATAGTTTGTAATATCGTCGACAATGTGCGTAAATTGTCCTTGCTCTAATTCTATCTGATTTGCTTTTTCTGCTATAGGCTTGCAAACTGGGTCAATATCTATATTGGTAATATGTTTGATTTGTAAGTTACTTTGAAATAGTAGACTAGCTAAAATACCATTCCAACCACCATGTATTTCAAAGCTAACTTCTTTGTCAATAAATTTAGAAATATTCTCTATTAACCAGATCTTAGACCTAATTTGTCCTTTCCAGAAACTTTCTAGTGTTCTATATCTATCACTAGAATCACGTATTGCATCCATCCAAAATAAAACATGTTCAACGTCAAGATTTTTCAAATTGAATATCTCTCTTGTTTACTTTACCGCACTGCTGTTTACATTTAATTAAGCAAGACGGAGAATTCCATTTTTCAGCAATTTTTTGAAAATACGGCGAATCGAAAATCTCCCTGAGAGATTGTTTTTGCAAACTAGGCGTGTAACCTATTTCATCCATATAATCTATCCTAGGTTTTTCAAATGCAGGAACCCAGGAAAAATCAAGCCAGCAGCACGGAGTAACTAACCCGTTAGCTGATACATAGATTTGACTATCATGAACTGCCTTACATTCTATTAATGTGTGTTTCGTTTTTACAGAAGTTTCGGCTTCTTGTATTTTCTGCGTTATTTCTAAACTTTTATCTGAAGGGAACAAGGTATCTATTGTTCGGCCTGTGTTATCTAAGACAGGCCATGACGATTCTTGAAACCTTGAAGTATGCTTAACTTCAAATTTTTGAAATCCATATTTTTCACTGATACTTTTACATGCATCTATTTCATGTTGGTTGTGCTTAAAAACTAGCATGTGCCACTCTGCTACTCCATCGTGCTTAATAAATGCTTCAGCATTTCTTAAAATTAGATTCCAGTCGGTGTTTATCCTATATTTTTTATGACTCTCTTCTAATCCGTCTATGCCGAAAGTCGTTCTAACCTTAAGATCTGCTAATTTTTTCCACCAGTCTAAAGACCTAGCACTTCCGTTTGTGTGCATTGAAAGATTTATTTCCGGGTTAATCTTTCTTAGGTATTCAAATATTTCTATAGTATCGCGAGCAATAATAGGATCTCCTAAATTACCGCACATAAAGAGACTGTTAAGTTGTTTAAGGAAAAACTCCGGAAACCATTTTTTAAAATCGTCTAGATAGATTTCGTCTAGTTCTATTAAAGGATTCTCTGGTCCACCGTAAACACGTCGAGGACACATTGGACATTTAGCCTGACACTTGTTAGTTGTTTCTAGATGTATTTCTCGAATATCAGATAAGTTATACATTCTATTCATTTAGAAAATTTGTTTTATAATCATAGTATAAGTAGTTTATACATGAAAACGTCATTACTAAGCAAAAATGAATGGGATACTCTGAAATCAGTTGTTGTTGGAGATGCTACTAATGCTCGCATACCGCATCTTGATAAAAGTCTGCGCACAGTAAATTATGCAGATAAAGCAGACGACAGCTCTATTAGAACAGGAGTATATCCCAATACTGTAATTCAAGAAGCAAACCATGATTTAGAAATTTTTACAGATTTTTTAATTAACCAAGGCGTAGAAGTTTTACGTCCGATTCCTAATGCAGAGCCAAATTACTATAACTACTGTCCTCGTGACAGTGTCCTTGTGTACGATGACGTAATAATTTCGACGCCGCAGCCGCTGCGAGCTCGCAAAGGCGAAGAAACATTTATCGAACATCATTTTGAAAATCTTCCTGCAAAATATATTAAGACAAATCCTAGTTTATCCGATGACTTATATAATGAAGATTGTATTGGTGATCCTGATATTCTTGCTCTTACTGAGATCGAGCCATGCTTTGATGCTGCTAATATTCTTCGATCAAACGATGATCTGTTCTACCTCGTAAGTAATTCAGGTAACAAAGCTGGAGCAGATTACCTACAAGAAATTATAGGATCAGAAAAAACAGTATGGACAATTGAAGGTGTGTACAGCTATATGCATCTTGACAGTACGATTGCTCTATTGCGAGAAGGTCTTATGTTATTAAATCCCGATCGTATAAAGTCAAAGGACCAACTCCCTAAACCTCTTCAATCATGGGATGCCATTTGGTGTCCGGAGCCAGTAGACATTGGTTACTATCCTGGATACAATAATGCTAGCAAATGGATTAGCATGAACCTTTTTTCTATCAATCCTCGTCTTGTTGCTCTTGAAGAAAGACAGCATTCTCTAAGAAAAGAACTTGAGAAATATAATATAGAATGTGCCATGTTACCGATGCGTCATGCGCGAACACTTTCTGGTTGCTTTCACTGCGTAACACTTGATATTGAGAGAGAAAAATGCTATGATTGAAAATATTGTTGACTCATCTGATAAACTTCTTCATATAGTGTGCCGGCCAAATAATGAAGACCGTGTAGATATTGTTAATCCTTTAGAATTTATTCAAGTTTCTTATATGAATCAGTCTAAGGACCAATACTTTAAGCCTCATTGGCACCTTGAAAGAAATGTTCAGTACGGATTCACAATAACACAAGAAACTTGGATAGTAATTCGAGGAAGTGTAGAAGTATCTTATTTTGATGAAGACAATACACTCATCAAACGCACTGTGTTAAATGCAGGTGATTGCACAATTACACTTAGAGGTGGCCATTCCTACAAATCTTTAGAGAATGATACGCTAGTTTATGAAATTAAAAACGGGCCTTACGTTGGACGTGACAAAGATAAGGAATATTTTCAAGAATGAAAATAGGAGTTATAGGACTAGGCACAGTAGGTAGTGTTGTTTATGAATCATTCCAAACATTAGGTCACGATTTATCGTATTTTGATACTGCGCATGCAGATAGCAAAATTAACGATGTGCTCGACACTGAAGTTGTCTTTGTCTCTGTGCCTACGAATATGAACGAGAACGACGGATCATGCGATACTAGTATTGTCGAAGAGGTTGTTGATATACTGAATTCTTATTCCTATTCAGGTATTGTGGTTATTAAAAGCACTGTCCTTCCCGGAACTACAGATAGTCTTGCTATGAAATATAAAAAATTAAAGATTTGTTTTTCACCAGAATTTTTAAGACAAAAAACTGCACTTTCAGATTTTTTCTATAATCAAGACGTGCTTGTGATAGGATCACATGATCGCGAGATACAGGAATACATAGCAGAACTACACGAAAAATTATGCAAAAATGTTAAATTCCTGTTACCAACTGAGGCAGAAATTGTTAAATATTTTAATAATGTACACAATGCTGTAAATGTAGTATTTGCTAATATGATGTACGATGTTTGCGAGCAGTTAGACTGTTCTTATGAGAATGTCTATGACACTATAGAACAGCGAAATTGTATTAATACATCTTATCTTAACTGTAATAAAAACCTTAGAGCATATGGCGGCGATTGCCTTCCAAAAGACATTTCAGCATGGAGTAAAATGCTGAAAGAAATCGGTCTTCAATATACATTTGTAGATCATGTCATCAAAGATAACGAGCTAATAAAAAATGAAAGTACTAGTAACAGGAGCTAAAGGATTGTTAGGCAGCGAGTTGTGTAAGCAGCTTGTACAAAAAGGTGATACTGTACATGCAGTTGATAATCTTAGCAGAGGAAACGCCACTGTTGATTGCGAAAGATTCTTTAACCTTGATCTTACAAATACAGATTGTTTAGGAGAATTAGACACCGACTATAATATAATATATCACTACGCTGCAATAAATGGAACAACTAATTTCTATAAAAAACCAAATGATGTACTTAGATCAAATACTTTAATCGATTTCAATGTATTCGATTTTGCCTCTTCTCTACTATCTGATCCCCTTGTTGTCTATGCATCCAGCAGCGAAATTGTAGTTAATAATACCGATAAAAAACTAGAGGAATCAATTAACATATTAATAAACGACATAACAAATCCAAGATGGAGTTATAGGCTAGCTAAAATATCAGCAGAAAACTATCTTACCAATAGTAATTTAAAGTATCTTATATTGAGATATTTCAATGTTTACGGTTTGCATAGTAATACAGGTCATTTTGTTGCCGATCAAATAGAAAAAATTAAAAACAATGTCTTCTCTTTGATAGGACCATACGAAACAAGAAGTTTTTGCCATGTATCAGACGCAATAGATGCGACAATACACTGTGCAAAATCTGCGTCATATGATATAGTAAATATTGGCAACGACGAAGAAATTAGGATAAAAAGCGCTGCAAATATTATAGCTAAATCTTTAGGTATTAACACATCCTTAGTTGATTGGGAATATTTGGACAGTCGTAAAGGAAGCACAAAAAATCGTTGTCCTGACATAAACAAACTTAAAAATTTATATCCAGAATATGAGCCATTAAGTTTTGAAGAAGGCATGATAAAATTAATAGCAGCAAAAAAATGACATTTAATGCAGTTTTAGAATTCGAAAACAAGATTGCAGAGTATTATGGCAGTAGTTTTGCAGTTGCTACCGACTGTTGCACTCATGCAATAGAACTTTGTTTACGTTACAAAAATATATCATATGCAGTCTGTCCTAAACACACATACATAAGCATTCCTTTTACATTTCAAAAATTGAATTTAAAATGGAACTTTGTAGATCTAAAATGGCAAGACTTTTATTATGTTACTGATAACATTATAGATTCTGCAGTTTATTGGCAAGAAGACAGTTACATACAAAATACAATGATGTGTTTAAGTTTCCAATTTCAAAAGCACCTAAGTCTCGGTAGAGGCGGCGCAATTCTTATAGATAACCAAAAAGATTATATAGAACTAAAGAAGATGTCGTACGATGGCAGAGTTCCTAATCAGCCTTGGGCCGAACAGAAAATAGCCAGCCTAGGATATCATTACTATATGACTCCCGAAACTGCTGAAATAGGATTAAACAAGCTAGAAGAAGCAAAAAGAACAAAACCAAGAAAATGGAGTGATATCGATTATCCAGATCTGTCAGAGATGCCTATTTTCCAATCATCTTGGGTATCTTAGAGTCTGCTGAACTAATACAGGTTGGTGTTACACATGGTTTAGATGACTGGAATAGATCAAATCCATCATCGATAGTGCCAAGAGGTTCGTCATGGCAAGAATAAGAACGTTTAATCTCACCGCCTGGCTCACGGATAATACAACTCTGATAACCAGCATTACAGTTCCAGCCTTTGAACTTGTTAAATCCAAACGCATTTAATCGTTCTGCTTGATCTAAGTCGTATTCTTTGCCAGCATCGTCCGTTAATCTCATCTGAGCAAGTTCTTCGCCGTTGACATGCTGCGGAAATCCCGTTTGTAAACAGTCAACCTGTGCCTGAGTATACCCATGCACTACAAAACTTGCTGTAGGGTCGCTTTGAGGCTTTACAGTGACGTTTATGCCCCGGTCTGCAAAGCGTTGACAACGTTCCCAGTATTCATCAAACAGTTCTGGCACCATTACCTGATTGATTGTAACAAATACCCCAGCGTCTGTCAGTTGAAGACACTTGTCGCCGAATTGTTGTTCATCGGCAAACTCTGCGTGGAAACTTGCGGTGATAGATCTTCTACTGAGATTTTCAGTAGCAGCAATCCAACGGTCCCACCATTTTACACCCGGTGACAGATTAGTAGTCATGTGTATGCTTTGATACTCGGGCAGACTATCTTGCGCATAATGTTCAATCAGTTTGAGAAAATGTTTATACGCAGTCGGTTCGCCTCCGGAAAAACTGAAGTGGAAACTGTTAAAACCATTGAGACGACTCTGTGCCTTGATGTTGTCCATTACGTTACAGTAGGTT
>Ga0209937_1000355_pt1 | contig 15018 bp, 10 predicted proteins | sample SalPon1_B_H2O_MG_FD_185699 | JGI IMG/M metagenome (GOLD analysis project Ga0209937, IMG submission 185699) | Salt pond water microbial communities from South San Francisco under conditions of wetland restoration - Salt Pond MetaG R1_B_H2O_MG... | ecosystem: Environmental > Aquatic > Non-marine... | reverse complement strand
CGTAGGAGGGATGAGCGCGAGCGCCGCGGAGGAGGAGCGCAGCAGGAGGAGGAGCGCCGCAGGAGGGATGAGCGCCGCGGAGGAGGAGCGCAGCAGGAGGAGGAGCGCCGCAGGAAGGACGAGCGCCGCGGAGGAGGAGTGCAGCAGGAGGAGGACCGCCGCAGGAAGGACGAGCGCGAGCGCCGCGGCGGCGACAGAAGAGACGTGCTGCCTTCTCCTCCTCCTCGACGGGGCGATCGACGCAAAGGAGAGGTGAGCGAGAAGGATTCGAACGATGTCGTCCGCTTGCGTTCGTTTGTCTCGATCACGCACGCGAAAGCACTCGCTCGGTCGGTCGTGATCGTCTTCTCCCTTGTCTCTCACTTGTTCGATCGAAGGTCGCGGTGGTAGCAGCACCCCCCGACAATACCAAGAAACGCCCCCGCGGCGCAGCAGAAGAAGGCGAGAAGGAGGACGACCGGCGTGGTAAGTGACGGTACGACTCGAGTCGCTCCTCCCCCCGTAGAAAAAAAGGTCAGAAGACGCACACACGCACGCACGTGTCTTCGCACGACAGGTGTCAAGATGAGGCGCGTGGCGTCCGAGGAGGGCGACAAGGAAAACGCCGCTCCGCCGAGGTCGTCGACGCACAGGAGACCGCAGGACAGAGGAGAGACGACGGAGGTGAGGACGGTCGAACGAAAAGTGAACTGATCTGACGGCGGATCATCTACGGTGAAAATGCCTCGCGTCGGTGTGTAAGCTGCGGAATGAAATTCGATCGGTGTGATGTGACCGATTCGATCTGACACCTACGCCTCCCCTCTTTGACCGCAGAAGCCCTCGTCTTCTTCCAAAAGGAGGGACCGACCGGAGGACGCCGCCAAAAACACGCCGAGGTAAGCTGCGAGCGAGGGTGGCGACCACGACACGAAAACGTTTATGTTTCTCTCTTTTTCGTGGATACGACGGGCGACGCGGTGACCGACCCCATATGACGACCTTCGTGCGCAGGGAACGAGTGGCGTCTGCGATCGTGGCCATCTACTCGGTGGGCAAGGAGGCGACGTCCGGCTTGAAGTCGTTCACCGAGGCGGTCGCGAGGAAGATCCCGGAGGTGGTGGACGGCGTCAAGGTGGACTTCTCGTCCCCGACGGGGGACAACGTAGTGGGTGTCGTGAAGGAGGCGGAGCAAGTGGTGGTGCGAGTGCCCACGGTCATGAAGCCGACCAGGAAGCAGTGCGTGCGGTCGGTCTTGAAAGACTGCATTCCCGTCGTGTACACCCCCGCCGTCGCCTTCCAGGGGAGGTTGTACGAGATTGCGTGATTTGTTTTGTTTTTCGGAGGGTGATGTACAACCACAGACTCTGATGAATAAACGAGGTACCCCGGGTACTCCCGTGCGAACGATCGTGTTGGTCGTCTTGTCGTCGTCGTCGTTATTATTACTATTGTTATTACTGTGTCGCGGACGTAATAAGCCTGTAACGGCGGAAATCGTGTCTCCCTCTGCGTTTCGGCGCGTGGTTCTGAACAGCGGGCACTTGGAACCGTCCTCGCCCCCCTCTGATTTCGCCGACGCCTCCGCGCGTGGCGCGAAAGACATAGGTCAAGCCAAGGAACGATACCTTTCCAGTCACGTAGGACGGTCCTCGATAGGCGAGGACAGAAGACGAAAAGTGGAAGAGGGTGTGCGGCACGCTCGTGTGCTCGTCGAGGAAGGGTTGAAAGGGACGCCGTATGCATCGTGGATCTCTGCGCTCGCAGGGGAGTCGCGGTGGAAAGTGGCGATCCTCGTGGATCGCGCCGAAAACGGCTATCCCCACACCGTCGGGGATCTCATCTGTATCCCTCTGTCCGTGCTGGACGAGTACGACGTCCCGCGACTGGGACGTCTGTTCCTTCACGAGAGGGTTCACGTCGTGCAGCGCGCCGACCCGGAAGGGGCACGGCGGTACGCGAAAAAATTGGGGTACGAGCGAACGAACACGCGGCGCCGAGACGTATCGTCCTCCACGCGCTTCCTCCTCCGCGCCAACCCGGACCTGGACGAATGGATGTATCTCTTTCGAGGAACCATGCCTGCGGCGGTGTACACGAGCGACCATCCGCGGAGTCTCGCGGAAGCGATGGTGGTAGACACGAAGACGGGTAAGAGCCTGATGCCTTCGTCGTCCTCCTCCGCTATCACCGCGGCGGCGGCCGAGCATCCTCACGAAGCGGTCGCGTATGATGTCGTGGATTCCGCCACGGGGAGGACGAAGAGGAGACATAAAATTCGAAAAGGAGTGTGACCCCGTCGTCAGCATCGGCCTTCATGACCAAGGCGAAGGAAGAGTCCACAGCGGAGCGAAGCCGCGACGCTTATTTGGAGAAGACGACGCGAGCGCTGGCAGGGATGAAGCTGTCGCCGTACAGGTACCGCGTGTCGTCGACGGCGTCCTCCCCGTACGGAGAAGGGAGGGGTCGCGACATGTACACCGTGACCTCTTACCGCCGCGTGAACACCCAAAACGAGATCGCGCACATCAAGGAAGTCGTGACGTGGGAAGGCGTACTCCGGACGCGAGGTCGTGCCGGGAAACGAGTCGTGGACGACGAATCCCTCGCGTTCGTTCGGATCGAGTGCGATCCCACGGCGTCGACCGTCGCCGCCCCGCGATTGGTGCGTTTCGAGAGGCGGCGGCGTATGCCTTCGAAGGGGACGTGCGACGGCGATCTCCGAGACCCGAGAGGATGGCTGACGCTGGACGAGCTGAAGCACGTGTTGTTCTACGGCGATGCGTGAAGTGCCGGAGCCGGAGCCGGAGCCGCTTTTCTTTTTCGGAGTTGACATGAAAAGGCGACGGAAGACATCTTCTCGGAATGTGGCGTGCGACGCCCGCCGATGCCGCCGCTGCGGTTGCTGCGAAAGACCGAGGAGTGGACCGCGGAGCAGGACAAAAATTTCGCGCCCTCGTGGACCTGGACAACATCGCGTTTCGGGAGGGCGTGTTCGACCCCGGATGCGCCGCGCACCGCATGGAAGCCGTCCTCGAAGTGGCCTCCCTTCCTCGCGCTCGTCACGTCGAGTCCTTCTGTAACGTCAAGACGCGGGACCACCTGCGGAAGAAGAACGTCGCCGTCCCGGGTAAGCTGCAGGTGAGCGAGCGCGTCACGAAGGACAGCGCGGACCACCTGCTGCTCGCGAGGTACATCGACGCTCACCTCCGACGGCACAAGAGGAGCAGCAGCGTGCCGCTCCTCGTGGTCACGCACGACAAAAACCTGGCGCGCATGGTGAACTACCATACGCCCCCCACCGCGATGCACGTCCTGTACTTCGGTCTGTTCGGCAAAGCCTCCTCCTCCTGCGAGAAACTGGACATCCACCCCGCGGAGCGGTTCGCGCTGTCCTTCAACGATCGTCGCGATCTCGACGGTTTCGTGGCTTCTCTGTCGCGGTTCGAAAAAGTGACATAAAAAGTCGACGTCCTGGCACGCCCGGACTTTTTATTAATGCGCATCGACGCAGCGGTGGTCGCGATGGAGCAACAGACCTTGAGTATGGCGGAGGAGCTCACTCCCCTGGCGGAGGACGTTCCCGCCGCGGTGGACGAGAGACTCGCCGAGGCTCCCCTCCGCGGAGATCATCAACGCTCGGGGGCGCGCTGGATGCTGGAGAAGGAGATGCGGACGGACGGCAAGCCCAAAGGAGGCATCCTGGGCGACGAGGTGGGCATGGGCAAGACCTTCGTCACCCTGGCCGTCGTGTTCGCCCGTCTCAAGCCGCGGACGCTCATCGTGACCCCGGTGGCCACCACGTTCCAGTGGCGTCGCGAGATCGTGGACAAGTTCCCCCAACTGCGCGACCACGTCACGCACGTCGTGAACAACCACACGTCCGGCACCCGCGGGGAGTACTGGCGAGCGGTGGAGGTGGTCATCACCAGCTACGAGAACCTGCGCACGAGCCCGGCCTGGATCAGGAACACGCACTGGGATCGCGTGGTGCTGGACGAAGGCCACGTGACGCGGAACGCCAACACCCAGGTCAACAACGCGATGCGGCACGTCCGCATGGACGTCTGCTGGATCCTCACGGCCACGCCGGTACACAACGACATCCGCGACCTCGTGTCTCTCTTGCGGACGTGCCGCGTGATGCCTCCTTCGTCGTCGACGCGAACAGCTGCGGGTGCGGCGCAAGCGACCGTGGACGACGAGGAAGAAGAGCTCGCGGCCGCCGCCGTCGGGAAGAAGAAGAAGAAGAAGAGGACCGCCCCGGAGGCGCCGATGAGCGCGAAGGACTTCGACAGGCTGCGCGCCCTGCAGGAGGAGTTCATGTTGCGACGCACCGTCAGTCGCGAGTGCGTCGATAACCCCTACCTCCGCCTGAAGCCACTGACGGTCACCGTGGTCACCGTGGACTGGAGGTCGGCGTACGAGCGCGAGCTGTACGACACGCTGCGGAAAGTGGTGGAAGCCGGAGGCCTGGGCGAGGATGACGGAGGCGGCCGTGGAGGAGCCGTGACCGTACAGTCCATCGTGTACATGCGCCAGCTGTGCGTCTCCTTCCACGTCCTCAAGGAGTCCATCAGCAAGAAGACCACCGCGGCGGGAGGTGGCGGGGCGACGTCGGCCGCGGCGAAGAAGCTGTCCCTGACGGAAGAAGAGCTACGTGGATACAGCGAAGACGAGGACGGAATGGTGCGCGAGGACGCCGAAGCTCGCGCGGTCGCCACCGCTTCGAAGACGCAGAAGAAGAAGAAGCAAAAAACCACGACGACCTCCTCTCTCCGCGGAATCATGACGGCACACGTCGTCTCCAGCCTGTCGCGGACGAGGACGGAGGAGGAGAAGAAGGGCGATGCTGACGTCGCCGCGGCCACGACGACATCCGTCAGCGAAGAGAAGAAGATGAAGCGCGAACGCGACCGCCTGCGGAGACATCGCTCGAGGAACATGATGTACGGCGTCGTCCCTCGCAGCATCTTTCACGATCCCAAGGCGGCCATGGGAGGAACTTCCTCCGCCGAGAGCTTCCGTGCCGCCGCGGAGGCCGCCGACCCCGAGCAGAGGAGAAAGGCGATCAAGCAGGAGGTGGCGGACATCCCCTTGTCACCCCAGGACGGAGACGGCGGTGGCACGCTGCCCTTGGTGTCCGTCTTCAAGCACGTGACCGCCAAGTACGTGGCGCGCCGGGATCTCCCGCACACTTCCAGCAAGATGCAGCGACTCCAAGAGATCCTGCACGCCAACTTCGCCGATCCCGCGACGCAAGACGACAAGGTCATCGTGTTCACCACCTTCATCGCGGAGATGCGAGAGGTGTGCAAGCACCTGTACGCGCGGCAGATCGGCTACACGTGCATCTCCGGCGACATGAACACCGTGCAGCGCGACCAGAACATCCACGGTTTCCACGTGGTCCCCGGGATCAAGGTGCTGGTGGCGCAGATCAACTGCACCTCCACCGGCATCAACCTGCAGTGCGCCAACGTGGCCGTCATCACCAGCCCCACTTGGAACCCGTGCATCGAGGAGCAGGCCATCGGGCGCATCCACCGTCAGGGGCAGACCAAGCCGGTGCGCGTGTACCGCATGGAGATGCGCGACTCCATCGAGAGCCACTGCATGGAACGGCAACACGACAAGACCCTGGTCATCGACAACTACGTGACGTGCGGCGGGTCCAGGGCCGACACGCGGAACAGCCGTGGACGGCAACAGCCGTGACTCGCTCGTTTTCCTCGATTATACACCGTGTCAAACAGACAATGAAAAACCCTCCCAGAGTCTCGTTATCTTCCGACGGCGGATTCTCTGTGGTGACCGTTCGGTCGCCGTGGCGTGGGGTTGTTCTCGGGCGTCGAAACCCTCTCCCTTCGGGAGCGGAGGTGACGAGACTCGCCTGCGTCTCTCGTCGACCCTCGCTTCGTCCCGTGCGGTGCCGCTGCAGTCGGATCGAAGCGCCGTCTCCCGTACCTTCGTTTTTCATGGCGTTTCGCTTTTCGTCCTCAGAGGCACGCCGTGGCGCTTCGCCGCCTCCACCTTGCCCGTGCTGCTGTCCCCGTCCTCGGCGAAACCGTCCGGGACCACCAGGGCCGTCGTGGTCCGCGAGACGTTCGACTTCACGTCCGCTCCTCGATCGCGCAGCCTCTTCTCCAGCTCCGCGTCCCGGAAGCCGCTGAACACGAAGGACTGGCCCTCCAGGTCCTTGCGAATCGGGACCGTGTCCGTCGTCCTTTTCCGTCGTCGCTGCTTATTTTCGTGGCACGGGATGGCGTTGTGTCTCTGGAAGCGGCCGAAGGCGGCGAGGCCCGCGACGAACGCGTCCGCCGTGGTGCTCTGCACCCCCGGGTGTCGTAGCAGTACGTCTCGTATTTCCTCTTTTTTCCCTACGTTTTCCGCTGCCGCTGCGGCCGCCGAGCAGAGATCGCCACGTGCCGAAGCGTCGGGAAACGCCGCGGCCGTGAGATCCCGGAGCTTGCGCTCGCCGAACCCCTGACCGAAGGCGTTGCTGGCGTGCATGACGCGCAGGCAGTTCGCGGACTCGGACGCGACTCGAATGGAGGCGTGGATGTTCTCGGCCTGGCGCGGTCCGATGCCCGGGACGGCGGCCAGCTCCTCGGACGTCGCGCGCACCAGCTTTCCCGCCGTTGTCAGGCCGCCTTCGTGAAACAGACGATACAGCGTGCGCCCGCGCAGGCCTTCCATGCCCATGACTCTGGCGAAGTGCACGAGGCGTCGCACCCGGACGTCCGCGTCGTTCTCGTCTCCGACTCCTTCGGCGTCGACCACGCGCGCGATGTCCTTTCCGGACGGCGTCCATACGAAGGACACGTCGTCGGGAAGGAGGAGGTGCGGTTTGGTCCGTCGCGTCACGTTCAGGATGTGCGGGATGACCTCGCCGCTGCGCGTGACCGAGACTTTCGCGCCCCTTCCGACGCCGTTGCGCACCACGAAATCCGCGTTGAAACCCGTGGCGCGACGGACCGAGGCGCCTCCCAGATCCACGGGGGTCACGAACACCACCACGGGCTTGAGGAGACCGTCTTTGTTGGCGTTCCACTCCACGCGTTCCACCTCGACTTCGGCGACGTTTTTGTCCCCCGCGAAGGAGGCGTCGCCTCGACCGTCCTTGAAAGCGAAGGCGTTGGTGTAGTTCAGGCTTCCTTTGTTCACCGTGCCCGTCCTCGTGTACGGGACGTCGCGCAGCGCCACGACGACGCCGTCCACCGCGTACCTTCCTTTCGTCTTTCGCTCCTCCAGGATGCGTGCCAGCTTTTCTTGGTCATCTTCGCGGCCGCCGAAGTCCGGGAGCACCGTGTGATGCACGACGCCGTCGTGATCGTTGGTCTTGTTCGTCGGACGAGATGACAACGCGGAGAACTGGCGGTGCGGCGGCATGCCCGCGGGGGCGACCACCTCGTACGCCACGAACTCCACGTGGTGCAGGACCTCGAGGTTCGGCGTGACGGCGTTCACCACGCCTGCCACGATGTTGCGGGCGTGCTGGCCGCTCGTGGCACCCACCGCCGCGAAAGAGGACTTCGGGACGATCAGCTCGCCTCGTACGGCTTCGTGCTCGTAGTCCGGCACGTGCACCGCGGAGAGCAGATGGGACACGTCTCTGCCCACGACGCCGTCGCCCCTCGTGAACATCTTCTTGTTCCTCTTCTCCGTCACCATGGCCGACACGCCGTCCAGTTTGTCCGAGACGATCACCGCGACGGCGGAGGCGCTTCTTTTGTCCCTCGCCACTCTGGCCTTCCACGCCGCGAGTCGCTCGGTCTCCCCGTAGCGGATCTTGTCCAGGCTTCCCATCACGTACGGCAGTCTGATCTTGTCTTTGCCGCGACCGACTCCGACTTCCGCCCCCACGCCGGTCACCAGAGGATGACGGGGATCCAGGGCGGCCAAGCGGTCCAGCTGTGCGTCGAATTCCGCGTCCGTCATGGTGGTGGCGCGACCGTTGTGGTAGCGCTCGTTGGCGTCCTCCAGCCTCGCGACGAGACCTCGGACGTCGTTGTACTCCTCGTCGTCCCGTGCGGTTTTCATCCTTTCCGCTCCACTCGTGCCGCCGATCTTATGTGATGTCGCGACCGATCCTGTGACCCAGGAACTTTCCTGGCCGTCGTTCGGACGCGACGGACCCCGGTCGGACTTCTCTCTTTTCCTTCGCCGCTGCTCACACAAAAAACGTTTACATCGCGCCGAACGGGACCGAAGGTGGCCGGGACACGACGGCGACGGTCACCGATACAGTCCTGCCAATAAAAAACGAAACGCTCAAAGTGCATGGTGCGTTTGAAACGCGTTCGAGGTGCGTTCAATCTTCTCGGATAATTTCATCGCCCGTGATGAGAAGGGGAGGAAGAGCTTCCGACGATCCCCTCTCTGGTCCCACGATCGCTTCAGTGCGGCCGTTCCTTGAGTGGAATGGGAACCAATCACACAACATGTGTTCGTGACTGTTTGCCATTGTACCCCGGGACCCGAAGGACCGTTTGGCGCGCAAACTCAGAGGCATCCCACAGATGATGAATGCATGATATGGGATTGTATTCCGAAGGCTACACGCCACCATAGAGAATCCGCTGTCAGAGAAGAACATGAGACCTCGGGAGGGTGTGTTTCGTTTTCTATTCGACACGGTGTACATGTTTACCAAAGGAACGGCCGCACTCGTGGGACCAGAGAGGGGAGCGTCGGACGTTCGTCCTCCTCCCTCTCCTCACGACCGACCGAATCGTTCGAGCAGATCGAACGCACTTCATTTTTGATCACAAACGACAGTAACAGCGCCGTATCCTGTCCGTAAACGAAGAAGAGCACACAGCGAACCGAGGATGATTCCGTCCGCGCCGTCATCTTCGGCTCTGCGCAGCGCCTCCCGCACGTCCGCCCCGAAGCGCCCGACCAGCAGTTCCGCGATCTCCACGTGGCCCTCCGAGATCGCGGCAAGCAGAGCGATCTCTCCTCTCGCGTGCACGTCCGTCCCGAAGCGCTCGACCAGCATCTCCACGATCGCCGTGTGCCCCATGTACGCCGCGTTGTGCAGGGCTTCGGCGCCCCGGGCGTGCACCTTCACGCCGAAGCGGCCGCACAGCATCTCCACGATCTCGGTACGTCCGAAGTACGCCGCGCGGTAGAGGGCGTCGTCGTCTTCCGCGTGCACGTTCGCCCCGAAACGGCACAAAAGCTCCACGACGTCGGCGTAGCCGTTCGACGCCGCGTATCGCAGCGCGAGGTCCTTCCTGGCGTGGACGTCCGCGCCGAAGCGGGAACACAACAGCTCCGCGATGTCCGCGTAGCCGCAGGAGGCCGCGGCGATCAAGGCTCCGTCGCTTTGGGCGTGGACGTCCGCTCCGTACCGACGACAGAGCAGTTCCACCACCTTCGCGTGTCCGTAGTACGCCGCCGAGACCAGCGCCTCGCCCCGGCCCGCGTGCACGTCCGCTCCGAAGCTTCCACACAGCAGATCCACGATCGCGACGTGACCGCACGCACAGGCGCCGAACAGAGCTTCGTCGTGCAGAGCGTGCACGTCCGCGCCGAAGCGCTCGCACAGCGTCTTCACGACCGCGGCGTGCCCTTCCCGAGCCGCCGTGCGTAGCGGTCTGTCGCGCTGGGTGTGGACGTCCGCCGCGTATTCGTGACACAGCAGTGCCACGACGTCCGCGTGCCCCTGTGACGCCGCCGAGACCAACGCATCTCCCCGGTTCGCATGCACGTCCGCGCCATACGTCGAGCACAGCAGGTCCACCACGTGCACGTGACCTCCCCGCGCCGCCCCTTCCAGCGCGGCGTCTCTGTTCGCGTGCACGTCCGCCCCGAAGCGCCCACACAGCAGGTCCACGACCTCCACGTGCCCATTCTTGGCCGCGAAGATCAGAGCGCGGTCCTGGTAAGCGTGCACGTTCGCGTCGTACGCGGAGCACAGCAGGTCCACCGTCTCCGCATGTCCCTCGCGAGCCGCGACGAACAGAGCGCTGTCGTGGTGGGCGTGTACGTCCGCGTCGAACGTGGAGCACAGCATCCGCACCGCGGGAGCATGCCCGCGTCCGGCGGCCTTGATCAAGGCCACGTTCACGTTCCTCCCTTCCGAGGAGTTGATCAGGGTCCGCGTGAGGCACAGGACGTCGTCTTCGAACACCCGCGCCAGGGACTTACACGAGCGACACAGACCCGCGGCGGTCGCCTTGTCCTCGGCGGCCACGGAGACCACGATGTCCGCGATGAGGTCGTCCGGAAGAAACAGCATTGTTTTTTATGTTCCTTCGCACATCCTCCGGAATAAACAATCCGGGCCGGCCCTCCGGCCCTCGGCGGCGCGTGCGGAACTCGTCCGACGCGTGCCCCGTCTTCTGTTCTTTATACGCACCTCTTGCTCAGCATGACCAGCAGCGTCAGGTGGTCCCAGATGGCGTTCTTCTCCTGGACGTCCAGCTTGGTCCACACCTTCTTCACCATGTCCACGATGTCCGTGCTGGCTCCCAGGTCCGCGGCGGACTCCTTGTAGTCGTTTTCCAGCAGGAATTTTTCGTCGCGCCGCTCGATCTGGGGGCCGTAGCGCAGCACCACGCACTCGTGGAACACGGCCTGCGACTTCTTGGGGTCGAACTGCATGATCATCTCCACGCTGGGCTTCAGGATGTCCAGGGCCGGCACGTCGTCGGCTTTGCCGGAGGCGCGCAGGCGGGAGATGTCGGCGGCGAAGTCCAGGAGCTTCTGGTTGAAGACGGCGAGCATGACGGCGGCGGGCGGGCGGACTACTGTATACGGTCGGCGCAGACTTTATCCCGGGGAAATCAGACGCGCCGGGTCATCTCCGCTTCCCTCTGGGCCTGCATCTGCTTGAGCCGCGCGTTCATCAGGATCTCGCGCTTGCTGAGCGCAGGGGCGGGGGGAACCGCCGCGGCGACGGTCGCCGAAGGATTCTGTGTCGCGACGGGCTCCCCCGTTCCTTCGGCGAAGGACGCGAAGGGAAGCGTTCCGCTCCTGAGGTCGTTACGCCGCCCCTCCGCGTCGTCTCCTATCCAGGTGTAGGTCGCGCGATGCTCGACGGCGTTGACGGCGTCCGGGTCGGAGGGCGTCTCCGGGGAGGACGCCGTGGAAATGTTGGGGGCGGTGCTGCTCGCGCGTGCCGGGGGAGCGGCCGTCGACGGAGAAGAGGAAGAAGACACGAGGCCGTCCACGTAGGCCTTGACCGCGCTGTTCTTCAGCAGCTTCTTCTCCGCGGGGATGTACACGGAGGGCGTGCAGTTCACGAAATGCGGCACCAGCGCGACCTGCGTCTCCACGCACACGCACGCCATGACGCCCCTCACCTTGTGTCGCACCAGGGTCTCCAGCATGGTCCGCGAGTACACGCAGTTCTTGCTGAAGTACATGATGGGCTTCAGCTGCTGCTGCTTCTGTTGCTGCTGCATGTCGAGAAAACACAGACTTAAATGTCACCCGACAAAATTTGTCGGGAGGTGTCATAGTGCGTCCGGCCCGTGACACGACGGCGACATGTTTTCCCACCTGTCCACCTCCGACGACGAGAAGAGCATGCGGTTCCGCGTGCGCGGTCCGAACGCCGTGGTCAACGCGCTGCGCCGGGCCATCATCGCTCACGTTCCCACCGCGGCGTTCCCCTTCGACCCCATCGCCCCGGCTTCCTCCGCGACGGGTCTGGCGGTGCTGAAGAACACGTCCGTCATCCACAACGAGATGCTGGGGGTGCGGCTGTCCTTGGTGCCGGTGTGCGCGGACGAGGCCCTGACCGCCCGCCTGCGCCAGACGCCCGACATGTACCGCTTTCGGCTGCGTAAGAAGAACCGGAGCGCGGAGGTCGTTCACGTGACCACGGCGGACGTGGAGGTCCTCGAGGAGGGGGGAAACAAAGCGGTGCCGAAGGCGGTCCGCGACGCCCTGTTCCCCGCGGGCAGCACCGGCGACCACATCCTGTTGACCAAGCTGCGCCCGAACCCCTACGACAATGCGGAGGGGGAGGAGGTGCACGCGGAGGGCGTGGTGCGCGTGAAGGCCGACACGGAGGGCGCACGCGACGGCCAGAAACACGCCCGCTGGTCTCCCGTCAGCGTGTGCTTCTTCGTGAACGTCGTGGACGAAGAAGCCGCGGACCGTGCGTTCGAGGTCGCGGAGCAGGAGGCGATCGAGGCGGGCGAGGAGGCGTCGGAGGAGGCGCGTCTGGCGCGGCGCAAGCAGTTCGACGCCCTGGAGCGCCTGCGCAGCTTCCTGCCCGACGTGTTCGAGTTCCGCCTGGAGAGCGAGTGCGGCCTGCGCTGCCCCTTCCTCGTGGCTTCCGGCTTTCGCGTGCTGCTGACCCGGGTGGAGGCCATCCGGGACGCGGTAGAGGCGCGTGACACCACCAAGGTGTCTTTCGTGAGCCTGTCCTCGGACGACGTCGAGGTGTCCGCGGAGGAGGAGGAAGGAGAGAGGGAAAGAGGCACGGTGAACGTGTGCATCGCGGACGAGGACCACACGTGCGGCAACCTCATCCAGGGCCTCATGTACGAGCGCAACTTCCGGGGCGGTGGCGGCGGGAAGGACCTGGAGTTCGTGGGCTACCACCAGCCCCACCCTCTGGAGCGCGAGATCGTGCTGCGGCTGCGCTGCTCGGATCCCTCGGCCAACGCGGAGGCGGTCCTGCTGACCAACCTGGAGTGGGTGGTGGAGCGCCTGCGGGCCCACCTGGAAGCCTGGGTGGACTTTGCGGGGATGAAGGGCGCGGTGGCCCGTAAGAAGTACGCGATGGACATGTGGGGGCTGTGAGGACGAAGGAGAGCATAAGAGAAGTTTTCGTGAGTAACTGTATGTACATCGAACGCGACGGCATGGACGCTTCCGCCCGAGCTTCGATGGCGTCTCCTGTCGACGCGACGACCAATAAAGTCACGGTGACGTGCGAAGAGGAGGCGGAGGCGGAGGAGGAGGGTTGTCGCGGAGGAGGAGCGCGACGGAAGACCTCGCCGCCTTCGTCCGCGGCCGTCGTCAAGAGCGGCCCCACCGCCACCGCCGACAACCTGTACCAGTTCCTGTTGGCCTGCAAGACGCTGAAAGACTCGGGCGACGATTTCACGCACACCAGCTTCCAGCGCCCCGTGGGGGCCATGTACGTGCCCACCACGTACGCCGACGAGTTCTACGCGCTGTACCGTGCCGCCCTCCGTCGCGGGGAGGACCTTTTTTTGACGGAGAAGCATCGCGTGGTGGGCCCGGTGGTCATGGATTTCGATTTCCGTCTGGCGGCGGACGTCGTCGTACCTCAGCAGCAGCAGCAGCAGGAGTCTTCTCCTCCTGCTCCTCCGCGGAGGTGCTACGGGGAGAAGACGGTGGCGGAGGTGGTGCGCTGCGTGAGCGCAGTCATCGCGGACCTCATGTCAGTCCCCCCGGAGTTTGCGGTGTACGTGTTGCAGAAGCCGCACCCGGTGCCGGCGAAGGGCGGCGTGGTCAAGGACGGCCTGCACCTGGTGGTGCCGGAGGTGGTGTCGCGACCGGTGGCGCAGTTCCTGATGCGCGACGCCCTGTTGGCGCATCCCAGGTTCCGAGAGGCCCTGGCGGCGGAGATGGAGCTGCTGAACCCGCCGGAGGACGTGGTGGACAAGGAGGTGATCGAGAAGAACAACTGGACCATGTACGGCAGCAAGAAGCCGGGCTGCGCGCCGTACGCGGTGACGGCGGTGTATCGCTGCTGCTGTCGCGGCGAGGATTCCCGGACTTCGCCGCGCGTGGAGCGCGTGGAGCCGCCGTTCGACCCGGTGCGCCAGGCGGACGAGTACGTGGAGCTGCTGTCCATCCGGAACAAGTACGAGGAGACGCCGCTGCGCAACGACCGGAAGGCGACGGTGAAGGCGGCGCAGGACGAGATCGACGAGCAGCTGCGCAAGAAGAAGGCGCTGCGCCAGGCGCTGATGTCGGGGGGAGGAGGCCAGCAGCGGGCGGTGCAGCCGTCGGGGACGCGGAACACCAGCGACTGCTACGAGACCGCGCGGCGCCTGGTGGGCATGCTGAGCGAGGACCGGGCGTCCAACTACACCAACTGGATCCGCGTGGGCCTGTGCCTGCACAACGTGGACCACCGGCTGCTGGCGGACTGGGAGGCGTTCAGCCAGCGCTCCGCCAAGTACGTGGAGGGGGAGTGCCAGAAGCTGTGGAACAACATGAAGCTGGGCGGCCTGGGGGTGGGCACGCTGCACCTGTGGGCCAAGCAGGACAGACCGGAAGAGTACAAGACGATGATCCGCGACGACCTGTCCGCCCTCATCCTGCGCACCGTCAGCAACACCGAGAACGACGTGGCGCACGTGGTGTTCCACATGTACCGCTACGAGTTCGTGTGCTCCTCCATGCGCAACCGCAGCTGGTACGAGTTCCGGGAGCACCGGTGGCGGCGGACGGACTGCGGGCGCTCGCTGCGGATGCGGGTGTCCAGCGACGTGTTCAAGGAGTACCACAACCTGTGTTCCTCCTACCACCAGCGCGTGCAGGACACGGACGACGAGAGCCTGCAGCGCTCCTTCTCGGAGAACGCCTCCAAGCTGGCGGCGGTGGCGCGCCGCCTCAAGTGTTCCAGCTTCAAGGAGAACGTGGTGAAGGAGTGCTGCGAGCTGTTCTACTGCGAGCGCTTCCAGGACATGCTGGACAGCAACATCAACCTGCTGGGCTTCGAGAACGGCGTGTACGACCTGGTGAACTTCGAGTTCCGGGACGGCCGCCCCGACGACCACCTCACCTTCAGCACCGGCAACGACTACGTGCCGTTCGACCGGGAGCACCCGTGCGTGTGCGACATCCTGGACTTCTTCGCCAAGGTGCACCCCAACGTCAACATCCGCACCTACATCCTGGCGCTGCTGGCGTCCTTCCTGTCCGGCAGCACCGGCGAGGAGCGCTTCCACATCTGGACCGGCACCGGCTCCAACGGCAAGAGCAAGGTCATCGAGCTGTTCGAGAAGGCGTTCGGCGACTACTGCTGCAAGCTGCCGGTGCAGCTGCTGACCAGCAAGCGCTGCGCCTCCAACGCCGCCAACAGCGAGGTGGTGC
>Ga0209937_1000353_pt1 | contig 15028 bp, 20 predicted proteins | sample SalPon1_B_H2O_MG_FD_185699 | JGI IMG/M metagenome (GOLD analysis project Ga0209937, IMG submission 185699) | Salt pond water microbial communities from South San Francisco under conditions of wetland restoration - Salt Pond MetaG R1_B_H2O_MG... | ecosystem: Environmental > Aquatic > Non-marine... | reverse complement strand
TCCGGACTCGGATCAATTGTGGGAGTAAACTACGGTGCAAATAAACGATACGGTGGTGGCGGTTGGTGAAGTTTCACTCTATAATTCCGGGTCTCAAAAAGGTGTTGTCAATCAAATTATAGGAAATCTTTTGGTGATTAACTGGAAGAACGGAAAACAAAGTTATTGCACCGATGACCCTAGTCACCCTTCTTATAACCTGATCGGAGTCGAAGTTCTGGAGTTTGAAGAGCTATGGGAGTGAACTATGATTGAAATAGGTACGGAAGTGGAAGCTGTCAGCAGTGCAGCGAAAAAACAATCGCGAGGCAAAAAAGGTTTTGTTACGGACATTATCCCCTCCTCGTCGACAAAAGGGTTCGACGTTGCTGTTCGTTGGGAAAACGGAGATGTTTATTTTTATTGCTTGAAGAAAAAACCAGATTTTTTTGGGAATTATCTAGTGCGCGAGGTTGAATCCGAAAATGATTTGTGGGAATAATCGAAAGAGATCAATGAATTACACCAGGGGACATTAAAGATCGAAATCTCAAATAAGGAAGAAGCCAAATGAAATTGGACAACTATTACCAACAATTTATCGGCATGTCGCGCTACACGCGGTGGGTCGAAGAGAAAAATCGGCGGGAGACTCCGGAAGAAGCTGTTTCCCGTTATTTTTCTTTCTTCAAAGATCGAGAAGAAAACGTTTCGGAAAAAACTTGGGCAGAAGCGGAAGCCGCCGTGAATAACTTGAGCGTCATGCCCTCCATGCGGGCGTTGATGACGGCCGGACCGGCGTTGGATCGCGACAACACCGCCGGATTCAACCCCGTCTCGGGAGACACCGAAGTGATCACCCGAAACGGTGTGAAACAAATCCGAGAACTTTCGGGCACAAACCAAGAGGTGGTAAACGTCAAAGGCCGATGGGCGGACGCACAATTCAAAAGCTACGGCGTGCAACCCTTGAAAAAAGTGACAATCAGACCATCAAACGGCAAAAATAATCTCGAAATCAGGGCCACCGGAAACCATCGATGGGTCAAAACCGACGGGTCCGTAGTGTCGACGAACGGACTGAAAGAAGGTGATCAACTTCCTTTCGCCGCGGCACCTCGCCCCGAGATTGACGAAGATTACAATCTGGGCGTCATCCACGGAATGGTCTACGGAGACGGAGCCGCTTGTTACTCTTTCAAGAGATTGAAAGGTTATCATCTGCGTCTCTGCGGAGAGAAAACTAAATTTGCGGAATGGTTTACGAATTACTCCGTAACTTATCCGCCGTCTCTGAAAGGCGATGCGCTGGTTTATCTTTACGACAATTTTGCTCAAACCCATTTGCTGAAAGAGCTTCCCGCGGAAAACGAGTCCGAAAGCTATCTTCTGGGTTTTGTTCGCGGCTGGTTAGCTATGGACGGCAGTGTCAATCCCACGCTTAAAACCACTTCTCTTTGGTTGGATTCGAGGGGTCTGGACTGGGTTCAAAGGAACGGTCCGCGGCTGGGTTTCGCCATTCAAAACACTCAATCGCTAACCGGCAAAACAAACTACGGCGAACGCAACAAAGAAATTTTCCGTGTATTGTTCGACCGCGCTTCGGTTACATCGGAGGATGTACTGGACGAAGACAAAAAATCTTACCTGGAACCGTTGGAAAGAACTTTTCGGGTACTTTCCGTAGAGGATACCGGAGAAGAAGAGGAAGTTTTCTGCGCCGAAGTTCCGGACACCAACACTTTCACTCTGTCGCGGGGTTTGGTGACGGGCAACTGCGCCTACTTGCCGGTGGACCACCCCAGGTCGTTCGACGAGGCGATGTACATTCTTCTGTGCGGTACGGGCGTGGGTTACTCGGTGGAAAAACGTTACACCGAGATGCTCCCTTGGATCCCCGATACGTTGGAGAAAAACGGCAAAACTATCTTGGTGAAAGATTCCAAAGAAGGTTGGTGTCGTGCGGTCGGCAAGCTGATACGCGGTCTGTATTACGGTCAAATTTACGACTGGGACACTTCCGAAGTCCGGCCGTCCGGAGCACGGTTGAAGACTTTCGGCGGGCGGGCATCCGGGCCTGCGCCGTTGGAAGAGTTGCTGGAATTTGTGCTGTCAGTCTTCAAAGGAGCGGCGGGAAGACGCCTCACTCCTCTTGAATCGCATGACATTCTTTGTAAAATTGCGCAGTCGGTAGTCGTGGGGGGTGTGCGACGTTCCGCCATGATTTCTTTGTCGGACCTTGAAGACCAAGAAATGGCAAACGCAAAAGGTGTGTTTGAAGTATTAAATTCCTACTGGGAAGACGATTCGAATCAACGTATTGAATACCGAGATACCGACGGTCGAATGAAACACCACGTTTGGTCTCCGGATCGACAAAACGACGCGTACGAGTTGTCGGAAATCGCCGAAGGACGTGTTAATTGGTGGCGGGTGCAACCGCAGCGCGCGCTGGCGAACAACTCCGCGGTTTACGAAGGGAAGCCCGACGACGAGACGTTTATGGAAGAATGGACCGCGCTGGTCAAGAGTAAGTCGGGTGAGCGCGGGATATTTAATCGTCAGGCGGCGAAGGAGCAGGCGAAGAAAAACGGAAGGAGAGACTGGGATATTGACTACGGGACAAATCCTTGCTCTAAATAATTGGAGCCTCGTCGGGCGACCGACGTGAAAAACCTTGGAAATTGCTGGGAACCTGTCAAAGAAATTGTACTACAACGTGACTCGAAAGGGTGAGCGTGAAGGTTCAAAAAACAATTTCGTTGGGCGATCAGCAGCCGAGCTCCGTACAGGAGAAGGTTCAACGACTAAGCTCAAGGCACTCAAACATGAAAAGAGACTTCGATGAAGTTATCTCCGAATCAATTGCGTTAAAAGACGTGAGTCACTTCGGAAAAAGGATCAAAAAAATAGCCGACAAGTACGGCGTACACGAGAGACAAATTTACATCCGTTTCAAGAGTATATACGGAGCGTCTCCGAGAGAAATCATAAAGAAAGAATTGACGCCTCCCAGAGAGAAGTTGGAAGATCTGATACTATCGAGTGAATCTTCAAAAGAATTCATCGAGAAATCGGAGCTACCTAAATGCATTTGGCAAGGACTGTTCGACCGAGAGTTCGGAGTGAGCACCTTTCAAAAAGCGAAGTTACAAATACTGAAGGATAATCACGAACCCGTTCGGAAGAACATCACACGCGAGGATAACGTATCTCTTTTGATGTCCCAGTATTTGGGAGACGGAAGCTACTACCGCAATCGTCACGCCATGCGAATCGATCACAGCATCAAACAAGCCAATTATTTGAGGTGGAAAGTTGCTTTGTTGAAAGAAGGGTTTCCTTTCCTTCCTACGAAGATAACACAGACCGTCCACACGCAAGGGCACGAAATGGTTCAATGGTGGTCGAGGAGACTCGGTAAAATTGAGTTTCCGGGGAACAAGGCGCAAGCCGTAGAATTACTCACCCCGATCGGATGGCTGCTCTGGTGGCTGGACGACGGCGGTTGGTGGCAAGATATCAGTATAGCATGCAAGGATGAACAAATTTGCCGTGCCGCGGTGAAAGAACTGGAAACATACGGTATAAGTGCGAGGGTTGTGCGCTCACAATCTTTTGTCATGTGTGGGCAGAAACAGTCTTTGTTGTTCTATCAAAATTTCATACAACCTTACGAAGATCTGATCCCTCTTTGTATGCGTTACAAGTTTGAGTTGAAGATATAGTCTGGAGTTGAAGCACAACAGCCTCAACTTGGGAAATCATTTTACGACCCTATCAATTCTGTTGACTTGGCAGAATCAAAACCCTGTGAATTGCTGGGACACCTAAGTTCGAAAGAATACGGCGATCAGCAGCCAAGCCTATATGGAAGGTTCAACGACTATCCGCAAGGAGTACACTCAAGCGAGTGGAAGCGCAGGGCACCGCAAGGTGATGATATAGTCTGGTCTGCATGGAAACATGCAGGAGCTTGAAACAAGCCGGCTGAAGCAGTAGCGAGCTTCGGTTGAACATTACGAACTTGACAGAAATCGTCGTCAGAGCGGAAGACAACGCCGACGACCTACACAAAAAAGCCGAAATAGCCGCCTTCCTCGGAACCGTCCAATCTAAGCTGACGGACTTCCCTTACCTCCGGAAAATCTGGAAGAAAAACACCGAAGAAGAGCGCTTGCTTGGTGTGTCCATGACGGGCATTTACGATACCCCGATTACCTACACCATCGACACGGACACAGCGCTTATGCTGGAAACACTCCGGGACACTGTGGTGCAAACAAACGTCAAGTGGGCGAACAGATTGGGTATTCCGGTGTCCACAGCTACGACCTGTATAAAACCGTCAGGTACGGTGTCTCAGCTGACCAACACCGCTTCCGGCATTCATCCTCGTTACGCAAAACGTTACCTGAGAACCGTTCGTTCCTCGAACAACGATCCGATGACGCAGTTCTTGAAAGAGGCGGGTATTCCGCACGAACCCGCGTTAGGGGATCCCGAAAACACAACGGTTTTCACTTTCGTGCAAGAAGCGCCGGAGGATGCCAAAACAAGACATGATGTGTCAACACTTGACCATCTTAAATTGTGGCTTCAATACCAGCGTCACTGGTGTGAGCACAAACCGTCGGCAACTATCAATGTTCGAGACGGGGAATGGATTAAAGTCGGTGCTTTCGTTTACGATAACTTCGACGAAATGACCGGTGTTTCTTTCCTCCCGTACGACGGCGGAACATACAAACAAGCACCATATCAGGAGGTCGACAAAGAAACAATCGAAAAATACACAGGCAAGATGCCTTCGGAATTGAACTGGAGTAAGCTATCGGAGTACGAGTTGGAAGACTCGACGGCGGGCAATCAATCATATGCCTGTTCGAGCGGTAGCTGTGAACTGGTGGATCTCACCTAAAACAAAGGGGCTTCGGCCCCTTTTATTTTCATGTTGGAACTGGTGGAATGAAAAAAGACGAACTTCTGAAAAAAGTCCAAGATTTTTTGCGGACTGAAAAATCGGACGCCGCCACGGCTTCTTACTGCGCAATTGACGAAGAAGGCGAGGTGAAGTTTATTAAAAACGGTCCTTGCCATTCTCAGTTGAGAGATATGGACAGGGTAAAAGGAGCTGCTCGATGGGTATTCTTGAACACCTGGATAGGTCGTAAAGATACCCGCAAGTCGAAAGAGACGAGGAAACTGTTCGACAAGTACGCCAATTATTTGTTTTTCGAATCTCCGATGTCGGAATACATTGTGAATCCAAATTTGGAAGATGTGTTGAAGAACGGACTGACAATTGACTTGACTACAGGTATTCGGTCGAATTGGGCTGCGTTCATCTGCGTTGCGGCTCGGACTTCTTACGAACTTCCGGAGTTGTGGCATGTGCACGTGTGGAATAAGCTAGTCGAGAATGGAATTGATCCTTGGGTCTCTCTGGCCTTGACGGGGCGGATTCGTTCTCTGACCAAAGAAGAACACCAAGGACGTACTTTTTACACAATCCAACGCCAACACTTCAGCGGACACCATCCGTTTGCGCAAGCCTTCAACCGTTCTCAGCTTTGTAACTTGGTTCGAAAGCCCGCTTTCGCAGAAACGGACGTCAACAAAAGGCTCGCCGCCGACGATCTGGAGTATGACGGAATGTCCTGCGCCGTACTGGGCGAGAAAAACTCGGACGGCAGCTGCGAATTGGCTAAAATAGTGGCGGCGTCGAGCAGAGAAATTGAAGTAGGAGGAAGGGACTACAACAACAAAAATCCGTGGGGGTCTCATCCTCCTGTGAAAAAAATTGATACCCTCAACTTTGACCTGTTGAAAGAAGAACTGGAGAAATGTCTATGAAGATCCATATTGTGGGTGGCAACGAGGCGATCAAAGCTATGTTCGCCGAAGAAAACCACGAAATTGTTAATGATCCGAAAGAAGCAGAACTCCTACAGTTCACCGGTGGAGCGGACGTGTCTCCTATTCTTTACGGCCAACCTTCTCACTCGACGACTTTTTCTGACATTTCGCGAGATGAGAAAGAATTGGAGATTTACGCCGAAGCAATAAAGCGAAAAGACCCGCCGATCCTCGCCGGCATTTGCCGGGGCGCACAGTTTCTCCACGTCATGAACGGAGGTACACTATTCCAAGACGTTAAGGGCCACGCAACGGCGCGTACGCACACTGCGTGGTTTCAGACTCCGGGTAGTAGACAAATACGTGGTTTCCAAGTAACTTCAACCCATCACCAAATGATGAAAAACGACTCGAAAGAAGATCACGAAGTTTTGGGCCACGCAAACGTGGTGGCGGATTCAATTACGGACTACGACGCAAAAAACGACAAATTCGTCAAAGAAGGAGGTTCTGAATTAAGAAAGAGAGGAACTTTCGACGAGATGGAATGCCTCTACTACCCGTCGACTCGTTCTTTGTGTTTCCAACCGCACCCCGAGTATGTGGGCAAGAACCACTCTTGCCGCGGTTTTTACTTTGAACTGCTCGACAAAATTGCCAACGAGAAAAGGACTGAATCATGTGCGGACTTGTAGGAATTGTATGCGACCGTATCACCGCGGACCACAAAAAAGTGTTCCGATTGATGCTCAAACTAGACGAAATCCGAGGCCAACACTCAACCGGTATCGGGATGGTCAATGAGGAGGGGAACTTCGGTTGGTGCAAAAAAGAAGGTACTTGCGAAAATTTGTATGAAGAGTACGCTTCCGCCAAAAAAGACAGTATACTTGAACACGACGGTGATGTTCGCGGTTGGGATTGGAAGTACTTAATGGGCCACAACCGGCACGCCACGAAAGGAGCTGTGGACGACAGGAACGCACACCCGTTTGCTTTCGAAAATATAATCGGAGCGCACAACGGAACTCTTCAAATGCACACAATGAAAAACTTTGAAGGTTTCAAAGGTGAGGACTTAGATTCTCGTCTTTTTTACTCCGAAATTGAGCATCGCGGAGGTGAAGTGAAAGACATATACTCCGAGGTCGGGGGCGCAATGGCTCTGACTTGGTATGATAAGAAAGACAAGACGGTTCGAATTCTTCGGAATAATCAAAGGACTTTGTTCTTCTGCTGGTCATACGATCAAAAAACTATGTTCTACGCTTCCGAACCTTGGATGATCCAAGCAGCGCAGCAAAGGGTTCCCGAAGCGTTCCGTTCAAACATCAACAAAGAAAACTACAAAGGCAAAATCCGTGCCTTCAAACCGGATCATCTCTACAGTGTGAGTATTGACGAAGTACACGAAGACAACTTAAAGTTGGTTGAGTTGGAACCGAGAAGCGTACCGACTCAAAACATGTGGTACCAAAACCAAAGTAGCCCCGCAAAAAAGGTAGGAGAAAAAAAGAACACGCAAGCCCCGGCTGAATACTACAAAGGGGCAGAAATCCCGTTCAGCAAGTGGAATATTTGTTTCCGGAAAGATAATGGGAAAGAAATAACGTTCTTGTCGGTCAAGAGGGAACGTATGCTCCCGAATTACGAAGAATTCATGAAACATCCGGAGCTTGAATTCGCTCGCGTTGAAAAGGGTAAGACTCTCTGGTATCCTTCTAAACAAGCGAAAGGTTGGGTTCGTTACAACTACGGCTGGACCGATTCAATTCGCCAGAGCATTCAGTATGATCAAGAAAGCGAAGAAAAGGAGAAATCGGAAAAACCCGAAGAAGAAAAAGAAGACGAAGAAAAAGACTCCTCGGAAGAAATCGTGGTCACAACTTCCGGCGAACAAGTGTCCGTTGAAGCGGCGCAAAGCATGTTGAATAAAATGACTTGCTTGAATTGCGCAACAAAAGGCTCCGACTTCAACCTCAAAAATCCCGAAGATCGCAAAAGCATTTACTTCGTCGACGAGAACCTGGCTTCCGCTCTCGGCGGAGGGTCTCACTTTTGCTGTGACTGGGGTTGTGTCTTAGAAGTTGAAGCGGTCGCGAGAGATTTTGGTCGGGATTTTGAGGCGCCCATCAACCCCTATACCGTGAAAGAAAACGCATGGAAATAAGAGAATACAAGATAAAGCTGGGTTGCGACCCGGAGTTGTTCCTCTTTGATAGGAAAACAGCAAAGCCTGTTTGCCCGTACGGCGTCGTGCCCGGCTCAAAATATGAGCCGGCTCCTGTCGGGAACAACGGGAACCAAGTTCAAATGGACGGCATGGCCGTCGAGTTCTGCATCCCCCCTTGCTCCGACGAACAAAGCTTTGTTGATCATGTTCACGAAGCACAAAGAGAAATACAAGAACTTGTGGGGGAAAAGTACTTTTTGAAAGCGCAAACAACTTGCGATTTCGGGGATCAATTGTTTGAAGCACCTGCCGAGTGCCGGCTGTTTGGATGTGATCCGGATTTTGAGGCTTACACAAACCAACGGGATGCGGCGGGCAATGTTGTCGATCCGCCGCTCCCAAAAGCCAACGAAATCACCGAAGCGGAAGAGGTGACTTTCAGAACCGGGGGAGGCCACGTACACGTCGGATGGACCGATGAAAAAATCGATCCTTTTCACCCCGAGCACTTGGAGGGTTGCCGTATGTTGACAACCGCGATGGATCTCTTCTTGGGAGTTCCTTCCACCTTGTTCGACATAGACACAAAACGTCGTTCTCTTTACGGGAAAGCGGGCGCCTTTCGACCAAAACCGTACGGAATGGAGTACAGATCCCTGTCTAATTTTTGGGTTGACGACCCCGGACTGACGAGATGGGTGTACAAATCAACGCTCCTTGCGGTAGACGAGCTCTTCAAAAGGAAAAGGATGCTCGTTCGTGAGTCTCGAGAAACATCCCGAAGTTTCATTAACGAAGAACAGTCTGTTGCAGATACAATCAAATTCGTCGAGAGACTCTACAGAAATTCGAGATCCGATTTTGCGAAAGAGGCTCGTGAACAATTTTGGAGGTGTCTGAATGTATGATCTTAGTGACTGGGATCCAGGTTACGCTCAACATCGTTTTGCCGGTACTTGGGTCTTTTCAAAGGTACAAGGGCTGCTTCGGTATCGCGGCGCTCAAAAGGAAAACGGACAGCTTTTCTTGGACTGCCGTGACGTGGACAATCGTCAGGTTTACGCCGCGGTTCCGGAGCTACAGCTTGAGTCTCCGCGACTCGGTTTTGTGGAAATGGACGGTGCCGAAGGTATCGAAGCGATTTTTGTTCGAAAATATCCTCTCCGCCGAGACTGGCGCCAGGGTATAAGACCCAGTCAATTGGGCGCGTACTCACTCAGAGGTGTCGGTGTGGACGCGGATCCGTTGTTCGGAAACCGAAGGAATCTGTCTCGTTTAAACAACACGTTATTGTCTCGTTTCAATTCTTTGGAAGAAGCGAGTTGGAAAGTAAACGAAGAGTACACGAGTTGTGCGCTTTCGATTTCTTTTGCGTTGGACGAAGAACACCGTTTGTTTTACGAGAACTACGGAGCCGTCGGAAGACTGCAGCAAGACCACACTTTCGTGTTAGACAACCAATTCAAATTTTTGAAAGAAAGAATCGGAAAGGAGCTCGGTGTTGACGCAAAATAAGCGCGGAGACGAACTCATCAGTGTAGTACTTGGGGGAAAACCCCAAGTAAAAGGCGCCGTTTTCGGTGTGGAGATAGAATTTGAGCTAAGGGGAGAACTACGCGGAGTGGACGGTTCGCCTATCTCTCTTAAACATTGGCGAAAAGAAGCGGAAGGTTCCGTCCAAAACGGTCTTGAGTTGGTTTCTGCGCCTCTTGCAATCAACGATATGAACAGAGAACTGGACAAAATCGCGAAGGTGATGAACGAAAACAACCGCGTAATTGATCTCGTGGACAGTCCTCGTGCCGGCGTTCACATTCACGTAAACATGCAAGACAAGACTTGGCGACAACTAACAATCTCCGCTCTTATCTACTATATTCTCGAAAACGCCCTTGTGGAAAACTGCGGGAAAGATCGCGAAGGTAACCTGTTTTGTCTCAGGTTATCCGATGCTTCGGGTATCAAAGAAAGGTTGCAGTATTTGCCGGACCAATATCAACTGATGAACAGTAACGGAAATTTGCGCTACTCGGCGTTGAATTTTGATTCGTTGTTCAATTTCGGAACGCTGGAATGGAGGCCGCTTCGAACACCTGTTGACTTCCGAGAAATCAAACCTTGGCTTGAGGCGATGAATCGAATTTTCAGAGAGGAGCACTTCGACAACCCTTACCATATGATGGAAACCGTCTCCGCAGACGGCCCGATTGCTTTCGCGAGAAAAGTTCTGGGGCCTCAGTTCTCTTTGATTGAGCGGAACAAAAACTTGGTAAATCAAATCCAACAAGGCGTCTGGGATGTGCAAGACGTCGTATTTATGAAGCAATGGAGCTGAGACTATGAAAAACCGTATCCGTATTTGGACAAACAACGAAAAATCTCGCAGTGCGATGCTGCTTAGTCGAGAACTGAACATTCGTTTGAGAGACGCAGACGACGATCGCAAAATACCGCGACTGCGCCACGAAGGCTCCACATACACCCCCAGGGCTTCCGACGTGGTATTGAACTGGGGTTCGTCAAATGAAAACTTTCCTCGGGAATTTTTGAAAGCAAGAGTGATCAACCATCCAAATTCACTCGATTTGGTGACGAATAAGAAAAAATTCTTCCGCCACTTCAAAGAAAACGGGTTGGAGAACATCATTCCCGAGTTTTCGGAAGGCCCTTCCCCGGAGTTCGAAAGTTGGGGGGAACAAGGTCGCGCCGGGAAAGACCCGGATTATCCTTTCGCAATGATTCGACACAAGCTCACCGGATCGGCCGGAGAAGGAATTGAAATGGTCACCCGGAACAACGTCCGAAAAATGGGCGACAATCTTCGGGGGAAACTGTTGGTTCGGTACATTCCGAAAAAATCGGAGTGGCGTGTGCACTATTGCCGCGCGTCTTCCTCCATCTTCTACGTTCAGAAAAAAGTACTGAAAAACGACCGGCCCGCAGGGTTTGAACCGAACTGGTTCGTTCGGAATCACGACAACGGTTTTGTTTTCGCGCACGGGGAGGACTACGTCGCCGACACGCCTCAGTGTGTCTTGGAAGTTGCCGCGGCGGCGGCTGAAAGCACCGGTTTGGATTTCGGAGCCGTTGATGTTGTCTACAACAGCTACCAACAGCAAGCTTACGTGATTGAAATAAATTCGTCACCGGGGCTCCAGGGGGAGAGTCTGACCAAATACTGCGACATGTTTTGGAACGAACATATAAAGAGAGGCGAATAATGACAAAGAGAAAATTTGAAATTGGAGACCGGGTCGTACCGGAGGCCCCAACTGTGAAAGTTTTCGCCCGCCAAGATTCTTTCGAAAGGATGTTTCTCGAAGAAATTGAAAAAGCGACCTATAGAACGGAGTATCGACCGTACCGAAGACGTATTAGCGGTTTTCAATTGTTCTCAGAAAGACAAAGGAGAGAAGAGCGGGAAGTACACGGCGTAAATTTGCCGCTATTTTTTGAGCATCGGTGGGAGGATTTCTTACAATTTGTCGCCGAAGAGTTTGATCCCGATTTGGCCTCGTTCGAAGTTTCGGGGTACGAAAACGGGCGCTACGCTTTGAGTTACAACGACAGAGAAATTGCCCGGGTTAGACCGACAAAGATCAAAAAAGACGAGAACAACATCTTCAACTTGTGGGAGTGAAAATGAAAGACAAGACCTACATTTTTGTTTACGGCACCTTGATGACGGGTTTCGGTAACTCCGGAGTGGGGGAGATCAACGGAGAGTACGTGGGACCGGCAACATTGAAAGGAGATTACTACATGGGGGCGGGAGGCTGCCCCTTTGTCTACGAAGAAAAGCCGGAGAACTGGCCGGACGAAACCCCCGCGTCGGAAGTTCTCGGGGAACTTTGGGTCGGCAAAGAGGGACTTTCCGAATCCGTAGTATTGAGCGCGACGGACCAGCTGGAGGGGCACCCCCACTTTTACACCCGTCGTCTACGCGAGGTGGAGCACAACGGAGAGCTGTACGTGGCTTGGGTCTACCTGATGGAGAACCGGGAGCACCAAGTACCGATGGCGAAAGTGAACGAAGATCACCGTTGGGATTTTCGTTACACCGTGACGTGATCACCGAGCGCAAAGTGAAAATTTTTGGGAGGGGCCTGAGGGCCCTTCCCATTTTTTTATTTATTGCTTTCGCAGTTTTCGCGTTCCCACGCAAGGTTTGTGCGATAGTCTTTTGTCAGATTCCAGGGTGCGTTCACTTCCCGCCATTCTATTTCTTCCTGAGAAAACTTACGTTTTTCCTCAATGTCGCAGAAAAAAGCTTTCTCGATAACCGGCACGTTTTTATGGGCGCATCCAGCTAGGAGGAACGTCAAAATCAGAGGGGTTGTCAACAGTCGCATCATCTTCAGCGTCCTCCAGTATGTTTTTAACTCTTTCAGAGCAGTTATCCAACTCTTTGCTCAAGTTTTTGTTTTCTTTTTCCAAATCTTGAATCCAGCCGCTCTGAAGCCAGATGTAAAAGATTGCCGTAATCGCCAATCCCGCGCCTATCATCAAACGGTTCAAAATCATCTCCCCAAATTCCTTCCGGTTACGTGATCGAACACCCTGCGTGCCCGGATCGCTTTGAATATTTCGGGTCCTTTGTAGTAAGCGGTCGCCGCAATGATTACCACAAGGATGATCGGCCAATTATTAAGGAGGATCGTTTGCGCTTTCTCCAAAACCCCGCCGGCACTGCCGAAAGTGTCCAGTAAGTCTTTACCTAGGTCTACGGCACCAAGACCGCCCACACTCGCGGTAGCTATTTTGGTTTGTGTCTCACCCTTGTCGGCCTCAGCAATTGTTTTACTGCCTCTTTCTCGAAGAGCCTCCTCGTTTATGGTGCGGGCAGGCCTGGGAGTGGCGTGCTGAAGGGCGTCCCACGTATTTTTACCGACTACACCGTCGGAATTCAAAGAATGATCCGCTTGGAAAGCCATAACAGCGTCGCGAGTACGACGCCCGTACAAATTGTCCACATCTCCCACTGAGTACCCTAAATCTTGCAATTGTTCTTGCAAATCTCGTACAAAGAGACCTCTGGAGCCTTTTTGTAAAACGGGACGTTTTTGTTCTGCGGGGTTTTTTACTCCCGTAATAGCTTCTTGGTAGGCACGAACCCGGCTTCTCATGTAATCTCCGACGGCGAAAGCGCCTCTCAGCTCGGGTTTATGCGGCAAGCGCGTCAAATCCCACTTGCCCCTTTGCTTTACGCCAAGGCGAGGTTGTACTTCCGCGTGAGTCAAACAGGTTTCTTCTGTAACCGGAATACTGTACTCGATGTGTTTTGCCGCCAAAAGAGCACAATGTTTTTCAAACTGTTTTTCAGTAATAGGAGACGGCCCCGCAGAAAACGGCGATTCTTTCGCACCTTGCATGCCGCACATAGCCAATCCTATACTTCCGGTGTTCAAACGAAGTGTGTGGGCGGCGTAATCACCGTCTGAAGTCACGATATTGTCTTCGATTTCCTCTTTACCCTTCACGTAATTACCGTCAAACTCGGTCAATAGATGGTAATGACGAAGGTCACTCAAAGAGGCTCTACCCCCTCCCGCGGTCCAGTGAGTTATCGTTCTTTTCATTTTATTGTTTCTCCTTTTGATCACCTTTCAATACAACCTCTTTCAATTGAACTGAACCAAACTTGATGGCCCCCAGATGGAAAGACCAATCCGCACTCCATCGGTAGCCTACGGGGTCCGCCATACACTCGCCGGCCCAATCTTTTATGTTCCACCTCCCCAGTTCTTCGTTTCTGTCGTACACGGTCGGTTCTGATTTATTTTGGCAAAATTCACCGTTGTTTGTTTCCTGGGTGAAAGCCTTGACGGTCTCAACGTAAGATATTCTGGGCCGAGGTAAACCGAAATAGTCTGTTACAAAAATTCTTTCCAATACCACGTCCCCCTCTTTGGAGAGCCAAGCCTCTTGCGGTAAATATACAATTCCCGTAGCTCCAGGCAATTTTGTGCAGCCGTATGCCACCGCGAGCGCCAAGAGCGTATTTCTGGTCAGGTTTATCATTTCCCTCGGCTCCTTTCAGCGACTTCTTCCGAAATTTTCTGAAGGAGTTCCGAAAACCAAGCCAAAAATTCGTAAAATTGTTCCTGAAAAGCGGTAACGGCTGTTATTATAATTGCCGCCCAAGAGATCATCTTGCTGGACTCTTTAATCTTGTCTTTTGCTTGCTCCCAAAACAACCGCCCCCTGGCAACTCGAAGTAATGCGGATCGTTCCTCCCGCGTCAAGTCGCGCCAGTGTTCGGGCATAGAATCATCGGAATTTGTTTCGTTTGGTTTTAACATGATTAATTGGCCTTTACCTCCACTTATTCCAAACCACGGCCAGCACCATTACCAGCCGTAGCCACCGGCCCGCGCCGCCGATGCGCAGGCCCGCCGCGAAGGGCACCGCCGCGCGGACCCGCCCATAGCCAAGCGACAGGGCGTAATCGTGCCCCGCCGCTGCGAGCAGAAAGCGGGGATCGTGCGGGTCCAGCCACCAGCGCAGACCGCGCGGGATCGAGGCGTCGAAAGGAAAGCCGGGCGGCACCGTGACGCCGCCCACCGTGACGGGCCACGTGACGCGGTAGGCCAGCCCATCGGCCAAGTGAGGGCCAACTGGTTCACACCACATCACATACGATCCATCAAATCAGCCACACCCTCCGGGGCCTCGGGCCAAACCGGATCGCCCCCTGACAAGATCGCATCACGACAAGCCGCAACCATTTCTTTGCGCCATGCAACGGCTGCTTTGGCGGATGCGAAATCGCCATTGGTCAACCCCGATAGCGCCTCTGCCTCGGCCTCGTCTTGACCCCGCGTCACCTCGCCCGTGTAAGCAACCATCGCCTGCGTCAAATTCGCCTGCGCTTGATGTGACGCCACGGCAAGAATGCGTTTGGTGCATTCGGCCTTCAGCAGTGCCTTGCGTCGGTTTTCGAGAATATTGGCAAGCGCGTCATCGGTGATTGCCGCATTATCTGGCGCGGTCTCGCCCTCTTCCTTTGCCTCCCAA
>Ga0209937_1000352_pt1 | contig 15038 bp, 7 predicted proteins | sample SalPon1_B_H2O_MG_FD_185699 | JGI IMG/M metagenome (GOLD analysis project Ga0209937, IMG submission 185699) | Salt pond water microbial communities from South San Francisco under conditions of wetland restoration - Salt Pond MetaG R1_B_H2O_MG... | ecosystem: Environmental > Aquatic > Non-marine... | reverse complement strand
GGCGCCCACGGCGATGCAGCCTTCGGCGAGGTACGCCCCCACCAGCCAGCCGAAGTCCTCGTCCAGCGGGATGCGCTCCGGAACGTGCGCCAGCGTGTCGCACTTGCTGATGTTCGCCGGGTACACGTTACCGGGCAAGCACGCGTCGCGACGCGTGGGAGGCTTGGACGGCGTCCCCACGAAGGCCACGATGAAGCTGTCCGAGCGGTCGTACGGCACCACGACGCCGCGCTCCTTGGCCATCTGGTACCAGTGCCTCACCCCCGTGGCCTGCGCCGCCAGCGCCGCCTCCACCTGGCTCATGTACAGCCACTGGTCGGGCGGGAGGTAATCCGCGACTCGCAAGTGATCGACGGCCGCCACTTCGCGCGTGGGCAACACGGTGCTCACCGGGAGACGGTCGCCGACGCGCAGATCCGAGCCGTTGACGGCCACGATCTTGTTGTGCACGCGTTTCAGGAAGGACTTGCCTTTCGTCGCGGTGACGGCACGACCGGTCCGCGTCGTCACGTGCAGCAGCGTGTCGGTGCCGTCTTCGTTCACCACGGGGTGGCGCGTGACGGCCTCGACGGCGTGCCAGGCCACCTTGCCGTCTTCGTCCCCGGCGAGCACCTTGACGTCCCGGCCGCGGATCCAGGCGAGTTCGACGTCCTTGGGATGGCTCTCTTTGGCGGAGGGTTCCGCGGCGTCCATCACGGCGTGCGTGAAGTCCCCGATCTTGGTGCGCCGGAGCTTGCCGTCGACGGACAGCAGCAGCTCCTCGTCGTAGTGCACGGAGTTCAGAGTGCTCTGACTGGTGGGCTCCCCGATGCTCTGCGCCGCCACGATGCCCACCATCTCTCCCGGGTGTACCAGGGACGCGAAGAAGGCCGCCGTGACGTCCGCCACCACCTTGTCGAAGCCCACGCGGTGCATGCGCCGCGCCCGCAGCAGTTTGGCGGGAGAAAGGAAGGCGCGCAGCATGACGCCCATGATGGGCACCGCGCCGTCGATTCCGTCCTCTTCCTGCTGCTGCTCCTTGTTCTTCCGTCGCGCCTGCGACAATCCCACGCGCAGACGCCGCTCCAGGTCGTCCACTTCCTTCAAGACGGCGCGGGGGTCCAGATCGCTGCGCTTGTCCGCGACGCCGTACTTGCGCAACGTCTGCTCCGCGTCGGTCAGGATGCGCTCCAGGCTCACGGGAAACACGACGTTCGAGTCGGACTGCCGCGGCATCTCCTTGCCGTGGACGTTGACGCACACGAAGCGCTTGTCCTCCTGCAGCCGTCGGAAGTGCGCGAGCATCTGCTCCGCGAAGCCGTCCTCGTCCTCCCGCAGCTCCGCCAGCAGCTGGTCGTTCACGTAGGGCGACAGCTCGTCGGGGGAGGCCAGCAGGTACTGCTCCCGGAACGCCGCCTCGTCCATGCCCACGTACTCCAAGTTGTGGTACTCCAGCTTCGCGGAGTCCGCGCCGTCCTCGCCGTACAGGAACTGCACGATGTGGCCCGCGGCGTTACGCACCGTGTAGTCGTGGTGCACCTTGCAGTCCTCCATGCTCTTCACCAGCTTCCTCTGGATGTATCCGGTGTCGCTCGTGTCGCGGACGCCCAGGCCGTTGGCCAGCACGAAGTTCAGCGTGGACGGCACCGTGACGTCGTAGAGCTTCTGGCCGCGCTCCTCCGGCGTGGTCAGCTCCAGCACCTCCACCTCCAGCACCTGGTCCAGGACCACGTCGTTCTGCAGCAGCCGCCGCTCCGTCGTCCCGCCTTCGGACCTCAGGATGGTCCGCAGCCGCGCGGCCTGCTCGGGGGAGAACACGTCGAGGCACAGCTGTTCGGCGAGGACGCGCACCCACCGTTCGGAACGCACCGCGACCGTATTCGCGCCTCCGCCTTCTTCCACCGCGGCGAAGACGTTCAGATGGGAACAGAGGGACGCGACGCTTTCCGCATGCGCACGGCCGCACCCCGCGGATTCGATGCACTCCGGCGAGATTCTCGTCCGTCCGTGGGAGAAGTAGCCGCTCAACAGTCCGCGGACGAACTCGCGAGAGGCGACGAACGCGTTGCCCGGAACGACCGCGTCTTCGTCCTTCTTCTTCTCCGCGAGAGAAACGCCGACGGAGCATCCGTCTCGGAAGTCGAAAGGCTGCCCGGAGGAGAGCGCGACCTCCGGAAAGCGGCAGGTCACGGGCAGGAGGTCGACTCCGGCGCGGACCAGAGAGGAATGCGTCTTCTCGAACGTCCGGGATTCGGCGCGCCACACCAGTAGCGACTCGCTGTCCGCCACGGTGACCTCGCGGCCTCCGCGGGTGCGCACCCGGAACAGACGCTCGCTCGGGTCGTGGCGTGTGACCGCGGTCAGACGCCCCCAGCTGGTGCGGCCCTGGGCGTCCACCGTGGGGATCGCGACTTCTTCCGTCAGGTCCAACAGCTCCAGGTTCCGCTCCTGTGGGAAGACGCGCAGCGCGCCGGGAGCGCTGCGCTCCATCAGGCCGTCCACCCACCGTCCGAGCAGGACGCGCTCGCAGGCGCCGGCCCGGAGGAGCAGCACCGGCGTGTCCCGGGTCACCGAGCGCACCGCGGTGTCGATGAGGCCGATGCGGCCGCCCATGGCGTGGTAGAAGAACTCGTTGGGCGACAGGCCCTCCACGAAGGACCGCTCCACGAAGCCGCGCGTCACGGGGGAGTCGTCGAACTTGGTGAAGTGCGGCAGCGTGCGGTGGTCGAAGCCGTCGGCGATGCGCTTGCCGTCGATGTTCTGCTGGCCCACGCACGCCACCATCTGCTGGAAGTTGATGGCGCTGCCCTTGGAGCCCGCGCCGGACTTCTTGATCATGTTGAGCATGCGATTGTTCAGGGCGGAGGCGGAGTTCATGGCGGTCCCCTCGTTGGCGGTCTTGGCCTCGTTGATGATGGCGTCCATCTTGGCCTCGAAGTGCTCCACGTTGGAGCGGGTGCTCTCGTTCTTGAAGCGCCCGTTGTGCACTTCGCGGATGAGGTCCACCGCCTTCATCTTCATGCGCTGCAGATTGGCGCGCAGCGTGTCGCGCGTGGCCTTGCTGCGCTCCAGGTCCGCCATGCCCACGCTGAAGCCGCTCAGCACCAGCCAGTCGCACGTGAGCTTCTGGATGCTGTTCAAGAAACAGGTGACCGCGGCGGGGCCCTGGTCGTTGAAGATGGCGTGCACGATGCCGCTGGACGGCCGCTTGAAGTCCCCGCCGGCGAGCGGCCCCTTCACGACTTGGCCGTCCCGGACGAGGTCCTTGCCGTTGTCGAGGCGGAGGTTGGTCTCCGCGGGGAACACGGTGGACAGCAGCTGCCGGCCCGTGAAGGCGGAGTCCGGGCCTCCGTCGTCGGCGGACGGGAGTCGACCGGAGAACAGGGGGTTGCTGGCCACCAGGTTCATGAACTGCGCGACCGACACGCGGACGTGGGGCTGCGTCATGCGGAACACGCCCAGCAGGATGTCCTGCACGATGTTGATGATGGGGATGCTGTTGCGCGGGCTCACGATGTGCTGCTGTACCGCCGCGAGGTGCTTGATCTCCTCGTGCGTCTGCAGCGACTGCGGCAGGTGCAGGTTCATCTCGTCGCCGTCGAAGTCCGCGTTGTAGCTGCTGCACACGCACACGTTGAGACGGAAGGTCTTGTGCGGCATCACGCGCGTCCGGTGCGCCATCATGCTCATCTTGTGCAGCGACGGCTGGCGGTTGAACAGCACGTAGTCGCCGTCCAGCATGTGGCGCTCCACCACGTCGCCCGGCGCCAGGATCGCGTCCACGTTGGTGGTGTTGCCCCTCAGGCGGATGGTGCGGTGGCCCTGGTCCGCCTTGCGTACGTGCTTCGCGCCGGGGTACACGTCGGGACCGTTCCGTACCAGGCGGCGCATCTGCTCCAGGTTGCGGGCGTTCACCACCTCCGGGAACGTGAGGTTCATCGCGATCTGCAGCGGCACCCCCAGCTCCTCGATGGACAGGTTGGGGTCCGGCGTGATGACGGTGCGCGCCGACATGTCCACGCGCTTCCCGATGAGGTTCCCTCGGATGCGGCCCTCCTTCCCCTTAAGGCGGTCCGCGATGGTGCGCAGCACGCGACCCATGCGGTCACGCGACGTCGCGCACATCGTGGGCACCGAGTTGTTGAAGATGGTGGAGACGTGGTACTGCAGCAGCGCGGAGAGGCTCTCCACCACGTCGTACGACGCCCCCGCCGCGATGCGCTCCTGGATCTTCAGATTGATCTTCACCACGTCGCGCAGGATGTGGGTGATGTCGTCCTCCGACCGCAGCCCGGTGTCGTTGCGCACCGACGGCCGCAGCTGCGGCGGCGGCACCGCGAGCACCGTACAGATGAGCCACTCGGGGCGGTTGTGGCGACTGGAGAAGCCCAGGGCGTCGGCGTCCTCCTCCGTGACGCGACGAAAAATGCGCAGCGCGTCCTTGGCGCCCAGAACCAGCTCCTCCTTCAGGGCGTTGTCGCCGTCGCGCCACTCCATCCAGATCTTCATGTCCTCCGTGCAGGACACGCGGTCCGCCTGGCGCGCGGAGCAGTGCTCGCACTTGCGCGCCTTGCTGCACAGCTTGTACATGGCCTCCCACCGTTTCTGGCGCGACATGCGTCGACCGTGCAGCGCCCGCACCTCGGGGGAGTCCGGGGCCACCAGCAGCGCGGAGCAGCGGAAACACACGCAGCGCAGCAGCTTGCGCACCACGTCCATGAACTGCGGGTAGAACACCGGCTCCAACGAGATGTGGCCGAAGTGGCCGGGGCAGAAGGCGTTGGTCATGCCGCACGTGCGGCACACCATGCCGTGGTCCACCACGCCCATGCGCGTGTCGAACAGGCCGTGCGGCAGCGGCTCGTTGCCCGCGTACGTCTCCGTGCTCTTCACCTCCACCACGCTGTCCGCGAGGATGTCGGCGGGCGACTGGACGCCGAACTCCAGGCCGCACACGCGCGCGACGTCCCCTTCATGGAACAGGAGTTCCTTGTACATTCGTGCGCTCCGTGCGCTTATGATCTACGCGTCGAGAATTATAACGGGACGTTTATGTGCTCCTTCCACCACATCGCGGACCGAACCCCCAAAAGCGCACTATAAAAGGGGTGTGGGCTCACACAGAAAAAAAAACGATGAACGGCTGTGTCGAGTGCGGCGCGGACGAAACCCGCATGCGCGATGTGGACGGCTGCGTGACCTGCACCTGCTGCGGTCTCGTCGCGGAGAACTTCGTGCTGGATCCCGGACCGGAATGGAGGAACCACGCGGACGAAGACGGGACGGACCGCAACCGCTGCGGACCTCCGCGTCACGACGACCCGGAGGACGCGGAGGCGCCCTCTCCGCTGGCCATCGGACGGCCCGCGGAGGCGGCTTCTTCTCTGCTCAGGACACAGCAGCGCTCCGCGCGGAACTCGGGAGGAAGGCGCTCCGCCGTGTTCGGCCGCGAGACGCAAGCCTTGCGGAGCATGATGCACGGCAACGCCAACATGCGCCGCGTGACGGTCCAGGACGACGCCGTGGACACGTACCGCCGCTTTCGGATGTCCGACGCGGGAGAGAAGCTGCACGAGCCCATGCGCCTGGGCTCGATGGCCGCCTGCGCGCTGTACGCGACCTACAACAGCGACGCGCCGAGTCCTTCGGCGAACGTCATGCGCTGCTTCGGCGTCGGGCCGCACGACCTCAACGCGGCGCGCAACCGCATGATGACGCACCCGCCCACGGAGAAGTGGGTGAAGCGTGCCCAGGCGCGGTCCGCAGACCACGACGTCTCCTACACCGGTTTCGTGGTGAACACCATGATGACGTGCGCGGAGGCGTCCCGGACGGATCGCGCGGTGCTGAGGAGGAGGGCGCTCGACATGGAGGAGGGCGTGCGCGGCGAGATATCGAGGGGGTGCGATCCCGTCCGGATCGCCATTTCCGCCTGCCGCGTGGCGTGCGAGGAGGTCCTGGGGCGCCCCGCCATGGAACGATGGTTCGGGGAAGTCAGCATCGCGACGATGTTCGACGTCGCCATGCACACCATCCACAAATGGGACGCCTTGATCCGACGGTCGAGAGCCGGCAAAAAAACGAAAGAAACGCCGGACGGAGACGACCGAGACGCCCGCTCTTGAACGACGCGACCTCTGATTGTATGTAAAAATAAATGTCTTTCGTCGTTATTTTATTCGCTGTAAACACGTCATCGGGAATCGGTGCCGTGCCCCTCGTCCAGCAATACTTCGACGACGTCGCGAAAATCCGTGGTGCGCAGGGAAGCCAGGCACCTCCCGTACTTGTCCTTTTCTCCGCTCAGGACCACGCCGTCCGTCAGGATCGCGCGATTGAGGTCCACCACGTCCTTCTGCATGTCGTGGTCGCTCAGGGACGGCAGAGGCGTCCCCGAGGAGTCGGTGAAGCCGCCGGCGTCGGCGTCGTCCTTCCGCTTCCTCAGTGCCTCTCTGCGGTCGGTGACCAGTTCCACCAAACGGTCGCGAGCGGCGAAGGCCCGGCGATGGTATTCGGTCATGGCTTCCGCGTGGGACGACGGCATCTCGGGGGTGTCGATGCCGGAGAGGCGACAGCAGATCTTGGTCACGCCTCCTCCGCCCGGAAGGTTCACTGCGACCCACACGGTGTCCCCGTCGTACACGCGCACCACCTTGCACGTCATCGTTCCGCGCAATTGGTGCTCTTCGATGTCGCGGTACCTGGCTTCTTCGAGCGGTCGGGGCCGCTGCCAGCCGTGGTCTTCTGTTCGAGTGGGCGGCGGCGATCCTCTCGCTCCTCCGTGTGGAGGACAGGGAGAAGAAGAACAGGAGCGACCGCAGCAACGACCGAGCCATGTTTTCAGGCTCGCCATCTCGTTTTCCTGGGACAAAAATAATCGCCGGTCGCCTCACGGACACCCATTTAAGCCGCGAAGGCCTCGTAGACGAGGTCCTCGAGGTCTGCCTTCTTCTTCGCGAGGCGGGTGATGTAGGGTTGCAATGTGTCCGCGAGCTTCTCGACGCTGGAGAGGTTCTTGGCGAACTCTTGCGTCAGCGACTTCTTCTCCTCGGTAGAGGAGAGCCCAGAGACGACGATGTTCCTGAGCTGTTTCAGGATCTCCCTCTTTACAGCGGCGCGGAGCTTCGAGTTCCGTACGGCCCTCGTGAACTCTCCTCCCTTTATCGCAGAGACCATGTTCTCTGGCTTGCTGGCGGGAATCAGTGGTCGAAAAGCGGCGATGAACGCGGGCCAGAAGCACTCGCCGACCACGTTTGTGGCTGCCATCTGCTTCGTCAAGTTCTCGATTCCGCCGGCGGCGTCGCTCTGGTCTTCTTCGGCTTCGCCGGGGCTCTTGCCGGAGCTCTCGGTGTCGCTGTCACCGCCGTCGCCGCCGTCGACGGCGCCGAGCAATTTCTCGAACAACGCTTGCTGTTCCGGCGTGAGGTTGTCGAACTTGCTCTTGGAAGAAGCAGCGTGGAGACCGGAGGACGCCGGCTTGTTCTTGGCCGGCGCTGCCTGCTTCTGCTGCTCCTTCAGCGTCTTCATCACATGAGCCAAAGTCGCGATGTTTTTAGAGACGTCTACCTCGCGGTTTGATGCGACGCTTGCCATTGAAGCTGTGTGTTGCTGTCTCGAAGGTGTCGAGGAAGCGGTTGAGTCTATTGATTGATTGTCAGTGCGACGACGGCCGACACGACCGTCGTCGATTTTTTTACGGAACCCCTATTTTCGTACACGTCTACCAACTCTTTTCATTGTCGATCGATCACGAACGATCGGAGCATTACCGATCGCGAAGCGTCCCCCGCGCGTGCCGAAGCGACGAGCTGGGAGAAGTATCTGTCCATGTGGTGTCGAGTCCAGTTGATGTCCGATACCACCACGAAGACGTGCGAGGCGTCGCCCAGGTCCAGACCGACCTCTCCCGTCGCCTTCTTTCCCACCAGCACGCGACACGCCGGATCCCCGGCGCGGAACTGGGCGATGCGGTTCCACAAGGTCTTCAGACGTGCGGAGTACAGCCTTTTTCCCCCGGTACCGTCGACGATGCCGCGTTCCAGCGCCATGGCCGGGGACGCCGCGAAGTCGAACATGATGAGCACGCGATGATGTTCCGCCGCGGCCAAGACGCTTCGCGTCTCGCTCACCACGATCTCGATGATGTCGCGTCTCGTATCGCCGGTCGACGTCGGCTGCAGAAGGCCGCAGCTGCGCACCAGGGGCGTGATGAAGGACGTGGACTCCGCCGGTTCGTGCGAAGAAGGCAGGACCACGACGACGTCCGACGGCATGATGTTCCGAGCACACAAGGGACACGCCATGTCCCTCTTGGCCAGGCCCACCACGAGGTTGGCGTAGTCGAAGACGTTCTGGCAGCACCCCACGGTCACGGACTTCAGGCGCACCGCCTCGTCCTCCATGCCGATGGGACACACGTCGTCGTTTTCCGCGCGCTTCACGGCCTCCGCGACGCAAGCCTCCGAGGATCCCGCCAGCGCCGCCCTCACGGCGGTCCCCAGCGCACCCGCACTCCGATCTCTGTCGTCCATGGTGGTCACGCCGCACAACGCGGTGGCCCTCGCGCAGTCTCCGGCGTCCAGCGCCGCCAAGACGTCCTGGACGTTCCACCCGTACGCGGCGTGCCGCTGCTGCTCTCCTCCTCCCCTGGCCGCGACGTCGTTCACCATCTCCCACGAAAAGCCGGTGTTGTGAAAGCGCAAAGGGAGGGAGTCGTCTTCTCCGTGTCGTCGCGGCGTACACCACACCACCGACGTATCCAGGCGACGTCGTGTCACCAAGCGTTCCACGATGTCGGGTCTCTGATTGGCGCGTCGGTGGAGGAAGACGTCGAGCGGGTCTTCGCGGCCCCAGCCCGTGGACAATATGACCCAGGAAAATTCGTGGGCGGGGAGCTGACGACTTTCCGCGACGCGTGACAACGCGAGCGCCTCCGGGTGATCGAAGACGAGGCGGTCCAGGACCACGGGCCAGCCGAGCCTCTCGACGGTCTGCTGGGCGTCCAGGAGCTCTTCGACGGAGGACGGCATCACCAGCGGATCCAACGTGGAGGCCGCCTTCGCCTGCTGTCTCCCGAGCTGGACGTACGCGTTGAAGGCGGCCGCGGACATGAGGACGAGTCGCTTCGCGCCGCTGCCGTCGTGGATCTTGCGATGGATGTTCCTCCAGGCGTTGCCCCTGCGCACTTCGCTCGCGTACACGAACGTCAGGACGTCCCGGAGCTCCACGCCCGACGACGCCGCCTTCTCCACCCACCGAGGGATCAAAAGGTCCGGCACGACCGCCAGCGTGACGGGGACGCGGAAAAAGTTGCTTCGACTGTCTCGGGATATCGCGGGAGACGGGGATGTCGCGAGGTGAACCAGCATCGCGACGTCTTTGCCGACCATCGTGTTTCCCGCGAGGACGCCGACGCCCGGCGCGCTCCACCAGGGCCTGGGTTCCGCCTCCTTGCTCCTCATCGTGCGGACGACCGTCTCCTGGTACTCTCGGAGCCTGCACCGCCCGGTGGAAGCGGGAGCGTCTCCTCCTCCGTCACGTCGCCGTCGCTGCTCCATCATCGCGCGCGAAATCCTCGTCCGAAGGTACCGGACGCGCTCGTCTTATGTACGTGACGTTCGACGTCGCGGCGCTGAGCCGAGATGCACAGCGCGGACTCGAGGTGGCACGTTTTACAACAAAAAAAAACTAGGAGCACACGACATCATTCGTTCCTTCACTTTGTGGGTGTCGAGGCGGTCGCGGCAGCGGGAGTCTCCTCGGTCGCGGAGGCGGGTTTGGGGTCGACGCGGCTGAAGTTGTGCTTGATGAAGCGGGCGATGTTGAAGTACTCGATGTTCTCGCCCTCCTTGCGCTCGTCCAGGCACAGGATCTTGTTGAGCTTGGCGTCGGGCTGGATGATGCGCTTGTTGTCGGGGCGGCGCAGGTCGTTGGTCTTGATGTACTCGTAGATGTGGGAGGTGGCCTGGGTGCGCGACATCTCGGTACCCTTGGGCACCCCCAGGAACTCGCACAGGTCGTCGGACAGCTTGGCCAGGCCGCTGAGTCCGCCGGAGGAGTTGGCGCGCTTGGCGCCCTTCTGCTTCTTCTTGGCCTGGGCGGCGGCCTTGACGGTCGCGGCGATCTTCTTCTCCAGCGCCTTCAGGCTCGCGGTGACCGACTTGGCGAAGGCCTGGTTGGCCTGCACCTGCTTGGCGATGAGGTCTTTGAAGCCGACCAGCTTCTGCTCCAGGGACTCTTCGCCGTTGTCCTGTTGCTGGGTCTCGCCGGCAGCGGCGGCGGGTTGCTCCTCGGCCTCGGCGGGAGGTGGAGAAGCGGGGGCGGGAACGGGAGCCTTCGCGGGAGGTCCGCCGGCCTTGGTCGTCTTGGCGGGTGGTTGTGGGGCCGGAGCGGAGGCCTTGGTGGCCGCGACGTCCTTCTTGGGGGGAGCGGAGGCGCTGTTGTTCACGGGACCGGTCTTGGAAGCCATGGTGCGATCTCGGGTCGGAGGACTGCTGCTTCTGGGGGTATGTACACCGTGTAGGCTGCAGGCCTTATGCCCATTCCGCACGGGCGGCGCCGGTGCGTTCGGAGCGCGTCTACAGGCCGGTCATGAGGGGCGTCGACGGGATCTCGGACGCGGGGAAGTCGCGGATCGTGGACCAGAAATCGTTCGCCAGCAGACGCCTCCGGTACAGGTCGGCGAAACGCTCCGCCTCGCGCTCCCGGACGATGACGGCGGGCACTCGGTCCAGACAGGAATCCCACAGCGCTGCCTTCGCGAATAAGTAAGACATGACGTGGGTGTCCTCCCGCATCAGAGCAGGACGGAAATGGTCCGCGACGGCCCTGCAGACGCCCAAGTACAGCCGCCGCTCCGCGTCCCACATCACGTACAGCGTGTCCTTCAGCCACTCCTCGAAGACGGCACCGCGAAGGTCGTCGCGGGCCCGTGCCTTCCCCGTGGCCCGCCAGAACATGTGGGCGTGACACGCCAGGATCTCCGTGAACGCTTCGTCCGCGTGGAGGCCGCCGCTCGCCGACGCGTAGCGCAGCTCCCGCATGACGTCGCGTTCCGCGAGGACGACGGAGGAGCTCCCGGACACCGCCGAACCCACGCCGCACGCGTGCACGAGCTCGTGCATCAGCACTTTGGGCATGTGCTGCGCGCGATACACCAGGACGTGGCGTACGTCGCGGGAGGTGAAGGTGCACACCCCGCCGTTCAAGTGTCGCGGACCCAGAGGGTCGCCTCTCCTCGCGGGGAACGTACGGGGGACGTCGCACGCCAACGTGCTGACCACGAGCTCGCGGGGGAACGCGGCGGCGGAAGAAGCGGGTCCGCCGTGCTCGCGGAGATACCACATGAACTCCAAGATGAACTCCATGACCCCGCGCAACGCATCGTGGTCTTCGCGAGGAGAACGCGAGGAGGGGGATGCGCTGCACTGCCGGATGCGCACCCCCGTGCGTTCGTGCGTCCAGACGCTGCTCGTGGCCGTCCACGCGGACGACGAAACGGCAGCGGTCGCCGCGAACCCCCGGCGCATACAGTCCTGCACGAAGTCCGGGACGTACCGAGACACGAGGATGCCGGGAGACAGATGGTCTTCCACGATCGCCTTCGCGGCGTCACCGTCTGCGCTTCGCGTCGCGGAGGAGGAGGAGGAAGCGGGCGTGAGCAGCGCGTGCTTCATGGCCCACAAGCCCGCCACGGACCCCAGCTTCCCTACGGAATCGTCGTTCTCCATGGTAGTAGCGTCGCTCTCAATTTACGCGAGAGAAGAAACGCCACCGTCCCCGGCGATCGCCGCTTCTTCGTTGGGGTGGAGCAGGACCCACGTGGTGAGGGGGGTCGCCCGACCGCAGCGCTGCGCTCTGCCCACCACCTGGCCGTACACCGAGGGCGCCAGGGAGTGCATGATCACGATGTCCGTGGTGCACTGCAGATTCAGCCCGCTGCCGTAGCAGCGGGCGTTGGCCAGGATGACGTCCAGCGAGCCGTCGCGGTACGACGCCAGGAGTTCCTCCACGCGTGCCGGGGTTCCTTGGAGCACCGCGGAGCGAATTCCCGCGTCCTTCAGCACGCGAGATACCTCGCGGAACGTCCCGTCGTGCTCGGAGAACACGATGACCTTGCGGTACTCTCCTCCGCCTCCTCCGCCTCCTGCTTCGCGAGGGAGACGTCGCACCAGCAGGTCGTCCACGAGGATCCTCAGGTTGCTCATCTTGTCGCGTCCGCCGTGCGTCGCGCTCCCCACCGCCACCGCCCGCTTCCTTCGCTCGTCTTCTTCTTCCGTTCCCGGAGCCGCGTCGACCGCGGCGGGCGCCAGGATGCTGAGGTCCGAGGGGGTCACGCGCCGCTTGCACAGGGGACAGCTGCTGGAGCGTGCCATCCACGTCGTCACGCAACCGTAGCAGAACCCGTTGGAGCAGCAGGACACCACGGTCTTGTGGCGGACGGTGTCGAAACATATGGCGCACACGTCGCACCCCTCGATGCGCTCGCGGACGTCCTGGATGCCGCCGCTCAACCTGCGTTCCTCCCGCTCCAGCTCCTCCACGACCCCCCGCAACGCCACGGCTTCCCTGCTGCCGCAGTCGCTGCCGCCTTCCAGCAGCTCGCCGCGCAACTCCGACAGCCGCACCCGCACCCGGTTCAGGTCCTTGCGCGGTCTGCTGACCATGAGACTCACCAGCGCGTTCTCCGACTCGCACACCCGGGTGTTGACCTCGTCGCACAAGCGGAAAGCCCCCCTCACGTCGTTGGCGTTCAGGCAGTTCATGATGGACGCGTCGATCCGGCCGTTCAGCTCGCGCAGCAGTCGCGGCTCTTTGCAGCTCACCACACGCCGCACCACCTCCGGCAGCATGAAGGAGGAGTCCGCGAAGGCGTCGTCGGTCTTGATCACCAACAGGCCCGGCTCGGACATGCGGAAGGCGACGCGGGCCATGCGGTCGCGCAGTTGACAGAGGGACGTCATGCTCCCGTCGAAGATGCGGTCGTAGGACGCGGTGACCATCCAGATAAACCGCGACGGTACCACCCGAAACGCCGGGATCGAGATGCTGTCCGCTTCGTCCACCACGACGCGGCGCAAGCGCAGGCGCAGGCGGACCAGCCGGTCGTACAGGCGGCAGTAGAAAGTGGAGGTCACCAGGATGAGGTCGAAGGACGCGGGGTGCTGCAGACGATTCAGCGTCTGCGTGCTGTTCACGCCGTACCAGCGCGCCCCGTGCGGGGAGGCGTGCGTGTTCAGGTACTCCCTCCATTGCCCGAACAGCACGTGGGGCACGACCAGGAGCGACGTCTTGGCCTGATGCGTGGGGAAGGACGGGTAGGACGACCGCGGCGGAAGAGGAGGAGTCGAGTCCGCGAGACCTTCACCGACGACGACGGAAGAGGAACGATCCGGAGGGGCGGGAGGCAGATAGTTCGCAGCGCCGGTGTCCACGGTGAGCGTGATGGTGCCTCGATCGAAGACGTAGACGTCGTTCACGTGCGTCGGGGTGTGGTCGGTGGCGAACACCAGCGCCATGATCACGAAGGACTTGCCGGAGCCCACCTTGTCCCCCATGACCGCGAATTGCGTGTCGAGGCGTTCCCCGGTGGCCTCCCAGCACAGCGGGCCCGTCTCGGCCTCCACGCAGCGTCGCAAGAGCACCCGCTGGTGCTGCTTCAGAGTCGATATCAGAGGAGCGGAGGATGTTCTCGCCTCGACGAACGACGGACATTCGTCCGTCAGACATCTGGGACGGATCGACGTGACCATGATGATCCGGCGTGAATCACTTTGAGGAGGCGGTCGGTGGAAGTCCTTTTATGTTTGCGGGTACTCCATAACACAAAAAAATAAATTAATATTTTATCATAATAATCATCCATCAATAAATCGTGGCATGCAACGAAGTTCCGATACAGTGATGTCGCACGACGATACCATGACGGCGATGCTGAAGTCTCACGTCATCGTGGTCATCGACCGGGAACACAGAGGTGAGCACCACACGGTGTGAAGCCGGAGCTGGCTCTTTGCTGCTCCGTGTCGCTCTGCCTGACGCGACTTGCACACACACAGGATTGAGTGCCAAGGACGTCACGCTCTTCGTGGCGGGATTGCGCATTAGAGTGGACGCATACAAGGGAATGATGACTTTTTTTGCCCCTCCGAGATCGGCGTCTGACCGAACCGAGTTAGTGGAGGTGCCCATGGGAGAGGTGAGAGGAACGGAATCAATATAATAAGTCGATTTCCACACCGGATGAATTGTATTCATTACGTATGTCATCGTCCGATCGCAGGCGACCGACGTGATGACGTCCATCACCGTGCAATGGATCCGGGATTTCTTCCCCCGCTCTCCCGTCGCCGGCACGAGAGTGACCACGCGGGACAGTGAAGCATCGTGTTCGCGTAGAAAGAGGTAGGTGAAACGGTCGTGACACCTCGTCGTGTCGCGTCTACCACATCCTTCTTTCTTTGCGAACCCGTGGTCTCCTGTGTCCTTTCCCCCGGAAACACCGACTCACACTCCTCCGCGGCCTCGTGGTCTCCTGCACCCTCTCCTTCCTCCTGGAAGAACACATGCATGCACGCCTTCCTCCGCGGCCCTGTGGTCTCCTGCATCCTCCTGGACGCACACACACACATGCATGCTTTCTCCGCGACCGTGTGGTCTCCAGCAATCCTCCTTGAAGCACACGCTCTGACACTTCTCCGCGGCCCTGTGGCATTATGCATCTTCTTCTTTCCTCCTGGAAGTCCGTACACACGCATGCTTTCCTCCGCGGCCCTGTGGCATTATGCATCTTCTTCTTTCCTCCTGGAAGTCCATACACACGCATGCTTTCCTCCGCGGCCCTGTGGTCTCCTGCATCCTCCTGGAAGTCCATACACACGCATGCTTTCCTCCGCGGCCCTGTGGTCTCCTGCATCCTCCTGGAAGTCCATACACACGTATGCTTTCCTCCGCGGCCCTGTGGTCTCCTGCATTCTCCTGGAAGTCCATACACACGCATGCTTTCCTCCGCGGCCCTGTGGTATCCTGTATCCTCATGGAAGCCCACACGCATGCATGCT
>Ga0209937_1000350_pt1 | contig 15087 bp, 12 predicted proteins | sample SalPon1_B_H2O_MG_FD_185699 | JGI IMG/M metagenome (GOLD analysis project Ga0209937, IMG submission 185699) | Salt pond water microbial communities from South San Francisco under conditions of wetland restoration - Salt Pond MetaG R1_B_H2O_MG... | ecosystem: Environmental > Aquatic > Non-marine... | reverse complement strand
AGCGCCTGGTCGTCATCCCCCACGACGGTGATGTTCCCCCCACAGGCCAGCGCCAGCATGAGGTAGATCGCCTCCTGGAGCGGATTGGTGTCCTGATACTCGTCGACGAGCACGTGCTCCAAGGGTGATACCTCTGCGTCGGCATCCCCTAGGAGGAACCGCTCGCCGACATCCGATGTGAGGAAGTCGGTGAAATGCCGCAGTTGGCCCGAGAAGTCCACCCGATAGTGTTCGCGTAGTGTCGCCTCGTACGACCGCACCTGCCCCGCGAGAGCCTGCAGGACGGGCTCATCCGCCGCGGCCAGTGCATCCACGTCCACATCGTACTGCCGCGCCGCGTTGAGGACGGTGATCATCGCGTCGGTCGCCAGCCACTCGTCGGGGGTCTCCCAGGGGCGTAGCCGGAAGTCTACGGGATCGAAGAACTTGGACACCCCTTCATGTGACCGGAACCATTCGGTGCCCTCCACATGCTCGTGCACGAAGAAGCGCTGGTCGTCCGCATCCAGCAGTTCGAGGTCGATGTAGTCGGGGTACCGGAACTCGCGCATGATCTGGTCACAAAGTCCATGCAGCGTCCCCACCCGCACGTTCTCGACCGCCACCTGATCGCCGTAGCCGAAGGCCTCGACCGTGGCGATTAGCCGGTCTTCGAGTTCCGTGGCACCCTTGTCGGTGAACGTCGTCAACATGATCGACTCGGGGGCCACCCCATCGACGAGCAGCAACCGGAGCGTGCGGATGATGAGCGCCTCCGTCTTGCCTGTCCCGGGTCCGGCGGTCACCCAAAGCGGACCCTCCTCATGAGCGAGGACCCTCTCCTTCGCATCCTCGATCTCCCAGCCTCGCACAGTGTGCCATCGCTCACGGAACGCCTCAAGGGTGAGGGTCGTCTCATCGGCGAGCGCGCTGGCCATCGTTACGGGCGCTTACACACCCAGCATCATGAGCGTATGCGTCCTCAGGACTGCGGTGGCCGACCCCTATCAGTGGGTCAGGCCGTGCTCGTACTCGATGGGGTCGGTCATGCCGGCGTTCGCGAACGCCTCCAACCGGTAGGCGCAGGAGTCGCAGGTGCCGCACGCAGGCGGGGCGTGTCGGTAGCAGCTCCACGTCTGTCCGAAGGGGACACCCAGATCGCTGCCCCGCCGGACGATCTCGGTCTTGCTCCATGTCGCGAATGGACTCGCGATCGTGATGGAGGTCTCGGGCTTCGTCCCCAGGTCAGCCACATGCTGGAACGCATCGAAGAAGGCGGGGCGACAGTCGGGGTAGCCGGCGTAGTCCTCCGAGTGTGCACCGATCACCACCCTGGAGCACCCCGCGGTCTCTGCAAACGAGACCGCCATCGATAGCAGGTTGGCGTTGCGGAAGGGCACGTACGAGGTCGGGATCGTCTCCGAGGTCACATCGGCATCGGCGACCGGGATGGCCGCGTCCGTCAGGCTGGAGCCACCGATACGTTGCAGATGCTCGGTGTCCACCGTGAGGAACTCCTCGACATCCAAGGCGGCGGCGAGGTCGCGTGCACAGGCCGCCTCGACATCTGCGGTCTTCTGTCCGTAGGAGATGTGCAGGGCGTGCAGGGCGAACCCATCGGCCGCCGTCTCATAGGCGGCGGTGGCACTGTCCATGCCTCCTGACAGCAGCACCACCGCAGCGTCATCACCCGTCATCGGCCGGGTGCATCCTCCCAGAGGTCCACATGCAGCCGTGGGGTGTATCGGAAGCCGTGTTCCATGGCCAACTCCGCCACCAGCCTGCGGGTCCGCTCTAGTTGGGTCGTGGTGACCCCCTCGGGCATCAGCAGCACATCCTCAGGGGCGATGGGCCCACCTTGGGCAGCTTCCAGCGAGGCCAGGAGGTCGATTATCTCCGGCATATCAGATTGGTCGGTGATGACGAACTTCAACTGGTAGGTGTACCGACGCAACAAGTCCGCGAGCACTGGCATATCGATGCGGTTGGCCTCATGCCGCTGGGCCCAAGTGCCCGGGGTGTCCGGGCTGTTGGCGACGGTGGGTGTGCTTGATGCGAGTTTCGGGCTGATACTCAACAGGTCGATTGGCGCCTCTGTCCGCATCGTTCCGTTCGTCTCCACCGTGATGTGCATATCGTGGGCCGCAAGTGTTTCAATGACGTCTGTGATCGCATCGTGGATGAGGGGCTCCCCCCCGGTGATCACGACGTGATCGCTCGGATGCTGATCTAGGACCTGCTCGATGACCTCCTGGGTGGACATGACACGGTGCCGTGGCTCCCAGGATGTGTGGTAGGAATCGCAGAACCAACAACGGAGGTTGCACCCACTCGTGCGGAGGAAGACCGACGGCTGCCCGGCGAGCTTCCCCTCCCCCTGGATGGAATAAAATAGCTCGTTGATGGGAAGGCCCACCTCATCGATGGCGATCGGCTGGGCGACCTGGGGTGCATCATTCACGGGCATCTCAGTGGGCCGCTAGTTCCCCGGTCTCTGCAACACGCACCGACACATCCTCGACCGTCGGCGGCAACTCGCGAAGCAACAACTCCCGCAGGTGGACGCTCATCATCTCCGCTGTGGGTGGGTCCGGCAGCACGACTACTGCATCCTCCTCACCGGCATCCCCGAATGCGGTGACCAGAGGATCACCCTCCTGTAGGAGGAATCGATGATCCCAGCGGTCGATGAGGCTTGTCACCTCGCCTTTGTCCACAACCCATCCTTCAGAGGTGAGGCTGCCACGAATATCCACACTGATTTCATAGTTATGCCCATGTGGACGGCTGCATTTACCGTCATGATGCAATAGGCGGTGACCGCTCGAAATCCGGATGGGCCGATCGGCACCTATCTGGAGTGTCAATACGTCAGGTGCTCCACCAGTGCTCTCTTGAGATTCTCTGGATAATACTTGGGGCATCTCTTGAGCATATTACACTGTAAGTCTTAGTCTTCTGGCGCGTGGTGAAAGTGAATCGGTTCCGGTGCGCCCGTACATCCGGTTGCATTATGACATAGCGGTCAGTCATCCTGGTAGAGCGATTATATGAGGTTCTATGTGCCTGAATGGGATGATCGGGTCGACGCCGATTACGACTTCAGGATGGACCTTCATCCGACGGCCTCCACTCAGGCGCGTGAACTCGCCTATATCTGGGACCTCTTCGAACCCGAGAACCTCCCGATCGACGGCGTGCTGATCTCACGGGAGCAGGTGGCTTCACGGTCGGTTGATCGCCGGGAGGCCCTCGAAGCAAACGGAATCTATGCGGAGGGGCAACTAGGAATCCCCGCGTGGCTGCCCACGATCAGCGATTGTGGCGCCTGGGGTTACAAGAGCCTCCCGTTCCCGCCGTATGATAACGACGAGATGCTTGCGTTCTACGACCGCATGGACGTCGAAGTCGGGGTGACGATCGATCATCTCGTACTGGGCAGCGGTGATCAGCGCCGTCTGTATCTGGACCGGGGGTGTTTCACCGACACGTTCGCCCCAGATGATCTCCCCGAGAGCCTTACCGATGCGGTGTCCGTGATGATCGCCGATTGGCCTGACCGCTGGCCGCCGTATGTGGAGGAGGTGGCACCACGGCTCACCGAGACGGCGGAGCCGTTCGCAGAGGCGATGTTCACGGGGAACGTCGACGCGGTGATCGAGAGCATCCGGACCCATCCACGGGCGGTGTACCGTCCAGATGACGCGCAGTTCCGGTACGAATTGACCCTGGCCAATGCAGAGGCGATGTGGACGACCCACCGGAGAGAGGAGTACCCATACCGACTGATGGCGGTCATCCAGGGCTGGAATCTCGAATCGTACCAGCGAGCGCTGCAGACCGTGCTCGCAGCGGGCTTCCGGTACGTCGGCATCGGTGGAGTCGCGGGGAGCCAGGCTGACCAGATCCGCGAAATCGTGGATGTCCTCGGTCGCGATATCGAGGCCCACACGGAAGCGACCGGAAAGAGAGTCGATGTCCACATCTTCGGGTTCGCGAAGGAAGATGTCCTTGAGGACATTGGCGCACGTGGAGTGACGAGTTTCGATAGTGCTAGCATGCTCAGAGCGGCGTGGACCGGCCCCAACAACTACCATCTGCACGGGGAGGGGCGTTACGATGCGATCAGGGTGCGGTATCCCTCACGATCGGCGCCGATTGGTCGCCAACTAATGGAGGCTGTACGCGCCAGAATCATACTGCTGATGCTGCAGGCATACGACCACGGCGATCCGATCACCGAGGAGGTGCGACGTTGGGTCGAGGAGGTCTCAACCGTGCTCGCCCGTCTGCCAGACCAGTTGCAGACGATACGGCGGGGGGATGACTTCGATGACGATGCCGTCTCAGCAAGCCTGGAACGATTCGACACGCTGGTCGATGAGGCAATGGTCCTGCGATCGACGTTCGGTCGGCCGTTCCGGCGACAGTTCGTACGACAGCTCCGATCGGAGGCAGCCGGGAAGTCGGTCCCCTGGACCGCCTATCTTGAGTTGGTCACCCGTGCACATGAGGCACTCTCAACGGCAGTAAAGGAGATGCTCGGATCGGTTGACCCGCAGAAAGACGCGGTCGAGCAGATCACACAGGCCGTGGGGCGGTACGCGGAGACGGTCGGTGATGAGCAGTATGTGGCGGGGTACAGACGGACACTGATCGATCGACCATGGCGCCGATGCACATGCCCCATCTGCTCGACCATCGGCATTGATGTGGCGATCTTCCGGGGCAACGACCGGAACCGACGCCGGGGGTTCCACAACATGCACCAGTTCCATAAGGCGATGGCAGCGGTCATGCCGCGCGTCGTGATCCTGTTCCATCACACCCGTGGGTTCGAGACAACCACTAGGATGGAGGAGTGGATCGCCGACTATCACCCGAGCTACTGGGAGGTGATACTCGCGTTCCCACAGGTGGACATAGCTGTCGTGACTCCCGAGGGAGCGTATGAATGGTGGGATGGTGGATCGACGAAGGGGTATCGCGGCCCTGTGGCACTGGAGCGGTACTTGAAGTACGATACGGTGCTCAGCGTGGGTGAACATGCCACAAGTACCAATGCGCCGGGAATGCAGCGTCTAATTGACGGTGACCTGATCCGAGTCGAGGACCCCAAAGAGTTGCATGCGATTCTCGCAGAAGTGCTCGGTCGAACCGATCAGGTGGAACTGTCCCGGTTCCATTCATGAAGATATTAATCATCGACCAGTGCTCGGCGAGCAAGGAGACGCCGCGGGGAACTGAGGTACTATCTGCAGAGGCGGTCCGAGCATGGATTACCAGCGATAGCGAGCATCCCGATGCGGTGGTAGTCCCCGCGAACAGATTGTACATGGGCAGACAGCAGCAGATGGTCCGGCGCGCGATCGAGATCCTCCGGGATGCCGGAGACGAGGTGACTCTGGTGTACATCAGCGCTGGGGTAGGAGTCGTCGAGGAGACTGAGGCGATCCCACCGTATGAGGCGACGTTCGCCGGCCTCCCGAAGGAAGAGGTATGCAAACTGGGGGAGACCCTCGGAATCACCTCCGACCTTCTCGCGTTGCTGCGGCGTCCATCAGAGGGTTGGGACCTGGTCGTCTTCACGCTCGGAGCGGCCTACTGGAAGGCTATCGATACAGAGACTGTGTTCGATGCTGCGGATCAGACATCATCCATGGTTGGCTTCAACATCGAGCAGGTCGCCCGAGGGGTTCCCGGGATTACGTCGTTACCTGCCCGCCTAGAAGAGGCACGTGACCTCGAGGAGATTGTCATCGCGCTCAAGGGTCGATTCCTATTACGATTCGCGCGGAACCGGCGCCTCAATGGCGAGCCGTCAGACCATGCCGAGCAGGTGCAGTACTTCAGACGGCCACCCGATACACAGGCATCGTTCACTAACTATGACTTCGAATCGCGGTGAGATCCGAGACATCATCTTGCTAAATTTTGGCTATGGGAGGTCAAACAGCGGCCGTCAAGACTCCCCTCAGCAGTTCTGACACGTGTCGGGCCCCATCCAAACATGTGGGCGAATAATGCGGTCGTAGGGGGACCGACCGCCAGACGGCAGGTCGGTTTTTGATGGACCTGTGCGGAGTTCCGGTGTCCCATGCTCTACAGAGAACGAACCTTGCAGACTCCCCATGGCGAGTTGCACACGCCTGTACTCTTTCCGGTGAGCAACATCGGTACACGATCGAGTGACAACACCCCCGATTACACCAGGGTCATTCCGGATCTCAACACCGCGATGGTCAATGGTCGGGCGATCAGACAGCGGATCGGTCAGTGGGAGAGAATCTCAGATGACAAAGGGCTCCGCGAGGAGATGGGGGTCGATCGCTCGACCATCATCTTCGCCGACAGTGGAGGGTATCAATTCTACAAGGCCGACGTGGACATCACCCCCGAGGAAATCCTCGGCGTACAGGCCACGATCGACGCGGACCTCCTGGGAACCCTCGATATCCCCCTCGACCGTGACAAGGAGCAGGCAGGCAACCATGAACGCATCTCCAGAAGCATCCACTATGCCCTGCAGGCGAGTGATCTGCACGATGGCCCTGGACTCTTGCTAGCGAGTGTCCACGGCCTCGACCCCCGCACGATCGAGAACACGATCGCCCATCTCGAGAAACACGGCTACTTCGATGGGTACGCCATCGGGAGCCTGGTTCCGATCCGGACTGACTATCGCAAGGTGGTGAGCATCATCCTGGCCGCGCGCCGGAGCACGGACAAACATCTCCATGTATACGGATTGGGTGGATTGGTTTACCAGCCGTTGCTTCTGTATCTGGGAGTCGACAGCTTCGACTCGTCGTCGTTCATCCGCAGTGCAGGCAAGCGCCGATACCTCATCCCCGGTCTGAGCGGTCATCGTGTGCGGGAGTTCGAGACCATGCGCTATGCACCCTGCCCCTGTCCCATTTGTTGCGACACCGATCTGGCGACGATCAGAAGTTCACGAACCCTCCTGACGATGCACAACCTCTGGGCACTCACGACCGAACTCCGGACATTCAGATTCATCGTGCACAGCGGCCGGGATGTCGAGGAGTATCTGGCGCTCCGCTTCGAGGGTAATGCCGTGACGAAACGCGCATTCGAGGGAGCAAAGCAGCAAATCAAGGGGTTCGCATGACCGATCCTCGGGCGACCCTGCGGCCGGTGGGCATCGGCCACCTTGTCCGGGGCACCCACGCTTGTGACGACGATCCCGCGACGACCGAGTCACTCGTCGGTGACCTCGGATCAACACGACGACGTACAATGGAGATAATGCGGGAGTGCCGCCGCCTCGGGCTGGTCACCCAACCCACGGCGGACCGATGGGACATCAGCGAGGTGGGCACCGAGTTCCTCGCGCATATCAATCATGAACGATGGACGGCCGCAGGGGAACTCCTCCGTGAACGCTCGGCACACTACCGGGCCTTTCTTCGGGGACTCCAGCAGCTCGGACCGGTTGCCGAACAGCCACTTCTCGAGCATGTCGATGCAACCGATGGCAGTGCTGGGCGGGCGTACAACATCACAAGCATCCAGGTCATGGCCGATTGGGGCGAGCGCCTCGGACAGGTCCAGCGACACGCCTTCGACGACCTCCTGTACCCAGTCGAACACGATGTCGACGTCACTGGTTGGGCCGGAGAGTTGGTCTCCACCTACCGACGATGGACGGTTGATGAGCCCAGTCGACTCGCACGTCGATATCTCAGCATCCCCCGACTGAGGGAGGACTGGTGTGCGGGCCACCGGTGTCCCCGGGATCTGTTCGACCGATTCCTCACGAGTTTGGCTGCATCGAACGTGGGCAAGGTGGAGGTGTCTGGTGCGCCCCTCGATACGGATGTGAAGCAGGCGGTCCGGGGCATCAAGACGATCGAGGTGGTCGACTCTGATGCGCTGATCGCCACCTCGCAATCCTCTGACCGTGTGCTTGATGGCATCGAGATCTATGGTAAGCGGTACTACTTCCTCGCAATTTTCGACGGCGAACTCACGGAGGTGGAGGTGCAGCAGCATGGATGATGACTTCGGAATCTCCGATGCACCGCGGGACTACACCCCCCTTGGATTGACAGAGAATCCATTCCCCTACAGTCCGGTACCGGCGGACGAACCGGAGTTCTACTGCGGACAGTCGGCTGCGACGACCGCCATCGGCGAGACCATCTCGGCAGTGCTGAACACCGGCAAGTCCAAACACATGGTCCTGACCGGACGCTACGGGAACGGCAAGTCACACACGCTGAAGTACACACGATCGTTGCTGACCGAGCGTGACGACGTCCTCGTCGGCTACGTCCCACAGCCCGGCGGGGGATTCCTCGACATCTACCATGAGTTCCTGTACGACCTGGGATTCGACCGATTGCGCAACATGGCGCATGAGTATCTCGCCAATGTCGCCGAACTCGTGGGGGCAGAGCCCGTGAAGACGCCCGAGCAGATGCGATCACACATCGATAGTGGTGAGGTGTTGCTGTCGGAGGTGGTCCCACCTGCGATCGACCGGCTCTCACAACTCACGAGGTACCCCGACTTTGCACGGGCGCTCGTCCACCTACTCTACGATGACACCAAGCTGTATGCGTGGCAGTGGCTCTCCGGCGAGGGGATCAGGTATGAGCAGCGCAAGCAGATGGAGGTCCACTCCGCACTCGACGATGACACCACGGCCGTCAGAGCCTTCACCGCCTTGCAGCGGTTGCTGGCGGCATTAGGATACAGTGGTGTGTTCGTGTTCATCGATGAGTTTGAGGGGGTCGCCCGTCAGAAACCCAAGGACATGCAGCACACGCTCAACAGCATCAGGCACCTGATGGATCAGAACCCCACCGGACTGTGTCTGTTGTTCGCATGCGCCCCGGAGGTGTGGCAGCAGATTATGGCGGAGTACCACGCCTTCGGTGAGCGCATCGGCGAGGAGGTGGTGATCGCCCCACTGACGGAGGAGGACATGCAGCAGCTACTGGATGCGTATCTTCACCGACCGGCCACCCGGGAGCGCCCCCTCGAAATCTTCGAGAGCGCAGCGCTTCGACTCCTCCACCAACGGTCACAGGGCAACGCACGGCAGGTCATCTCCACGGCTGCCAGGCTCCTCGACTACGCGATCGATGCCGGCCGGTCACACATCGACGCTGACACGATCGAGCGGTACTACGAGGAGATCATGAACAAGCGGTCGATCTGACCGCTGTTCCCCCGGGTGACATCCGGAGGTTGACACGGGGTAGATTGATGTTGCGGACCACCTCGCTTTGGGTATGCCCGATAGAGATTCCACCCCGATCCAGCGCCTCACCAGGATGGACGCAGCATCGCGTGTGCTCCTGGTGGATCCGATGGTGGGGGCACAGCCACACGAGGATCGAGCCCAACTCCGGTCGGTCCCGTACCTGACACGGTTGGGGTTCCACCACTACACGTTCCCAACGACCTGGCGGGATCCGTTCAAGTTGGTCCCATACGAATTCATGCACGCAGCCGAATTACCGGGGGATCTCCCAGGGACCGGACTGGTGCAGGTCGTGAGCCAGGCGGCAATCGCGAAAGGCATGGGAGGGCAGATGTTGAAAGAGTTGCTCACCGACAGCGACGGTCCGCTGGTTGTCGTGGTGGAGGCGACCGATGTCATCGTACCGGAGATCACCACAGCACGACCACTCAAGGACAGTCTACCGGGCGTCGTAGTGGTCTCGTACAAGGACCAGGTCCGGCGTCTCGTCGACACCCACCTGTCCTCGGCTATTCCGACCACGAGTAAATACGGAAGTTTGAATCTCTGGGTGCATGAGACTGCGGACCTCCACGGCCGCTTCGGTCACCATCCAGCCACCATCGGTGCCCTGTTCGATTACGATGCCGCACCCGCCGAGAGCCCCATTTGGAGTATTCCCGAATGGTTCGCCGAAAATGATAGGTCAGGTGTGCTGGAGGAATACAGCGATCGGGTGCGGGCAGCGTTGCGATCGTGGTTCGAACGAGGGCAGATGCAGCAGGTCGCCAATGCGATCATCGAAGTGTTGGATGAATGCGACTATGATATTAAGACCATCCGGGAGAGACGTGGGGTAGACACTGATACATGGCAGCATTAGAGTTCGACCACAACACGGACAAGTCCGAGAAGTACCTGATAAACTACACGACGGTACGCCCCATGGAGCTCAAGGTCCTGTATGAGGCGATTTCGGGAGAGACTCCTGTCGACCAGTTGACCAGGTTCTTCGGGCATCCGCACGAGGTAGATCACGACCACATCGACACCTCCGTCCAGTTCCTCGAGGCGATCGACATGATCTCTCGATCGCCTCAGGACGTGCTCACCAAGGTGAATGAGAATGTCGTCGGTGAGGAACTTTCATTCGAGGTCCGAATGCTCCTTCATTTGATGCAGCAACCCGCACCATACAACCAACTGATCGAGACCATCCGTGCGGGACTCACCGCCGCAGATGATGTCAACATAAGCACAGAGGCATTGAAGGAGGCGGCGAACCGGCGCGATCTGGCGGTCCGGATCAACGATGAAAAAATCAGAATGTGGGCCCGATTCTTCGAGGCGTTGGGGGTCATCAACGTAGACCAAGACGATGAGGTCTACTTCCTACCGATGCGGCGGTTGGTGTACGATCTGTTTGCGCTCGCCGCAGACCAGGGTGCGGATTCTGACTTCGTCGAGGCGGTAGGGTGGATCCACGAGACGGCTATGCCGATCATCACAGAAACGGAGGGGACGGTCCAGGTGCACCGTGGAACGGCCCTCGTCTTGCGGGGTTTGGAGGCAGAAGGGGTCGTCGAGTTCGAGGCGATGGGCGATCGCGACCGATACATCGGACTGCCAGAGGCGGAGAAATCAGTCGGGAAACCGACGGAGTTCGCTTTGCGATCACTGCCATCGGATGACGTCGCGAGCGCGTATCCGATGGAACTGATGCGTAGAGGGGTCTTGTATGGTTGAGTACCCCAAGCGGTGGGATGACGATGTGGTGATGGAGTACATCCAGCCTGAGTCGACTCAGAAGGACCCACAACAGTTCAGGAAGACCCACCTCGACTTCGACCGCATCAAGTATGACCGGTTGGTCCCCCCACCGGAGACAGAGGAGTTCATCACACAGGAGTATTTGCGTGATGCGGTGATCGACTCGGAGGTCGGTGATGACAATCGCATCTTCATCATCACCGGTGAGGTCGGCAGTGGCAAGAGCCACCTCTGCCAATGGTTAGAGTACGAAATCAACGGATATGGTGAACAGGAACCAGGCATTTCCGAAGACCATGTGGCGATTCACGTCTCCCGGTCAAACACAGAGATCGCGAGCATCGTGAACAAACTGTATGAGCCACTGGATGAGTCCCCGGACGATATCGGAGGACTCGAGGGCAAAGATCCTGAGAAAATAGCTGACCTCATTGCGACAGCATTCGATGCGGTACGTGGGACAGAACCCAGATATGCAGGGTTCGATGCCGAAAGTTTCGTTGCACCGGTCAATGGCAACGATGATGATTTCCGATCGATGCTGGCGAGGAACATCCAGGAATATCAGCAGCAGAGCGATGATGATGACATCACACGATCAGACTTTCTGACAAGGAGCGAGTTCAATCGGGTCTGTGTCGCTGCCTTCGGTGAAGCGAAGGGCGATGATGCGATCTACAAGTGGGTCAAAGCCGATATCCACGATACGATTGCGGTAAATCTCGGGGTCGGAGGATTCGCGGAAACGTTGAGTGACCTGGCAGATCTCTACGAACAAGAGGGGCTCAGGCCGGTACTGATCGCCGATGATCTGACCACATTTAATGTACTCAAAGAGAGTCTCCTACAGTCCATATTTGATTTGAGCAGCGGGCAGTTCGACATCGTGCTGGGGTGGACACTGGGGTGGGAGCGAGAGAACATCGACACCGCACTTCCAGATGTCACAGGGGATGCGTTGACATACATGAAAGAGCGGGTGACGGGGTACCTGCGTATGAGTGACACGGAGGTCTCATACTTCCTGTCAGATGGAGCACAAGGTCCGATCGAGTTGGTCAGACGGTATCTGGATGTCATCAAGGAGGAGTCGGGTTTCGATCCAGGCGACCAGCCGGGATTCGATGATTTGTACCCCTTCAATGAGGCCTTCATCACGTATGCATTCCAAGAACTTGTCGAGGGGGGCAACCCACATCGCACTCCCCGAACCCTGCTGAACGAGGTGGTAAGGGCATGTTTGCTTTCGAAGGATCCTCCGTTCATGACTGTTGAAACGAAGTCAACAATAGATGACAGGCCAAGGGTGACGATGAACGATAATAATGAGCAGGATGACCTGATCAAATGGTATGCGACACTGGATGATGAGGATACGGTCGTCGATCAGGATATTTTCCGATCGTTTGGACTCTCGACGGATGGGTTGAGGGCCCTAGATGGTAAGGTAAGGTCGGCTGGGCTTTCACCATTCGCCGAAGAGCATCTCATCGGTGAAGGTGAGGGTTCGGGGAGTGCAGGACCAGTTGATCCACCCGGTCCTGAACCACCCTCATCGACGCATGATGCGGAATATACCGACTTGCAGGGGTGGATTCAGGAGGGTGAGGGATATCCATCAGTGGACAAGTTCAAACGGGGAATCTCTATGAATCTGCAGAAGTGGACATCGCCCAGGCGGTTGGGAAATGGTCGGTCGACCACCGCGAATGGCCATTCAGTCTTCTTCACACGAGGAGATGCGGCACCACTGGTGATAGAAGGGGTCAACAAACCACGCTCGCCGGCGATCACCGTCGAGCAGGATCAGGAATTCTTTGATGTGTACCTCCGATTTCTCGATGACAGTTTGGAGCTCGGACAAAGACGTGGGCGCAACCCTGCACGGGAGCGAGAGTGGTGCCTGAGGAAGGTGGATGCGCTGCGAAGTGAGATGTGGGCGGAGATTGAGGGGCCGCTCCCAGATGGTATGGGGTTCGATGAGTTCCTGGTGATCACGAAGTTCCTCCTCATGAACGCTGGGCAAGGTGTCACCACGATCGACAAGGAGATGCTGTTTGCAGAGTATGAAATGAATCCTGCCTCACCGCTCCAGGCTGATGAGGCGGGGGAACTTCGGGAGACATTCAACACGCTCACTAGGCATTCGTCAAACATCGACGGACTCCTGGCCGGGTTCTTCACATTAAAATCGAAGGTCATCGACCACGCTCGGGTGGACGCAGCGCTCAAGAACGTCGAAATACATCTGTCCGAATATCTTGATAAACTGCGGACGATCGCGGTGAGTGACATGAAGGAATCGTACAAGGTTGGGTCGACAGCGAAAAACGCGAACAAGAGCCTGAAAACGCTCTATCGGGATGTTGGCGACTATGTCTCCAGCCTCCTGAGAACAGACCTGTCGTCATCCGTCGAAGTCGACATCGAGCGGTTCAGAGAAATCGAGTCACTGTTGGACACAGCCCATACCATGGGAGAGCTGAGCGAGGCGTTTAGGCGACTTCAGGAAACGATGGGACCGCTTGATGTCACGAACCAGTCGCGATGGGACGACACACTCGCGCAGATGGAAAGTGATGGCTCGCTCGATGTTTCAGGGTTGATCGATGGGGTGGAGTCCCTCACGGCGATCGACGGGGAGGACCCTATCATGGACATGGCGATGGCAACGGCGTGGGCTGAGGTGAAAACCAGGTCAACCACATGGAGGGCCTATGTACATTTACAGGAGATGTTGATGGATTTGGAGAGTCGATCACCCGATGAGGGTGTGACGAAGGTCGAAGAGGCCATCAGGGATTCTGAGGAACACAGGGCATTTGGTACAGAGATCGAGAATGTGCGGGGTGTGGTGGAGGGCCTGAGATGACATCACTCGAGCAACGGATCCTTGCCATCGAGGAGAGTGCTGACAGAGCAAATGAGATGCAGAATGCAGAACAGCGCATTGAGACTGCGAAAGTAGCGCTTCGTAGGGCGACCTCGGACCTGGAGTCACTGCACAATGAATTGATTCGATTCCATCGTGACAGAGAAATCCTCCGGCGGGTCGTCGAGACAGACATCGATTTCGAGGCGAACCAGTGGCATTCGACGATAGAGCAAATCGAGGCCGGTGTGGAGGACGCATTGACAGAGGACCTGCAGGCGGATGCACGCGAAGAAATCCAAGAACTTCGAGCCGAAGTTACCCAGAGTCACGGTTCGATCGGAGAAGAGTTTGATGAGTTTATCAATCGATGGCGAAGTGAGATCGATCGGAAGAAGACAATCAATGAACTGTTCGATGATCAGGATGTCGAACAATTGTTGAACCGGACAGACCTCTTCCTGAGGAAAGACCTGCGTGAGCGGAATGATTCGCCTGACAAACTGGAACGTGAGTGGGGTGAGTTGCTGACAGATTGGGAGGGGACCCTTGCGCAACTAGATTGGTCCCACATCAGGCAGCAGTATGATCTCTCAGAGGAGGGCATGGAGTTGATCCAGCAGCTCCAGGAGGGTGACAGCATCGCGATCGTAGATGTGACAGACCGAGCGATAATGGACCTGAGACAAATCAAAGAGGTGCACGAACGTGTACGGGTCAGCCTCGAATGAATGCAGATGAACAGATCGCAAGGGCGGAAAGACTCTCTGAGGACTATCTGGCCCATCTGTTGGGCTCACTGGGGCATCACAGCAGATCGTTGTACCAGCGTCACGCCGCGACGGATGTCGAGGAGTCGTTCGAGGGGATTGAAGGACCGTTCCTCCAGGCACTCGATATCCCACGATGGAGCGAACGCACATGGGAATCCTATGGTAAGGCTGAGGGCCTTGATCCACGGATAATCGACACGTTCGCGACAATCGGCTTCGAACAACTTTATGAGTTCCAGGAAGAGGGAATTGCGGCGATCAGGCGCGGCGAGGATGCACTGATCAAGGCGGCCACTGGTCGGGGCAAGACCGAGGCATGGTTGATACCGATTCTGGATGATATCGTACAGCAGCGGACAGACGTCGAGCAGTCACATGAGCAGGTCAAGGCGGTCCTGATCTATCCGACGAAGGCCCTAGCACAAGACCAGTTCAAACGAATCATCGACTACCTGTTCCTCATCAACAAAGACCTTCCA